>OGQX01000291.1_pt1 | contig 60015 bp, 50 predicted proteins | sample 1553291 | NCBI WGS metagenome assembly OGQX01 (sample SAMEA2580030, study PRJEB22360) | human gut metagenome | biome: human gut; feature: human-associated habitat; material: faeces | place: Denmark | collected 2008/2010
GACTTTACGCCCTTCATGATTGCCGTATCACTCGAAATGTCGGATGAACCATAAATATATTCTGAATCCAATGCCTTTTATGCCACAAAATTGCTTGACAAAACACCATCTGTTCTCTCTTTCATTCTAGAGAGAATATAGTGCGCTGGCTCAGCGCAAATCGACTTGGAAACACGAAAATCATGGGGCAATTTCATCAAAACAATGATTTTACCTCATCAAACTTATTGTTTTATGTGGTCATCTCAGTTGTTTTACACGATAAAACAACTGAGATGACGAAAAATTTTCTAGAGAATTTTCCCTCAGAAAGGGACTTTGAGAAGATCGGAAAATCGGGATAATACACAAAACTCTGTTAATCAACAAATTAAGAAAACATCACGAGAATCGAGAAATCAGGAGCAAGAGGTCACTTGCTCGAGAAAATCGCCTTCTCGTGCCCGCTTTTTTGTCAGAAAGTCCGACATTTTGTTTCACTCAAAAACGCCATCACCCGCTTTGCCATGTCGACGCAATCGCCTACCGGTACCGGTGAATAGGTGTTGTGTCGAAGCGTCCACGGCTCTTCCATCGCATACCAGTCGATAACCGGGGCTTTGGGCAGCGCCATGGCAAAAAGCTCTGTCGCCGTCTTGTTGGCATTTGCTCCCTCGCCAAGTGCCGAGGCGTCGGGGCGGCTGTCGTGGGCCATCTGTCGGGAGAGCGCATCGAGATAGGTCTGCCAGCGCACGTAGTAGAAATCGCTCAACAGTCCTTGCCACTCCTTGTGGGCATAGTCGCGGAGCCCTCCCCGGTCGGCGCAGTCGCGGTTGCCCCAGGTCGTTATCTGCACACGGGCGTTCCACTCATAGAGATCCTTCTCTTGCGGCGTACGTCCCAACGAGCGCGCTGCCTCGGTCCAATGGCCAAGGCGGAACTCACGCCGCGTGCCCAGGAGACTGTCCTGCAAAAGCAACATGTGAAGAAAACGGGCTGAGTCGGCCGAGAACGCACGGCGGTCAAAGCCACGGTAGTCCGCGATGGTACGCAGATATTGCAGTCGGGCCTGGTCGTCGAGGGCCTGACGGGTGATGTCCACCAAGTCGTACTCAAAGTTGTTGTTGCCGCGGTATTTGTCGGCGACGCTTGTCATCAGCTCAGCGGCGCGACGGGTATCGTTGGGATCGTAGTAGTTGTGCATCTTCGACCAGCTTTTCACCTGGAAGTTGTCGGTCGAGGGACGTCCGTCAAAGATGCTTTCATGAGGCCCCTGCTGGTTGTTGCCGAGCGGACAGTTATAGATGCTGTTGACCAAGACCTGCCAGGCTTGCTGCAGTGCAGGGTCTGCCACGCCATAGCGGGCACGCACATAACTGTTGAGCCACCGCTGTTTGAAGGCAGCAATGTCCTCATCGTTGGGCAGCGAATCGGTCATCCACGGCAGTTCGCTCATCAGTTCAAACATCACGGGGTTGTTTTCCGAGCCCTCCATGGTGTAGCCCCAACCACGCAGATGCTGTCTGGCACTTTGCAGAGGAGAGGTCGGGGCGACTGCCAGCCGGAAGTTATGGAGGAGCTGGTCCATGCGTCCGTGAAGCCCCACGTTGGCTCCGAAGTTCTCCAACATACAGAATAGCCATGGGTGATCGCCGTAGCCTTTGTCACGCCGCCACACCGAAGGTGCTCCGAACATCGGGCGGCACTCCGAGAAGAGGTCCAACACCATCAGGTCTTGAGCCGGCAGACTGTCTGCCATCGTCGGGCGCGGGTTCTCGGTCCAGCCCTGTACCACCCATACCGCCTTTGGGTTGACACGTTTCATGGCGGCAAGCAGCTTGCGTCCGCAGGCCGCGTAGTCAATGGCACTGTTGTCGGCACTCTCGTGGAAAGGATCCATCGAGTAGTAGCTTGCCTTGCCGTAGAGCCGCGTCAGCTCCTTGTAATAGAGGTCAGCGATACGGTCAAAGGACGGGTCGGTAGCGATGAGATTGGACGGGCGCGTATAGCCGTTCCACAGTCCGCCATCGGTCACGCTGACACCCATCTTTGTCTTGGCGTCGTGCGGCAACATGCCGCAGTAGCCCGGCAACACGGGGTGCATGCCCAAAGAGCGCTCGCGCTGCAGGATTCGTTTCTGCAATGCTTCCTGCTGTCGATACCAGTTGTCGGGCAGCGGTCCACCCCACCCCTCGAGATTGTTCATCGCCCACCAGGCCAGAAAAGCCGGCCCGGCAATGAAGCGTCCTATCTCTTCCTTGGAATAGCCCAGCTTCAAGAGCATGTTGCGCCATACCACTTCTTCGCCAGTGACGGCCAATGGCATGTTGATGCCGTGCAAGGCCATCCAGTCTATCTCTTCCTGCCAGCGGTTCCAGTCCCAAAAGGCCATGGAATAGGAAAACGTGCAGTAGTTGAAGTCGTAGCGGTCGGTGAGCCATGTGGTGCGACGTTCCTTGCCCTTGACAGCGGGCAGACGCTCCGGCAGGCGGGGGTGCATATTGTTCCAACTGACCATAATGCCGGCATAGTGCTTGAGATACCAGTTGACCCCCGTGGCAATGTTCACCCACGTATTGCCTTTGACACAGACCTTACCGTCGCGCTGCGAGAGCTCAAAGAAATCGGTATCTGACGGTTGCAACTCTGTGATGAACTTACGGGCCGCCCCTGCGTCCATGCGGTTGAGCAGGTCGTCAACAGGATTGGCTACGGCCATCATTGGAGCAAGAAAGGTGAGCCCTGCGATCAGGACTTTCCTCATTTTATTCATAGTGTTATTAGTTTAGACTGCATAATAGATGATTTGTTTGGCAAAGGTAATAGAATTTTTCGTATCTTTGCAAGGAAGAATAAAATAAAAAACAAAACCATGAACATAGAAAAAGAAAAAGCCGTCATCGAGAAGCAGGGAGGGCTCTCGAAGACACTGAATATGGAGTTTCTCTCAACCGAGGAGCCCGACACATGCATGGCACGCATGAAGGTCGACGATCTCAATCGACAACCGTTTGGCTTTCTCTCCGGCGGTGCTACGCTGGCACTTTGCGAGAACCTTGCGGGCGTAGCTTCCATGGCACTCTGCCCGGGCAAGATCTGCGTGGGCATCAATGTCAGTGGCAACCATCTGCGTACGGTGCTGGTGGGAGATACCGTCACGGCCTACGCCCAACTGCAATACAAGGGTCGCACACTGCATGAATGGCAGATCAACGTGAAGAACTCCAAGGGTGAGCTGATCTCTACGGTACATGTCACAAACTATATCTTGTCGCCACGAAAGGAATGACCACAAACAACTATGTATGCTACCGCTTGCCGGAGCAGAAAGAATATGTACGACTGGAACAGCGCGAGGGTGAACCCGTGGCCTTGAAATCTGTCAAAGACCTCAACGGCCGCAAGGGTTTCGTCTTCGCACCGTTCCAACCGTCGGAAGAGACACCCGTTTGGCTCTTGCAACCCGACAGCATCGAGCGGAAAGCTGTGGGGGAAGGGGATTTCAAGCATAGCGAGAAACACAGCGACACGGAAATGAAGAGCAAGATAGCAGAGTACGATCAGCTGGAACGGAAAAATTACCGTCTGCGCTTTGGCCTCTGCATGAAGTTGTTCACGCTTGGAGAGGTCAGCAAATTGGTCATAGCCCGGCATGTGCATGAGATGCAATATGCCGTCGGAGCCCCCGAAGAACTGTTTCTGCACGCCTGCCGCCTCTATCCCCATCAGTATATCGCCCTGGTGAACATGGAACATGCGGGGACGTGGATCATGGCCACACCCGAAGTGCTCATCGAAGGCGACGGGCACAACTACCGCACCATGGCCTTGGCGGGCACGCAGAAGATGCCGGTCGACTACAGACCTGGGCAGGAGCTGAAATGGTCGGAAAAGAACCGCAAGGAGCAAAGCTATGTGGCAACCTACATCGCCGACACGCTGCGTCCAATGACCAAGACCTTGAATCACGGACATCCCCACACCACCATGGCGGCGCAACTGCTCCACCTGCGCACTGATTTTGACTTCACTCTCAACGACGACGCGCAACTGGGCGACGTGCTCGATGCCCTCCACCCTACCCCTGCCGTGTGCGGCATACCCAAGGACGCTGCCAAAAAACTCATTCTCGAATATGAGAAGGATGAGCGCAAATACTACAGCGGCTTCTGCGGACCCTATGATCCGGAAGGAGAGACACGGCTCTATGTCACGCTGCGCTGCATGGAAATAATCGAAAGACACTATATCCTACACGCCGGAGGCGGCATCGTGCCGGAAAGCAAGGAGAAAGAGGAATGGAAGGAGACAGAGATGAAACTCAACACCATGAGAGATGTATTGCGATAAAGATAATGTCAACACGCTCACTGCGCTGCTCATCGCTCACGGCGTGCGCCATGCAGTCGTATGTCCGGGGTCACGCAACGCGCCTATCGTGCACAACCTCGACGTGTGCCCTGAGATCCAGTGCTACCCCATCACCGACGAGCGCAGTGCCGCGTTCTATGCACTCGGCCTCTGTCAGGCCACAGAGAAGCCGGTGGTCGTCTGCGTCACCAGCGGCACGGCACTGCTCAACACGCTGCCCGCTGTCGCCGAGGCAATGTATCAGCATCTGCCTCTCGTGGTCGTCTCGGCCGACCGACCCAAGCAGTGGATCGGACAACTCACCGGACAGACGATGCCTCAGTCGGGGGCGCTGACCTGCTTTGTCAAACGCACGGTGGATCTGCCCGAACCGCACAACGACGAGGAGCACTGGTATTGCAACCGACTCGTCAACGAGGCTCTCATCGCCGCCACACAACCTTGCCAAGGCCCGGTACACATCAACGTACCCATCACAGAACCCCTCTACTCTTTCAATACACGCGAGTTGCCCTCGGAACGCATGATTGCGTTTAACTCTCTGCTGGCGGCTCACGATGGCGGAAAGGAAGCGTGCGTCTCGGCCAATGCAATTACAGCCGTAGCCCACGACCTTTTGCAACAGCTCGCCAAGGCTGAGCGACCGCTCATCGTCATCGGACAGATGAAGCCGTCGGACTTGGCCAAAGGCAGGATTCCGGCACTCACCGACAAGCACTATGTGGTCTGGAACGAGGCGCTCAGCGGTGAGGACGGTGCCACGTCACTGGAAGAGATGTTAGCTATGGCAGGAGACAACAAGGATTTCTTGCCCGACTTCATCCTCTACATCGGCGACACGCTGGTCAGCAAGCGTGCCAAGCAGCTCCTGCGACAGGCTAAGGACGCTATCTGCTGGGAGGTGAATGCCGACGGCACTGTCCACGACCCGATGATGAACCTGCGCGGCATCGTGCAGGCAAGGCCCGACGACGTGCTTGCCGCCATCACTGCGGAGGGACCGCGCGAGTGGTTTGACCGCTGGGAGACGCTGCGCTGGAAAGCAGAGGATCACCGCCGGACGTTCGTCCCTCGCTACTCCAACCTGCTGGCCGTGCAACTCCTTGAGGAACGGCTCAGCCATACCGCGGAAGGCTACGCCTTGCACTACGCCAACAGCACGTCGGTGCGACTGGGCTGCCTCTATGCCCGGGAGCATGTCTACTGCAATCGTGGCATCAACGGCATCGAGGGCTCGCTGTCCACGGCTGCCGGTTTCTCGCTCGCCACAGACGATCCGGTGTATTGTGTCATCGGTGACCTGAGCTTTTTCTACGACCAAAACGCACTGTGGAATACCAATCTGCATCAGAACCTCCGCATTCTGTTGCTCAACAACAGCGGTGGCGAGATCTTTGCCAAGTTCGACGGATTGCGCCAGAGTCCGGCACGCAGCATGGTCATGGGCGTGCACGCCACCACAGCAGAGGGCATCTGTCGCGAGAACGACATCATGTACTGTCACGCTCACAACGAGGAGGAGCTCTACAATCTCCTCGGTGCGCTCGTCAGCCCAAAGGCGGAGCGTCCTATGCTCCTCGAAGTCTTCACCAATGCCGAAGACGACCTGAGGGCTTATCAAGAATACTTTAACACCTTATTATAATATGGAAAAGAGAAATTGGAAAACCATACCGGGTTTCGACTTCAAGGAGATCCTCTTTGAAGAATACAATCACATCGCAAAGATCACCATCAACCGTCCACGCTATCGCAACGCCTTCACACCACTCACGGTGTGGGAGATGAGCCAGGCCTTCACCTATTGCCGCGACCATCTCGACATCCGCGTGGTGATCCTCACGGGTGCCGGTGACAAGGCCTTCTGTTCGGGTGGCGACATGCACGTCAAGGGACGTGGCGGATATGTCGGTAGCGACGGTGTGCCACGCCTTAACGTGCTCGACGTGCAGATGCAGATCCGCCGACTGCCCAAGCCTGTCATCGCCATGGTCAACGGCTACGCCATCGGTGGCGGACATGTGCTCCACGTGGTCTGCGACCTGACGATAGCGTCGGAAAACGCTATCTTCGGGCAGACAGGACCAAAGGTGGGCAGCTTCGACGCCGGACTGGGTGCTAGTTATCTGGCACGCATCGTGGGACAGAAAAAGGCACGCGAGATCTGGTATCTCTGCCGACAGTATTCCGCAAAGGAAGCTGAGCAGATGGGACTCGTCAACAAGGTGGTGCCCTTTGACCAACTTGAGGATGAAACGGTGGCCTGGTGCGAGACGATCATGGAGCGCTCACCGCTCGCCATCCGCATGATGAAGGCAGGATTCAACGCCGAGCTCGATGGTCAGGCGGGCATCCAGGAACTTGCCGGCGACGCCACAATGCTCTACTACACCCTCGACGAGGCACAGGAAGGCGGACGCGCTTTTCTGGAAAAGCGCAAGCCTGACTTCGACAAGTACCCTCAGTTCCCTTAAGACAGAGTAACAGAGTGAACATAAGACATAGTAACATAGTAACAGATATAATAACATAGTAATAGACATAATAACATAAACAAGAGTATAAATGGAGGACATCAATGATTTAATAAAACTAATGATTGAGTGTGCGAAAGCTGTCCGACGTCAGTTGGGGCCGGGTTACTTAGAGGCCGTCTACAAGAATGCGATGCTCATTGAGATCAGGAAGCACAAGCACGTTGTTAGAACAGAAGTTCCATTTGAGGTTCGTTACGATGGCATCGTAGTTGGAAGCTATAGGGCTGACATAATCGTTGACAACAGACTCATCCTTGAGTTAAAGGCTACTACCTGCCTTACCATGGCCAATGAAATTCAATTAGTGAACTATCTCAACGCCACAGGCATCGATGATGGATTTCTCATCAACTTCGGCTCAGATCAATTGCAATTCAAACATAAGTATCGCACCTACAAAAAAACCGTCCATAATACATAGCATGTACACACTGTTTGTTTGACAGAGTAACAGTGTATATATAAGACATAGTAACATATTGAACAGACTAAGACTTTGTAACAGAGGAGACCGAAAGATTATTAGACAATGTGTCTTATATCTGTTCAATATGTTACTATGTCTTATATCTGTCCAATATGTTACTATGTCTTAGTCTGGCCAATATGTTACTATGTCTTATATCTGTTCAATATGTTACTATGTCTTAGTCTGTCCAATATGTTACTATGTCTTATATCTGTTCAATATGTTACTATGTCTTTATTTACCAATGTTACTATGTCTTCAGAGGTAGCGCATGAGGATGTCCCATACGGCAATGAGGTGGCAGACGCTGCCGGCGAGGACAAAGAAATGGAAGACGGTGTGCATGTAGCGACGACGGCGAAGGGTGTAGAACAGCGCGCCGGTGACATAGCACACACCCTCGGCGATGATCCAGATGACCGTCGCCGCACTCACAGAATCGATCAAGGGCTTGAAAGCGATGAGCACACTCATGCCCATACCAATGTATACCAGCGTCTCCAGATTGCTGTGGGCCTTGAGCTTATGGAAGCTCGTGATCGTGCCCACGATGGCACAGAGCCATACAAAGCAGAACAGCGTCCAGCCCCAATAGCCCTCATGGCGCAAGGCGATGAGCGTGATGGGAGAATAGGAACCGGCGATATGCCAGTAGATGGCCGCATGATCCCACTTGCGCAACCGCTCCTTCCATGGTGACCAGGCCGAGAGGGCATGATAGACGGTAGAAGCAATATACGAACCGAGCATGCCCACAAGGTAGAGGATGACGCCTGCTGTGGCCCAGCCATTGCCACGCGAGAAGCAGAGATAAAGGAAGATAGCACCAAAGGCCACGCCCAAGAAGATGCCGCCAGCATGGCTCCAGGAGTTCCACAACTCTTCTTTATGATTATAGAATATCTTTATTTTCATGATATGCTGTTGCTTACTGATAAATGATTTCTGTGTAAAGATAGCGTAATCTTAGTGAAAGACAAAATAAAACTTGCTTTTTTATCCTTTTTTTCTTACTTTTGCCTTCACGCAACAAAAGTAGCTTTATCATGAAATACGAGATCACCGACAGGGTGCTGCACTTCAAACAACCGGCGGGAACCAGCCGCGGCGTGTACACCACCCACCATTCTTACTATATCACCCTTGAGCGCGACGGCATCCGCGGCACGGGAGAGTGCTCGACACTGCCCGACCTGAGCTGCGACGCCATGAGCGACGAACGCTATCAGACGCTCCTCCGCGACACGTGCAATCTGGTCAACCGATTGGGCGGCATACCCTATGAGATGCTGCGCCCCTACCCTTCTATTCTCTTCGGACTGGAGACGGCCTTTGCTCAACTCGACGCTAAGGGCTCCACGGCACTCTTCGACACGCCGTTCAGTCGGGGCGAAGAGGGAATCACCATCAACGGACTCGTGTGGATGGGAACCTTCGACGAGATGTACACACGGCTGGAGGCTAAGCTCAAGGCTGGCTACCACTGTGTGAAGTTGAAGATTGGTGCCATCGACTTCGAGCGTGAGTTGGACTTAGTGAAACATATCCGTGAGTGTTTCAGCAAGGAACAAGTGGAGCTGAGGGTGGATGCCAACGGTGGCTTCACGCCCGACAATGCCATGCAGCGCTTGGAAGCACTGGCCCGTTACGACATCCACTCCATCGAACAGCCCATCAAGCCGCATCAGTGGAAAGAGATGGCGGAACTCTGCGAGCACTCGCCCCTGCCCATCGCACTCGACGAGGAGCTCATCGGCATCAACATGCCGTCGATGAAAGCCATGCTGCTCGACAAGATCCGGCCGGCCTATCTCGTGCTGAAGCCCAGCCTGCATGGCGGCATGCACGGATGCCGCGAATGGATCAGAATGGCCCAAGACCGTAGCATCGGCTCATGGATCACCTCGGCACTGGAAAGCAATGTCGGACTCAACGCCGTGGCCCAGTTCTGTGCCGACGTGTACGGACCACACATCACCCTGGCGCAGGGGTTGGGAACAGGTCTGCTCTACACCGACAACATCGCCATGCCTCTGGAGATTAAAGACGACAAGCTATGGTACTCGAAGAATTCCTGAGTGAGTGGCGCAACAGTAGCGATCGCGTGCTCGTCCACACCAGTGGCAGTACGGGCGCACCCAAACCGATGTGGCCCGAGAAGGAGAAGATGCGCAACTCGGCCCACATCACCTGCGACTTTCTGGGACTGCAACCCGGAGACACGGCCCTGCTCTGCATGAACCTGAAGTATATCGGTGCTAAGATGGTCGTGGTCCGGTCCATCGAGCGTCGGCTGCGCCTGCTCAGCATAGAGCCGAGTGGGCATCCCATGGCGGCCTTATTACAAGGGCAAAGTGTCACAGAGACCGACTTCCACGACCCTGCTGCCCTGCCCCACCCTTGTCCACAAGGGCAGAAAATCCCGGCTCCAACCTTTGCCGCCATGGTTCCCCTGCAAGTCTACAACACCCTGCAAGTGCCCGAAGAAGCGGCTCTGCTACGTCAGATCCGTCATCTGATCATTGGCGGCGGTGCTATCGACGACCAGCTTGCGGCAGCCTTGCGTGACTTCCCCCATGCGGTGTGGAGCACCTACGGCATGACGGAGACGCTCTCGCATATCGCCTTGCGACGCCTCAACGGCTCAGAGGCCAGCGAGTGGTACCAGCCTTTCCCAAGTGTCAAAGTAAGTTTGGATAAAGATGATTGTCTGATGATCAATGCACCCTTGGTGCATGAGGGAACCCTAAAGACCAACGACCGTGCAGAGATCGTCCCCGGCAAGGGCTTCCGAATCCTCGGACGTAAGGACAACGTGATTGTCTCAGGGGGTATCAAGATACAGATTGAGGAGGTGGAACATGCATTGAAGCCTTATCTCTCCGCTCCGTTCATCATCACACGGCGCAAGGACGTGAAGTTCGGCGAGGCCGAGATCCTACTCACCGAAGCCACCGACACCGATGCCGTCACCGCCATCTGCCGCCGTGTCCTGCCCAAATACTGGATTCCACGGGAAGTACGACACATCGATCACATCCCCATGACGGAGACGGGAAAGCCAAAAAGAAAAGTATAAAAGGAAAAAAGGAAAAGAGGAATAAAGTAAAAGAGGAAGATAAAAGGGTAAAAAGGGGAAAAAGAAAAAAGGTAATAAATGTTGCTTCTGCCACAAACAAAAAGATCCCAAGCACGAGACTCACGTCTCAAAGCTTGGGATCTTCTATAATGATTGGCAGGTTAATTATTATCTTGACTGTCGATAGCCTTGATTTTCTGGCGCACGAGCTCAGCGTCATCTTTGAGTCGCTGCACTTTACGGTTCATCTCGTCAACAAGGCTGTTGCCTTTCTTACTTGAGATATTCAAGAAGCCAAGGTTGTTTTCATAGGTGGCAATCTCTTGCTTGAGCTGCTCATAGCGGCGGGCCAGACGGCCACGCTCGTTGTCCACGGCATCCTCGCCACGCTTGGCCACGTTGCGGAGGTTCTGTTTGAAGTTATCAAGACGACGGCGGGCCACGGAAACATGCAGGTCGCTATAGATCTTGTCCAGCACATCGTGGTACTCCTTGAAGATCTTATCTTTCTCCTTGAAAGGCACATGGCCGACAGCATTATATGCGTCGACAAGTTCCTGAACCTTGTCCTGTGCGTCTTCTACGCCCTTCTCTGCAAGTTCCTTGAGCTGAGCGATGATATCACGTTTCTTTTGCAGGTTGGCTTTCTCCTCAGTACGGGTGCCGGCATGAGCGGCGTTGCGTGCATCGAAGAAATGATTGCAAGCCGTGAGGAACTCGTTCCACAGCTGGTCACCGAGCTTCTTTGGCACGGCACCGATGGTCTTCCATTCCTTTTGCAAAGCAACAAACTTATCACCCGTAGCCTTCCAGTCAGTGGAGTCGGTCATTTCCTGAGCCTTCTTGATGAGCTCGCGCTTCTTCTCTGCGTTGGCAGCAAACTGCTGCTTAAGCTGTTTGAAGAACTCACTCTTGCGGCTGAAGAAGTCGTCACAGGCGGCACGGAAGCGCTCAAAGATCTTCACATTCATCTTCTGTGGCGCAAAGCCGATGGTCTTCCACTCCTGTTGCAAGGCGATGATAGCCTTGGAGTGTTTCTCCCAATCACCAATGCCTTTATTTTCTTCTTTGGCTAAGGCTTCCACCTTCTCACAGAGCTCCGTCTTCTTGGCGAGATTCTCTTCTTCTTTGGCACGAAGCTCTTCAAAGTGCTGCTGGTGTTTCTTGTTGATGACCGTGCTGGCAGCCTTGAAGCGCGCCCAAATCTGTTCACGCAGATCTTTGGCGACAGGTCCTATCTCGCGATACTGTGCGTGCAACTCCTGCAACTGATGGAAGGCACTGACCACGTCGGGCTCCTTGTCCAAAGCCTCTGCTTCCTCACAGAGTTTTGTCTTGGCTTCGAGGTTCTTCTTAAAGTCGTACTCACGCGCTTCGCGGTTGAGGTTGAGCAAGTCATAGAACTGCTCTACATAGAGTTGGTAGTTGCGCCACACCTCATTGGCTTTCTCCGGCGGCACAGACTTGATCTCCTTGAACTCCTTTTGCAGTTCCTTGAACTCATTATAGTTTTTGTTGGCTTCCTCGGGAGAGGTAGCCATTGCCTTTATCTTCTCTATGATATCGAGCTTACGTTGCAGATTGGCCTGTTTTTCAGCCTCCTGCTCTTGGAAAGCCTTGGCGCGCTTCTCCTTGATGATCTGCATCTCTGCCTTGAAAGTCTCCTCGTCGTCATCGGGCAGAACCTGATATTTCTCAGGATCGCCGCCGGCTTCGAGATAGTCTTTCTGCCGTTTCTCGCGCTCGGCAATGTGGAATCTATAGAAGGAAGACTTCAAGTGCTCCACTTCATCCTTATCGGGCTTGTCCTCGTTGCGGGCAATCTCCTTGATTCTTTCGAGCACTTCCTGCTTAGAGGCATAGACCTTGTGAGCAGGCTGTTCAGCGGAACTGTCACCATTCTGATCCGTTGCCGAGGCTTCAGCCTTTTGTGGCTTATCTTCCTGGCTTTGGCTATCAGCCGACTGTTCCTGGTTTGTAGACGCTTCCTGCTGCACTGTCTCAGACGATTCTGCGGCAGGCTTCTCAGTGGCAGCCTCTGTGTTTTCTACATTCTCGTCCTGTGCCTGCACAGCATTCTGTTCGCCTTCCGTGGCTCCTTGGGCCAGGCTCTTATCCTGCTCCAAGGCGTTTTCTTGAGAGTCCATCATTACACCGTTTTAAGTTTATGATTCGGTTTATCACTTGCCTCTCCCCCGCCTCTATAAATAGACAACAAGGGGAGCAGACAACACATGCTATTTGATATTATTATGCAAACTTAAACAAAAAAACTGTAATTCCAACAAAAACTACCGTTTTTTTACGAAAAAACTTAAGTTTGCCGCCGTTTAGTGTATCAAAGGAGCCGCTTTCGTTTCAAATACCACAGGCTGATAGCGGTCACAACAACAGATATGGCGATGGTGATGACAAAGCCATAGCGCGAAGACTCAAGCCCATTGACAACGTTCATACCATAGAAACTGGCGATGAGCGTAGGGAACATCAGCACGATGTTGATCGACGAAAGGTTACGCATCGTCGTGTTCATATTGTTGTTGATGACGCTCTGATAGGTGTCCATCGTCGATTCCAGAATATTGGAATAGATGTTGGTGGTCTCACGCGCCTGGGTCATCTCGATGCTGACATCCTCAATAAGGTCGGCATCCAACTCATCGACTTGCAGTTTGAACTTCAGTTTCTGCAGCAGGTTTTCATTTCCACGGATGGAGGTAATGAAGAAGGTCAACGAGTCTTGCAGCCTTGACAGTCCGATCAGGCTCTCGTTGTTGATCTCGCTGTCGAGGTTGTGCTTAGCCTTTTCAATAAGGGTGTTGATCTGCTTCAACCGTTTCAGATACCACACGGCACTGGAGAGGAAGAGACGGAAGATCATGTCGACATAGTCGGTGAAGCCTTCGCCGCGTTTCTGCTGATAGCTGACGAAGTCGATCATCATGTTCGTCTCGTAGAAGCAAACGGTGATGGTCACATCGCGCTTATGGATGATGCCAAGCGGCACTGTAGTATAAGGAGTACGGCTTTTCACCTCTTTGACGTAAGGTATACGCAAAATGATGAGCATCCAACCATCGTCATACTCATAGCGGGCACGCTCATCCGTATCACTGATGTCGCTAAGGAAATAGTCGGGAATATTAAATTTGTCCACCAGTTCGCGCTGGTCATCGTCGGTGGGGCACGTTACTTGAATCCAGCAGTTGGGCTGCCACTCCTGGAGGGCGCTCAGCTTTTTCTCAATGTTCCAATATGTTCTCATTGTAGCCAATCTCCATGATAAGAAGTGTGGGGACTGACTCTCTGAGTCGAATCCTCACGTTAACACTTGAAGTTTTCCGCGTGATAATCGTCCATAAATTGATGAATATTGATTAACTGACTGCAAAATTAGAAAAAATAAGTGAGTGAGCCAACGATTTAATATTCTTTTTGATGACAAAGATGCCAAAAGCAAGACAAGAAGACATGCTTCTTTTAGTTTAGACATAAAGACATAATGGACGTGTCCTTTTTTTAGACATAAAGACATAAAAGACATATTCTTCTTTACTTTAGGCATGAAGATGTAATAGACGTATTCTTTTTTTTAGACATAAAGACATAAAAGACATATTCTTCTTGTTTAGACATAATGACATATTTCATTATACATAAAGACAAATAAGACATAAAGACAAAAAAGAAAATATGTTCTTTATGTCTTTATGTCTTAAAAAAGGACTTGTCCTTTAGAATATGTCTTTTATGTCTTTATGTCTTATAAAGAAAACATGTTCTTTACGTCTTAAAAAGAACTTGTCTTTATCGTCTACTTCTCTGGAACTTGCTCGAGTACTGCTGTCAGCAGCTTCCAGAAAGGCTCTGCTGTAGCGATTTCGAAACGCTCGTTGACGGTGTGGGGGCTGCGGAGCGTAGGACCGAGGGAGACTACCTCCATATTGGGGTACTTCTCCAGAATCACCGAGCACTCCAGTCCGGCATGATCCACGACGACCGTTGCGTCCTTACCGTTCTGCTCTTTGTAGACCTTGCACAGCAACTTCAGCAAAGAGCTGTCGGGATTGGGGTCCCAACCACCATAAGAGCCGGAGAACTCTACCTTCATGCCAGCCATGGAGAACACGCTCTCCAACTGTGTAGCGACATACATCTTCATATCCTCACGGCTGGAGCGAGCCAGGATCTTGATGGCGGCCTTCCCCTCACCAATAGAGATGATGGCGAGGTTTGAAGAAGTCTCCACTACGTCGGGCTTGACAGGAATGAAGCGCACCACACCGTTGTGGCAACCATAGATGGCGTCCACGAGGTTGTCCTGAATCTCTTCCGGCACCAGTGTAGCAGGCTTGTCAACGTCTTCGCAGAAGAACTGCACGTTGCTCTCGATGGTTTTGAACTCATCCTCAATGGCCAGTCGCTGTTTTTCTACCATCTGCTTCAGTGTCTCCACATTGGCCTTTGGCAAAGCAAGCACCACCTCGGCATGAGAAGGAATGGCATTGCGCATGTTGCCGCCTTCCCAACTGACCAGACGGGCAGCAAGTTCGGCAATAGCCTCACGCACGAGACGCACCATCTCCTTATTGGCATTGGCGCGACCAGCATTGATTTCCAGACCAGAGTGTCCACCACGCAATCCCTTCAAGGTCACCTTGACGGCAGCTTCCTGGTCGTTTTCCACTTCCTGATATTGCATTGTTGCGGTGATATCGATACCACCTGCGCTACCGATACAGAAGTTGCCCCATGTCTCTGAGTCAAGGTTGAGATAGTAGTCAGCATTGAGTTCTCCCTTTGGCAACTCATTAGCTCCGTACATACCCGTCTCCTCGTCACGTGTGATTAAAGCCTCCAAAGGTCCGTGCTTGAGATCGTTGCTCTCGAACACGCCCATGATGGCAGCCACTCCGATACCATCGTCAGAGCCAAGCGTAGTGCCTTTGGCGTGTACCCATCCGTCCTCGACATAGGTCTCAATCGGGTCTGTCTCGAAGTTATGCTTGCTGTCAGGAGTCTTCTGTGGCACCATATCCATGTGAGCCTGCAACAGTGTAGTCTTACGGTTCTCATAGCCTGGGGTAGCCGGTTTGCGCATGACGATATTTCCACCAGCGTCCTTGAAGGCCTCTACGCCGATTTTTGCTGCAAAGTCGAGAAGGAACTGCTGTACTTTCTCCAAGTGACCCGACGGACGTGGCACCTGTGTCAGTGCGTCAAAGTTGCGCCAGATGGCTGCTGGCTGCAGATTGCTGATTTCACTCATAATATTACGTTTAATGGTTACAATAAATATTTTATCTATTCACTGATGATTGTCTCTTGCTTGTTGCTCGTCTTTTTCTTCGTGAAGCTTAGTGCCATCCACCCATAGATACCGATGACCACGACGAGCAAGGTCTGGATGCTGTGGACGATGAGCACAAAGTTCAAGGCTGCCGTAGACGCCACGCCATAGAGAATGAGCATGGTTTTCACCGCAAAATGCCAGGGGCCGGCACCGTTGGGCGTGGGCACGATGACAGCAATACTGCCGACGATGAATGTGACCATCGCGCAGGCGAAACCCAGATGACGGGTCGCCCCGAAGCAGAAGAAGGTGAGATAATAGTGGAGGAAATAGCATGCCCAGATAGCAACGGAGTAGAAGATAAACAGTGGCACATTCTTGACATAGCGCACCGACATCACTCCCTGCCACAGTCCATGGAAGAGCTCCTTCACCTTATTATATATAGACATCTTTCTGAGCAGCACCCAAAGAAGTATCACCACGGCGACACCGCATATCATTGTCACCAGCCAGCCGGTAGACGAGAAGCTTGCCAACAGTTCATCGACACGCGTGCCCGTACGCCGGAAGAATGATTGGAAAACGCGAAACTGGGAGAGAAGCGTGACAAAGATCATCACCAGCACCAGCAACGAGTCGATGGCACGCTCCGTAACCACTGTCCCCAAAGCCTTGGGAAACGACACACCGTCCCATCGCCGAAGGATGCCGCAACGCGCAAACTCACCTACACGTGGTATAAGCAAGCTCACGGCATAGGACACAAAAACGCTGTTGACCGACACCGAGGCGCGGGGCTTCTCCCCGACAGGCTCCAAAGTCTGCTGCCAACGCCAGCCACGGAAAGCCTGAGCCAATATGCCGAAGGGGAAGGAAAGGAGCATCCATGTCCAGTCCATTCCATGGAGGAGCACCTGCTTCATGCCTTGGAAATCAAAACCACGATACATCCAATAGAGGATGGCACCGCCCAGCATCAGGCTCAATGCCACCTTCACTATGTTGTTGATGGTGTTTCTCTTCTTCATATAGCATACAAAAGTAATGCAATTCAGTGGAATAACGAAACTTTTTTAGAAAAATAATCATTTTATAATGTACGCCTTTTCCCTTATAGAATTCATTGATACACATCAATCTGCTTGACACGTATCAATTAAAATCACATATTTCGCGAATAAAACCACTATTGTTTGCGCACACAGAGAAAAACTCCTACCTTTGCAAACGTAAAACAGAGACCCCAAGTGGTCAAGAGGATAACAAGTCCACAAGAAGATCTCCACAATACGAGACCACGGACAAAGGATAACAAAAGTAGAATTAAAAGTAAAGAAAGGTAAAAAGATTATGAGTATGATGACATTTATCACATTGGTAGCTGTTGCTTTCGTAGGTGCTTCTGCACTGGCTCTGACAATGGACCATATGGTCGAGGGCAAGTAAACAGCCTTATAGATTTGAAATAAAATAGAGAGAATACATAGAAGACCGGGAATGGAGCAATCTGTTTCCGGTCTTTTTTGTGCGTTGACGGCAATTCTTTATCCCGTTTCTTGTCTATCCCCAATGTTTTTCGTACATTTGTAACCAAAGAAAAATACATATCTGCAACATGAAACAAGTAAAGCCAAAGAAAAACCTCGGTCAGCACTTTCTCACCGACCTTGGCGTGGCACAACGCATCGCTGACACAGTAGACGCCTGCCCGGCTCTGCCCATTCTGGAGATCGGACCGGGCATGGGAGTCCTCACACAGTACTTGGTGAAGAAAAACCGGGAGGTGAAAGCTGTGGAAATCGACTCCGAAAGCGTGGCTTACCTCAACGAACGCTATCCCGAGCTGCGCGACCAGATCATCGGGGAAGACTTCCTGCGCATGGATCTGAACAAGATCTTCGACGGCCGGCAGTTTGTGCTCACAGGCAACTACCCCTACGACATCTCGTCACAGATCTTCTTCAAGATGCTCGACTACAAGGATCTCATCCCCTGCTGCACGGGTATGATCCAGCGCGAGGTGGCTCAGCGCATCGCCTCCGCACCGGGCAACAAGGCTTACGGCATCCTCAGCGTGATGATACAAGCGTGGTACGACGTGGAGTATCTCTTCACCGTCGACGAGGGCGTCTTCAACCCGCCACCAAAGGTCAAGAGTGCCGTGATACGCATGACACGCAACAACGTAAATGATCTCGGATGCGACGAAGTGCTCTTCAAACGTGTGGTGAAGACGGTTTTCGGCCAACGCCGCAAGATGCTGCGCGTCTCGTTGCGCCAGCTCTTCACACCTCAGACCATGCCCACGCCTGACTTTTTCGCTCAAGACATCATGACCAAGCGGCCCGAACAGCTCTCTGTCCAGCAATTCGTGGAGCTCACCTCCATGGTTGCAGACAAAGTAAACAGCAGCGCGGTATAAAAGACAGAGTATATAAAGACACAATAACTATAATAACTTTAGACATAGTAACAGATAGAACATAAAATAGTGATTCTAGGTAAAGTCATAGCATAATCTGTTTAATATGTTACTATGTCTAAAAAACTATCTGTTTAATATGTTACTATGTCTATTCATCCATCTGTTTAATATGTTACTATGTCTTTATTCCTCTGTTATTATGTCGCGAAAGAAAAAAGTTGGAGAAATAGTTGCATCGTCCAGAAAATCTTTTTAAATTTGTGACTTAGAAAACTAAGCACTAAAAATATGTTAGACGTAAAGCAAACCCTCAATGGCGCCGAGGAGAAAATGAAGAAGGCGTCGAAGTATCTTCAAGAGGAGCTCGCACGCATCCGTGCCGGCCGTGCCAACGCTGCCATTCTCGATGGCGTGCGCGTAAGTTCCTATGGTCAGATGATGCCCCTCAACCAGGTAGCCTCTATCATTATTCCTGACGCTCGCACCATCACCATCCGTCCCTGGGACCGCAAGGCCATCAAGGACATCGAAAAAGGTATCATGGACAGCGATGTCGGCATCACACCGGAAAACAATGGCGAGATGGTCATCCTGCGCATTCCACAGCCCACTGAGGACCGCCGCAAGGAGCTCGTCAAACAGTGCAACAAGATTGGCGAGGGCGTGAAAGTGCAGGTGCGTACCGCACGCGCTGAGGTCAAGGAGAAGTTGAAGAAGGCTATCAAGGACGGACTCTCTGAGGATCAGGAAAAGGACGCTGAAGCCGACTTGCAGAAGATGCACGACAAATATATCAAGGAGATCGACGCCACCCTGGCTGCCAAGCAGAAAGAGGTGATGACCGTTTAATCCATGGCGCATGAGAGGACTTGTCGTAAGAAACACCGGATTTTGGTACACCGTCAAGACCGATGACGGCCAGCTCGTTGACAGCAAAGTCAAAGGTAACTTCCGTCTGAAGGGTATCCGCAGCACGAACCCGGTCGCTGTCGGCGACTGGGTGCATATAGACATCAACCGGGAGGGTACTGCTTTTATCACAGAGATCGAAGACCGAAAGAACTATATCATCCGTAAGTCACAAAACCTGTCGAAGCAAAGCCATATCATCGCGGCTAACCTCGACCAGGCAATGCTCGTCATCACCGTGGCGCACCCACAGACTTCTACGACATTCATCGACCGCTTCCTGGCTTCTGCCGAGGCATACAGCGTGCCGGTGGTACTGGTGTTCAACAAGACCGATCTGCTCACCGACGAAGAGCGTCACTATCAGGACATGATGGTGACGCTCTACGACAACATCGGCTATCCCTGTCACCAGGTGTCGGCACTCACCGGCGATGGCATTGACGGACTGCGCACACTGCTCAGCGGCAAGGTGACACTGCTCAGTGGCAACTCAGGTGTCGGCAAGTCTACTCTTCTCAACTTGCTGATTCCCGGCACTGAAGCCCGTGTAGCTGACATCAGCGAAGCACACGACACAGGCATGCACACCACTACGTTCTCCGAGATGGTGCCATTGCCCGACAACAATGGCTATGTTGTCGACACACCGGGCATCAAAGGCTTCGGCACGTTCAACATGGAACCGGAAGAGATCACCAGTTATTTTCCCGAAATCTTCAAGTTCTCACAAGACTGCCGCTTTGCCAACTGCACCCACACCCATGAGCCGGGCTGCGCCGTGATTGAGGCGGTTCGCAACCACTATATCGCCGAGTCGCGCTACGAAAGCTATCTCGGCATGCTCAAAGACAAGGACGAGAGCAAATACCGCGAGGCCTTTTAGCCAAGAGTCCACTGCATCCCAGTGGACTCTTGTTGATGGTCTCTTTCCAGTGGAAATCCGATTATCTCATTTATTCATTGCTATCGTCCCCCCTTTTACCGGGCTCTTTTTCATAAAAAAGCTATCAAACGCCCAACTTTACACCCGCTTTGCTTTGTTAATAAAAGGAAAAGCACTACCTTTGCTTAAGTTAAAGTAAAGGATCGTTTTCATGCAAATCACTATCTCATGGCTACGCGCCAACTTTCAGACGTTCAACCGTCGATACTTCGACGGCGGGCTGCCCGAGCCACGCTACCACATCGGACGGTCGCGTACGCGACTGGGCTCTCTCTCCTTCAAGCGAAAGCGCACGTGGCGAAAGGTCGTCAACTACGACTACACACTGGGCATGAGCAACTACTACGACCAAAACGAGCACCAGTTCCAAAGCGTGTTGCTCCATGAGATGATCCACTACTCCATCGCATACACGGGTATCCGCGACTCCTCGCCCCACGGCATTGTCTTCCGGGGCATCATGGACCGACTCAACCGCGATGGCTGGGACATACACGTAAGTAGCTCTACCCGCGACCTCGGTAAGTCAGCTCTCCCGGCCCACACTTCCGGAAACCCAAATAAGCAACAGCACTTGGTGCTCGCCATAGAGATGCACGACGGTCACCATTTCCTCTCCGCCGTGAACCCACGCTTCGCCCGAGAGCTCAACAACCGGTTGCGTTCTATCAACGAGGTTAGCCACTTCTGTTGGTTCGTCACCGAAGACCCATGGTTCGACAACATGCCGCGCGTACGCAGTCTGCGGGGACGGCGCGTCGACCCCGCAACCTATCAAGAGAAGACGCAAAACATGACACCCTTCAGCCTTTAATCAACTTAGCATCCCAGAACCCATGTCCACACCACAGCAAACACTCCCCAACGACAACATCATCGCCACTGCTGACATCCGTCCCACTCCAGAGACAGAGCCAGAATTTATCCTCTATGACGACTTCACCGATACCTCGCACCAAGTCGACTTCTTCATCCCCAATAGGTTCATCGTGGCCTATTGTCAACAAGGGACTCTGTCCGCCACCATCAACCACCAACAGACTACAACCCTCTCCCATGGAGATCTGATGATTGTTCTCCCACGCACTTCCTTAGAAGACTTCAATTATTCCGATGACCTGCAGATGCTGGTACTCAGCCTTTCTCCATCTGTCATCAACGACAGCTTGCTGGCCGACAAAAATCTGTGGCCAACCATCGAGTTCGTTGCCAATCACCCGAAGACTCACCTCACCGACGACGAGAAAGAGGTCGGACAGCAATATTACCAGCTCTACAAGTCCTACTCAAAACGTAAGCCGACAAAATTCCAGCGCAACATTCTGCACACGCTGCACAAAAGCATCATCTACGAGATCGCCGACATGCTGCTCAACCGCATGGACACAATCCCCGAGAACGAGCAATACAGCCAGACCGACAACACTTTCAAAAACTTCCTGCAACTGCTGGCTATGAGTAAAGGCAAGGTCAGAAACGTCAGCTACTTCGCCCACGAGTTGTGCATCACCACGAAATACCTCTCACACATCATCAAGGATAAAACGGGGCACTCCGCCAAGCAACTCATCGACGAAACTGTGGCACAAGAGATCCGACGCCAACTCTGCTACACATCAAAGACTGTCAAAGAAATCGCCAACGACATGGGATTCCCAAGTCTGAGCTTCTTCGGTACCTACACACGCAAGCACCTCAACGCCTCGCCTGCCAATATTCGCAAGAAATACAGAGCCGGGAAATAAGTTTCCCGAAGAATCCGGTACCACACAGAAAAGGCAGATATGTTGAACAAACTGACATCTTGTTTTCATGTCCTTCAGACCTGTTTTTCCATTGTTTTCCTTTAGCCACTTTTCCGGAACCGTCGTCTGCGAAGAGAGCCTTTTGTAAAGATTCATGGTCAACCAATTCTTTTCATCCATTCTTCCAATTGACCAAATAGAGTTTCTCTGTAGCACGTGTAAAGGCCGTATAGAGCCAATGGTAATAGTCAGCGTTGACCATGTCGTCGGTCATATAACCCTGGTCAACATAGACGTGACCCCACTGTCCACCCTGCGCCTTGTGGCAAGTGACGGCATAAGCGAACTTCACTTGCAGGGCATTGAAGTAAGCATCGTTTTTTACTGCCCGCAGCCGCTCTGGCTTGGTCTTGAGGTCGGTATAGTCCTCCATCACTTGATTGAAGAGCTGTTCACTTTGCTCACGTGTCAGCGCGGGAGCCTCGGTGAGCAGCGAATCCATGTTCACCGTCACCTGCATCTCATAGTCGTCGTAGTCGGGAAAACGCAACCATACATCGGCAAAGCGGAAGCCATAGAGCTCGCGGATATTGCGCACACGCTCCACCACCGCCCTATCGCCGTTGGCCAGAAAACTCACGGGCAACGGCTGGGCCGGTTCACCCTTGCTCACACTCTCACGGATGGCAGCCTGCTCTCGCTCGGTCCAGTAGTAGTTGTTGCGTACGATCATCAGCAGATCGCCCGAACAGAGCTCGTCCTCGCGGTCGAGGATGGTGTTGCGGATGCCTTGGTTGTAAATGCCGGCCCGTTTGTTCGACCGTGTCACGACGATGGTGTCGTCCATACCTACCTGGCTGTAGCTTGAGGCTATCGTCTCAACAAGCTCGTCGCCTCTGAGGTTGACAATGTCGGCAAAGCCCTCGAAGGTCACCGGCGGCAACTGGGTGGTCTCGTCGCGTACGATCATATCGCGCAGCCGCGTGGCATTGAAGAGAATGCCCGACCGCTGTCCCTGACGAAACACCTCGTCGAGGTCGCACTCATAAACAACGAGTCCGTATCCCCGAAGTACGTCGGTCGAGAGTGCCGGAGCCTCTTCCTCACCCACCGGTGGCAACTGGGCTTTATCACCTATAAGCAGCAGACGACAGTTGTCACCACTGTAGACATACTTAATCAAGTCGTCGAGCAGCGAGCCGGAACCGAAGGTGTCCTCACCCTGCGCGCCGGAGCCGATCATCGAAGCCTCGTCGACGACAAAGAGCATACGGTGGTTGCGGTTGTCGTTGAGATTGAACTGTCCGTCAAGTCCTTGGTAGGCACGCTCACGATAGATACGCCGGTGGATGGTATAGGCCGGCAGACCGCTGCCACGCGAGAACACCTTGGCAGCACGACCGGTCGGTGCCATGAGTGTGAGCTTCTGCCCAAGACGATGCAGCGTGCCCACCATAGCAGCGGCCAAAGAAGTCTTGCCCGTACCCGCCGAACCGCGCAGGATCATCACCGACTCTGGCCTGCGGTCAGCCAAAAACTGACCAAAGGTCTGCAACGCCGCTTGCTGGCAGGCAGTAGGCTGAAAGCCAAACTGCCCAACGATCATATCTATAAATTGCGCTATCTTCACTTTTCTCTTTGATGAAACAATAATTCTTCGTATCTTTGCAACTACGAAACCCTTGTAGGGCAAAGGTAGTAATAATTATCGAGAAAGATGAACATTCAACATAAAAACACTTACGGGCTCCTTGCCTGCGTCTGCGTCCTGGCTGTGCTCTGCGTGCTGAGCGTCAGCTCGCCCATGCGCTTCGAACATCAACAGCAGCAGCGCGAGAATGCCGTCAAGGAACGATTATTAAAGATCCGCACCGCCGAGGAGAAATATCGCTTACGCCACGGGGTCTACACGGCCGACTTCAGCACTCTCATCAAGAGCGGACTGCTCGCCGACTCCTTGCAGTATATCCCCTACTCCGACGGCAAACGATTCACCGTTGATGCCACCACGACCATCGCCAAGAGCGGTCGACAGATACCACTCATGGAGTGCAGTGCTGCTTACGACGACTATCTCAAGGGGCTCGACAAGAACAGCATCGACAATCTCACACAGGCCGCCAACGAGTCCGGACGTTTTCCCGGACTGAAATTTGGCGATACCACACAACCCAACGACAACGCAGGTAACTGGGAATAAACTATGCAAGACAACAACAATACCACACCTCAGGGGCTCTCGCCCCGCATGACCATACGCGTGAGCAAGGGATCGCTCATCTTTGCCATCGCTGACACTGACCATCCCAACAACATCGTCTACGAGCCTTATACGGCAAAAAGCGGTGTGTCGATGGCCGCCAACCTGCGCGAAGCCTTCAAGACCGCCGACATCCTGCAGCGGCCTACCCATCGGGCTCAGGTGCTCGTGGACACGCCCGCGGTGCTTGTGCCCATCGAGGAATACGACGAGACCAAGAACGAGATCCTCTATCACCAGGCCATCACAGGCTACGAAGGCTATGCCGTGGAGAGCAACATCCTCCCGGATCTCAATGCAGTGGCGCTCTTCGCTCTGAACAAGGACCTACGGCTCGTCGTCGAGGATCACTACAGCGATGCTCGCTTCATCGCGCTCATGCGCCCCGTGTGGATGTATCTCCACCGCCGCAGCTTTGTCTCCAACCGCCGCAAGCTCTATGCCCACTTCCATGACGGCAAGATGGAGGCGTTCAGCTTTGAGCGCAACCGCTTCGTCTTCTCCAACCAATATCCCATCAAGGAGTGGCAAGACGCTGTCTTCTTCCTTCTCTTCATCTGGAAACAGCTCGCCATGGACCAGCGATCCGACGAGCTCTACCTCTCCGGCAACATTCGCGAAAAGGAAGAACTCACCGCCATGCTGCAAAAATATCTGAGCAAAGTCACCTTCATCAACCCTAAAGCCGACTTCAACCGAGCCGCCATCACCGACATCAAGGGTATACCTCTCGACATGGTCACGCTCTATCTCGGATAAGCTCCCGGACATGGTCACTTTCTAACTCGGATAGACCTTTGGCATAGTAACGCTCAAATTAGGCAAAACTTCCAACTCAACTAAAGAGCGTCTTAGGCCACTCACACAACATTCAACTTGTTCAAAAAGAAAATAATGAGAATCATCACTGGCATCTATAAAGGCCGTCACTTCGACGTGCCACGTACCTTTAAGGCAAGACCTACCACAGACTTTGCCAAGGAAAACATCTTCAACGTGCTCAGCGGCTACCTCGACTTCGACGGCATCACCGCCCTCGACCTCTTTGCCGGCACCGGCAGCATCTCGCTGGAGATGCTCTCCCGGGGATGCGCACAGGTCATCAGCGTGGAGGCAGACCGTGACCACGCCCGCTTCATCGCTCAGTGCATGAAGAAGATTGGTGCTGACAACGACCTGCTCATCCGCGGCGACGCCTTCCGCTTCCTCAAGTCCTGCCACCAGCAGTTCTCTCTTATCTTTGCCGATCCTCCCTATGCGCTTGAGCAGCTCCCCACCCTGCCCGATCTTGTCTTCGAGCACGACTTGCTTGCTCCCGACGGCATCTTCGTCCTGGAGCATGGCAAGGACCACTCCTTCGAGTCGCATCCTCATTTCGTTGACCACCGCCACTACGGCAGCGTCAACTTCAGTCTGTTTCGGTAATACGAGGGGGGGAGTTCTGTTCGTCACGATATATCGTGACGCTCCCTTCTCTTATCCTCCTCTCCTTGTCAGGCACAAACAAAAAAATCGCTGAACAGCTAAGCTATTCAGCGACCTCTTGTTGGGATACCCGGACTCGAACCAGGAAAAACAGGACCAGAATCTGTTGTGTTACCATTACACCATATCCCAATTTTCAATTGCTTTGGAAGCAACACCCTTGCTTCTGTATTGCGAGTGCAAAGGTACGGACTTTTTTTGAAACGCCAAAACTTTTGGAGACTTTTTTTTATAAAAAACGCATTTTCCTCTCTTTTACTACCTCTTTCCACCCCTCTCAGACTCTCCACACCTCTCTCGTCTTCCTAAAAAATATCAAATAAACATCGAAAGACTACTCTCTTTCGATAATATACCGTATCTTTGCAATTCAAATCATTACATATATATATTAATAAGGTATACCAAGTTTAAACAGATACATGACAGAAGCAACAAATCTCGTAAAGTCCATCACCAAGGGCATACAAGAAAAGAAGGGACAGCACATCGTCATTGCTGACCTCCGCCACATCGACGGCGCCATCGCCAACTACTTTGTCATCTGCCAGGGCAACTCACCCACACAGGTGGAGGCTATCGCCGAAAGCGTAGGCGACATCTGCCGAAAGGAAGCGGGCGAAAAACCCGTAAATGTCAACGGACTGGGCAACAACCAATGGGTGGCTATCGACTATGTCGACGTGCTCGTGCATATCTTCATGCCGGAAGCACGAGAGTTCTACGACCTGGAGAACCTCTGGGAGGACGCCAAGCTCACCGAACTGCCCGACGTGGACTAAACGACAGACAAGACAATTCTAACATACATAACAATTCTACTCCTCAGAAATGGACAGAAACAGCAATCAATTTCCAAGGCATAACAATCAGCCGAAGATGCCCCGGTTCAACATGAACTGGATCTACATCATCGTGCTCATTGGCCTTGCCGTGCTCTTCTTCACCGGCGGAGGCGACTCCCTGGCGCAGGCCGCAGGCACAAGCAAGGATGCCAAATACAGTGATTTCAAGACTTACGTGGAGAAAGGCTATGCCCAGCGCATCGTCGTCAACAAAAACGACAACACGCTGAAGATGTACGTCAAGCCTAAGTATATCCAAAACGTATTCCAACAGACTGCGCAGCAGACAGGCAACGACCCCTATGTCAACGTAGAGTTCGGCTCCGTCGATGAGCTCGACAAGTACTTAGCTGCCGAGCAGGCCAAAGGCAAGTTTGCCAGCTACAGCTACGACAACGCCAAGACCAGCGACATCATGTCGCTGATCATCAACCTCTCCCCGCTGATCATCTTCTTCGTGCTGATGTGGTTCATCGGCCGACGCATGGGTGGCGGCACAGGCGGTGCCGGTGGCGTGTTCAGCGTAGGCAAGAGCAAAGCCAAGCTCTACGAGAAAGCCGGCGAGCTCGGCATCACCTTCAAGGACGTTGCCGGACAGGAAGGTGCCAAGCAGGAAGTGCAGGAGATCGTGGAGTTCCTCAAGAACCCGAAGAAATATACCGACCTGGGTGGAAAGATTCCTAAGGGAGCCCTGCTCATCGGACCTCCGGGAACAGGTAAGACTCTGCTTGCCAAGGCTGTGGCCGGAGAGGCCGGCGTACCTTTCTTTTCGATGTCAGGTTCCGACTTCGTAGAGATGTTTGTCGGTGTGGGTGCCAGCCGCGTGCGCGACGTGTTCGCCCAAGCCAAGCAAAAAGCACCGTGCATCATCTTCATCGATGAGATCGATGCTGTGGGACGTGCACGTTCAAAGAACCCCGCCATGGGGGGCAACGATGAGCGCGAGAACACGCTCAACGCCCTGCTCACCGAGATGGACGGCTTTGGCACCAACTCGGGTGTCATCGTTCTGGCAGCCACCAACCGCGTCGACATGCTTGACAAGGCATTGCTGCGTGCCGGACGTTTCGACCGTCAGATCCACGTCGACCTGCCCGACATGGCAGAGCGCAAGGCTATCTTCCAGGTACATTTGAAGCCGCTGAAGACCGACGACAGCCTCGACATCGACTTCCTGGCGCGTCAGACTCCGGGATTCTCCGGCGCTGACATTGCCAACGTCTGCAACGAGGCCGCCCTGATCGCCGCCCGCCACGACAAGAAAACCGTCACCAAGCAGGACTTCCTCGACGCTGTGGACCGCATCATCGGCGGTCTGGAGAAGAAGACCAAGGTGATGACCACCGAGGAGAAGCGCTCCATCGCCATCCATGAGGCCGGTCACGCCACCATCAGCTGGTTCTGCGAGCACGCCAATCCGTTGGTCAAGGTGACCATCGTACCGCGTGGTCAGGCGCTTGGCGCTGCCTGGTATCTGCCTGAGGAGCGCGTCATCACCACCAAAGAGGAGATGCTCGACGAGATGTGTGCACTGCTCGGCGGACGTGCTGCCGAAGATCTCTTCACCGGACATATCTCTACCGGAGCCATGAACGACCTGGAGCGCGCCACCAAGAGCGCCTACGGCATGGTAGCCTATGCGGGTATGAGCGACAAGCTCCCCAACATCTGCTACTACAACAATCAGGAGTATCAGTTCCAGCGCCCCTACAGCGAGACCACCGCAAAGATCATGGACGACGAGGTGCTGAAGATGATCAACGAGCAATATGTGCGCGCCAAGAACATCCTCACGCAGCACAAGGAAGGTCACAAACAGCTGGCCGACCTGCTCTTCTCCAAGGAGGTCATCTATGCCGAGGACGTAGAGAAGATCTTTGGCAAGCGTCCATGGGTGAGCCGCTCGCAGGAACTCATGGAAGAGAACGACAAGCTTGAGGCTGAAAAGGCTAAGGCTGCTGAGCCAAAACTCGAGGATATGCCCGACGAGGTGAAGAAGGCTCAGGCCGAGCATGAGGCTGCCGAGAAGCAGAAGCAAGCTGAAGAGGCTGACGCTCACGCCAACACAGAAAAAAAAGGCGACGCTGAGCAAGCTGACTAATACATATATATAATAAGGTATGGGCGCGCCTCCACGGGTGCGCCCATACGCTATTACACAACTTAAACGACAATACGATGAACGACAAAAAACTCAATCTGATCATCCGCACCATCACAGGCGTGCTCTTTGTCATCGTCATGGTGGCTGGTTTCCTCACTCCCACAACCATGGTGGCGCTCTTCGCCCTCATAACAGCTCTCGCCCTTTGGGAGTACACCGGACTGGTAAACAACTTCGTGGCCGACGTGCAGGTCAACCGTCTCATCTCCACGGTGGCCGGTGTCTACTTCTTCCTTGCCGTGGCCGGATGGCGCACGGGAATGGTCAACAACTTCGTGGTGATGGTGCCCTATATCCTCAGCATCGTCTATCTGCTCATCAGCGAGCTGTACACTGGCAACAAAAACGCGGTAGCCGATATGGCTTATACCATGCTGGGACAGATGTACATTGCCATGCCGCTGTCGCTGATCAATATCCTCGCCTTTGAAGTCAACGCCGACGCAACGGGCGTGCACTACGACATGCTCCTGCCGCTGTGCGTCTTCATCTTCCTTTGGCTCAACGACTCCGGCGCCTACTGCACCGGTTCCCTGCTGGGCAAGCACAAGCTCTTCCCACGCATCTCTCCGGGTAAGACCTGGGAAGGAAGCATCGGAGGCGGTGTCATCGTGATCATCGCTGCCTTCGTCATTGGACTCTACGCCAACAACGGACAGGCTCATCAGCTCAACGAGTGGCAATGGGCCGGACTGGGTCTCGTCGTCGTGGTCTTTGGCACTTGGGGTGATCTCGTGGAGAGTCTCTTCAAGCGCACCTTGGGCATCAAGGACAGCGGAAAGATCCTGCCGGGACACGGCGGCATGCTCGACCGCTTCGACTCCAGCCTGATGGCGATCCCCGCCGCCGTGATGTATCTCTATACACTCGTCTCTTTCTAACGCAGAACCATGATTGACCGTCAGACAGTAGAGAGAATCAAAGAGGCCGCCAACATCGTGGACGTGGTCTCGGAGTTTGTCACGCTCAAGCGCTCGGGCGCCAACTACAAAGGCCTCTGCCCGTTCCACAACGAGAAGACACCGTCGTTCTATGTATCTCCCGCCCGTGGCACCTGCCACTGCTTCGGCTGTGGCAAGGGTGGCAACGCCGTGTCGTTTATCATGGAGCACGAGCAGATGACCTATCCCGAGGCTCTGCGCTGGCTGGCCAACAAATACCACATCGAAATCCACGAGCGCGAGATCTCCAGCAAGGAAAAGGAGGAGCAGAGCCAGCGCGAGTCGATGTTCATCGTCAACGAATGGGCTTCAAAGTATTTCGAGGACTTGCTCCACAACCATGCCGACGGTGTGGCTATCGGCATGCAGTATTTCCGCAGCCGGGGTTTCCGCGACGACATCATCCGGAAGTTCCAATTGGGCTTCGACATCTCTGACCGACGTGCCCTGGCCCGTGTCGCTCTGCAGAAAGGCTATAAAGAAGAGTATCTGCTCAAAACGGGCATCTGCTACCGCACCGACCGTGGTGAGCTGATCGACCGTTATGCCGGGCGCGTGGTCTTCCCATGGATTGGCGTGAGTGGAAAAGTAGTGGGCTTCACGGCCCGCGTACTCGACAGCCGTACAAAAGGCGTCAATCAGAAATATGTCAACTCGCCCGACAGCGACATCTTTCATAAGGATCACGAGCTCTACGGCATCTGGCAGGCCAAGCGCGCCATTGCCAAGGAGGATCGCGTGTTCATGGTTGAAGGGCAGGCCGACGTCATCGCCATGCACCAGTGCGGCATCGAAAACGTAGTGGCCAACTCAGGTACTGCTCTCAGCCTGCACCAGATCCACACACTCCACCGCTTCACGTCGAACATCACACTCATCTACGACGGCGACGCCGCCGGCATACACGCTGCTCTGCGAGGCACCGACATGCTGCTCTCCGAGGGCATGAACCTCAAAGTGCTGTTGTTGCCCGACGGCCAGGACCCCGACGAGTTCTCACGCTCTCACTCTGCCGCCGACTTCCGGAAATACATCGAGGAGCACTCAGCCGACTTCATCCAGTTCAAGACCGACCTGATGCTGCGCGGCGAGAAAGACCCGAAGAAGCGCGCCGACGCCATCAGCTCCATCGTACAGTCGGTGTCGATGGTTCCCAACCAGATTCTCCGCGACACCTACATCCATGACTGCTCACAGCGCATCGGCATCGGTGAGGCTACCCTTATCAATCAGATGAACAACTTCATCCGTAGCCGTAAGAGTGGCGCAGCGGGCTCGGCTGTCCCCGGCGACATTCCTGCTCCCGCACAAGCGCCCGTGTCACAGCCGTCGATGCCCGTCACGCCACAGGTGCAGGCTACTCAGGTGGAGAGCATGATCATTCAGCTCATCATCAAACATGGCGAGCATATCATCCTCAACAACGTCGAGGATGACGAGGGACAGCTCCACTCGCTCACCGTGGCACAGTATATCCACTACAGCCTCACCACCGACAGTCTCTCGTTCCAAAGTGAGGTCTACAACCGCATCCTACAAGAAGCAGCACAGAAAAGTGCGGAACCGGGATTCAAGGCTGAGTCTTACTTCCTCCACCACGACAACATCACCATCGCACAACTTGCCGCCGACATGACAGCCGACAAGTACCATCTCATTGAGAAGGAGGAAGCACCGAAAAACAAAGAAGAACTGGAGCAACGCATGGAGAACGAAACCGACGACCTTCGCAACCAGGCCATGCACCTGATGCTTGACTTCCGCAAAGATTATGTCGAGGCACAACTGAAACAGGTGCAGGCCGAGATCGCACAAAGCACTAAGGACATCGGCAAACTCAAAGAACTGATGACACGCTACCAACAATTGCAGACCATGCGCAACGCTCTGGCCAAACAGCTCGGCAGCAACATCATCCTTTAACCAATAGCTTCCATTGTCTTTCTTTGGCAATGAGAGAAACTGAGTATGCCTTTGAGTGGTCAGGAACGCTTCTGGGACTTATCAAACGGATAAACACCAAATGACAAAACAGAAACAACAGAGGCGGAAAAGCATAATATTTGGCTTTTTCGCCTCTTGCTTTTAGAAAAATGATTATCTTTGCACTTGGTTAACTATATTACAGAGAAAGCATAAAAACGTAACGCTTATGTCAACATTAACTATCGCTATTGTCGTCGTGTTCTGCGTGGGCTATCTGTTCATAGCCTTAGAGAGCGTGACGAAAGTCAACAAAGCTGCCGTAGCCCTGCTGATGTTTGTGGTCTGCTGGACGTTGTTCATGATCGACCCGGGAAGCTATCTGCCGGGATTCAGCGGCCAGGAACTCATCAACAAGGCAGGCACGGCCATCACTGAGCACTTGGGCGACACCTCCACGACGCTGTTCTTCCTCATGGGTGCCATGACCATCGTGGAGATCGTGGACCAGAACGGTGGGTTTAACTGGGTGCGTGGCGTGATGAAGAGCAAAGGCAAACGCACACTGCTGTGGCGCATCGCCTTCCTGACGTTCTTCCTCTCTGCTATCCTCGACAACCTCACCACGAGCATCGTAATGATCATGATCCTGCGTAAACTGGTGAAAGAGCACAAGGATCGCATCATCTACGCCTCACTCGTCATCATTGCCGCCAACTCAGGTGGCGCGTTCTCGCCCATCGGCGACGTGACAACAATCATGCTGTGGAACAAGGGTGTCATCACTGCCTTAGGCGTACTCTCCGAGATCACGATTCCCTCTATTGTGTCGATGGTCATCCCGGCATTCATCCTGCAATATTCTCTCCACGGCGACTTGGAGGACATTGACAGCCCTGACGCTCCTGTGGAGACCGAAGAGCAGGAGCTGGGTCATCGCCAGCGTGCCGCCGTGTTCTGCATCGGTGTCGGTGGTCTGATGTTCGTCCCCGTCTTCAAGGGCATCACCGGTCTGCCTCCCTTCGTGGGCATCATGCTCGTGCTGAGTGTACTGTGGATTGCCACCGAGTTGTTCTACCGCAATCTCTCCACTTCCTACGAGACTCACGGAACCAAGAAGCGTGTGGTCAACCTGCTTCACCGCATCGACATGTCCACGATTCTTTTCTTCCTTGGCATCCTCATGGCAGTGGCCAGCCTGGAGCAGACCGGTGTGCTGACCTCCATCGGCAAAGGCCTCAACGTTGCCTTTGACGGCAACCACTATGCCGTGACGGGTATCATCGGTGTGTTGTCGAGTATTGTCGACAACGTGCCCTTGGTGGCAGGCTGCATGGGCATGTATCCTGTGGCACCGACAGGCGACATGGCTGTCGACGGCATCTTCTGGCAGTTGCTCGCCTACTGTGCCGGTGTGGGTGGCTCCATGCTCATCATTGGTTCTGCTGCCGGCGTTGTGGTCATGGGACTGGAGAAGATCACCTTCGGCTGGTATATGAAGCATGTGAGCTGGATTGCTGCCTTAGGCTACCTTGGCGGTATCTTCTGCTACTGGATCATCCGCACATTCATCATGGTCACTCCAGCATAAACAAAGCTTTAAGCGATCATCATCAAAAGGCACTGACAGCATCCCTGTCAGTGCCTTTTGGCTTCTATACGCGCGATTTTTCGTCCTTGCATGGACTTAGAATCGTCTTTAGACACATTGACTTGCACGACCAGACATGCAAAGAAGCGTTATCTGATGATGGTCAAACGTTCGTTTGACGTAGGTCGAACGAACGTTGTACTAAAGTCAAACGAACGTTTGACTATCGTCGAACGAACGTTGTACTAAAGTCAAACGAACGTTTGCCTATCGTCCAACGAACGTTTGACCATTTACTAACAACTGATTTTTCAAAAAGAACACGCTGACTTGACTGTCTCCATTCGTATTGTTTCTACCTTTTGGGGTAATTCTATTCAACACTTCCGGCCGCTCCCATTCATCACTCACCATTCACCATTCAACATTGAAAAAGGCCCACCGCCTTGTCCCCTGGAAGTGGGACATCAGGCAGCGGGCCTAAAATGTATGCAATGATGCAAACGAGAAAACGTTGTTGTTAAAGTGGATACTCCTCGAAGGCGTAGAGCACTGTCGAGAGATAGCGCTCGCCCGTATCGGGCAGCAGAGCCACGATTGTCTTACCTTTGTTCTCCGGGCGCTTGGCAATCTCAGTGGCTGCGTATGCGGCTGCACCGGAAGAGATACCCACGAGCAGTCCCTCTTGCTGAGCCAGCTGGCGGCCGGCGAGGATGGCAGCGTCGTTGTCCACGTCAAACACCTCGTCGATGACCTTCGGATCGTAGGTCTTTGGCACGAAGCCTGCACCGATACCCTGAATCTTATGTGGTCCGGGCTTGCCGCCGTTGAGCACCGGTGAGGTTGTAGGCTCCACAGCAATGATCTTCACGTTGGGGTTCTTCTCCTTCAGTCTGCGGCCGATGCCTGAGATCGTTCCACCGGTACCTACACCAGCCACAAAGATGTCGACCTTGCCGTCGGTGTCGTCCCAGATCTCCACACCTGTCGTCTCGTAGTGCTTCTGAGGGTTTGCGGGATTTTCAAACTGCTCAAGGATAACCGAGCCGGGGATGGAGTCGCGCAGTTCCTCAGCAGCCTTGATAGCACCCGGCATACCGTCCTTGCCACTGGTGAGCTTCACCTGTGCACCGTATGCCTTCACAAGGTTGCGACGCTCGATGCTCATCGTCTCGGGCATGGTGAGGATGAGCTTATATCCCTTCACGGCTGATACCAGGGCCAAGCCTACACCTGTGTTGCCACTGGTCGGCTCGATGATCGTTGCTCCCGGCTTGAGTTGGCCGTCGCGCTCAGCGGCCTCGATCATTGCCAGGGCGATGCGGTCCTTCACGCTGCCGCCGGGGTTAAAGAACTCTACCTTGGCCAGCACCGGAGTCTCCAGGCCACGCTGAGCCGAGTACTTGTTAAGCTCTACTAAAGGTGTATGACCAATCAGGTCTGTGATCTGCTTATATATTCTTGCCATAATGTGTTTCTTTTTAATGATTTCTAATTCTTCAATTCTCTAAATTCTTGATAAATGACGATCGCTCCTTGACCTTATTTCTCGTTCTTCACGGCTTCAAAGGCCTGATCAAGATCAGCGATGAGATCCTCATAGTGCTCTGTGCCGATGCTCAGACGGATGGTGCCGTCGAAGATGCCCTGCTCGGAAGCCTCCTCCTCGCTCAACTCAGAGTGTGTGGTGCTCTTGGGATGTACGACGAGCGACTTCACGTCGGCCACGTTGGCCAAGTCTGAGAAGATCTTCAGATGGTCGATGAAGTCCCAAGCCTTCTGCTGACTGCCATCAATCTCAAAGGTGAAGATACTTCCGGCACCATTGGGGAAGTAGCGCTCGTAGAGGTCGTGGTTGGGGTGGTCGGGCAGTGACGGGTGGTTGATCTTCTTCACCTGTGGCTGTGTCTTGAGGTAGTCGACAACCTTCAGTGTGTTGAAGACGTGGCGCTCGACACGCAGCGACAGTGTCTCCAAACCTTGCAGCAGCACCCAAGCGTTGAACGGGGAGATGCAGGCGCCCTCGTCACGAAGCAGCAGCGCACGCACGCGGGTCACGAAAGGAGCGGGCAGCTTGCCAAAGACAAGGCCGTGATAAGAGGCATCGGGCTTTGTGAAACCGGGGAATTTGTCGTTCTGGAAATAGTCGAACTTACCGCCGTCGACGATGACACCGCCTAAGGATGATCCGTGCCCACCGATGAACTTAGTGGCAGAGTGCACCACGATGTCGGCTCCGTGCTCGATAGGACGAATCAGGTAAGGAGTGCCGAAGGTGTTGTCGATCACCAAGGGGATGCCATGCTTGTGGGCGATGGCGGCAGAGCGCTCGATGTCGCTGATGTTGGAGTTCGGATTACCAAGGGTCTCAATATATACGAGTTTGGTGTTAGGCTTAATGGCAGCCTCCAAAGCGTCGTAATCGTCGGGATTGACAAAAGTTGTGTCGATGCCATACTTGCTCAGCGTGTGCTTCAGCAGGTTATAGGTACCGCCGTAGATGGTATCGGTAGCCACCACATGATCACCGGCGTATGCCAGGTTGGTGATAGCGTAAGTCACAGCAGCAGCGCCTGAGGCAACAGCCAGTCCGCCTACGCCGCCTTCCAGTGCGGCCACGCGATCCTCAAACACGCCCTGTGTGGTGTTGGTCAGACGACCGTAGATGTTTCCGGCATCTTTCAGGTGGAAACGGTCACTGGCGTGCTGTGCATTGTGGAACACATAAGAGGTGGTCTGGTAGATAGGCACGGCACGCGCATCTGTTGCGGGGTCGGCCTGCTCTTGGCCTACGTGAAGTTGCAGTGTCTCGAAATGAAGCTTTTTCTCGTTGCTCATAGTCATTTACTTTTTATGCTTCCCTCAACACTTATATAAGATGTTGCGTTCAGCGGTTCTACATCTATTGTTTTTTCACGATGCAAAGTTACGACGATTTTCCCATCATAGAAATCGCATAATCACGTCATATTGCATACCACAAACGTGGTACAACCCCTTTTTCGCACCATAACCATAGCTTACTCTTCGCATGATCGCGCTCTGACCTTTCTTACAAAATAGTTAACAGAAGCAAAGAAGATACTATTATTATCTGTATAAAAGTTAAATATACACCAAAGACAAGCATTTTATTGCCCAAATATTTGGCCGTTTCAAATCAATCATAGTATCTTTGCAGTGTACTATTAAAGTAGTACACTAATATAGGTAACAATTAAACGAAAGAATAATATGATTGATGTAAGAGACCTCTGTTTTCATTATCAGGGCAGCAAGCACCAAGTGTTTGACCACTTCGCCTTGCAGTTGCAACCCGGAAGCGTCTACGGACTGCTGGGCAAAAACGGCACCGGCAAGTCCACACTACTCTATCTCATCAGTGGACTGCTCCGACCCGACAGTGGCACGGTGACGGTCAACGGCATGGAAAGCCGGTTGCGCCTTCCCGAAATGCTGCAGGAAGTATTCATCGTACCTGAGGAGTATGCCATGCCCGACATGAGCTTTGAGGCCTTCGCCGACATGATGCGCGCCTTCTATCCTCATTTCAGCGATGACCTGCTGGCCAAATGCCTCGCCGACTTCGAGATGCCGGCACGTCCCAACCTCAAGGAGCTGTCCATGGGACAAAAGAAAAAGGTGTATATGAGCTTCGCCATTGCCACGGGCACCCGCCTGCTGATGATGGACGAGCCGACCAACGGCCTCGACATTCCGTCGAAGGCGCTCTTCCGCAAGGTGGTGGCCAACTACATGGAGGACGACCGCACGCTCATCATCTCCACCCATCAGGTTCACGACATCGAGAGCCTGCTCGACCACGTGGTCATCATCAACCAAAGTCGCGTGCTGCTCAACAGTTCCATCGCAGACATCTCTCGTCGCTACGCCTTCCGCTACCTTTCGCCGCAGGAGATGGACAATACGGTGCTCTACGCCGAACCCACACTGCAAGGCAACGCCGTCATCATGCCACGAGACGGAGGAGAGGAGACGCAAGTGGACTTGGAGCTGCTCTTCAACGCTACGATCAGCGGAAAGCTCGGAAATGCTTAGTGCTTAGCACTTATTTATACATTATTCATTATACACTATACATTATACATTATTCATTATACACTATACATTATACATTACTATGTCACGATTTAAGCAAGTGCTTCGCTGGGAGTTGCTGCTCAGCAAGCGTCAAATAGCCACCATGGCCCTGACTTTCTTCGGCCTGGTTGTCATTCCACAGATCCTCACGCTCGTCTTCAAATCGTCGTCGAGCAGTGCTTACACCATGGGCATCCTCTGTTCCGTAGCTCTGTCCGCCTATCTGCTTTGCAGCGGTGCGCTCATCTTCTCCAGCCTCCGAAGCCGTCAACAGCGCATCAACAACTTCATGCTCCCTGCCTCCAACAAAGAGAAGTTCATCGCCCGCTACCTCGTACTCGTGGTTGCCATGCCCTTAGCCGCCATCGCGGGTTTCTTTGCCGGCGACGTGCTGCAATATCTCATGAGCTTGATGATCAACAGCAACGCGGCACAGTGGGCTACCAGCGCACTCACGGAAGGCCTCAACAATAGTGGCATCTTCCATTTTTATACCAATCTCAATGGCGACCCATCCCCTGTTGAAGGCTTCCTCGTGATTCTCTTAGGAACCATCACGCAGCACGCCTGCTTCCTGCTTTTCGGCAGCATCTACCACAAGCATCCACTCGTGATGGCTGTCCTTACGTGGATGGGTCTCGGCATCGCGCTCCTCATGCTTGGTGCTTTGGCTGCGAACCTTCTCACTGAGTTCCTCAACAGTGGCTACACTATCATCCTTTACGATGCATGGTGGAATGCCCTCTACTTCGTAGTCAGCATCGCTCTCATTATCTTCTGCTACTGGTTCGCCTTCCGCCGCTACACCCGTCTGCAGGTCATCAACAACCAATGGATCAACAAATAAAAGGCGTCCGTTTCGTTTTGTAAGACGCTGCTTAGCAGCATCTCCCAATCATTAAAAAAGTATCACCATGAAAAAGTTAGCATTTATGTTTATCGCCCTTGTGGCCATTCTTTCCGTTTCTGCTTGCCGCATTGAAAAAGTCAACAACAACGACGAGCCCACGAAGTCCTACACGCTCAACCTCCGCGACTTCCAAAGCATCAAGAACTACTCCAACTGCGACATCCACTTCACGCAGTCCGACACCTACAAAGTTGTCTTGAAGGCCACCCCACGTTGGTATGATGCCCATACCATCACTGCTAATAACGGAGAGCTCGTCATCACACAAAAGGAGGAGAAAAAACAAAAGGGTATCACTGTCTTACATTTCAACACCACAGGAGATGGTGCCGAGCTCTGGATCTGCGCTCCCTCGCTGGACGCTATCTCTACCGCCGGCAGTGGCGACTTCTATGCCGAAAGCAACATCACCGGCAAAAGCCTGGAGCTGTCCATCTCTGGCAGCAGCGACAGCAAGCTGAAAGACGTTACCCTCTCCGGTGATTTCCAATATATCGTAGCAGGCAGTGGTGACATAGAGACCGGAACCATACAGGCCCGCAATGCTTCGTTCAGCATCAGCGGCAGCGGTGACGTAAAGAGCAAACTGACCAATGTCAAAGTAACAAAGCTCTACATTGCCGGAAGCGGCGACGGCACACTCAACTTCGAACATTGCGGTTATGCGGGCATCAGCATCGCCGGCAGCGGTGACGTCGACCTTTGCGGCACGCTGCAATCACTTGACAAGAGTGTGTCCGGTGCCGGTGACATCGACACAGACAAGTTGCAACTCGGCAAGTAATCACACTTCACAACACAAAACACTCACGTATATGGCATTCAACAACGACAAAGCCATCTACCTGCAGATAGCCGACCGACTGAGCGACGAGATCCTCGCTGGCGTCTACAAGGCTTTTGACCGTATCCCCAGCGTGCGCGAATATGCCGCCACGCTCGGCGTCAATGCCAACACAGCGGTCAAGGCCTACGACCAGCTCGCTCAGGAAGGGATTATCTTCAACAAGCGCGGCCTCGGCTATTTCGTAGCGGAAGATGCGCAGCGACACATCAAGCAGACACGGCGTCAGACGTTTCTCAAGACCGTTCTCCCCGAGTTTGCCCGCCAAATGAAGCTCCTCGACATCTCTTGGGAAGAGCTCAAGGAAGCGGTAGCCTCTGTTCAGTAAGACGCTGCTTTGCAGCGTCCCACCCAAAAACAATAGCAAAACAATGAAAAACTATATCAAAGGCAAGCAGGCGCTTGCCATCACTCTCCTTTCGTTCTCCCCTCTCGCCGCCCTGGCCCAAGCTCCAGTCAACACCGCCGACAGCCTCAAGCTCCAAGGCATCCACGACAGCCTCGACCTGCAAGGCGTGGAGGTGGTGGCGCAAAAGCCCGTCGTCAGGATGACGACCGACAAGATGACCTACAACGTACAGCAGGACGCCGATGCCAAGACCATGACGCTCCTCGACATGCTCCGCAAGGTACCCATGGTCACCGTGGACGGACAAGACAACGTCACCGTGAAAGGATCCTCCAACTTCAAGGTCTACGTCGACGGCAAGCCCAACCAGATGTTCCAAAACAACTTCTCACAAGTGGCGAAGTCGATGCCTGCCTCCATGGTGAAGAGCATCGACGTCATCACCTCTCCGGGTGCCAAATACGATGCTGAGGGTACCAGTGGCGTGCTCGACATCAAGCTGGTGCACCAAAGCGGACAACCCAACAGTGACTGCAACAACTGCTACAACGGCAATGTCGAGCTCTCCCTCAGCAACAAGGGCGAGCGCGCCAACGCCTACATCGGCGGACAGCATGGCAAGCTGACCTACAGTGCCATGGGCATGTTTGCCTGGCAGGACTTTGGCAACCTCAAGGTGACCAACACCCGTCTGCAACAGACTTCTCTCGGTGAGTCGCTGCAGACCACAGACGTGGAGTTCAAGCAGAAGCATCCCTTCTCTTTTGGCAACTTCACCTTAGGCTACGCCCTCGACTCTTTGAGCACCATCAACGTCAGTGCCGGTGTCAATGGCGGCTACACCAACCAGAATATGCAACCGCGCAATTCCTTCTCGGGAGGCCCTTACGGCAATGGCTTCAGCTATGTCTACAATTCCAGCCAACGCAACCGCTTTATGGGCGCCAATGCCAGTGCCGACTATCAGCGGTGGCTCAACGCTGACCATACCTCGTCGCTGACGCTGAGCTATCTCTTCGACTACAACCCGGCCCGTAACCGTACATGGACTATATATAATAATGTGTCGGGTGTGACGGGACTCACCCTTACCGATCTTTTCTCCGACTCACGTACGTGGGGCACCAGCCACACCGGACAGGCAGACCTGACCTTGGACCTTGGCAAAGGACAGACGCTGGAGACGGGCACGAAATTCATCAGCCGACGCAACAAGAGCGACAGCCGACTCTACGACATCGTTGACGGTAACGACGTGCTCAACGACGCCGGCAGCATGCTCTACCGCAACTTGCAGAGCATCGTGGCAGGCTATGCACAGTATAAGCTCACCAAGGAGAAGTACAACGCACGCCTCGGCCTGCGCTACGAGCATACCTTCGAGAGCGTGAAATATGCTGAGCACAGCGACCGCAACTTCCATAAGGACTATGGCAACCTCGTGCCTTCGGGAAGCATCGGCTACAACATCACACCGATGTCCAACCTCGGTCTGACCTATACCATGCGCATCTCGCGACCGGGCATCAGCCAGCTCAACCCTTACACCGACCGCACCGACCCGACAGCGCTCACCTACGGCAACCCGTCACTCGCCGTGGTGAAGTCGCACAACGTGACGCTGGCCTACAACTTCTTCACACCGAAAGTGATGTTCAACGTCAGCCTCAGCCACGACTACATCGGCAATGAGATAGAGAACTATCAGTTCGTGGATGCCGACAACAAATACAACAGCACCTACGCCAACAACGGCAAGAGCAGAAACACCTACGTGGATGCCTTCGTCCGTTGGGCAGCCTGCAAGAACTCCACGCTGATGCTCAGCGGCAACGTGTCCTACGGTGACTGGAAGGCGAAAGAGCTGGGCTATCATAATTGGGGATGGTCAGGCAACGCCTATGTCGGACTGGAGCAGCAACTGCCATGGAAAATCAAGAGTTCATTTGGACTCTTCGCCCAAACACGCCAGTACAACCTCATGGGTTACAACAGCGGCATGCAGTTCTTCAATGCTTCGCTCACCCGCTCTTTCTTCAAGGATCGCTTAGAGCTCTCGGCCCGCTATGCCAACCCGCTCCGCAGCCACCTGATCATCAACCAGCACAGCGCCGGTGCCGACTTCAGCAACCATACCCACGTCTCCATCCCCCTACAGGTCTTAGCCCTGTCAGTGAAGTGGAACTTTGGAAACACAAAGAAGCAGTTCGGACAGTACAGTTCGAAGATCAACAACGACTTCAACGACTCACAAAAGAAAGACTCACCGACAAGCAAAATGGGCATGTAGTCCATCCTACCCTATTCAAAACAGCAAGAGCATCCATGGTCTGAAAACGCTCAGACTATGGATGCTCTGTTTGTTCCTTCAATTTACTTTTGTTATTTCAAAGGCTATGAAACAAAAGCTCGTCAAGTGATGATGAGCTTGTAACCGATGCCGCGCACATTGACGATGCGCAGCTGCGGGTCATGCTCTAAGCGATGGCGCAGCCTGGTGATAAACACTTGCAGGCTGCGCCCGTTGAAAAGCGTATCGTCGCCCCACAAGGCTAAGAGGATGGCGCGCGACTCCACCACATCATTGGCGTGCTCAGCCAACATCCGCAGCAACTCGGCTTCGCGGTGCGACAGTTCTTCCACATGTTCCTGCCACGCCAACTGTTGTGTGACGGGATTGAAGCGATAGCTTCCGATGTCTATCCAGCGGTCACCATCTTCCGACTCCGACGATGAGGACTGACGATAGAGCTGCTGTCGCTCAGCCAATCGGCTGACACGCGCCAAGAGTTCCTGCAAGCTGAACGGCTTCTTCAGATAGTCGTCACCACCCATCTTGAAACCATTGACCACGTCGTTGACCGATGAGCGGGCGGTGAGAAAGAGCACCGGTGTCAACTTGTCGTGCTCACGGATACGCCTCACCATCTCAAAGCCGTCCATACGCGGCATCATCACGTCAGCGATCAACACGTCGGGCTTGTCGGCAAAAAACGCACGCAGTCCTTCCTCACCGTCAGCAGATTATAGAAAGTAGCCACGTCCGGTAGGGAAGCGGTGTCCACCACCTCATGCAAACCTCTACACATCTCTTTGATGATGGAGGCGAAGGGATGGGATCTGGCAGTGTCGAGAGATAGTATTTTCTCCTTTCCGTTCTTAGCACTGTCAGATTTCACGACCTTGTATTTCTCTATCGTGGTCTTCTTGACAACGTTTCCTTTCCGTTCGACGTGTATCGCTCTCCACAACGGTTCCTGGTGTTTATCCTGATCACCTATGGCATACTCTGCCGTCATCTGCTTATGGTAGAGCCGCTGACCTCGGATCAGCAGCTCTTCATAGTCGCATTCGGCGATGGCGTCATCAAGTTGTTGGCGCATCCGTGCGTGCTGCATGTTGTACTGCCGGAAAAGCCAAAAACACAGCAGGCCGATGACCGCCAACAGTGCTATGGCAATGGCGATAAGGTTTCGTTTCCACTTCATACACGCAAAGATAACACTTTTTCTGCTTATTTCCGGCCCATCCTTCTCTATAATGTGCCGCAGTGAGGGTATGGCACAGTTCTGTAAGATGCTGCTTTGCAGCATCCGCCCGCTTTGCAGCATCCGCCCGCTTTGCAGCATCCTCCTGCTTAGCATCACTGCTTGAACCGCGCCGTGTCTACCTCTTTGCTCTTGTCCTTGTATCCTCCGAACCTATAGACCAGCGACACGCCCACCTGACGATAGCACGAGAAGTCCATCTTCATGTTCTGGTTGCCATAGCGGATGACAGGGTCGATGCCGGAAGTCTCAAAGAGGTCGTTGCAGAACACATGGAGCGTGGCACGCTTCTTCCAGAAGATATATTTCAGTCCAAGGTCGACATTGCCCGAAGAAGGCAGGTCGTAGATAGCCTGATGAGCCTTGGAGCGTATCATGCCGTCGAGATTGAGATAGAGATGGTTGGGGACAAGGGTGAAGTTGTTGCGCAGGCTGGCCATCACCCAAGCGATGTCGCGGTTGAAGGGGATATCGTAAAACGCCGAGCATTTCTCCTTCATCCACACACCGAGAACTGTAAGACGGCTGTCGAGCCAGTTGCCGAAGCGCTGGGGCGCAGACGCCTGCAAGCCCCACTGCTGCGAGTAGTCAAAGTTAAGAAACTTGTATTGCACGGTCAGCCGGTCATGGCGCTGGTAAGGTGTCTGCGTGAAGTAGTCATCGGTGTAGTTGAACCATGCCACGAACTGGTATTTGTTGTGCAGCACATAGACCAACTGTGTCTGATAGTTGCTTGAAGGCTTGAGGCTCGGATTGCCCACCACTTCGTTGTAGCCGCCATTGCTGAACGACGTGAAGTTTTGCAGTGTCCAATAGTCGGGGAAACGCTTGTCACTACTGACGTTGAGCAGAAGCATGTGACCGCTGTTGGGCATGTAGGTCAGCGAGAGCGTGGGATAGACATTCCACTGATGCCAGGCCGGCGAGTGATAATATTCGGCAGCGAGCGAGACCTCGAAGTTGAGCTTCTCTCCTATCTTGCCATCCGCACCGGCATAGACATTGACGATGTCCTCGTTCTGGCGACTGTATGAATTGGTGGGACTGGCGGCGGTGTTGCTGCCCGTAGGCAGAAATGTCTGCCAACTGTGGTCATTGGTCAGACTGTAGCGCACGCCGTAGTTGAGTCCCCATCCGCCCGCAAGGCTGTGTTCTTGTCCAAGATGGAACTTCCAGCGGTTGATGCGCTGGTGCTCGTCAGTATCGAAGTGGAGCTCACCCGTAGGCAGCGTGCTGATGAGATGCTGTGTGGAGGGTGTATTATAATAGGTGTATTCCACGTTGACCTTCGTGCCTGTAGGCAACTGGTAGTCGAGCATCACGTCGTGCATGGTCTTTCTCGTCCGATAAGCATTGGTCGCCATCACGTTACCCGTCACGTCTTCGCGTGCGTGTTCCGTGTCGTAGTTACCGGTGTAACTCAGGCTCAGCCGATGATTGTCGGTAAAGGCATAGTCAAGTCCCATACGCCACAGATGCTCGTGATCGCGACTGCGCTGCGCTTCGTACGTCTCAATGTCGTGTGTCGTCCCATCATCGAGATGGTGAAGCGAAGTCTCGTCAGTTGTTCCGTAGGTCTTGCCATGATTGTGTTGATAGTTCACGCTGAAGTCGAGTTTTCCTTTATGATAGATCAGTCCTGCCTTTTCGCTCCACATCGCCTCGTGCTCTTGGTTCCAGGCTTCCGTGAGTTCTCCCTGCCATCCGTCGGGCTGCGAACTGTCGGAGGCGATGTCGAGGTTGATGCTCGCCCCACGCACCTCGTAGCGGGCTGGTGTGGTGTACATCACTTCGGCATGCTTCAATCTGTTAGCGGGAAGACTCTTCAGCAAAGCATTGAGTTGAGCGGCATCCATCTGATAGTGTTTGCCGTTGATCAATACGTTGAAGGCATTGCCTGCCAGCGTGAGCGTACCATTGTTGTCAGTCACGCCGGGGATGAGCTTCAGTGCGTCATAGACATTGTCCGCGCTTTCTTTCTTAAGCAGCAACGGCATATCGTAGGTCAGCTTGCTGCCCGCCACCTTCACGATAGGTCGCTCGCCTTTGACCATCACCTCAGGCAGGGCGTGGATGATGCTGTCCATACGTAGTGAGTCAACAGAGCTTGTGGCTGTGCCCGCTCCGTCTGTCTGCGCATAAGCAGCAGTCGCTGCCATGCAGAGCATCAGTATCATTACCTTTCTTTCCATCTCTCATTAGTTTTTCTCACTGCAAAGGTAGGCCGAAAAAGCAAGAGTCCCAAGCCTTTCGGCTTATACATCCTTAACGCCAAGGCTTAAATAAGCTTAACATCATTGCGGTGTTACGCCAGTTTCTCTACAAAGCATAATCCATAAATCGTAATTAAAACTTTCGGCAAATATAGCGAATTTATAAAGTACGATTTATAAAAAGGCAAAAACAAGCCAAAGTTTTAGTTATGATTAACAAAGTAAGGCCATGCCGCACAGCGCTTGGCTATGCGGCATGGCCTTTTTATCACCATCCTTTTGACATCCCTCACAGTCTCTTCTTCTCTTCGTTTCCTGCACCCGTACCTTTGTAACGGCTGCGCGAGGCGTTGAAGTTGTAGGTTATGGTGAGTGAGATGCTGCGCGTAAAATTGTTGGCATCCTTACGGCTGATGACATCAGTGCCATAATACGTCCACCGCTCACGATTACTCTTGGTCAGGTCAGAGGCTTGGAGAAGGAAGACAAGGCGGTCTTTGAAGAACGACTTACGCAACCGTGCGTTCACGGTCACAAAGCCTGCAGACCGCCGCATCGGTTCATAGCTGTCGGTGTAGCCATAGAAGTCGATGCCCGCCATCCAGCCATGGGGAAAGACGAGGCTGTTGCGAAGCTCGAAAGTAAACGAGGGATGGCGGGAGCAGAGACTTGTAGGCTCACGGAAGAACAACTGGGAATAGTCTATCTCCCAGGAGGGCTGATACCAACTGAATGTCGGTGAGGCCGTCACGGCGGCACTCAGCATCTGATAGTGCCCCATATTGTGAACCGAGAAATAGGCTATCTCCTGGTTGTCGTACAAGCCAAAGGTATGTAGCATAGGCTTGTGAATATAGTCGTAATCGACCGAGGCACTCAGCCACTTGTGCTCGAACGACAGCTCCACGTTGTGGGTATATTCGGGACGCAGGTAGGGATTGCCGCCCTCATAGAGATAACGGCTGTCATACTGCATGAAATTGCGCAAGTTATTGTAGCTTGGCCTGTTGGTTTTCATGGTGTAGGACAGTTGCCATGACCACAGATCCTTATTCCACGACAGCGAGAGGTTAGGAAAGAGGTTGCCATAGCGTCGGCTCGGCTCCTGCTCCCGTTTGCCGAAGCTGTAGTAGTCCGAGGTGACATGCTCATAGCGTAGTCCGGCGTCGAGCTCATAATGACCGAAAGGCAGGGAAAAGTCAGCGAAGCCTGCAATGTTTGCCTCGCAGAGCTTGGTGCTGGAGGCAGGCACATAATTCTCGTTGTTGACATAAAAGCCCACACTCTTCGTATGCGTGTATTCTGAGCCGAAGGAGAGCGTGCCCTTCCCCACCGGGTAGGTCACGACGAGCTTCCCGGCCCACAGGTCGCTGCGCTGTCCACCATTGCTCGCCACGTCGCGGTTGCCTAATTCCGTACTGTTCTCCGTGCTCTGCTGGCTCAGCATATATTTCATGTGGAGATAAGAGGCATTGAAGTCGATGCTCCAGTTGCCGAGCTTGCCCGTATAATAGAGGTTGGCCTCGTTGCGTGGTCCCACATCCCTGTGCTGGCGCTGGCTCTGCAGGATGGAACCCTCATAGGCACTGTTGCGCGTGACAGTCTGGTTACTGTTCGCATCCATGTTGTTTGACAAGGTCTTGTAGAACGAATAACTGCCGCCTATGGAATTGTTTGCATTGAAGTCGTAGCTCAGGCGGAAGGTCTGTGACAGCACGTTCTGCCGGAAAGCGTCGTTGAAATGCTGGTCGATGTTGATGATATTGTCCTTGGGCATGAGCGTGTAGCCCGCGTCGATGTTCTCTTTGAACACTTGGCTATAGAGAAACGAGGTATTCGACAACTCCAGTCCTTTGATCCGGTATTTGATGGTAGCTTGGTCATATCCTGCCCACATCGTGTTGTATTTTGCGTTGGCATCATTCCTTACGCTCCATCCCTCGCCCGTTGGCTTACGGGTACGGATGCGGATTACGCTCTTTACCGTGGCATCATACTGCGAGCCGGGGGCGGTGATGACATCCACGTTCTTGATGTTCTCTGACTTCAGTTCCGTCAGTTCGCGGTTGTCAGTCACCTTCTTGTTGTTGATATAGATGAGCGGCGTGCCCTTGGCAAACACCTTGATGTCGGAGCCCGATGCCGTGACGCGCGGCAGCTGCCCGAGCACATCGACGGCGGTGCCCATCTTGCTCAGCACCGAGTGCTCCACGTCAATGGTCATACCACCCTTTGCGGCACGATACTGTGGTCGTTGTGTCTTCACCGTCACTCCTTGCAGCGTGAATCGGTCAGCTATCAGGCGTATGGTGCCGAGGTCTGGTGAGGCTGTTGTCCATAGTCGTGTCTTATAGCCCACGTAGGTCACCTTGGCGATGACGCGCCGGGCATTGCAGGGAATGACGAAATAGCCACTCTCGTTGCTCACACCACCGGCAAGAAACGAGGAGTCGGCGGGCGAGAGCAGTACCACGTTGGCATACTCGGCGGGCTCCCCCTTGTCGTCGACCACGCGACCTTTATACCTCAAAGCCGTCTTCTGCGAGCACTCCACGTTGATGATGCTGTCGCCCACCATCGTCATTGAGATGGGATAGAAGCCGATGAGGTGGCGGATGGCTTCGGGAATGGTCTCGCCCTTGACCGATGCCGTCACGCGGAAGTCCTCCAAGTCGTTGTAGATAAAGTTGATGGTGTAGCGACGGGTCATGCCACCGAGTTGCTGCAAAGCCGTGGGCATCGTCACGTTGTGGAAGTCGCGGCTCACACGCTGGGCATAGACTTGGACGGCACCTAAAAGGAGAATATATAATAATAGGAGTATCTTTCTCATAGCTATTCTACGTTAAGGGTGTCACCGTTACGTGTAATGGTAATCTGCTGGAAGCTGTTGAGGATGGCAATGTTGGCGTCAATGGACTTAGCCTGGTCCCACTCAAAGTGCAGGCGGATGGCCTTGGCGGTAGCGGTGCTGTAGACGACCTTCAATCCGTAGTACTGGGCCATCACAGAGAGAATGTCGGACAGTGTGGCATTGTCGAAGACCTTGACAACGGGCGCCGGCTTCTTCTTCTCCTGCTTTGGCGCAAGGCTGTCGGCAGTGGGGGCAATGTCACGCGGCACCGCCATGATGGGAGCGCGCTGCGCCACCTCCGGCTTCTCTTCGACAAAAGGACTGCGAATCCAACCCAACCGCGTCATGGCGGCAAAGGCCACACCGGCAAGGAAGACACAGCCGAGGAAGACGGCAGCCACACGCAGCCAGTGGGGAACACGATGATGGGAGGGCTGGGCGGTGGGGTGAGACTCCACGGATGACAAGCCACTGGAAGCCGTTTCAGGTTCATTGGAACGGGAACTGTCAGGATGCGACAGGCTGAACGCCTTCCATGCTTTCTCCACGTTGATGTCTTCGTCTTCGGCCCGCTCTTTCGCGAGGGCACGTTTCAACTGGGCAAGCGGTTGGGCATCGTGTATGATTTCACGGAGTTCCTCATCGGTGTAATGTTCGGGGTGCTCCTGTGCGTCAAGGAGACGCTTGATTTTCTCTTCGTCTGAATAGTTCATGGCTCTGGGGTTTTGATGTTCTCTTTCAACACTTTGACGATGTGCGACAGATGCTTCCACACGGCGATGCGGCTCGTGCCCGTCTCGGCGCAGATAGCTCTATAGTCCTTGCCGTCGAGGAAGCGCAGGGTGAAGAGGTGCAGTTCCTGCGGTGAGAGCAGTGTGTGGGCGAGTTGGCGCAACTGTTTGAGTCGTCGCTCGTCGTCCAGCCAGTCATCACCGTCGTGCAGTTCGTCGGTATAGAGGCGGAGAATGCGCTCGCGGTTGCTCTTATCGCGCAGTCGTTTCAGACAGCGGTTGCGCACGGCCACCATCAGGTATCCCTCAGCCGAGGCGGGCAACAGCTCGGTGTTGCTCTCCAACAGATGGGCGAAGACCTCGCTCACCACGTCCTCGCTCTCCTGCCCGTCGTAGAGCAGGGAGCAGGCCACACTGTACATGCGGCGATAGTGCTGGCGGAAGAGCTGTTCAACGTGTTGTCTGTCCATCGTCTGTCTCGTGTCTTTTTATTATCAATACCCTTCAGCGAAGAGAATGTTAACCTATCGGCCTAAAATTTCTTATTCAACTCGGTAAGCATACTTACTTACAAAGATACATTTTTCTAGGATAAAAAGGCAGCGCCCTACACTTTTTCGAGGGTTCAATTAACCAAAGTCCACACTTTTTCGAGGGTTCAATTAACCAAAGTCTACACTTTTTCGAGGGTTCAATTAGCCAAGGTCTACACTTTTTCGAGGATTCGTTAAGTTTCAGATGTCCTTCTCCATGATATAGTCATTCATGAAGTAGCCGTTGCCGATGTCGTAATCGCCCTGTTTGGTGACCTTCAGACCGAGATGTTCGTAAAACGTTTTGGCCTTATTGTAGCGGTTGACGTGGAGGAAAATGCGGCAGGGCTCGGAGTGCAGCCGCTTAACCAGACTGACGGCAGCGTCGAAGAGCGTGCGACCCAAGTGGCGGCCTTGAAAGCGGGGCAGCACATAAATCTTCTGCAGTTCGTAGACATCCGCCTCAATGGGTTGCACGGACACGTAGCCGGCCGGTTCACCGTCGATGGCGAGCAACTGATAGATGTGGCCTTCCTCCGTCATCTGCCGCAGCAGACTTGTCTCGGAATACATCATGTCCATCATGTAGTCGCATTGCGCAGGGGTGATGATGTGCTTGTAGGTCTCTGGAAACACCTGCTCCGCCAGGTGGCGGATAAGCAGGATGTCGTTGATAGTTGCTATCCTTATCGTATTCATCTTATGAGTATTGTTGTTAGTGTTTCTGATGACGAAGGAAGTGGCACCCTCCGATGGTAGAGTAGGTACAAAGTTAGGACTTTCCCTCCAAATACACAAGATGTACGTGCCTAATTTTGGTGAAATGTCTGCCTCTTGATGATATCAAGCTGAAGAAGCGAAGAAGAACAAGACTGGCCTCCCTCGCCTACCATCGATGACAGAAAGTACTTAAAATGCGACCTTTTTCAGCGAAAATGATGCTTTCGTTTGGCGAAAAGACTATTTATACCTAACTTTACTGAGGAATAGAATGTAGGGCAACGGCATCGTTGCCACTCATCAGTAACACATAAAGCAAATAACCATGAGTTTACAAGAGATTTTAGACCAGCGCCGTGCCATCCGTCACTTTGATTCTCAGAAGCCGCTTGACCCGGAACGTGTGAAAGAATGCATCAGGATGGCAACGCTGGCACCGACGAGTTCCAACATGCAGTTGTGGGAGGCTTATCACGTCACGGACAAAGCGGTGTTAGAGAAGCTCGCCCACGCCTGCCTCGACCAGCTCTCGGCACGCTCTGCCCAGGAGATGGTGGTTTTCGTCACACGCCAGGACCTCTATAAGCAGCACGCCGAAGCCGCCCGTAAGTTTGAGGAGGGCAACCAACGACGTCATGCTCCGAAGGAGAAGCAGGAGAAGCGCATCAAGAAATGGGACACCTACTACGGCAAGGTCATGCCCTTCCTCTACTCGCGCGGCTTCGGTCTGTGGGGATTAGTGCGCAAACTCTTAGCCCAGCTCATCGGCTTGAGCCGTCCTATCGTACGCCAAGTATCGGAGGGCGATATGCGGGTAAGCGTGCACAAGAGCTGTGCCCTGGCCGTACAGACGTTTATGCTTGCCATGAGCGAGGCAGGCTACGACACCTGTCCGCTGGAAGGCTTCGACAGTCTGCTGGTCAAGAAGGCCCTCGGCTTACCCCGTAAAGTAGAGATCAACATGGTCATCACTTGCGGCATCCGCCAACCTGATGGTGTATGGGGCGACCGCTACCGCCAGCCATTCAGCGAGACCTATCACAGGGTGTAGCAAAACCTTCTTGTCTTTGCCGAGACAAGAAGGTTGTTGCCCCAATTTTAGGAAAAGTGTAGTTTTAGAGGTCCCAAAACGCAGGAAAAGTATAGTTTTCGCTTGCTTATCTCGTAGGAAAAGTGTATTTTTGCAAGGGTAAAAACCAAGGAAAAGTGTATCTATGGCATTACGAAGGAAAATAGAGCAAGACATAAAAGCTTATTTATCAAGTGATTCCAACAAGATGATGATCATCGATGGAGCACGGCAGGTAGGCAAGTCATTTATCATTCGGCAAGTGGGTAAAGAGTTGTTTCCCAACTATATCGAGATAAACATGGAAGCCGACAAGTTAGGCGACCGTGTCTTTGCCGAGGCAAAGACCGTGAAAGACTTCTATCTTGCACTAAGCGTGGTGGCCGGTGACAGGATGAAAGACCGGGCGAATACACTTGTCTTCATCGATGAAATCCAAGCTTACGACCATCTGCTCACCTTAGTGAAGTTTCTCATGTCGGACCGTCGGTTCACCTTTATAGCCAGCGGTTCTCTCTTGGGCGTCACGCTGAAGAAGACGCAGTCCATCCCTATTGGAAGCATTATACGCAAGCACATGTATCCACTTGACTTCGAAGAGTTTCTTTGGGCCAACGGTGTGGGCGAGCCACTCATCCAAGCCATGAAAGAGAGCTATGAGAATAGGCGTTCTCTACCCGAAAGCATTCATACGAAGCTGATGTCTCTCTTCCGCTCCTATCTGCTTACCGGTGGCATGCCCGATGCCGTCAACACCTTTCTCTCTACTCAGAATATCGTGGAAACGCGACAGATACAGACTGACATCCACGAACTCTATGGTGATGATGCCGCTAAATACGAACAGGAATCTGCACGCAAGCTACAGATCATGCGTATCTACCGCATGATTCCGTCCAACATGGAAAACAAAAAGAAACGAATCGTTGCCAAAGAAATAGAAGGGAAGCAAGGCAAGCGCATGACCGACTACCTCGATGAATTTGAATACCTTATCTCTTCCGGAGTAGCACTGGAAGTGAAAGCCATCAGCAAGCCAAGCTATCCCTTGGTACAGAACAGCGGTAAGAATCTGCTAAAGCTCTACCTCAACGATGTGGGGCTACTCACCGACGTGCTCTATGGCACAAACATAATGCCTATTCTGAAAGACATCGCCAGCATCAACTTGGGATCAGTCTATGAGTCTGTAGTGGCACAAGAACTGCGGGCACATGGACATGGACTGTTCTATTATGACAATAAGAAGTTGGGCGAAGTGGATTATCTCATCGACGACCAGCAGCACCTGTCCGTCGTCCCCATTGAGGTGAAGTCTGGTAAGGACTACAAGGTGCACAGTGCCTTGGACCGTTTCCTCAGCATCAGTGAATACAACATCCACCAAGCCTTTGTACTCTCCAATGAGCGCCGCATTTATCAGGAGCAAGGTATCACCTATCTGCCTATCTATGACATCATATTCCTATAAGTTATCCTCCTTTGGCACCTTCCACCAAAACATGATTGCGGCAAGGAGCTGAGCGACGACGCTGACAACGACCATGACCACGAGACTCTGATCGTAGAGTACACCGAGGAGCCAACTGCCCAAGAACCAGGCAGCACCGAAACAGCACTCAAAGATGCCGTAACCCGTGGCACGGCTGCGCTTAGGCACCATTGTAGCCACGGAAGCCTTGAGGATGGACTCCTGCGCACCCATGCCAATGCCCCACAGCACCACGCCGATGATAGCGCAAGTCGAAGCAATGCCGGTGTTCGTCCCTCCGACAAGCAGGCTCGTCACGTCACCGCCCAAGAAGGCGAATACAGCAAAGGGAGCGGCCACTAATGTGGAGACAACCAGCGACAAACGGGCATGACGGTCGAAAAGCCAGCCAAAGACAAAGGCGGAAGCCGCATCGGTGAGCATCGCCAAAGCATAGAGCAACGGCAGAACAGCAGCCGTGAAGAGATGCTGACGCGAGAAGTGCATGACGATCAGCGAGTAGTCGGCGAAGCCAAAGGCAAAGAGGCTGATGCCAACGATATACACCACGAAGCGCTTGCTGACACGAAAGGGTACATACTCCTTCGGTTCCGGCTCAAAGTTCTCGGGATGCGGGAAGCGCTTGTACGTCAGCCATAATAATAATAAGGTGATGGCACCAGGAATAGCGAGAAAGGCAAAGCACGTGCGGTAGTCGCTGAACGTGTCGTCGCGGTGCTGAATGAGCATGATGAGATAGAGCAACAGTGGTCCGAGCACGGCACCGATTTGGTCGAGTAACTCTTGGATGGCGAAACTCTTCCCCACCCCTTCCTGCGAGGCTGCGAAAGACATCACCGTGTCTTTCGCCGGTTTTTTGATAGCTTTACCCAACCGCTGAACGATGAGCAACGCACACGCCAGCGCCCAACCATGACGGCCAACGAGTGCCAATGCCGGCACAGCCACCACATCGAGCGCATAGCCGAAGAGCACCATCGGCCAATAGCGACGTGTCCGGTCGGTCAGTCGTCCGAAGACATAGCGCAAGCCATAGCCCACGAGTTCACCAAGTCCCGACACAAAGCCAATGACAGCCGCCGACGCACCGGCCAACGAGAGGAACGCTCCACGTATGCTGTTCGCACTCTCATGGGTCATATCCGAGAACAAGCTCACCACGCCGAAGAGCACGATGAACGTCATCGCTGCCGACATCCGCCTTTTCTTCTCACTCATCTTTCAAACTAATTATCTCTCACATTTCATTCATCACTCAACATTCAACATTCTTCTCTTCGTCTCTCTTCGACTTTGACTTGATGACAAGCCACACACCGGAGAAGACCAGAATGACGGCCACGCCCTGAGGCAGTGTGAAGACACTTAGTCCCACAGCCACACTGACGATCACCGACACGATGGGTTGCACATAATTATATACGCTCACCACCGTAGGCCGCAACACGCGCTGAGCCACCACGCTGAGCAGATAGCTGACAAACGTGCCGAAAACGACTACATAGCCCACCTCTAACCACGTGGCCGCCGTGAACGTCGTCCACGGCAACTGGCTGACGTGCCAGGAAGTGAACGGCAGGACGAAGAGCGAAGCCCACGTGAACATCCACTTGTTGACTGTGAACACATTATACTTCCGGATAATCGGGTTGAAGAGTGCCAGATAGAGGGCGAAGGAGAACTGCGCACCAAAGCACATCAGATCTCCGCGAATGTTGCCGACCTTCGCGCTTCCCGCGTGCGCACTGCTGAGGATGAGGATGAGCGCGCCACCGCAACCGATCGCCACGCCCAATGCCTTCTTCCACGTGATCGGTTCCTTGAGAATAAAGAAGGAAAGTACCATGGCAAAGATAGGCATCGACGTGGTGACGATGCTGGCATTGACTGGCGAGGTGATGCTCAGCCCGATGTTGTACAGTCCTTGGTTAAATACGATGCCGAGCAGAGCAGCGCCCGCCAACTTCACGATGTCGCGCGCCGGAATATGCTCGCGCGGACCTATCAGCGAGGCCACCCAAAAGAGCAGAGCAGCCCCCGCCACACGAAACGACACCACAGAGATGCCATCAAAACCACTGTTCATCGCAGCCTTGCCGATCGGCGCCATCAGCCCCCAAATAGCCTCGACAGCAAACATACTCAGATGTGCCTGCAGGGGCACACGGTTATCCTTCATCTTTTCTTTCCTTTTCTTATTATTGTCAAATTCATATGCAAAGTTACTAATAATTGCCTTTCAGAGATACAACTTACCGATATTTTGCTTATATTTGCCAAAAGAAAAAACCGAAACAATATGCAGAAATACGCAGACTATATCAAGCAGATAGAGATCGACGCCCTCTGGAGCGGGCGCAAGCATATCATCTGGGACCTCGACCGGCAGGTCAACATCCTCAGCGGCGTCAACGGCGTGGGCAAGTCGACCATCCTCAACAAGGTGGTCAAGGGTCTCTCGGCCGGTGGCGACTTCCCCAGTCATCTGCTCAAAGGCGTACATCTGAAGGTGGAGCCGGAGGACGCGCGCCTTATCCGCTTCGACATCATCCGCAGCTTCGACCGCCCGATCATCAACTCCGACGCGGTGACGAAGATGGGACTTACTCTCGCCACCGAGATGGACTGGCAGATCTTCCTGTTGCAAAGAAAGTATCTCGACTACCAGGTTAACATCGGCAACCGCATCATCGCCACCCTGCAAAGCGGCGAGCCCGATGCCGCAGAGAAGGCACAGGCACTATCGCAACCGAAGAAGGACTTCCAGGACATCATGGACAGCCTCTTCGCCGAGACCGGCAAGAAGATCATCCGTACGGAAAACGAAATCAAGTTCACGCAGATCGGCGAGACCCTCCTTCCCTACCAGCTCTCCAGTGGTGAGAAGCAGATCCTCGTCATCCTGCTCACCGTGCTCGTGGAGGATCAGAAGAACTATGTGCTCTTCATGGACGAACCCGAGGTGAGCCTGCACGTGGAATGGCAGAAACAGCTCATCGACCTCATCCTCCGTCTCAACCCCAACGTACAGATCATCCTCACTACCCACTCCCCCGCCGTGATCATGAACGGATGGATGGACAAGGTCACCGAGGTCAGCGACATCACCGTGGAGAACTAAAACCATGAAAAGATTAAGAGACAACCTCACCTCCAGCTATTTCGAGGCTGCAAACCGGCTCCAGTCCAAACGCGCGCGCAAAAAAGTCGTCGCCTATGTCGAAAGCTACGACGACGTCTTCTTCTGGCGGCAGATCCTCAGTCAGTTTGAGACCGACAGTCTCTATTTCGAGATCATGCTACCATCGAGAATGCAACATCTCGAGCGGGGCAAGAAAGCCGTGCTCATGCGCTTGCTCTCCGGCAAGACCGGACAGAGCATGATCGCTTGTGTCGATGCCGACTACGACTATCTCATCCAGGGCAAGACCGAGACGTCGCGCGCCGTCATCTCCAATCCTTACGTCTTCCACACCTATGCCTACGCCATCGAAAACATGCAGTGCTACGCTCCCTCGCTCCACGAAGTCTGTGTCGCCGTGACGCTCAACGACCACAACATCTTCGACATGGAAGAGTATCTGCGACAGTACTCCCGCGCCATCTATCCTCTCTTTGTCTGGAACATCTGGTATTACCGCACCCCCCACTACAGCGAGTTCACGCTCACCGACTTCCTGCGTATCATCGAGCCGGGCGGTTTTTCTCTTTCCAATCCTTGGGAACCCATCAGCCGGGTCAAGCAAAAAGCCGAAAAGAAAGTAGCACAACTGTGGCGCAGTCATCCCAACGAAAAGAAAAGCTATCACCAAGTAGAGGTGAGCCTGACAGAGTTAGGGGTCACTCCCGACAACACCTACATGTATATCCAGGGCCATCACCTTTTCGACAAAGTCGTCGTGCCGATGCTCAGCAAGGTCTGCGACAAACTCGTCAGACAGCGGCAGAGCGAGATCGCCCGAGAAAGCGTGCACGGCACCCAACGCCGCAACGAACTCTCGTGTTACACCAACAGCCTGGCCGACATCACCTCCATGCTCAAGAAAAACGCCGGTTTCCTGCGCTCCCCACAATACCATCAGATCGAAAGAGATCTCTACACTTTTATACAAAGCTGCAATACGTTGGCCAACAGTCTGCCAGACAACAAGCAGAAGGATCAATGAAACAAAAAATAAACAGTATTTTCCTTTGATATTCCCGACGTTTGCTGTACCTTTGCAATATGAACATGCCAAATACCCAAAACGTAAAACTTAGCGAAAACATCATTCTTGCCGATGCCGACTATATCGACCTCGTCGCCTTCCGCCTGAGCGTGCAGTTCGAGCGGATGATCGGCCGACGCATCCCCAAGGCTGATCTCAGCCGCTGGGCCGTGGACATTGCCCTCGACGGCGGACTGCGCGAAGACAGCAAGCCACACGAGACCCAACTGGTTCTGATTCACGATAAAAGCAAGAAACAGCTCGACAATTTCTCGCCATCGGTCTACGACACAGAGCTCAACGCCCAGGCTTTCCGCGACGACAAGCTCGGCGAGTTCCTCGTCAACGCTTATCCCACGGGCAGCATGGTCGACAAAGACGACTACCTGCAGGATGCCATCCGCACCATCCTTGAGCACGACGAGGTGCGCCGGCTGATGATCATCCCCAACGGCGAGGAAGGCGAGACCTACGACATCGTGAGCCATGCCCTGCGCGAAGCTCCTGATGACAAGCGCGTCACCGTCTTCGCCATGCAGCCCATGCCCGGTGGCAACTTCCGGCAGGAGATTCTCGGCTACTCACTGATGAACGCACTCGGCATCAAGGCCGACGAGCTGAAGGCTGAGGACTAAGCCGACAACACGACAGGAGCCCTCGGGCCCACACTAAAACAGAAACAACAAGAAAAGAATATAACTATGAGTAGAGTATTAATGATTGGAGCCGGAGGCGTAGCTACGGTCTGCGCCTTCAAGATGGTACAAAACCAGGATGTCTTCTCTGAGCTGATGATCGCCAGCCACCACAAGGATAAGTGCGACAAACTCGTCAAGGCCATCCACGACAAAGGATATAAGATGGACATCAAGACCGCTGAGGTCGATGCCGACGATGTGGAGCAGCTCAAACAACTCATCGGCAGCTATAAGCCAGAGCTGGTCATCAACCTCGCCCTGCCCTATCAGGATCTGACCATCATGGATGCCTGTCTGGCCTGCGGCGTCAACTATCTCGACACCGCCAACTACGAGCCCAAGGACGAGGCCCACTTTGAGTACAGCTGGCAATGGGCTTACCGCGACCGCTTCAAGAAGGCAGGGCTCACCGCCATCCTCGGCTGCGGCTTCGACCCGGGCGTGAGCCAGGTCTTCACCGCTTACGCTGCCAAGCATGTCTTCGACGAGATCATCGACCTCGACATCGTAGACTGCAATGCCGGTAACCACCACAAGGCCTTCGCCACCAACTTCAACCCAGAGATCAACATCCGTGAGATCACACAGAAAGGCCTCTACTACGAAAACGGCAAATGGATTGAGACCGACCCCCTCGCCGTGCACAAGGCACTCACCTACCCCAACATCGGGCCGCGCGAGAGCTATCTCATGCACCACGAGGAGCTGGAGAGCCTGGTGATCAATTTCCCGACAATCCGCCGTGCCCGCTTCTGGATGACCTTCGGACAGCAGTATCTGACCTATCTCGACTGCATTCAGAACCTCGGCATGTCGCGCATCGACGAGGTGACCTATGAGGCACCACTCGCTGACGGCTCGGGCAAGATGGTGAAAGTCAACATCGTACCGCTGCAGTTCCTCAAGGCCGTACTGCCCAACCCGCAGGATCTTGGCGAAAACTACGACGGCGAGACCTCCATCGGCTGCCGCATCCGTGGCATCAAAGACGGCAAGGAGCACACCTATTATATATATAACAACTGCAAGCATCAGGACGCTTACAAGGAGACAGGTATGCAGGGCGTAAGCTACACCACCGGTGTGCCGGCCATGACCGGTGCCATGATGTTCCTCAAAGGCATCTGGCGCAAACCCGGCGTATACAACGTTGAGGAGTTCGACCCGGATCCGTTCTTGAAGGTACTCGGTGAGCAGGGACTGCCCTGGCACGAGGTTCACGACGGTGACCTGGAACTGTAAGCTTTCCACCCTGGCATCATGCGGATGAGCATCGATGCTCATCCACTCCATAAACCCTAAAACGACAACAACAGAAATGGCAAAGACAGAAGAAGAATTGGCTGCAGAAAAGGCAGCACAAGATAAGAAAGAGCGTGAAGGCAAACTGAAATCGCTCCAGGAGGCCATGGCAAAGATCGAGAAGGACTTTGGCAAGGGCTCGATCATGCGCATGGGCGACGAGAAGGTGGAGAACGTGGAGGTCATCCCCACGGGATCCATCGGCTTGGACTGCGCCTTGGGCGTAGGCGGCTACCCCCGTGGCCGCATCATCGAGATCTACGGTCCCGAGTCGTCAGGTAAGACGACGCTGGCCATCCACGCCATTGCCGAGGCACAGAAGCAGGGCGGCATCGCCGCCTTCATCGACGCTGAGCACGCCTTCGACCGCTTCTATGCTGAGAAACTCGGCGTGGACGTTGACAACCTCTGGATTTCCCAGCCCGACAATGGTGAGCAGGCACTGCAGATTGCCGACCAGCTCATCAGCTCATCGGCCGTGGACATCCTCGTAGTGGACTCTGTCGCCGCGCTGACCCCGAAGAAAGAGATCGAGGGCACCATGGGCGACTCTGCCGTCGGCTTGCAGGCCCGACTGATGAGTCAGGCACTGCGCAAGCTCACCGGCACGATCTCCAAGACCAACACCTGCTGCATCTTCATCAACCAGTTGCGTGAGAAGATCGGCGTGATGTTTGGCAACCCTGAAACCACCACGGGTGGTAACGCACTGAAGTTCTACGCTTCCGTTCGTCTCGACATTCGTCGTACCAGTCAGCTCAAGGACGGCGACGAGGTATATGGCAACCACGTGCGTGTGAAGGTGGTGAAGAACAAAGTGGCTCCTCCTTTCCGCAAAGCTGAGTTCGACATCCTCTTCGGACAAGGCATCAACAAGGCCGGCGAGCTTGTGGATCTCGGTGTGGAGTACAACATCGTCCAGAAGAGCGGAAGTTGGTTCAGCTACAACGGCAGCCGACTGGCTCAGGGCCGCGACGCCACCATCAAGTTGATCAACGACAACCCGGAACTTTCGGAAGAAATCACCGGACTGGTGATGAAAGCCATCAAGGATCACAAAGAATAATCACCCACAAGCCAAAGGGAAGAGCCTGCAGAGCGGTTCTTCCCTTTGTTGTTTTTTCTGACAAGAAACGAGCTCTGAGAATCGATTCTTTTTCACGAAGACCTACTTTGCCTTGATTTTCGCGAAAAATAGCGTATTTTTATAAGTTATTGATAATAAATGTGTTACAAATACAAACACTTTTTATCAATAACATCTCGGCTTTTTCTTGCAAAATTCTCTAGAGAATTTTCGGTCAGAAAAGGCTTTTGATCCGATCAAACAACTGAGATGACCGTGTCAAACAACTGAAATGACCGTATCAAACAACTGTTTTCTACCCATGACCCAACAGAAATCGAGGGGGCACGACGGCATTTTGGTTCTTCCGAAAAATGGAGTGATAGATAGAAGATTGTAGCAAAAAAGAAGA
>OGQX01000304.1_pt1 | contig 58479 bp, 45 predicted proteins | sample 1553291 | NCBI WGS metagenome assembly OGQX01 (sample SAMEA2580030, study PRJEB22360) | human gut metagenome | biome: human gut; feature: human-associated habitat; material: faeces | place: Denmark | collected 2008/2010
TAAGACTTTACGCCCTTCATGATTGCCGTATCACTCGAAATGTCGGATGAACCAATCTTTTGACTTTGATACAAATTGATATATCTGTCGATATTGTTGTATAACTCTGAAATTTTGGCCGTTTGGTTAAGCATCTCTCGGTTCTGCATGTCAACGATTGTTGCATTGTCCTTTGTTACCAAAGCCGAGGTAAGAATATTGATGCGCTGGAACGGCTTGTGCTGCAAGATATTCATTGCAAGGGGAATGATTTTCTCACCCTTAGTAGGATAGATGTATGAAGCCGTAAGTTTCCCTTCGCGCACCCACTCCACACCTTGGCCAGGGCCGGGCAATCCGTCGATACCGACGAATTTCATATTTTTCTCCAGCCCCATATCTTTAGCTCCGAGATAAGCGCCAAGGGCTTCGCCATCGTTATGACAGAAAACACATACAGGGCGATGACCTTCTTTAAGAAATTGATACATCAACTTTCGCGGAGTTTTGATTGTCCAATCACCTTGAAGGGTAGTTACTTTTATGTGTTTATTGCTTTTTGCAATCGTTTCCATAAAGCCGCGATGCCGCTCCTCAACGGGTGTAGAGCCTTCGAGTCCTGTGATCTCCACGACGTCATCTCCATTATTGACTTGCGATATGACAAACTGTGCCATATAGCGGCCTATGGCAACATTGTCAGCACCAATGAAAGCGGTGTACTTCCCAGACTGGGTCATCCGGTCATAAAGAATGACCGGAACACCTTTATCATAGGCCCGCTCAATAGCTGGAGCCACCGTTTTGGCGTCGCTTGGAGAGACGACAAGCAGGTCAACGCCGTCGGCCACCATAGAATCTATCTGCGCCACCTGCCGTCGGCCGTCGTTCTCAGCAGAGGCAAAGACGACATCAACATTACTATATTGGTATTGTCCGATTTTGATTTCACGGTTGGCTTTCTGTCTCCATCCATCATTGCTGCACTGCGAGACACCGATGCGATAGCGGTGCTGTTGGCATGACATCAAGAGACAAAGGCACGACAGCATTACGAAGCGTAACACCATCTTGCATGACATTGCTTTCTTCAGAAAAGAGTCTCTGCAAAAGAATAGGTTCAGCAATAGCGGTTTCATGGTTTCTTTCTGATTGTCAGTTGCAAAGATATTGTTTTTCTTTCATATTTGAAAGGCTTTGGCTGAAAAAAGCGAAGCCGAGTTCAAATATTCTATCATTACCATTTAAATTTCTAACATGCATGGATTTTAAAAACCGCTGATAGAATTTTGTAACACCATATTATAATAATTCCCATAACTTTGCGGCAGAAACCAAAAGTAATTAGAAACTTAAACCAAAGTAACATGAACCAGACTTTTAAGTTTGTATTTGGGGCGATGGCATGTTGGTATGGTCTGACAGCACAAGCCCAGCAGGGAAGCCGCATCACCGGAATGGTGGTAGACGGAACTGGCGAGCCGGTTATCGGTGCTACTGTCATGCAGGAAGGCACAAGCAATGGTGTGGTGACCGACATCGATGGAAAGTTTGTAATCAATGTACCTGCAGGTAGCAAACTCACCATTTCTTATATCGGTTTCAAGACGACCTCTACGTCGGCTGCCGACAATATGAAAGTGGTGCTGCACGATGACAGCAAGCAACTCAATGAAGTTGTAGTCACCGGCTATACCGTACAGCGTAAAGCCGACCTGACAGGCGCCATCTCTGTAGTTAGCGTCGATGATTTGGCCAAGCAAAACGAGAACAACCCCATGAAAGCTTTGCAGGGAAGAGTGCCAGGCATGAACATCAGTGCCGACGGCTCACCCTCAGGAGCTGCTACCGTGAGAATCCGCGGTGTGGGAACGCTCAACAACAATGACCCACTTTATATCATCGACGGCGTGCCTACAAAAGCCGGCATGCACGAGCTCAATGCTGCTGATATCGAAAGCATCCAAGTGCTCAAAGATGCGGCTTCTGCATCTATCTATGGCAGCCGCGCTGCCAACGGCGTCATCATCATCACTACAAAGAAAGGTAAGAATGGCAAGGTGAAGGTCGATGTCGACGCTTCTGTGGCAGCCTCCATGTATGCCCATAAGATGGATGTGCTCAACGCCAAGCAATATGGTCAGGTGATGTGGCAAGCCTATGTCAACGACGGTCTGGATCCAAACACCAACGGCTTGGGATATCACTACAACTGGGGCTACAACACAACTGGTTATCCTGTGCTCAACAGCATCAGCATGTCGAAATATCTCGACGCTGCCGGGACGACACCCGCCGCAGACACCGACTGGTTTGACGAGACAACGCGCACGGGTGTCATTCAGAACTATAATGTGGCGGTGAGCAACGGTTCTGAGCGCGGCTCTTCCTATTTCTCGTTAGGCTACTATAAGAATCTGGGTATCATCAAGACATCTGACTTCGAACGCTTCTCTGCACGTATGAATACGGAATACGATGTCATCAAGAACGTGCTGACCTTGGGTGAGCATTTTACGCTGAACCGCACCTCAGAGGTACAGGCTCCCGGTGGCTTTTTAGAGAATGTCCTGCAGTTCAACCCCTCTCTCCCCGTCTATACCACCGATGGCAGTTATGCCGGTCCCGTGGGCGGCTACCCGGACCGTGAGAACCCAGTGGCACGTCTACATCGCAACGCCGACAACCGGTATACCTACTGGCGTGCTTTTGGCGATGCCTATGTCAATCTCCATCTCTTCAAGGGTTTCAACCTCCGCTCTACCTTCGGCCTCGACTACGCGCAGAAGCAGCAGCGCTTCTTCACCTATCCCATCACTGAAGGCAATGTGGCAACTTCCACCAATGCCGTGGAAGCAAAACAGGAACATTGGACTAAATGGATGTGGAATGCGGTAGCGACCTACAATTTCGCCAAGGATCAGCACCGTTTTGATGCCATGGCCGGTGTGGAGCTCAACCGAGAGGATGATATCAATTTCTCAGGCTATAAAGAAAGCTACATCATTCTCAATCCTGACTACATGTGGCCCAGTGCCGGCATGGGCTCTGCCCAAGCTTACGGTGGTGGCGAAGGCTATTCCCTGGTATCGTATTTTGGTAAGGCCAACTATACCTATGCTGACAAATACCTGGCCTCTGCCACAGTGCGCTATGACGGTTCAAGCCGTTTCGGCAAGAACAACCGCTATGCAATGTTCCCCAGCTTCTCTCTTGGATGGCGCATCAGCCAGGAGAAGTTTATGAAAGCCAAATGGATTGATGACCTCAAGCTACGTGCCTCATGGGGACAGACCGGTAACCAGGAAATCTCCAATATAGCCCGCTACACCATCTATGAGAGCAACTATGGTGTCAACGAGAGCGGCGGACAGAGTTATGGCACATCCTACGACATCGCCGGCACTAATGGCGGACAAATTCTCTCGTCAGGCTTTAAGCGCAACCAGATTGGCAACGACGACATCAAGTGGGAGACCACGACGCAGACTAATTTAGGTCTCGACTACACGCTCTTCGACAACTCGCTCTACGGCAGCCTTGACTGGTACTATAAGAAGACTACCAATATCCTCGTGCAGATGGCTGGCATCGCTGCCATGGGAGAGGGTAGCTCACAGTGGATCAATGCCGGCGAGATGGAGAACAAGGGTGTGGAGTTCAACTTCGGTTACCGTAAGAACACCCGGTGGGGACTGAAATATGACATCACCGGCAACATCGGCACCTATCGTAATAAGATTACCAAGCTGCCCGCCACTGTCGCTGCCAACGGTACCTTCGGAGGTAATGGCGTGAAGAGTGTCATCGGACATCCTATGGGCGCGCAAGTGGGATATGTTGCTGACGGTATCTTCAAGAGCCAGGACGACATTGACAACCACGCCAAACAGGAAGGGGCTTCCTTGGGACGCATCAGATGGAAGGACCTCAATGGCGACAACGTCATCACGGAAGCCGACCAGGACTGGATATACAATCCCGTACCCGACTTCACCTATGGTCTGAACGTCTATTTGCAATACAAGCAGTTCGACTTCACGATGTTCTGGCAGGGTGTACAGGGCGTAGATGTCATCTCAGACTTGAAGAAAGAGACCGACATCTGGGCAGGACTGAACATCGGCTTCCTCAACAAAGGCACCCGTCTGCTCAATGCCTGGAGCCCGACCAATCCGGACAGTAACATCCCGGCACTCTCACTGAGTGACAACAACAACGAGAAGCGGGTCTCGTCCTACTGGGTCGAGAACGGCTCGTATCTGAAGCTGCGCACCATACAGCTGGGATATAACGTGCCCGAGAGTCTGGCAAAGAAACTGTACATGCAGCGGCTGAGATTCTATGTCAGCGCACAGAACCTGCTCACGATACACGCATCAAACTTTACAGGCGTGGACCCGGAGAACCCCAACTATGGCTATCCTATCCCTCTGAACATCACGTTCGGACTCAACGTTACATTCTAACACTATTATCACTACCATGAAAAAGTCTATATATATAGGAGCCTTGGCTCTCAGCTTGCTGACGGCCAGCTGCTCCGACTTCCTTGACAAACAGACCCCACAGGGTGTTCTGACGGATGAGCAGGTGAAGTCGTCCCAATATGTTGATAACCTCGTCATCTCTGCCTATGCCGTTTGGATTTCCGCTGAGGACATCAACTCCTCTTTCTCTATGTGGAACTATGATGTACGCAGCGACGATGCCTACAAGGGCGGCAATGGTACCAGCGACGGTGACGTGTTCCATCAGCTTGAGATATCACAGGGCATTCTTACAACGAACTGGAACATCAGTGACATGTGGCAGCGCCTCTACAACGGCATCTCCCGTGTCAACACCGCCATCGCACTGCTCGATCAGACCGATGAGGCTACCTATCCACTGAAGAACGAGCGCATCGCTGAGATGAAGTTCCTGCGCGCTTACGGTCATTTCCTTCTCAAGCGACTGTATAAGAACATCCCGTTCATTATGGACGAGCATCTCACCACAGCGCAATACAACGAGCTCTCCAACAAACAGTACAGCAATGACGAGGGCTGGCAGCTCATCATCGATGACTTAGAGGAAGCCTACAAGACACTGCCTGTCACGCAGGCTGACAAGGGTCGGCCTACAAAGGCTGCTGCCGCCGCTTTCCTCACAAAGGTCTATCTCTATAAGGCATACCATCAGGATGACCCCAACACCAATGAGGTGACGAGCATTAACAAAGAAGACCTCGCCAAAGTGGTGGAATACAGCGACCCTGCCATCTACACCGCCGGTGGATTTGGATTGGAAAGTGATTTCCACAACAACTTCCGCCCTGAGGAGCAGTACGAGAACGGCAAGGAGAGCATCTGGGCCATGCAATACTCAAAGAATGACGGTACGAAATATGGCAACCTCAATTGGAGCTACGGTCTGATCGTACCCAATATCCCCGGCGTCACCGATGGTGGTTGCGACTTCTACAAGCCGAGCCAGAATCTTGTCAACGCCTACCGTACCAGTGCCGACGGATTGCCCTTGCTCGACACCTACAATCAGAAGGACTATGACAAAGGCACTGACTATGCCGACCCGCGCCTCTTCCTCACCGTCGGCATGCCCGGACTGCCTTATGAGTTCAATCCCAAATACATCATGGACAACAGTGCCGCCTGGAGCCGCTCCAACGGTCTTTATGGCCATTATGTCACCCTCAAGCAGAATGTAGACCCTGACCTCGTGGGTTCCTATCTCATCAAGGGCTCCTGGTGGGGCTCTTCCGAGAACCGTATCGTCTTCCGCTATGCTGACGTGCTCTTGGAACGTGCCGAGGCACTCGTACAGCTCAACGACGGACGCATCCCAGAGGCCATCAGCCTCGTCAACCAACTGCGGCAGCGCGCCAAGCAGAGCACCAGCGTCATCGCCAACTATCAGCACGACTATGGCGTGAAGATGAATATCGCCACCTACAAAGGCACCTATGACCAGGCCCAGGCGCTGAAGATTGTCAAGATGGAGCGACGCCTGGAGATGGGCATGGAGTGTGAGCGATTCTTCGACCTCGTACGCTGGGGAGAAGCCGACAAAGTCCTCAACAAGTACTATGCTGAGGAGGCCAACGACTGCTCCATATACACAGCTGCTCATTTCACTAAGAACAAAAACGAGTACCTGCCCATTCCATACGCTCAGATAGCAGCTTCCAATGGACATTACACACAAAACATAGGAGAATGGTAACGATGAAGACAAAGATTTTTTCTATTCTATACGCAGTTGTCATGGTATTGGCTTTGTCGGCCTGCTCCGACTCCAATGTCTCTGACCTGCTGCTCAACGGCAACTGTGACGTCACGGCACTGAAAGCTGACAACTACGATGGCATCATCGACAAGTCCGCCCGCACCATCACGGTGAGGGTGCCGGAAGGCTACGATGTCCGCAACATGAAAATTTCCGCCCTCAGCCTGAGTGACGGAGCCGAGAGTAATATCAAGGAGGGCGACGCCCTCAATCTTCTCACCCCACAGGTCATGCATGTCACTAACGGCGATGTATACCTTGACTGGACCATCTCGGCACAGCACGATGAGGCTAAGATAACGTCGTTCAAGATCAACGGAACCTATGTGGGCATCATCAACGAGGAACAGAAGACTATCTCGGTCTTCGTGCCCAACACGCTCAACCTGGCCAGTTTCATGCCGACCATCACACTCAGTGCCAACGCCACGGTATCTCCCGAAAGTGGGGTGGCTACCGACTTCACGCATCCAGTGGAATACACGGTCACCAACAACACGGCCTCGGCCACTTATACCGTCACCGTGACTGCCATCGGCAAGCCTTCAGCTGTCTATGTCGGACTGGCGCAGTCCGTTGACCAGCTCAATATAGAGGAGCAGACAGCCTGCAACTGGATGCTGGCCAACATCCCCAACTCGCTCTATGCCTCTTTCGATGACATCAAGAACGGAACGGTGGACCTCTCCGAGTGTAAGGTCATTTGGTGGCATTTCCATAAAGACGGCGGTGTCGACGGAAAGGAAGCTTTTGAAAAAGCGGCACCGGAGGCTATCAACGCTGCAGTGGCGCTCCGCGACTATTACAACAATGGCGGGTCGTTCCTCTTCACACGCTATGCCACCAACATGCCGGCAGAGATAGGAGCTGTGGCCAACAACGCTTGTCCTAACAACTGTTGGGGACAGAACGAGGCCGACGCAGAGACGGTCAATGGGCCGTGGAGCTTCTCCATCCAGGGACATACCAGCCATCCGCTCTTCCAGAACCTCGTCATGAAGGACGGTGACGCGAATGCTGTCTTTACTTGCGACGCTGGCTACCGCATCACCAACTCTACAGCACAATGGCACATCGGAAGCGACTGGGGCGGATATGCCGACTATGCTACCTGGCGAAGCAAGACAGGCGCCACAGACCTTGCCTATGGAGGCGACGGTGCTGTCGTGGCATGGGAATTCCCGGCTGCCAATGGGCACGGCGACATCCTCTGCATCGGTTCGGGATGCTACGACTGGTACAGCGTGGCCCCACTGTCCGAGGAGGGCTATCACGCCAACGTGGCCCGCATGACGAAGAATGCTTTCAACTATCTTATGAACAAATAACTCAGCACAACATGAAACCAATGATATTTGCTACCTTGATGGCGACTGCCATGGCGATGACTGCCTGCAGCAGCGACAACGAGACCGTGGAGACAAAGGATTGGTCGACAACGACCTACTTTGCTTCTACTGACGCCCAGGAGCAGGAGACGTATTATAAGCCTTCCGTAGGCTATGTGGGTGACCCCATGCCGTTCTATGACCCTAAGGCCGGTGACTTCAAGATCCTCTATCTTCAGGAGTTCCGACCCAACCAGGCGGGAACCTACCATCCCATTTGGGGACTGTCCACAACCGACGGTGCCAGCTATACACCGCTTGGCGAACTCATCCCCTGCGGCGGACTTCAGGAGCAGGATGCTGCGTTAGGAACGGGCTCTACGGTGTACAACGATGCCGACGGGAAGTATTACACTTTCTATACCGGCAACAAATACCAGCCGACAGCTGACGACTGCGGTGAAGCCGTGATGATGGCTACCTCGCCCGATTTCAAGACCTGGACCAAGAGCCGCACGTTCCTCCTCCGTGGCAGCGACTATGGCTACAGCCGTAATGACTTCCGCGACCCCTTTGTCTTCAAAGGCGACGACGGCAAGTGGCACATGATCGTGGCCACGACAGCCAACAACAAAGGAACCTTGGCAGAGTTTCTCTCCGACGACTTGAAGAGTTGGACGAGCAACGGACAGTTTATGAACATGATGTGGGACCGCTTCTACGAATGTCCCGATGTCTTCAAGATGGGCGACTGGTGGTACCTCATCTACAGTGAGAAGCATGCTGCCGTGCGCCGTGTGCAGTATTTCAAAGGCAAGACGCTCGAAGAGCTCAAGGCGTGCACGGCCAATGATGCCGGTCGATGGCCTGACAGCCATGAGGGATTCCTCGACAGCCGTGGCTTCTATGCCGGCAAGACGGCTTCCGATGGTACCAACAGATATATCTGGGGCTGGTGCCCCACACGCTCGGGAAAGAACAACACGGCAGTAGGTGCTTATCCCGCTGAGCCAGAGTGGGCGGGCAACCTCGTCATGCACCGCCTCATTCAGCATAGCGATGGAACGCTGGCCTTGGGTGAGGTGCAAGGAATCAGCAATAAATATAATAAGGTGCAGACCCTCAAGGCTGAATCGCTCAGTGAGGGGGCCTCAGCGCAAAGCGGTAATAGCTTCCAGCTTACGGGCAATGCCAACGTGCTCTTCAACCGCTTAGGAACCTGCAACCGCATTTCCTTCACGGTAAAGACCAGCAGCAACACGGATAAATTTGGCATCTCACTTGTCAGAGGCAGTGACTCTAAGAAGTATTACTCGCTTGTCGTCAACCCCGAGAGCGACAACACGCGCAAGGTCAACTTTGAAGAGGAAGGCGCTGAGGGGGCCGGATTCATTGCCGGCATCGACGGATACGTCTTCAATCGTCCGGCTGACAACACCTACCACATCACCATCTACACCGACAACAGCGTCTGCGTGATGTACATCAATGATGTGGCCTGCTACACCAACCGCATCTATGGCATCCAGAAAAATTGCTGGAGTATCAACAGCTATGATGGAGCAATAAACGTAAGCAATGTGGAGGTACACCAATATTAAAACCCTTCAGACTTATGAAAATCTCTCTTTTCCTATTCATAGCTTTTCTGATGCTTGCTGGTCCTTTGACGGCACAACCTGAGACAAAGCTTCATACGCAAGTTCTCGCAGACGATCACGTCATGGTCAAAATTCCCTGCCACGACCGCTATGTTCTGCTGCCCGTAGAAGAGACCCAAAGCTATGACCACATCCGCGTCATCAAGGACAATGCCGTAGTGCAGGAGTTCAATGTACGGCTGGCTGCTAACAAGGCAGACTATTATGTTCCCCTCGACATCAGCCGCTTCACCAAGGACGGAAAGTCGGTGCTTCTGGATATCATCGTCAACCGCGGCGATGTCGCCAACTCTGCCAGCAAGGCTGCCACTTCCGACCTTGCCGCTTGGAAGTTGCTCAAGACCGCCAAAACCGTAGACATGAAGAACCGGGAGAAGTTTCGCCCAGTCTATCATCATACGCCGGCTTACGGCTGGATGAACGATCCCAATGGCTTGTTCTATAAGGACGGAGTCTGGAATCTCTACTACCAGCACAACCCCTACGGCTCGACGTGGGAGAATATGACGTGGGGACACGCCACCTCCACAGACCTCTGCCACTGGAAGTTTGAGGGCGAGGCTATCGAGCCCGATGCTCTGGGTACGATCTTCAGCGGATCAGCAGTGGTCGATAAGGACAATACAGCGGGCTTCGGCCCGGGAGCCGTAGTGGCCTACTACACCTCCGCCGGCAAGGCACAGACACAGAGTATGGCCGTCAGCACCGACAACGGCATGACCTTCACCAAGTATGCAGACAACCCGGTGCTGACCTCCGACATCCCCGACTTCCGTGACCCGCATGTCATCTGGTACCCGCAAGGGCAGAAATGGATCCTCATCGTATCTGAGAAACAGCACATGAAGCTCTTCTCTTCGAAGAACCTCAAGGACTGGACCTTTGAGAGCGACTTCGGTGAGGGCTACGGCTCCCACGCCGGTGTATGGGAGTGTCCCGACCTCCTCGACATGGGTGATGGCCACTGGATACTTGTCTGCAACATCAATCCCGGAGGTCCCTTCGGTGGTTCGGCAACCCAGTATTTCACAGGCTCCTTTGACGGCCACAAGTTCGTCTGCGACAGCGACCCGTCAGTCACGAAGTGGATGGACTGGGGCAAGGATCACTATGCCACTGTGACGTTCAACAATGCTCCCAATGGCCGCCATGTCGCGCTGCCGTGGATGAGCAATTGGCAGTATGCCGCGCAGGTACCCACCAAGCAGTATCGCTCCGCCAACGGCATCGCCCGTGACTTAGGCTACTTCGAGTATAAAGGCACCGGCTATTGCAGCGTGAAGCCGTCACAGGAAATCCTCGACGCCTTCTCCAAGAAACCTCAGGCTTCGCTGACACCTGCCTGCCGCGTCGACGTGCAACTCCGTGGCAACAGCGTAATCACGCTTTCCAACGGCAAGGGCGAGAGCGTCACCATGACCTATAACGCCAAGGAGGAGAAGTTCTCCATGGACCGCACGAAGAGTGGAATGACCGATTTCAGCACCGACTTCCCCGCGCTGACGACGGCACCTACTTATGGCAAGATAAAAACGCTCCAAATCTTCATCGACAAAAGCAGTATTGAAGCCTTCGATGCTAACGGCAAGATGGCCATGACAAACATCGTATTTCCTTCAGAACCCTACACCAAGCTGACGGTGAAGGGTGGTAAAGCCAAAATATACAATCTGAAAAGATAGCGCACAAAGGCTTCTTTCCTCTATAATAACTGAGGAAAGAAGCCTTTGAACTTCATATATTCCAGACGAATACACATGCACGTGGTCATGCTATTGTCATCAAACCATCGTGTCTATCTGCTGATGTCACGCTTCCGGAGTAAGACAACCCTGCCATACCGTTTCAGTTGTTTCATATCGAGCTTGCGCTTGTCTCCCACAATAATATAGCAGGCAGGAGTGTTTTGCACATGATTTTGGTAGAAACGGGAGACATCACCTATACCCAGCTTTGGCAGCAAACGAAGCGTCACTGAGTCCGGATCCAGCGTATAGCCTTTCAGCCGACACGTGGCGACATAGCTGCCCAACGAGCGAAAAGCGGGATAACCGTTGTTGACGGCGTTGACCAAGCCTTGGCGTGCTGTCCGGACATTTTCCTCACGCACAGGCATATCGCGAAGAACGGAGTCGAGCACGCCAAGTGCCGCCATCGTCTTGTCGGACTGACAGCCTAAGCGGGTGGTATAGGCGCAAGGCGACTGAGGATGAACGAGCAGGTCTGGCTGGAGCCAGCGGCCATAAGCATAGTAGGCATAAGAGCGAAACTCACGGATGTCCTGGAACAACACCGACGACATGCCCCCCCCGAAATAGGTTCCCCACAAATGAAACGGTGCCCGCAGACTATCCGAAGGCAGAGCCCCCACCTGCTGGTAAGAGCCGACGATGGTCTGGCGGGCACGGGAATTGTCATAGACATAGACCGTAGGCACGTCGACAGGCTGCAAAGGATGGAGCACCGGACGCCAAGGACGGCACACTTTGTCAAGTGGCAGAGCGGTTGCGGCGAGATGAGCAACACTGTCCACGGGCAGCGTACCCGTGTAGATGATGTCGAGCTGACTGCGCTGCACCTCGCGGAAGAGGTTCACAAGGTCAGAGGCTTTCAGGCGTCTTGCCTCTTTGGCTGTCAACCGCGAAAGATAGGGAGAACTGTCACCCAAGGCAACCTTTTGATAGATAGCATCCGCAATATTGGCATTCTCTTTCAAAAACGACCGCCGGTTAAGTCTGAGTTCCTTACAGCAGACACGCAACTTGGCATTGTCCGTTGCCGCGCTGTCGAGAAACGAGCGCAACAAGCGCAAGGCGGGAACAAACTGGGAATCAAAGCCCATCAGTGTCACCTTGACATTGCCGGCATCGGCCGACACATCGAGCGTAGCCCCCAATTGTTGGAGTTCCCGCCCCATTTGCTGGCGAGACTTCGACGTAGTCCCCACACGATTGAGGTAGTCTCCCAATATTTCTATACGGTGGTCAGTGGCTGAGCCACGGCGATAGCAGAGTTGAAGTGAGAAGATCTCGTTATCGGGATTCTTCACCCCATAGAGTCGCACCAAGGGGCACAAGGACCGTTCAGCAACATCGCGTTTGAAATCAACGAGTTTTGGGGGCACCGAGTCCACAGGTTGTGTCTCGATTCGTTTGGCATAGTCGCTTTGCTCACCGGCATGACGGGCCTTCACAGGTTGATAGCCAGGTTGTGCCACTCGCTCCTTGGGATAGCGTCCAAAGGCTTTTTTCACCACGAGAGAGTCATCATTGAAATAGGTACGCGCCACCCTGACGACATCATCATGGGTCACGCTGTCGATGCGCGCTGCTTGGGCAAGCACCATATGCCAGCTAAGTCCATGCGAGAAAGCGTTGATCATTGCTGAGCTGCGCCCGCTGACAGTCTCCAAGCTAAGCAACTTCTGCCGGATGAGCGAGCGTTTCACCGATTGTAACTGAGCATCGTCGAACTGTCCGGTGCGCAAGCGGCCGATGGCCTGCCAGCAACGGCGACTTGCTTTTTTCTTAGAACCAAAGGGCAGATTGGGCACAAAGCCAAAGCCAAAAGCACCAAAGTCCTTGAAATAATAGCTTCCGGCCATGACCGCCATCACCTTTCCGGCATTGTCGAGCGAATCGAGCAGTCCTGTGTGTGACGGATTGGACAGCATCGTCATCATCACTTGGAAAGGAGCCTCATCGCGACTGCCCTCCTGTGGAGCAAGGAAAGCATAGCCCTCGGCCTTGACAACGGGGATCGGTAACTTTAATTTCAACGGTTTCGACCCACGGAAGTCACGCAGCACCGCCTTAGGCGTCTGCGGTGCCTGTCCCATGGGCAACCGCCCGAAAGTACGCTCAAGCAGCGGCATGATGGAGTCGGCACGCAGGTCTCCACAGAGGATAAGTCCCATGTTGCCTGCTACATAATAGCGGTGATAGAAGCGCATCATCTCGCTGAGTCTCGGATTTTTCAGACTGTCAGTAGCCCCGATGATAGGATAGGCATAGGGGGTACCCGCCAGCGCATAGCGTTGGGCAGCCTCGGCGGCCTGCACGAGCATGTTGTCGGAGTACATATTCTTCTCCTCATACACCGTTTCCAATTCGCCCTGAAACAGACGGAAGACAGGGGAGAGGAAACGTTCGGCATAGAGTTCACACCACTGCGATAGATACGGCGGCGAGAACGTATTGTAGAAAACCGTCTCGTCGAACGACGTATAGGCATTAAGTCCAGTCCCGCCGAAGCGGGTGATGAGGTTTTGAAACTCGTTAGGGATGGCATAGTCGGCAGCCCTGACCGACAGTGCATTAATATGCTTTTGGATCGTCAGCCGTCGGGCAGCATCGGTCGTGGCAGCCAGCAGATCGTATTGATGCGAGATACTGTCGAGCCACGGCTTCTCTTTTTCATAGTCCACCGTGCCGATTTTGTCCGTACCCTTGAACATCAAGTGCTCGAAATAGTGGGCAATGCCCGTGTTGGGGCAATCCTTGGCACCTGCCTTCACCACCACGGCACCATAGACCTTGGGCTGACTGTGGTCGATATTGAGCCACACCGTAAAGCCATTGTGCAACCTCAGCGTCTGCACATCCCACGCGCCTTGCGCATAGACTACGGTCCAACCCAAGACTGCCAACAGGACACACAACCATCCCTTTGCCATATTATGATATCGTGTCATATTGTCTCTCTGATAATGAATAGAACACAAAATTACTGAAAAGGCATCAAAAGCCAACAAGCAGCAATACAAAAAACATTAAATCGCACACTGTTCTTGGCATATTTCTTGCTTTTCAGAAGGGAAAGCTATATATTTGCAGACAATAGTAAACGACAAACATAACTAAAGAACAACAACAATGGAAGTACAAGATTTGGAACGGATCGTCCGCCAACGCGAAGGTGCACTCTCCACCGCCTTTCCCGCGCTGATGCGAAAGGTATATGTATGGATGGCACTGGCACTGGTCATCACTGGCATTTGTGCCTTTGGCACGGCCAGCAGTCCTCACCTGATGACTGCCCTCTACAGCAGTCGGGCTGCCATCTGGATATTGTTGATCGCTGAGATCGGACTGGTATTCTACACTACCGCGCGTATCGACAAGCTGTCGCTGTCTACCGCCACCACGCTTTTCATCATCTACTCGGCACTGAACGGCGTGACGTTGTCGAGTATCTTCCTCGTCTACACAATGACGAGTATCACTCAGGTATTCTTCATCACCGCCGGCACTTTCGGTGCCATGGCCCTTTACGGCTATGTGACAAAGACCAACCTGGCGAAGATCGGCAACATTCTGTTCATGGGACTCATCGGTATCATCATCGCCTCGGTGGTGAACATGTTCCTGCGCAGCTCCGGTTTTGACCTCATCCTGAGCTATATCGGCGTACTGCTCTTCGTGGGACTCACCGCTTGGGACAGCCAACGTATCAAGCAGGCATTGGCCATGCAGCCCGACATGAGCGAGGCTTCACAGAAGATCGCACTGCTCGGTGCCCTGGAGCTTTACCTCGACTTCATCAACCTCTTCCTCTATCTGCTGCGTATCTTCGGGAAGAGCGACAACTAAGAAAAGAATTGCTCTGATAAGCAATAGACTTCAAACTAACTATAAAGGCCTCCGCGGAATACCGTGGAGGCCTTTGTTGTTGATAACTATTAGCTGAACAAAAAACAGATCAAGACACTGCAATGAGGAAAGACTTCCCGTTGCTGTGAAGCAGCAATTAACATAACCAAGCAACACAAAGAGAGAATACACGTTTTCGACAATTTGCGGATACAAATACTCCGTCCAAAGTCTTATCGGCAAAAAAGCGAAGCAAAAGTCCAATTCACTTGCCAGTATCGGCAAAAAACCGTATCTTTGCCCTATATCAACCAACATAACTTGCCGATAACGGAAAATGAACATATTAACATCCTCACAATTCGCATCCCTCAACGGCATCTCAGACAGAACCGTCAGGAACTATTGCAGACAGGGAAAAATACCAGGAGCGTTCCTCTCTGGAAAGACATGGAACATCCCGGCCGATGCTGTGCTGCCCAGCCGTAGCCAAAACAAGAAGCTATCACCACTACTCAAAGCTTTGAAAGAACAGAAAGACGGGAAAATAAAAGGTGGAATCTATCATCGAGTCCAAGTAGACTTAACATACAATTCCAATCACATTGAGGGTAGCAAACTGACCAAAGAACAGACCCGCATGATCTTTGAGACGCACACGATAGCCACACAAGAAGGCCCGGCCGTAAAAGTGGACGACATCATCGAGACCGTCAACCATTTCCGCTGCGTAGACTATATCATAGATCACGCAACCTCTCCATTGACCGAAAGCCTCATCAAAGAGTTGCACAGGATCCTTAAAACAGGAACGACGGACAGCACAAAAGACTGGTTTGCTGTTGGTAACTATAAACGCCTGCCTAACGAAGTTGGTGGCATCGAGACTACAGCACCCGAAAAAGTCAACGAAGACATGAAAGAACTGCTGAAATGGTATAGAAGTGTGAAAGACAAGAACGAGGAATGTATTATCACTTTCCATCAACAATTCGAGTCTATTCACCCGTTTCAAGACGGAAACGGACGTGTAGGGCGCCTCATCATGTTCAAAGAATGCCTGGCACATAACCTCATACCGTTCATCATCGACGAGGACTTGTGCTTCTTCTATTACCGAGGCTTGCACGAATATCCCCACATCCGCGGCTATCTGATCGACACCTGCCTGGCCGCGCAAGACAAGTTTAAGATGTTGCTCGACTATTTCAGGATCAAGTATTAACCCCCACTTAAGCAGGATTGATGCATTCTTCTTAAGTGGGGGTGATACAATCGCGTCCTCTCTTCTTTGAATTACTTCAGTGGCTCAGGCCCTAACTCTATGACGAGATGTCCACCATTGGTCAGCATGTCGTGAGAAAGAGTGTAGCGGGTGTAAGGTTTTCCGTTCCACGTCATGCGCAGAACATAGCAGTTGCCATTGCCACCACCGCGCGTCTCTATCGTCAGACGTCCGATGCGTGCATGGCGGAACTGTGGGATGCCGATGACATACTCCGCAGTGCCAGGACAGACAGGATAGAAGCCGAGCATGGAGAACACCTGCCACGCACTCATCTGCCCGGCATCGTCATTGCCCGACAAGCCACCGGGGACATCGCGATACTCCGTGCGCAGAATATCGCTGACCACCCGCTGCGTCTTCCACGGCTCACCCGCCAAGGCATAGAGGTAGGCAATGTGGTGACAAGGCTCGTTGCCATGCCAATAATAGCAGACACTGTCACGACGTCCATCACGATGGAAGCCAAAGAGGGTGTCGAGCTTCTGGATGAACGCCTGCCGTCCGCCCATCGCCCCGATCAAACCGGGAATGTCGTGCGGGACATAGAAACTATAGTGCATGACAGCCCCCTCTGTGATAAACGGCAGGCGACTCGTCAGGTCACGGTTCATCAGCCAGCGACCATTGGCATGGCGACCGTCTGCCCAACCCGTACGGGGATTCAGCACGTTCATCCAGTTGCGAGAACGTCGCATCAGCGTTTCATAGTCTTTTTTCTGGTTCAGTGCCTTGGCCACCTGCGCCACACAGTAGTCGTCGTAGGCATATTCCAAGGTTCGCGACACCTGCTCCTGAGTGTGGAAAGCCTCTTTCACACTGTCTTCCAGCGGGATGTAGCCATAGCGCAGCCAGCTCTTCAGCGCGCGCCGTCCCATACCATTGGCATAGTCGTCAGCGTTTCTCGGACTTTCAAAAGCATTCCGGCGCAGTCCTTCATAGACCGTTTTGAGGTCAAAGGGATGGGTGCGATCGAGTCCCTTTGCCACCGCGTCGGCCACGAGCGAGGCGGCATGGTCACCGATCATCGCACTGGTATAACTGTTCCAGCAAGGGAAGATCGGCATCCAACCGCCCTCGCGGTACATACCTCCGAGACTTTGTATCATGTCGGAAGCCACCTGCGGATGTGTCAGCAACAGCAAGGGCGACTCGGCACGGTAGATGTCCCACATCGAGAAGTCCATGTAGCGGCTGCGCCCCCTGTCCGTGCTGTCGGGCATCATCGGCTGTCCCGAGGCAAAGGCGGGATAGCGTCCGTCGACGTCACTGATAGCGTGCGGCTCGAAGGCAGTACGGCAGAGCGCACCATAGAACTCGTTGACCTTTGCCTTGTCGCTGTCTTCCACGTCGATGGTCCGCAGTTCATCCTGCCAGATACTGTCCAACGCCAGCCGCGTACCGAGGAAATCCCAGCCTGGGAGCTCGGCGTGGAGGTTGCGCCACGCACCGTCGATGCCCGTGAAACTCGTGGCAGCCTTGACCAGCACCTGCTCTCCGCCTTTCACGTCGAGCGTGACGAAGGCCACGGAGTCTTTCACGCCACAGTGGCGGAAAGGTCGCTGAAACTGTACGACGAACCAACCGCTGAAGCCTGCCCGTTCGCCCCAGCCCTGATAGATACGGTGCACGGGGTTGTAGCCCCAGATGCACTGACGGGCGGTGTCTACGGCGACGAAGCCCTCCCGATAGTCGTTGTTTGCTTGAACGACGATATGCATCTCACCACCCTCGTCGGGCATAAAGCGGAAGATGGCACAACGGCTCGTCGCCGTCATCTCTGTCATCAGTTTCTCCTTAGGCAGATATACACCATAATAATAAGGATGGCTGAGCTCATCGTCGTGGCTGAAAGCCGTGGCGCGCGCTTCCGGCTTCAACCGCAGCCGCCCCGTCATCGGCATGAGCGTAAAGGAACCATAGTCCTGGGTGCAACCTCCTACAAGCCAGTGACTGGCACGGAAACCTTGAAACAGCGAGTCTCTATAATAGTAAGGCGCGCGGCACTTCTGTTCCGTGTCTTGTGTCTGCGGTGTCCAAAAGTTCATGCCATGGGGCACGAGCACTGCGGGAAGGGTCTGTCCATGCTCTTCCGATCCTTTGCCGTAGCGTCCGACAGAAGCTGTCGTGGCGTAGTCGGTACCCACCATCGTGTTGATGGCGCGTGTGCGGTCCATCCATTGCTGGCGGTCGAGGAAATGCTGAAGATGACGCTTCAATGCCGCCCAGGAATAAAACGAGACATGACAAGAGTCCTGTGCAAGGGCAGGATGTATACCGTGTAGCGTTATCGGCCGCTCGTTGAGGTAGAAAGCCACCACCACGCTGTCCTGCCGGTTACGGTAGAAAAGCATCTGCAAGTTGGCTGCCATAGGTACCAGTTCCGCAAGATTCAGACTGTCGTCTACCACGGGCGAGGCGCCGAGGAGACTCAGCAGGCGGTAGAGTGCGGTGTCGTGACCGAAGCGCAGCGTCACGCCCGGCTTGCCCGATGCCAGGACACTGTCGGCACAGAGCACGATATTGCCCCACAGATTGGCGGCACACTGTGCCGGGATACCGTGATTGGCAGGATCGACGCCGTTCTCATAGCGCATCTCACGGCACGCGCGCTGATAGCAATAACGCATCTCGTCGAGGGTGAAAAGATCGTAGAGCGAGATGCCGGGCATGTCGACATCCTGCAGGTCGGAAGCCACGCCATAGAGTTCAGAGAATAGACGCGCCGTGTCGGCGATGGCCTCGGGATGGCGGAAGAGCGAGGCAAGCAGGCGGTGGGTAGGCAATGTCCAACGCTTGTCGGTCTGTAGTTTCAACAGCATCTCGTAGGGACTCTCGTGGCTCATCCACTGCATGTCGACCGAATCAGTGCGCATATCTATCCGTGCACCAAGACCAAGGGCTTTCATCTCTTCCACAAAGGCTTCCATGCTCTTACGGCAACGGCGCACCACACTCGACCTTGCGGTTACGTGACTATCCGAACCGAACATCTGCGGAAAACGGGATACCATGCGGGCAGCAAGTCCCTGCTGTTGCCGCACTCCCACGGGCGACAGCTGTCCGCCATTGCCCCGTGCATTGTCACAGATCTTTTTCAGCCGACTGCGTACGCTACGCCCCCGCCGTGTCAGCAGCTTCTCGTCTTCGAACTGTTGCCACAACCATTCATAGCGTTTGTCACTCGTCATCCAACGTGAGCCATGGCGCCCATAATGACTGAGGCAGACCAGGCGATAGCCCTCCGGCACAGGAGCGAAACAGTCGGTGGGTGGTGCGGAATAGGCATAGTAGATGCCTCCCATCTGCTGATAAGTCTTTTGAATATGAGTACTCAGCGCTCTACGCTTCTGGGCAGCAAGCGGCAAAGCGTGCAAGAAGATGGTGCATAGTAGTAAAGACGATATTGCTATCCAGCGGCATGGTTGCGGCCAGCGGGCAGCATAGGTTCTTGTTTTCATGTTCAGTCAAATGTTAGATCCCCTACAAAGTTACGATTATTTTCGCTATTTTAAGGCTCAAAGCACGATTATCTGTTGTTACTTTAATGAAATATGCGTATCTTTGCATGACTAAGAATTTAATGATGGAACAAAAGGAAAGACAAGATATTGCATACTTTATTTCGTTTTGTATAGAGCAGTACAAAACAGAAAAAGGCATGGAGGGTGAACAAGTCATGAATTTGTTCAACCGATATGGCGTCTTTGAATACTTGCAAGAGTTCTATGATGTACTTCACACCCAATCTGCCCAATGGATATTAGGTGATATCAATAAGTTCATCAAGAACAGAAAGGAGGCAGCAAATGGCAATCATTAATGTCTATCATGGGAGTCTGGAAGTTGTCACGCAACCAGAAATAAGAGAGCCCAATCGCCGGTTGGACTATGGAACTGGTTTCTACACCACCACTGCATATTGGCAAGCAGAAAGGTGGGTACAACGACGCATGCGGGAAAGTAAGATAGCAAAAGGATATGTAAACGTCTATGATTTCAACGATACAGCCCTTATCCAGCTGAAATCACTTATCTTTGAAAAACCTACAGAGGAATGGGTGGATTTCGTTATGCAAAACCGCACTTTGCCGGATTTTAGTCATAACTACGACATTGTGTACGGTCCTGTAGCCAATGATCACGTTTATGCCGCATTTGCTCTCTTTGAAGGAAACGTCATAAGTAAGAAAACCTTAATAGAAGAGCTACGTACTTATCAACTCGTAGATCAATATCTTTTTCATACAGAACGCTCACTGGACTATCTTAAATTTAAAGAAATAAAGGAGGTAACATTATGATTGGAGACATTACTCAACAAAATCTCTACTTAATTATTCCATCAAAAGTGAGTAGAATTGCAGATATTCTCACAACTAAAGAGAATATCAGTCTCATAGATGCTATAAAAAAAGTCTATGCTTCTTCCACCTATAAAAAGCTTTCACAGGAGAGCACAAAGATGTGGCATGAAAGTCCGGTGGATCTTTACTATGATATCGTAAAAGAATCAGCAAGAAAACACTGAATAAAGATTTGACCAACATAAACCTATCAACATGACTACAACTATCAGAAAAGCAACCCTCAACGACATTCCTATCATCAGGGCGATGGCGGAGAAAGTATTCCCCGACACCTACCAGACCATCATCACACGGGAACAATGTGAGTATATGATGAACATGATGTACTCCGAAGCATCGATTCGTCGACAGATGACTGTCGAGCATCATACCTATCTGCTGCTCTTCATCGACGACAAGCCGGCTGGATATGTCTCGGTGCAACCGACAGAAGCAGACCGATACGAACTGCAAAAGATATACGTTCTCCCGTTTTATCAATGCCAACATCTGGGCACAAAGTTGTTCAATGCCGCCATTGACTTTATCAAGGAGCAGCATCCGGAGCCTTGCACGCTCTTTCTGCATGTCAACCGCCACAACCGCGCCAAGCACTTCTATAGCCGTCAAGGCTTGAAAATAAGCAGTCAGGGTGATTTCCCTATTGGGCACGGCTTCTACATGAACGATTATATCATGGAGAAAACGATATAGATGACCGACCGCGTCTGTCAGCAGTCATCCATCTGCCAGTCGATGCCTAAACGGTTGCCTTGCATTCTGGTCACCCAAGGAAGCGACCCTATTGTTGAAATCCACATTTCCGTCCCGTCTACATCGGCGCGCACATGGATGCGCTGTCCGTTGCCGTCTACGCGCCGCCACGTGATGCCGTCGTAGACAAAACTGCCCGTACGCTGCAGGCTGTCAAGGGCATCACGCGAGATGAAAAGAAAGGTCCCCTCGGCATCGTACCGCGCCCCCGCCTTCTGCGGACTCTCCCAACAAAAACCTTGGGCATGGTCGACGACTCGACGCGGCAGGCGATACGTGCAGTCGTGGCAGGTCACCACCAGTGTGTCGCCCTGCCAACACATGCTCAACGGCCAGTTGCGATACTGTCGGTTGAGCACAAAGTGCACCATGGAAGTAGCATTGTCCGAAGTCGCAGCTTTCTCGGGGAAGCGTACCGGATCGATGGTGATGTATTTCCCTTGTCCCGCCACGGGATAGCGGCCGAGCATCGCCCACAGCAACCACGCCGACATAGCGCCGCTGTCGTCGTTGCCCGGCAGTCCGTCGGCTGCGTCGGAGAAGCAACGGTGCACGATGTCCTCCACGCGACGGCTGCTGAGATCGCTGCGACCGATGTAGCTATATAAATAAGGTGTGAGGAACGACGGTTCGTTGCCTACATTGTAGTGACCCTCATCGAAGAAGGTATCCAGACGGCGCCGGAAAGCGGAGTCGCCACCACAAAGTTGGATGAGTGTCGGCACGTCGTGAGGCACACTCAACGAGTATTCGGCCGACAGACCCTCGTAGAAAAACGTATCCCACCAAGGGATATACCACGGTGCCACCTTCGTGTCGGGCCGATAAGCGATCTTCGGACGGTAGATCCGGGAACGGCCCCACTCCACCGAGTCAAGCCAGCGGCCCCTGGCATCCCGCGGCAGGATAAATCCCTTCATACCGCGCCATTCATAGTCCTTACGCCAGAGGTTCTGCCACGAACGGGACCGGCGCATATACCTGTTATAGATAGCATGCTTGCCAAGACCTTTCGCCACCTGCGCTATGCACCAGTCGTCGTAGCTGTACTCCACGGTGCGGGTGCCTGCCCGTGGTATGCCATAGGGCACATAGCCCAGCCGGATATACTCACGGAGTCCGCCGCGCCCTTCCTTCTCGTCGTCTTCGGGCGGCACATCGCCGTCCTTGAGCATCGCCTGCAACGCCTCGCGATAGTCAATGCCTTTCAGTCCGCGGGCGTAGGCCTCAGCGATGACCACGTCGGCATGCGAGCCTCCCTGCGTGCGCCCGTTGCAATCGCCGCTGCGCGCGTCGGGCATGTAACCCTCATGGCGGTAGATGGCCAAGAGCGCACGGACAATGTCTGTCGCCCGTTCGGGGTAGTACTCCATGAGCAGGGGCATCGATGTGCGGTAGGTATCCCACAGGGCATAGAAGTCATCATAGTAGGGCGTGCCCGACCACCGCGGGCACTCGCCGGTCTTGTCCACCGGCATGAGCAACGTATGATAGAGTGCTGTATAGAAGATACGGCGCTCCCAGCTGTTCCCTTCATAAGGCACGCGCGCCAGCGTCTCGTCCCACTGCTGACGAAGCTGACGCAACTGCGTGTCGAAATCGTGAGCAACGATATTGCGGCGCGCCTGCTCCACAGACACGTAAGAGATGCCGACCTTCACCTCCACGACGCTGTCGCCCCACCAGACCGAGGCGGCACGACCGCCAAACAGCCGTGATTTCACAAACGGCGCACTGCTCTGCAAACAGAAAAAGACCGTATAGGGACCGCCATTGTTCCATCCCCCGCGCACCGTGGTGGAGCCGCTCACTTCCTTCTGCCCACTGACGCTGATGCTGGAAGCCACATACTGCTGGGTCTCACGCTTGTTGGGAATGGTGTCCATACCCAAGAACGACGCGGCATCAACGAGCAGTCCGTCGGCATGGCGGAAGCGATAGAGGGCACAGCGGGCCGAAGTGGTGATGTCCACGCCGATGCCGTCCTCGAAACGACAGCTGTATTTTCCGAGCGTGATTTTCTCGTAGGTGCGGTGATGGAGGAAACAAGGCACCACGCCCACCTTGCCATCGGGCAGCAGCACGCATTGCGGCGTCATCGACTCATGGCGGCGGAAAGGCTGGATAAGCACATTGCCATATTTCTGCCCGCCTCCCGTACCGCTGACATGAGTCTGCGAGAAGCCTTTCACCATCTCTGGCCGTGGCGCCCATCCGGCATTGGGCATCGTCAGACAGTCGGGACCTGGCTTCACCATCCCAAAAGGAGCAGCAGGACCCACAAACACCCTGCCCTCACCCTCGCTGCCGATGAGCGGATTGACACTACGCCACAACTGGGCATGGACTACTGTCGTCAGAGACAGGAAAGCGATCAGAAAGAAATTGCGTGACATAGAATGAAGGCTATAAAAGCAAAACATCCCGAAAGTGGGACACCATTTAGGTGCATGATTTAACTAAAATACTACGACGACAAAGATACGCATAATTAATTGATTATCCAAGAGTTTTGAAAATTATTTGGCTATTTGACGCAATTTTGCTTGGCTATTTGACGCAATTTTGCTTGGCAGTTTGACGCGATTTTGCTTGGCAGTTTGACGTAAATTTGTTTGGCTGTTTGACGTGAAATCTTTAGAATTTATCTCACACAGAGCCACAGAGTCACAGAGACTGGGATGTTTTGTCTCTGAGTTGAAGCCATTCTGGCTTAAGAGACCACATAGACGCGCAGCCCCAACTCTCCATTTCCCGATGTCATTCCTTTCTTGCTTCTATTCGACTACCTGCTTCCACCCTACTCATATAGCACACAAGACTCTTATAGCTCTGTGATCTCCATCTGGCGAAACCTGCCCGGTGGCTCTGTGTCTGTGTGTAAGACATACCTCCGCTATTGTTATAGAAACTGACATTTTTCCGCCCACGAGAATCTATTCTTTTGAAGCAAGACCATCATCAGCTCGATTTTCGCGAATTTCAGCGCATTTTTGGTCTTTTTAGACAATAGATATATAATTCATTGATTTATAATACGTTACATATATGTCCACTTCCTTTATACTTCAAAAAATAAGAATGAGCAGAAGAAAGTACCGAGATGATCCTGCCAAAGTACCTATTTCTCCGAAAATTCTCTAGAGAATTTTCGGAGAAAACGGTGCTTTGATAAAGTCATCTCAATTGTTTGATCGTGAAAAAGCGGCTTTTTGGAAAAGTAAAAAGCCAAAAATGGCAGTTTCAGAACGCTTTTGGCAATGAAAAAGCATGGAAAAGCTAAGAATTCATCAAAAAAGGATGATACCAACACAAAACCGCTCTCTAAAATGAAAGTTCAGAAAGAGGAGGTTTTGTCAAATTGTTTATAATTTCATGAAAAAAAGTGGGCTACACCCAAATAGGTGTAGCCCGCTGAAAGATGCTTGCTAAGTATTATTTCTCATAACCGGGGTTCTGCTTCCAAGTAGGATTCACGTTGAGGATATCCTTATGAACTGGGAAGATACGGCGCGTCTTGTCGAAGTTGGCCGTCGGGAATCCTGTGTAGTGTGGGAAGAACTGTCCCTCGAAGGTACCGAAGCGAATCATATCGTTGCGACGCCAGTTCTCACCGAGGAACTCACGTCCGCGCTCATCAAGAATCTCCTTAAGCGAAGGATTGTGGTCGATGGTGGGCGCCTTGACATAGCTGCGGATTTGGTTGAAGAGGCTCTGCGGTGTGTCGCCGTTGGTAGCCTTACCACCCCGCGTGATGGCCTCAGCCTTCTCCAGCAGGATGTCGGCATAGCGGAAGATCGGCAGGTCGTTGCTCTGGTTACGTCCGTTCTTATAGTCATCGTCGGTCACGAAGAACTTGACATTGCGGTTGCCCTGATTGTAGCCATTGACATTATCACCCACGTTGAGATGCTCGTCCTTGGTCTTCAACGTGATGGAAGTGGTGAACACGATAGAATCGCCACTCTTGTCCAGAGCCACCTCCTTGGTGGGTAACTGCGTTGTGGGATCATAGACATGAACCGTGTCGCGGAGGATGAGCTGGTTGCGCTCGTCACCAGGCAGATTGAAAAGTGCGGCGCACTCAGGCGTCATGGTCATGTATCCGCCTGCCGAGTTGTGAAGCTTCATGCCATAGTAGCTCTTGTCCACATCCTTAGCCTGCTTCCATGTGATGGCACGCCCATACTGCATACCTGTGCCCGTGTAGGTGTCGTAAGGCAGTGCATAGATGAAGTCCTCGATTTTGTAGCCGTTGTCGAAGGAGAACTTCTTGCGATAAGGTACAGAGCCGAGGTTGAACTTCTTGCTGTTGATGATGTCGTCGCAATATTTGATGCACTCGTCGAGTTTCTCGTTCTTGGCCGTAGCAGCGTCGTACTGATCCACAGATGCGGCAGTATAGACCGGCCAGTTGATGTAGAGCTTCACGAGCAGCGCCTCAGCCATCCACTTCGTCGGCTTGCCATAAGTGTTGGCACTCACCTCGTCGGTCAGCAGCGGAATGATGTCCTTCAGCTCTGACTCGATGAACTCAGCCACCTTGGCGCGTGGGGAGCGCTCAAGAACCTCGTCTTTTGTGACGATGTGATCCATGATCGGTGCGTCGCCCCAGCAGTCCATCATGACAAACTCAAAGAAAGCACGCATGGCACGGGCACGGGCGATATACTTCTCGTCAGCACCGATGTCGGTGAGATCACGGATGACCGTGTTGGCCTTGGTGCAACCGCTCATCAGCTCGCCCATCCAGTCGATGGTGGCGTCATCCTTGGTGTATGCGTGAAGACTCGGGTGGGCATAAGCGCCATTGTCGTACCATCCACCGCCATAGCTGACTGCCGTGTACTCGTCAGAAGACAGTTCCTGGGCCTCCATGTAGCGACGGCCGAAGCAGCCGCGCAGCTGATAATAGACGTCTGCCATCTTTGCCTCCACGGCGATGTCGTTGTTGGGATATTCAGTGTAGAGCGAGTCTACATCCACATTCAGGTCTGTGCAGCCCGTCAGCAGGAGCAGTCCTCCCGCTAAAGACATAAAAAACTTATTTTTCATTGTGTAGCGTCGTTAATGTTAGAAATTTACTTTCAGGCCAAGCATAACCGTGCGTGTATGGGGATAGTTGCTCCAGCGGTAGTCCACACCCGGTGAGATGCCGCCCAAGTCCACCTCCGGATCCAGTCCTTTATAGCTGGTGATGGTGAATACGTTATTCACTGTGGCGTAGAGCTGAGCGTTTTGCAACCAGCCATTGAACTTTGTGAATGTGTAGCCCAAGGTCAGAGACTGCAGGCGCAGATAACTTCCGTTCTCGATGAAACGGTCAGACGGGATGTTGCCGGAGATGTCGGTAGCCGGACGGTCGGTAATAAACTCCTTGAGCACGTTCTTGCCGTTAGTGAACATCTCGGGGCTGGTGTACTGCGCGCGTGAGCCGTTATAGATCTTGTTGCCAAAGACTCCCGTGAAGAAGCAGGAGGCACTCCAGTTCTTATAGGTCAGCGTGTTGTTCCATCCCAAGTTCAGCTTAGGCTGTGCACATCCTGTGATAGAGCGGTCACGCTCATTGTCGGGTGCTGTTGTGGTCTCACCCGTGCGGTTGCCATTGTCGTCGAGAACATAATAGGTGGCAACTCCCTTGTCGTTGTACCCGGCAAAGGTAAACGTGTAGAACGTTCCGAGCGGCTCTCCTTCGATGATCCGCTGGGTATAGCCATTGGCAGACACACCGGCAATCATCGGATCGCCCTGATTGAACTCCTTGGTGAAGTACTTGTCATTGGTCAGCTTGTCAACACGGTTCTTGTTGTGTGCCAGGTTGAGCGTGGTCTGCCAAGTGAAGTTCTTGGTCTTCACAGGCGTTGCGTTGACGGTCAATTCGATACCCTTGTTGGTGATCTCGCCGACGTTGGCGTCGATGTAGCCATAAGGATATTCGGTCAGAGACACCGGATAAGACCAAATGAGGTCTTTGGTCTTCTTGCTGTAGAGTTCGAGCGTACCGTTGATACGACCGCCCCAAAGCGCATAGTCAATACCGATATTGAACATGCCTGTGCTCTCCCACTTCAGATCGGGATTGGCATTTTTCGTAGCGGCCAGCGTGCGCCAGCTCTTGCCATTGTAATCGAAGAAGCCGGAAGCACCATAGGTGGCAATGGCGGTATAGGCGCCAAAGCCGAGGGCGTTACCGCTCACACCATAGCCCATACGCAGTTTCAGGTTGGAGAACACGTTCTGATCCTTCATGAATGGCTCCTCGGTGATATTCCAGGCAGCACTCACAGACGGGAAGGTACCCCAACGATGATCCTTACCAAACACCGAGCTGCCGTCGCGACGGATGGTAGCCTGAAGCATATAGCGGCTGTTGTAGCTATAGGCAGCGCGGCCATAGAATGAGATATTGCGCACAGTTGCCTTCGTGCCACTCTCCACGGCAGGGATGCCATCGATGCTGCTGGCGTAAGACAGCTGGTTCCACTTCAAATAGTCGTCATAGAAATCGTGTACCCACAGTCCGAAGCCGTCGCCACTCTCCTTCTCTTCCCAAGAGTATCCGGCCATCACCGACAGCTTGTGGATCTTGCTGATCGTGACATCGTAGTTGCCATAAGTCTCGAACGTATGGGCATGCCCCATATAAGTGTTACGAGTGGCCTTGCCGTTATAGGCGCTCACGCCCTCGATTTGCGTGTTGTGGGTGTCGTAGGCACTGTAGGTATGCTGATTGTTGGTGAAAGAGTAGTTGGCATTCCATGTCAGACCGTCAATGATCTTCAGAGAAGCCTTGGCAATATACTGCATACGCTTCCAATTGGTCTCAAAGGTGTCTTCATGGAGCAGCGACATAGGATTGTAGTTCTTTGAACCTGTAGCCTTTGACCAGTTGCCGTCTTCGCCTCTGACGGGCATACATGGAGAGTAGTAGTTCATGGCATCGAGCACTGAAGCGCCCTCATTCCACATGGGCACGCCATGAGCCGTGCCATACATACCATTCACGCCAAGAGAGATGTCGAGATGGTCCTTGAGCACCTTGGTGGTCATCAGTGAGCGCACGTTCATTCGGTTCATTCCCGATTCCTTGACGACACCCTCACGGTTTTGATAGTTAAGGCTCACCATGTAGGTAGTCTTCTTACCACCACCGCTGATGGAAAGGTTATGGTTGTGGCTTACGCCCGTGCGCAGCACTTCCTTCTGCCAGTCGACATTTGCGCCCTCGTCATTGCCGAGTGTCAGGCCATTGGCTTTGGCATAGCCGCGCAGGTCATCGGCACTTGCCATGTCGAGCGTCTTGGCCACATGATCAAAGGCAACGTATCCATTATAGGAGACGCTGGTACGTTCCTCACCTTTGCGGCCCTTTTTCGTATTGATGATGATCACGCCGTTGGCAGCCTTCGAACCATAGATGGCGGTGGCGGTAGCGTCGCGCAGCACGTCGATGCTCTCGATATCGTCTGGAGCCACCATGGAGATGTCTACGCCCGGAATGCCGTCGATGACGTAGTAAGGCTGCATGGCTTCGCCCGTACGCAAGGAGGAGGCACCACGCAGCGTGATGCTCGGTGTGCCATTCGGGTCGCCGGAGGTGGTCACCACCAGACCCGCCACCTTGCCCTGAAGCAGCGAGGCAGCATCGGAATAGACGCCCTTGTTCAGATCCTCGGCATTCACGGTGGTGATCGACGAGGTGACGTCCTTACGGCGCATGGTGCCGTAGCCCACGACGACGACTTCGTTGAGCATCTTGTTGTCGTCCTTCAGAACTACGCTTTGGCCCGGCGTGATCACACGGTCCTCATAGCCTACGTAGGAAACCTTCAGCTTGGCGCCCGGCTTCTTAGTGGTGATGGTGTAGCGGCCGTTGATGTCGGTCACCGTGCCATTGGTGGTACCTTGCTCCATGACGGTCACGCCGACGAGCGGCTCACCATTGCTGTCGGTGATGACACCAGACTTCTGACTCTGGGCCATGGCCACAGTGCCACAAAGCAGAAGAGAGGCGGAAAGCACTGCCTTCTGCATGCCCTTCTTCAATTGGGTTTGTCTTTTTCGCATAATAGATATAGAGTTTAATAATTTAAGTGCAAAGATAACACCTGTATGTGTCAGACGCGTTACAATAAATTGACGATTGGTTAAAGTCCAAAGGCTGGGCCACCGTAGTCCACGCCATGGGCTGTGACAGAGAGTCCGGTAGTGTGGACATCCTGAGCCTGGTCGACATAGACGCCATACACCTTATTATATATATAGCCTTCGCCGCGGCATGGACGCTTGTCGTAGATGCCGCCTTTATAATCCGTCATGTGGCAAAGGCGCAGACTGACGTTGTCGAGATGGATGTCCTTGACTTTACCCTCTTCTCCACCGATGAAACAGCCGTTCTCCGACGCGGCGACGATGCCACGGAAGTAGATGCGACTTACCTCGCCACAGCGTCCGTGGGTCTCGCCCTTGGGGAAACGCCAGTTGGCATCCTTGTTGTTGCCGTCGGCACGAGGATAGCTGGTGACGTAAATGGGCTCCGCCTTCCCCCACCACACGTCACTCCACAGGCGCAGGTCCATGATGATATTGGAGAAAACCACGTCGGTCACCGTGCCCTCGTCGCGGTTTTGTATGCCCAGTCCACGGTTGGAGCGGGTGATGACGCAGTTGTCGATGCTGACATTGTAGATGGAATCCATGTTCTCCGACCCGATCTTGATGGCACAGGATCGCGAGCTCATCGTGCAGTTGGTCACTACAATGTCGTGACACGAACCATACTCGGCAAACTCGCGGCGGTTTTTCAGACAGATGCAGTCGTCGCCGGAGGTGATATGACAGTTGCTGACGCGCACATGCCGGCTATGGTCGATGTCGATGCCGTCGCCATTGCGTATCTTCAAATTGTTAAGGAGATTAATGCCATCGACCACCGCGTCCTCGCAGCCTACGAGATGGAGTGTCCAGTAAGCGCCTTCGCGGATGGTGATGTCGCGCACCTGTACGTTCTTCACGCCAATGAGCGTAAGGACGTGGGGACGGGGATCGAAGGTAGTGACAGGCTTCAATTCGTAGGAGTCGGACAGCTCGCGACCCATGAAGCGCACGCCGTTGCCGTCGATGGTGCCACGTCCGCAGACTCGGATGTCGTGAGCGTCTTTGGCCCAAAGCCATAGCATACCCTCGCCCTGGTTGCTGCCAAAGGCACTGTGGCGATAGACTTTCTCATCAGGATTGGCCAATAAGGTGGCTCCGGCATCGAGATACAGCTCCACGCCGGACTTCAACTGTAAGGGACCGGAAAGGAAGGTCTTGCCACGCGACAGGAGTACACGCCCGCCACCGTCGGCACTGCATGCATCAATAGCACGCTGGAGAGCCGGTGCATCATCGGTTGTTCCGTCGCCTTTTGCCCCGTAATCCGTGACGCGATAGGTGGTTTGAGCCCATACTGGCACCAAAATAAGAATGTCAATAAGCAGTAATATCACTCTTCTCATTGATGATTGGTCAAAGGTATGATGTGTCGTAGTCATGTAATGATGACGCAAATATAAGTAAAAAAAAGCAAACTAACAAAAATTAGTCGTTTTTTTTATACACAGTCTCCTGTTTTGACTGCTTTGCTGATGCGGGACACCTACAGCCGCCCTTCTTCACGATAGCTGTAATAGCTGCCGTCGGTGATGATGACATGGTCAAGGAAATAGATACGCATCAGCTCGCACGCCTTGCGAATACGGTCGGTGAGCTGATCGTCCAAGCGACTGGGCCGTTTGTTGCCACTGGGATGGTTGTGGCAGACGGCAAGTACCGTGGTGTTGCAGAGCAGGGCGTCCTTGATGATGATGCGAATGTCGACGGCTGTCTCTGTGAGTCCGCCGTGACTGACGCACTCTTCCTTGATGAGTTTAAACGACTGGTTGAGCATCAGAATGTGGAATTCCTCCACGTCGAGATCCTGCAACTTGGGATGCATCATGTTGTAGATGGCTGTGGCGGAACCGAGATCGGGGCGCTCCTCGGCAACAGAGTCTTTGCGACGCTTGCCGAGTTCACAGGCGGCAAGGATGGTGATGGCCTTGGCCGGCCCCATGCCGTGATAGCGGCACAGCTCGTTTACAGTCTTCTTGCCCAAAGTGTTGAGGTTGTAGTTGCAGTCGCTGAGCACCGTACGCATCAAGTCCACGGCACTCTGTCGGTCAGATCCTGAGCCAATGAGAATGGCAAGCAGTTCGGCATCGCTGAGTGCTGCCGCACCAAGACGCATCATTTTCTCACGTGGGCGGTCCTGTTCGTCCCAATGATTAATGCTGAGTTTTTCCATTCTTAAACATCTTTATAGCTATCCGTTGGTAATCTTCCATGCCGTCATTGGGTGCCGGGCTGATGCCAAGCAGACGGCAGACCAAAGCGTAGACGGCGGTGTTGGAGAACACTCCCATGTCACCGCCATTACGAATATTGGGTCCCATGGCGCGGAAAAGGGCGTGCATGTCGCTGTAGGCTGGGTCGTAGCCATGCACACCACCATTGTGGCAGGTCTCGTCGGTGAAGAGAAAACCTTCATCAGGCAGCACCAGAACGTCGCCAATATTCGGGTCGGACTGGTAGTGAAGCCACTGGGGTATGTCGGCTTTGCGCCACACATGCAGGTGGGCAACATGACGTAAAGCGGCCACGATGCTGTCCTGCTGCCAGCGTTGCGGCGCATAGATATTGGCCGGAAGATTGCCTTCGATCGATTGATACCAATCTTTATGAAGATAACGGCTAACGGTGATCTGGCGTGAGGGCGTGAACCATGTCATGCCATGATCGGAGACAATGACAAGGTTGACGCTGCTTTGGAGCCCCGCCTTGCCGATGCGTGTCCACAAACTGCCCAACAGCGAGTCTATGCGCTCCACGGCGACTCGTGTCTGCTTGGCTTGTGGGCCATAGTTATGTCCGCTGGCATCAGGTTCTTCAAAATAGGCCATGATGAGGTCGGGGCAATTCTTTGCTGTCAGTTGCTGCATGATGCCGTCGACACGCTGGCAGAATGTGAGATGTGGCTTTTCGTCATAGCTGTGCCAAAGGTCGGGATAATGACCGGCAACAGCCACATCTGACCCCGGCCAATAAAAGACAGCTGTATGCAACCCCTGACGCTGGGCTGTGAGCCAAAGCGGCTCGCCATGGTAGAAACGGGCGTCGAACTTGGTCTTGGGATTGGACAACGAGAAGCGCTCTCCGGTGTCACGGTCGAGAAACGAGTTGGCGATGATACCGTGATGCTCGGGACGCAGTCCGGTGGCAAGGGTATAGTGGTTGGGAAAAGTCTTTGAGGGGAAGGAGGGAACGAGCTCGCCCTTGACACCCTGACGGGACATCAGGTCGAGAAAAGGCGTATCATACATCTCGGCATAGTCCCACCGGAAGCCGTCGCAGGAGATTACCACTGTGGTCGTCTTGGCCAATGCACTCACCATGCCGGACATCCATAAGATGACAAGGAGCATTGTTGTCTTTGCCATACGGTAAATATTTCGGTTCATAGGCTGTCTTTTATAGGGTTGAAAATAGAAGGAAGCGACAAGACTACTTATAGAAGTTCTTCTCATAAGCGGCAAATTCGTCTTGACCACGCACGCACCGTCGCCACCATGCTTGAAGGAAACCACAGCCGTAGCCCATAAGTTGGGTGAAGGCTGCACGCACGCTGAGCAATCCGATCTTCATGCTGTGGTTCTGACGCGCTGAGTCTGCGAAGATGAGCAAACTGTAGAGTATCAGCGGAGCCAGGGCCAGTTCCATCGCATCGAGTCCCCAACTGCTTGCATCCGATGACGCTGAGAAGAGACAAGTCAAGAGGCCATCGATAAACAATAACGCCAGGAAGATCACGCCAAGCGTGAAGACCATAGGCAAGAGATGGACGAGTTTGAGGCTATCGGGATATTTCTTGTAGAGGTTGATGCGGGCGATGCCACTGTTGAACACTTGCCGCCAGAACTTGCGGAAGTCTGTCCTGCGTTTGTGATAAACCCATGCGCCGGGGAAGAGACGGCAGTGAAGACCGGCTTTGAAGATGCGGATGGAAAAGTCAATATCCTCGCCGAAACGCATCTTGGAGAAGCCGCCGAGCCGCTGATAGACGTCGCGGCGGATGCCCATGTTAAAGGAACGGGGATAGAACTTGTCGAGTTTCTTCTTTCCACCACGAATGCCACCAGTGGTGAAGAAGCTCGTCATGGAATAGGATATGGCCTTTTGAGTAGGAGTGAACGAGTCGGCAGCACGGTCGGGACCGCCGAAAGCCTCACAGGACTCTCGCTGCAACTCATCGTCAACGGCTTGAAGATAGCCGGGAGGAACCACTACGTCGGAATCGAGAATGATGACATACTCGCCACGCGCACGTTCTACGCCATAGTTGCGGCTCTGTCCAGGTCCGCTGTTAGGCTTGCTAAAATAGTGAAGATCGAGTTTTCCCACATAGCGCGCACAGACATCATGGCAAGGCACTTGCGAGCCGTCCTCAACAACGACAACTTCAAAAGTGCTTAACGACTGGCGTGTCAAGCTGTCCAACAGCTCGTCGACCTCATCAGGACGGTTGAAGACAGGAATGACAAAAGTATATTTCAAAGGTTTCTCCATAGTAATAGAATTCTCCAAGACGCTGACCGGACTCAGTAGCGAGCGGTCGTTAACAAAAAAAGCCACCCTTCGCAAAAGGAAGGATGGCGTAAGGCTTAGTGCCCAATTATTTCTCGCTCACGCGGCCCACATAGCTGCCGTCGCGTGTGTCGACCGTGATGGTCTCGCCCTCATTGATGAACAAGGGCACACGGATCTCAGCACCGGTCTCCAGCGTGGCAGGCTTGGTAGCGTTGGTAGCAGTGTTGCCCTTCACACCCGGCTCGCTGTGAGTGATCTTCAAGTTGGTCTTCACCGGCATCTCAGCAGAGAGAATAGTACCGTCGGAAGTGTCGGTCTGGACGTCAACGACGTCGCCTTCCTTCATATACTCCCAACCCGTGATCATGTCCTTGGAGATAGGAATCTGCTCGAAAGTCTCCTGATTCATGAAGATGTAGCCAGTAGGATCCTCATAGAGATACTGGTAAGGACGATGCTCCACGCGCACGTCATCGAGTTTGAAGCCGATCTGGAAAGTACGCTCCAGCACGCGGCCGTCAGCCACGTTCTTCAGCTTGGTGTTCATGACAGTGTTGCCTTTTCCTGGCTTACGATGCTGGAAGTCAACGCACTTCCAAATACCGCCGTCCATGCGGATGCATGTTCCGATCTTAATTTCCTGTGAATTAATCATTGTGTGTATATTATAAGTATATTATCATGCTTTTGCAGGTGCAAAGTTACTATAATTTTAGATAAAAACATCTTTTTAGCACTGAAAAATCACTTAATTCTTTGTCATCTCGAAAATTATGCGTAATTTTGCAAGCCATAAGAAGGGCAAAGGCTCAAAAAGAGAAGGAACAAATAATAAATTAACAATAAATAAAGATGAAAAGAACATTTCAGCCTCACAACCGCCGTCGCGTCAACAAGCACGGCTTCCGCGAGAGAATGGCCACAAAGAATGGCCGTCGCGTGCTGGCTTCCCGTCGTGCTCATGGCCGCAAGAAACTGACCGTCTCTGACGAGAACCACGGCAAGTAACTCCTTAGCGTCTATGCGCAAGGCAGCAAAAAGCAGCAAGGATAACTCTTCCTTGCTGCTTTTGCCGTATCTAAGGTGGCTATCACAACGTAAAGGATGCGGCCACCAAACATTACTGAGACAGTTGCTGATAAACGGTGGCTAATAACAAAAGAGCCACCGTTGACACAACGAAAAAGAAAATAATCACGGGTTTTATTTTGTATTTCGAGCGGTTTGCATTACCTTTGTATTAAATAAAGTACCGATGACAATATCTGAATTCTTAGGCAAGTTCAAAAGTACCTATCTCTGGGGAAACCTCGTGGCAATGGTTCTCGTAGTCGTTGCGCTGGCTTTGGGCTTCCGCTTTGGCATCGACCTGTACACCCACCACGGCGAGTCGATTCCCATCCCCAATATTCTGCACAAGCGATACGCCGATGCTGAGCAGATCGTCAACAGTCTCGGGCTGGAGATAGAGGTAAGCGATACGGGTTATGTACGCTCTCTGCCACCAGGAGCTATCCTGGAGCAGACACCGGGACCTGGTGAGCGCGTCAAGTCGGGACATATTATCTATGTCACCATCAATGCCACACACTCTCCTACAATCACCCTGCCCGATGTCATCGACAACAGCTCGCTGAGAGAGGCTATGGCAAAACTCACAGCCATGGGATTCAAACTGGGCAAGCCGCAATCGGTGCCCGGAGAGAAAGACTGGGTCTATGGTATCACCGTCAACGGACGTCATGTGGTTGCCGGAGATAAGATTCCGATCGATGCCACACTGATTATTCAGGTCGGTGACGGACAGCTCGACCAAAGCGATGACATCAACTATATCGATCCAGACATAGAGAACGACAATACCGACGACGAGAGCGGTGACGTAGACAACTTCCAGGAGATCCCTACACCACCCGACCAGCCCGAAAACAACAATACGGAGGAAAACACCAATACGGGCGAATAAGTCCGCTTGGCACCTTTCTCTTCAACAAAACTTCAACAGACATGGCAGAAGACAACATATTCTCAGACTTGCTGGACGACGAACTGGAACCGACCGAAGACAGCGGATGTGACGATCAGAATTCTTCCAACGGCAACCGCTATGAGCATTGGCGCATCATCGTCGACGCCGGACAAGCACCCGTACGCATCGACAAGTTCCTTGCCGAGCACATGCAGCACTCCAGCCGCAACCGTATTCAGACGGCTGCCGACGCTGGATGCATCTGCGTAGCAGGCAAGGCTGTCAAGAGCAACTACAAAGTACGCCCGGGAGATGTCGTCACGCTCATGCTCGACCATCCCAAACACGACACAAGTATTGTGGCGGAGAACATTCCACTCGACATCGTCTATGAAGATGACGACTTGATGGTGGTCAACAAGCCGGCCGGCATGGTGGTGCACCCAGGAGCCGGGAACTTCACGGGTACGCTGATCAATGCAGTGGCATGGCACATGCGTGACGTACCAGCCTTCGACGCAAACAATCCGGAAGTAGGACTGGTGCACCGCATCGACAAGGACACAAGCGGACTTCTCGTCGTGGCGAAGACACCGGAAGCTAAAACGGTTTTGGGCAAACAATTCTTCCACAAAACGACTCACCGCTCCTATAATGCACTCGTCTGGGGACACATCGTAGAAGACGAGGGACGCATAGAAGGCAACATCGGACGCGACCCTAAAGACCGACTGCGCATGAAGGTCTTCGACCCGGAATCGGGCATTGGCAAGCCTGCCGTTACTCATTATAAAGTATTGGAGCGTTTTGGCTATACCACCCTTGTGGAATGTATTCTCGAGACGGGACGCACACATCAGATCCGCGCCCACATGAAACACATCGGGCACCCGCTCTTTGGCGACGAGAGATACGGCGGAACAGAGATACTGCGCGGACAGCGCAGTGCTTCCTACAAGGCTTTCATCAACAACTGCTTCAAGATCTGTCCCCGTCAGGCTCTGCATGCCAAGACGCTCGGCTTCGTACATCCCCGCACTCATCAGCAAATGGACTTCGACTCGCCATGGCCCGAAGACTTCGCTGCACTGATCGACAAGTGGCGTACCTTCATCAAAGGAACGAACAGAACGCTGAATGATCAATAAAAAAGATGAACAGAGCAATGTAGAACAGGTCAGTACTGAATGATGAATTGCTCAGTGTTGGATGACGAATTGCTCAGTACATAATAACAGGACAAAATCAAGGAATTAACGAAAAACAAATGATATGAAAGATTTAAAGAGAAACATTGCCATCGTCTGCGGTGGCGATTCATCCGAGCACGACGTATCATTGCGCTCAGCACAAGGTCTTTATTCCTTCTTTGACAAGGAACGTTATAATGTCTATATCGTTGACGTGAAAGGACAGGACTGGCATGTCAACTACGAAGACGGCGACATCGCCAAGATCGACCGCAACGACTTTTCCTTCATCAACAAGGAAGGCAAAGCCGTCGTCTTCGACTATGCCTACATCACCATCCACGGCACTCCGGGCGAGAACGGCATCATGCAGGGCTACTTCGATCTGATCCACCTGCCCTACTCTACCAGCGGTGTGCTCGTAGAGGCAATGACATTCAACAAATATGTGCTTAACAACTACCTCCGCGGCTTTGGTGTCAACGTTGCCGACAGTATTCTGCTTCGCCTTGGCGAGAGCTATGACGCTGCCGCCATTGAGAAGCGTCTGGGCATGCCGGTATTTGTCAAGCCTGCTGCCGACGGTTCGAGCTTCGGTGTCTCGAAGGTGAAGAATGCCGACCAGCTGGCTCCCGCCCTGCGCGTTGCCTTCATGGAGAGCAACGAGGTGATGATAGAAGGCTTCATGAAGGGCACAGAGATCTCCATCGGCTGCTATAAAACCAAAGACAAGGCCGTCGTCTTCCCGGCTACAGAGGTGGTGACGAAAAACGAGTTCTTTGACTACGACGCTAAATACAACGGCCAGGTTCAGGAGATCACGCCTGCCCGTCTCAGCCCTGAGACGGCAAAGAAAGTTGCCGACGAGACCAGTCATATCTACGATATCCTCCACTGCAACGGTATCATCCGCATCGACTATATCATCAGCAAGGACGCTGAAGGCAAGGATCAAGTCAATATGCTGGAGATCAACACCACGCCGGGCATGACACCGACAAGTTTCATACCACAGCAAGTGAAAGCCGCAGGACTGAGCATGAAGGACGTGCTTACGGACATCATCGAGAATCAGTTCTAAGCAGAAAGGCTACATACACCTTATATATATAATGTGCAAGACACGCATAACATATATATAAGGTGTGTGTCTATCTCAAAGCAATACGACCGCCCATTTCACAAGCAAAGCAGTACCAACCAAAAAGAGGAATGCTCCGTAAAGCATTCCTCTTTTTGTTGGTCGGGATGACCGGACTCGAACTGGCGACCCCTACGTCCCGAACGTAGTGCGCTACCAACTGCGCTACATCCCGATGCAGTCACATACAGAAGCAACGAAGCACCTCTTTCTGTTTTGCGGTTGCAAAGGTAGCACTTTTTTTTGAATTAGAGATAATTTTATGAAGAAAAATTTGCGAGGTTGCTAAAAAAGTGCTACCTTTGCACTCGCATTTCAGAAATATCACTCCATAACAAGGAAATGCGTAAGTAGAGGGTGCCTTAGCTCAGGTGGTAGAGCAATGGACTGAAAATCCATGTGTCCTTGGTTCAACTCCAAGAGGCACCACTTCCTCCTTTCATTCAATCCGGTTCTTGTCATTTGACGGGGCCGGATTTTTTATATTATCTTATACGCCATTGGTGTTGCTGATATTTCACTTCTGAAAACAATCGCCTAACTTAAGGGAACCACGAGTAAGAGAAGTGTAGTGATGAACCACACCGCGGCAACGCCCCACGGCATACGGTCGTAGCGTTGCAGCAAACGTGACGGACAGGAAGTGATGACGATGCGAGCCACCAAAATGCCGATAGCCGCACCGCAAAGGACGTCACCCAGGTAATGCACGCCGAGATAGATACGTGAATAGCAGATGATAATGGCAAACAGAGCAAGCACGACACGCATGAGCTTGTTGCGATAGATGTAACTTAAAAAGGTGACCAGACAACAGATGTTGGTCGCGTGCCCGGAAACAAAGCCATAACGTCCGCCATGGTAGCCGTTGACATAATGAAGCATTGGCGCCAGGGTCAGATTGTGTGAAGGACGGGGACGCGCCACAAGCGGTTTGATGATGCTTGAGGAGAGTTGGTCTGTAAATGCTATCATAGCTGCGATAACCAGTAACAGCAGGAGACGTTCACGCCATGACCCCTGATGCCACACTAACGTGTAGCCCACCAGTACGGCAGACAACGGCAACCAGGTTTGTAGATGGCTGTAACCATAGAAGAAACGGTCGGCAACGGCTCCCCCATTAAAGTTGAGCAACAGCATAACGCGTGCGTCCCCCGTTTGAAGCGTAGCCAACACAACAGGATATTCACTAAAGAGAGTATAGAGCAAAGCTCCAGACAGAAAGGCAATTGCCACGATGACCATCAACAGATATGGCCACCTCAAAACAAGACTATGTATGTTGGGAGTAGGATAGGAATATCGCATGTTTAGATTGTTTGCCACAAAGTTACAACATAATTCTGTAGAAATGTCGTATTTATCTATAAAAATGTTCCAAATAGGCCAATTCTTATGACTTTTCGTATTTATTAAACTTTGCGACCATAAAAAAAGCCTGGGAGAAGCAAGATGGTACTTTCCCAGGCTTGAAAAAATAGTGTGATGCTCAGTGCTTAGAGCCTACAACAGTTCAGGCAGTTGAAAGAGTTTGATGCCGTTGCTGCCCTTGACAAGAATGTAGTAGCCCTGCGGCTGTTCCTTGGCAATGGCGGTTTTAACTTCTTCGACGTCTTTGAACTTGCGGAAGTCGCAGTCGGTCTTACCAAATTCCTCACCAACGAGCCAAACCTTCGCAAAGTCGTCTTTCCGAAGCATGTCCACCACCTTTTGATGCTCTTCCTGGCTCACGCTGCCAAGTTCACGCATGTCGCCGAGGATCACCATCTTCGGCTGCTTGACCGTGATGCGCTGGAAGTTGTCAAGGGCAGCGGCCATACTTGTCGGATTGGCATTGTAGGCGTCGACGATAAGCCAGTTGTGCGCAGTCTGCTCCAATTGCGAGCGGTTGTTGCTGGGCTGATAGCTCTCCAGAGCGTGGCAGATCTGTTGCGGAGCCACTTCGAAGTGCAAACCTACGGCGATGGCAGCCAGCATGTTGTCCATATTGTAAGTACCGACAAGATGCGTATGCACCTCATAGACATTGGGCTGTCCGTCGACATGCCAGCTGAAAGTAAGGAAGGGCTCGCACACGCCAACCTCGCCCTGCACCTGCGCGTCACCGTCTGTGCCGTAGCTGACGATACGTTCCAGCTCACGTTGCTGCGCCATATCGACGAGATGTTCGTTGCTGGTGTTGAGGAAGACAAGTCCGTCGTGGGCTTTGAGGAAGTCATAGAGCTCACCCTTTGTCTTCATCACGCCCTCAAACGAGCCGAAGCCCTGCAAGTGAGCGCGGCCAACATTGGTGATCAGTCCACACGTCGGCTCCACATAGTCAACCAGTTTCTTGATGTCGCCAGGATGCGAAGCACCCATTTCCACCACAGCGATCTCGTCTTCGGCGGTGAGCCGCAACAGCGTCTTGGGCACGCCCACGTCGTTGTTATAGTTAGCCTCAGTGTGCATCACGCGGTATTTCTCAGCGAGCACAGCCGAGACGAGTTCTTTGGTTGTGGTCTTTCCATTGGTGCCGGTGATGCCGACAACAGGAATGGAGAACCGGCGGCGGTGCTCGCGCGCCAGTTCCTTATAGGCGGTGAGGCAGTCGTCGACAAGGATGAAGCGTTCGTCGCCCTCCTCGGCGTATTCCTTCTCATCAACAACGGCATAACTGCATCCTTTCTCAAGTGCGCTCTTGGCGAATTTGTTTCCGTCGAACGACGCACCTTTCAGCGCGATGAAGATGCTGTCTTTGGGACAGTCGCGGCTGTCGGTGGTCACCTGCGGATGCTGCAGGTAGAGCTGATATAATTCTTTTGCGTTCATAGTCATAGAAATCTTTGCATACTTTACAGAGGTCTGCAAATATACGAAAACAATTTTAAATCTCATGGGATCAGACCGAAAAAACAACGCAATTATTTGCATGATAGCGGAGAAATAGGTACATTTGCAGAAAGTGTACACGATTTATTAGAAGTAATTACATTCATGAACTATACTATTAACGTGCGGGGGCGGCTGCTCTCGCTGGCCCATCCTCAGGTGATGGGTATCCTCAATGTCACCCCCGACTCCTTCTATTGTGGAAGCCGCAAACAGACTGAGCGCGAGATCGCTGACCGCGCCAACGAGATCATCGCACAGGGAGGAACCATCATCGACGTAGGAGCTTTCTCTACACGACCCGGTGCGCAGGAGGTGAGCGAGGAAGAGGAAGCCCGCAGACTGAAGTGGGCGCTGGGCATTGTGCGCCGTGAGCAGCCCGACGCTCCCGTGTCGGTGGATACCTACCGCCCGCTTGTAGCCCGCCAGTGCATTGAGGACTGGGGTGCCGACATCATCAACGACGTGTCGGAAGGTGGTCTTACCGGTATCGTCAACACGCCGATCCACGAGACTGGCAGCATGTTTGAGGTGGTGGGACAACTGCGCGTCCCGTATATTCTCATGTCGGTGAAGCCCGACATCACGAGCATGATGCAGGCTTTCAGCCGTGAGGTGCAGCAACTGCGCGACTTAGGTGCACGCGACATCATTCTCGACCCGGGCTATGGCTTCGGCAAGACTTTGGAGCAGAACTATGCTGTCTTGCGCGATGCCGACAAGCTATTGGCGCTCGACCTGCCTGTGCTCACGGGTGTGTCGCGCAAGTCTATGATCTTTAAGCTCGTCGGTGGCGACCCGACGACATCTCTCAACGGCACCACAGCCATCCACGCCATTGCGTTGATGAAGGGTTCTTCCATCCTGCGCGTTCATGATGTGAAGGAAGCCGTAGAGTGCGTGAAGATTTACGATGAAATGTTGAGTGTTGAATGAAATCAATGTTGAGTGTCGAATGGTCTCAATGTTGAGTATTGAATGATGAATGTTGAATGACCTCCACCCGGAGCACTGATTTATCCATTATTATTTCTACACTATACATTATACATTAATCATTTCTACACTATACATTATACATTAATCATTTCTACACTATACATTATACATTACTTATGTTTTTTGAGTTTGGAATCAAGGATGTCATAGACATCTTTCTGGTCGCCCTGATGCTTTACTACATCTACCGGCTGATGAAGGAGAGCCGTTCGCTGAACGTGTTCTATGGCATTATCGTGTTTGTACTCATCTGGCTCTTCGTCTCCCAAGTGTTGGAGATGAAGCTTTTGGGCAGCATCCTCAGCCAGTTGGCCAGCGTGGGAGTCATCGGTCTGATCGTACTGTTCAAGGAAGAGATACGTAAGTTCCTTTATCAGCTGGGTGCCCACCAGCGCGTGAAAAGCGTCATGCGTTTCTTCTCTCAACGCAAGGACAACGGGCAGGACGAAGACAAGGAGACCATCATGCCGATCGTATGGGCTTGCATGGACATGGCAAAGAAAAAAGTCGGTGCCCTCATTGTCATCGAGCGGGCCACACCGCTCGACGACATCGTGCAAACCGGCGAGCAGATCGACGCGCGCGTCAATAAGTTGTTGATTGAGAACATCTTCTTCAAGAACTCACCGCTCCACGACGGTGCCATGATCGTGTCGAAAAAACGTATCAAAGCCGCCGGCTGCATCCTGCCTGTGAGCCACAACATGGACATCCCCAAGGAGCTCGGCCTGCGCCACCGTGCCGCCATGGGTATCTCACAAGACTCCGACGCCATCGCAGTGGTAGTCTCAGAAGAGACCGGACGCATCAGCGTGGCCATAAAAGGGCAGTTCCGCCTGCGTCTCTCCGCTGAGGAGCTCGAGAGCATACTCGCCAGAGAGATGATAGGTTAACAAAGGCTTTTTTATTTATTGATTTGTTGCCGTCTGTTTGGTCACCTCGCAAAGATTACGTAACTTTGTAACATCGACATTTCAAAACTAATATATTACCGAACACTATGAGTTTATTAGAGCAAATTGTTGCGCGTGCTAAGTCTAACAAGCAGCGCATCGTGCTCCCCGAAGCTGAAGAGGAGCGCACTCTGAAGGCTGCCGACCGTGTGCTGGCCGACGACCTGGCCGACCTGATCTTGATCGGCAATCCCGAAAACATCCGTAAGGAAGCCAAAGAGTGGGGTCTCGCCAACATCGACAAGGCTACCATCGTCGACCCGCTGCACTGCGAGAAGACCGAGGAGTATGCCACCCTGCTGGCTGAGCTTCGCAAGAAAAAGGGCATGACCGTTGAGCAGGCCCGCGAGCTGGTAACGAAGAACAACCTCTATCTTGGCTGCATGATCATCAAGACCGGCGACGCTGACGGACAGATCTCCGGTGCGCTGAGCACTACGGGCGACACGCTGCGTCCTGCTCTGCAGATCATCAAGTGCGCTCCGGGCGTCACTTGCGTCAGCGGTGCTATGCTGCTCATCACCGACCAGAAGCAGTATGGCGAGGACGGTATCGTGGTCATGGGCGACGTAGCTGTCACTCCTAATCCTACCGCTGACCAGCTGGCTCAGATCGCTTACTGCACCGCCGATACCGCAAAGAGCGTGGCAGGCATCAAGGATCCGCGTGTGGCCATGCTGAGCTTCTCCACCAAAGGCTCCGCCAAGGATGCCAAGGACAAGACTACAGGCAAGAGCGTCTATATCATCGACAAGGTCGTCGACGCCACAAAGATCGCTCACGAGAAATATCCAGAGTTGAAAGTCGACGGCGAGCTGCAGGCCGACGCCGCTCTCGTGCCTTCTGTAGGTGAGTTCAAGGCTCCGGGCTCTCCTATCGCCGGACATGCCAATGTGCTCGTAGTGCCTAACCTCGAAGTGGGCAACATCGGTTACAAGCTCGTTCAGCGTCTTGGTGGCGCCATCGCTATCGGTCCTATCCTACAGGGTATTGCCCGTCCGGTCAACGACCTGAGCCGCGGATGCTCTGTCGATGACATCTACTACATGGTTGCCATCACGTCATGCCAGGCAATGGATGCCAAGAAATGATGAATGCTTCCAACATTCAACATTGATATTACTCACCATTCAACACTCAACATTAAGATGAAGATTTTGGTTCTGAACTGCGGTAGCAGTTCCATTAAGTACAAGTTATACGACATGACCGACGAGAGCGTACTGGCTCAGGGTGGCGCAGAGCGCATCGGTCTCGACGAGGCTTTTGTCAAAGTGACGCTGAAAGACGGCTCAAAGGAAAAGATCATGCACGACATGCCGTCGCACAAAGAAGGCGTGAAATTCGTGCTTGACCTCCTCGTAGATCCGAAGTACGGCTGTCTGAAGAGCCTCGACGAGATCGACGCTGTGGGACACCGTATCGTGCAGGGCGGTGACCTCTTTGAGAAGAGCTGTATCGTCACTCCCGAGGTGGAAAAAGGCATTGAGAGCCTCATCGACCTCGCACCGGTACACAACAAGGGTCACCTGGCCGGCCTCCGCGCTGTTGATGCCCTCATGCCCGGCACACCGCAGGTGACCGTGTTCGACAATGCATTCCACAGCACCATGCCACCGTATGCTTATCTCTACGCTGTGCCCTACGAATTCTATACCAAGTGGCACGTGCGCCGCTATGGTTTCCACGGCACCTCTCACCGCTATGTCTCTCAGCGCGTGTGCGAGTTCCTCGGCGTGGACATCAAGACACAGAAGATCATCACCTGCCACATCGGCAATGGCGCCAGCGTGGCTGCCGTGAAGTATGGCAAGGTCATCGACACCTCTATGGGTCTGACTCCGCTGGCCGGACTGATGATGGGCAGCCGCTCTGGCGACATCGACCCGTCTGCTGTCACCTATCTGATGCAGAAGACCGGTATGGGACCTCAGGAGATGGCCGATTTCCTCAACAAGCAGAGCGGCGTGCTCGGTATCACCGGCATCTCCAGCGATATGCGTGAGATCGAGAATGCCGACAACGAAGGCAACGAGCGCGCTCATCTCGCACTGCAGATGTACAACTACCGCATCAAGAAATACATCGGCGCATACGCTGCTGCCATGAACGGTGTCGACATCATCGTGTGGACTGCCGGTGTGGGCGAGAACCAGGAAGGCGTGCGCTGGGATGCCTGCTCCGGTCTGGAGTACCTCGGCGTGAAGATGGACAAGGAGCGCAACCATGTGCGCTCGAAGGAGCAGATCCTCTCTGCCGACGACTCCAAGGTGAAGGTGGTGATGATTCCTACCGACGAGGAGATTGTCATTGCCCGCGACACCCGCGACCTCGTAGAGGCACAGAAGAAGTAATATCGCAACCTGCAAACAGGCGGACACCCACGATGGGCTGTCCGCCTGTTTTACTTTTCTACTATAAAGATCGTTTTCTACCATAAGTAATAATAAGGAGTAAGGGATATGAAGATTGTTACATTCGGGGAAATCATGCTGCGCCTGTCCAAGCACGGAGCCATGCGACTGACACAGGGTAACTCTTTCGATGCCAACTATGGAGGCTCCGAGGCCAATGTGGCCGTGAGCCTGGCGATGCTCGGCGACGACGTGGAGTATGTCACCCGTGTGCCCGACAATGCCATCGGCGAGGCGGCACTCATGCACCTCAGGGAATACGGTGTCGACGTACGCCATTCGGTGAAGGGAGGCAAACGTCTGGGTACCTACTATTTCGAGCCTTCTGCTGCCATGCGATCGTCGAGAGTGGTCTATGACCGCGATGACTCTGCTTTCAACACCTTGTCGTTCGGCGACATCGACTGGGCACCAATATTGAAGGAGGTAAGATTGTTTCATTGTTCGGGAATCACCTGCGCTACGAGTCAGGCTGCTCTCGACACCACGATGGATGCCGTGCGCCGGGCCTTTGAGAGTGGCGTAGAACTCACCTGCGACATCAACTACCGTGGCAACCTGTGGAAATATCCGGGTGCCAACGCCCGCAAAGCCCTCGACGAACTCATGCAGTACAGCTCGTTTATCTTTGGCGATCAGAACGAGTGGTACGTAGCCAGCGGCCTCGATCCCATTCCTTTCACGGCTTTGGATGAGAGCTATCAGTTTGACCTGGACGCTTACCGTCGCTATTTCGACCAGCTCCACAAGATGTTCCCGCGGGCTGAGCGCATGCTCATGGCACACCGCAACCAACTCTCGTTCCAGCATCATGTCAATGCCGGAGTGCTGTGGGCAAACGGTGAAATCTACACCTCGCGCATCTACGACATCCGGCCTATAGTAGACCAGATGGGCGTGGGCGACGCCTGGGTAGCCGCGTTTATCCATGCACGCCACCGCCGGCCCGACGACGACCGCCACTGTCTGGAGTTCTCCACGGCTGCCGCGTCGCTGAAAAATACTGTTTCTGGTGATCAGAACTTAGTGAGCGAGCAGGAGATTCTCGCAGCAATGCATGGAGGCAACGGCCGCATCGACCGCTAAGAAAGGTCTTTGAAAACGTCAAAATGCCGGAACAGAATGATCCTCCCAGTATCCTTGCACATATTGATACTGTCTTAGGACAAGAGAGGCTGAACTGTTGCGTTCACTCTTGACTTGGATAATATCTTACAAAAAGTAAAAAGCCTTGTCAATAGAAGCTTTCGAAATAGAAAGCAAAAATGGAGACTACTGACAGAAACCGACGAAAAAAGGCGTTGAAGAACCAACCTGACCGTATCATCTCGGCGAGATGAGTCGCTCATCTCGGCGAGATGATGCGGTCATCTCGGTGAAATGATACGGTCATCTCAGTGAGATGACATGGTAAAAGTCCGTTTTTTAAGCGTCAAGGAAAAGTTTTCAAAATAGTATCTTCACAACGCACTGATTAATAAGCATTTACTATTTTTGCTTAAAATTCCGTTCTTTCAGAGCAATTATTGCATTGCTTCCTAAGAATCGATTCTCAGAGAAGGTTAGAGATAAAAAATATTGATATTATACAATAGATATCTCGTTCACTCCTACAATCATTTATCAATTTGGAAACCGGGAAATCCTGAAAAAGATCGTATGCGACGGCCGTCCTACTTTTTTGTTTGGGCATGACGATCATCCCGTTTTCCGTGACGGCTGCTTTTGTCTATTGGTTAAACCGCGACGACAATTCTGCATATCCGTGACGACCGCTCTGCTTGATTGTCCCGGTCGTCACGTATCGTTTACTCTGTCATTTTTCTCTGTCAGACAACGTTCATTACGGTCTGCTTTCCCCCTCGACATATTCCTCAAGCAGCAGATGCTCGCCGTCGAAGACGGCATAGGTGAACTGCGAGATCCAATCGCCGAGAATCAGCATTCGTGCCTTGCGGTTGAGCGTCAGCTCCAGTTCTATATGGCGATGACCATAGATGAAATAGTCGATGTCGGGATGCGTCTTCATATACTCCTTTGTCCACAACACCAGATACTCTTTGTCCTCGCCCATATAGGGAGGCTCCTTTCCATCGGCGCGTTTCAGACGGCTGTGCTTAGCCCAGTTGAGACCCAACTGCATGCCCCACCAGGGATGGAAGAAGTTGAGCAGACGCTGACAACCGCGGTTGTGGAAGATCTTGCGCAGGAGTTTGAACTTGTTGTCAGGGTCACCCAAGCCGTCGCCATGCGCCAGATAGAACTCCTTGCCGTAGATTTCCGTCGTCAGCGGATTGCGGTGAAGGATCACGCCACACTCCTCTTCAAGATAGCCATACGTCCATATATCATGATTGCCGGTGAAGAAATGCACTTCCACGCCCATGTCGGTCAACTCCGAGATCTTGCCTAAGAAACGCGTAAAGCCCTTCGGCACCACATATTTATATTCGTTCCAAAAGTCAAACATGTCACCGAGCATATACACAGCGGCTGCCTTGTCCTTGATGCTGTCAAGGAAACGCACCAGCCGGCGTTCCTGGGTACGACGATGAGGAATAGCCAGCGACCCTAAGTGTGCGTCGGACAAAAAGTATATGTTCTTTCTCATAGCTGTCAAAGATTTGTTAGACATTCAATTTCCTTCTTCACTCAACATTCAACACTCAACATTGAACCTTCAGCATAGCCTTAGTCCAGTCCCAACTCCACCTTTGCTTCTTCGCTCATCATGCTCTGATCCCAGACAGGCTCAAAGACCAGGTTGACATTGGCGGCTTTCACACCCTCAACGCTCTCTACTTTTGTGCGGACGTCCTCAAGAATGAAGTCTGCGGCGGGGCAGGATGGAGCCGTGAAAGTCATGTCCATGTCGACAGTGCCGTCGTCTTTCACGTCTATCTTATAAATCATGCCAAGGTTCCAAATGTCTACCGGAATCTCAGGATCGTACACTGTTTTCAGCACATCCACGATGCGCTCCTCTATCTTTGTCTTTTCTTCTTGTTTCATCTTCCAAACGATTATATTATATAATGTGTATAGTTGATGTTGCGAATTTAATAAAAAGTTTCCAATCTGCCAAAGAAAAGCAAGCTTTAGCGCTAAAATCTTAATAGACATCTCAACTCTGTACTATCAAGAAGCCTGCACACTGCCATGCTCCCAAACGCTTGGTGAAATGATAATAATGGATAAATATAAGCAAACGTATACATCTTCTACATCAAAATATCATTGTTTTTAATAGAAAAGTAAGATATTATTTGGTTTATACGATTATTTTGCGTATTTTTGCAACCATAAAAGAATAAATATCCAATATATGAAGACAAAAGACCGACGGCTCGAAGCTATCAAGCTGATCATCTCCAGTAAGGAGATAGGCAGCCAGGAAGAATTGCTGGATGAACTAAAGGAAGAAGGCTTTCTGCTCACCCAAGCCACACTGAGCCGTGACCTCAAGCAGCTGAAAGTCGCCAAGGCTGCCAGCATGAACGGACATTACGTCTATGTGCTGCCCAACGAGACGATGTACAAGCGCGTGCACAAACCGCTGCCTGCAAGAGAAATGATGGGAGCCTCTGGCTTTCAATCGATACGCTTCTCACGCAACATTGGTGTCATCCGCACCCGACCGGGATATGCCAGCTCCATTGCCTATAACATCGACAACAGCGACATCCCTGAGATACTGGGCACCATCGCCGGTGACGACACCATCATCATCGTCCTCAAAGAGGGTACGGACAGAAAAGCCATTTCAGAATGCCTCAACGACATCATGCTGGAATAAACATTCGGATAAGACAAGATTATAGATAACAACACCATGGAAGAAATCAAAGTGATGGTGGCCGACGAGAGTCATATCAAATATGTCGACACCATACTGAAAACCATCGCCGACGCAGCAAAGGTCCGCGGCACCGGCATCGCCAAGCGCTCGCCGGAGTACGTGGCTACGAAGATGAAAGAGGCAAAGGCGGTCATCGCTTTGCAAGGCGAGAAATTCGCTGGATTCAGTTACATCGAGACCTGGGGCAACAAGCACTATGTCACCACCTCGGGACTGATTGTTCATCCCGACTTCCGAGGAATGGGAGTCGCCAAGCGCATCAAGAACCTCACCTTCACCCTCGCACGCGTCCGATGGCCCCATGCCAAGATCTTCTCGCTGACCAGCGGCTCTGCGGTGATGAAGATGAACACGCAGCTGGGATACCTTCCGGTGACTTTCAACGACCTCACCGATGACGAGAGCTTCTGGCGAGGATGTGAGGGATGCATCAACAGCGACATCCTACACCGCACCAACCGACGCTACTGCATCTGCACCGCCATGCTCTTTGATCCGGAAGAGCAACTGCCGGTGAAGCTACCAGAAGATGTCGTGAAACGAATCCGACAAATAGAGGCCCACCCCTAACCCCTCCCGAAGGAGGGGAATGGAGCCCACCCCTAACCCCTCCCGAGGAAGGGGAATGGCAAAACCACAATACATAATATAAATAATACATAATTAATAAATATAGGAGAAGATGGAGGAAAATGCCAAGAGTAATAATGGGGATGAGCGACAGGATGGTAAGCAAAAGAATAGCAGGCGAAAGCAACAATACCAAACGGCTGATTGTGCTTACTATGGGCTGCTAAAAGAGTTTGCACATGAGAATAGACGAAACCCTACTAAAGAAGAAAGCATTCTGTGGGCATTTCTCCAACATAGACAATTAGGAGTTCGCTTCCGTAGACAACACATCATTGGACAGTTCATTGTTGACTTTTGTTGTCTCTCAGTGAAACTGGTCATTGAAGTAGACGGAGGATACCATCAACTCCCCGGTCAACAATTCTCTGATGAGGAGCGCGCGGCATGGTTGCAGAGTCAGGGATTTACAGTCATCCGATTCACTAATGATCAGATATTAAGTGATCCTGATGCCGTTGCAAGGGCTATACAAAAGGAAGTGGAAGTCCTTCAGAATGCACAAGGAGAGGATTCGTAAAACTTATATAATAACAAGGTTTAAACAATAAAAAGATGGAAAAGAAGAATATAAAAAATAATAGTATGGCTAATAACAGTAGTAAGGGTATTGCAACTCCCCTCCCTCGGGAAGGGGCGGGGGTGGGCTCTAAGTCTGTCGTCGTCGCATTTTCCGGCGGACTGGACACATCATACACGGTCATGAAACTCACCCAAGAGGGATGGGACGTATACGCTGCATGCGCCAACACAGGTGGGTTCAGTGCTGAACAGCTGAAGAAAAACGAGGAGAACGCTTACAAGCTCGGTGCTAAGAAATACGTCACACTCGACGTGACGCATGAGTACTATGAGAAGAGCTTGAAATATATGATCTTCGGCAACGTGCTGCGCAACAACTGCTATCCTATCTCGGTCAGCTCTGAGCGTATCTTCCAGGCCATCGCCATCGCACGCTACGCCAAGGAGATTGGTGCTGACGCCATTGCACACGGTTCTACTGGTGCCGGCAACGACCAGATACGTTTCGACATGACCTTCCTTGTCATGGCACCCGGTGTGAAGATCATCACGCTCACCCGTGACCACGCCCTCTCGCGTAAAGAGGAAGTAGACTACCTCAACGAGCACGGCTTCTTTGCTGACTTCACCAAGCTGAAGTATTCCTATAATGTTGGCATCTGGGGCACGAGTATCTGCGGTGGCGAGCTCCTCGACCCTACACAAGGACTGCCCGAGGAGGCTTTTCTCAAGCATGTCACCGCCAAAGAGCCGGAAGCCGAACTGCGCATCACGTTCAAGGAGGGCGAGATTGCAGCTGTCAATGGTAAGGAGTATACCGACAAGGTAGAGGCTATTCAGGCCATCGAGGCCATCGGTGCCAGCTATGCTATCGGCCGCGACTGCAATGTCGGCGATACGATCATCGGCATCAAGGGACGCGTCGGCTTTGAGGCTGCCGCTCCGAAGCTGATCATCGAGGCACACCGCCTGCTCGAGAAGTCTACACTCTCGAAATGGCAACAGTACTGGAAGGATCAGATTGGCAACTGGTACGGCATGTTCCTCCACGAGAGTCAGTATCTCGAACCCGTCATGCCCGACATGGAGGCCTTCCTCACGAGCAGTCAGCGCCACGTCAACGGTACGGCTATCCTCAAACTGCGTCCTTACAGCTTTGAAACTGTAGGCGTAGACTCGCCTGACGACCTCACAAAGTCGAAACTCGGTGAGTATGGTGAGATGCAGCACGGCTGGACAGCCGACGATGCCAAGGGCTTCATCAAAGTGCTCTCTACACCGCTGCGCGCCTACTATGGCATGCATCCGGGAGAAAGAGAATAAAAAGAGAGGAAAGATCATGATAAGAATAGGAATACTTGGCGGGGCCGGCTATACGGCAGGAGAACTCATCCGTCTGCTCATCAACCATCCCGAGGCAGAGCTCGTCTTCGTCAACAGTGAGAGCAACGCCGGAAACCTCATCACCGACGTGCACGAGGGACTCTACGGCGACACCGACCTGCGCTTCACCAGCGAGATGCCCTTCGACGATGTCGACGTGCTCTTCTTCTGCTTCGGCCACGGCAAGAGCGAGCGTTTCCTGGCAGAGCACGACGTGCCTGCAAAGGTGAAGATCATCGATCTGGCGCAGGACTTCCGTCTTGCGCCATCCGCCGGACAGCCCGCTGACGAGGTCGCTGCCACAAAGCCCACACCGGCTGTGCACGATTTTGTCTATGGTCTGCCCGAGATCAACCGCGAGCGCATCCGCGCTGCACGCCATGTAGCCAATCCCGGTTGCTTCGCCACGTGCATACAACTCGGTCTGCTGCCTGCCGCAAAGATGGGGCTCATCACTTCCGCTGTCAGCGTCAACGCCATCACAGGAAGTACGGGAGCCGGCGTAAAGCCCGGTGCTACCACCCATTTCTCGTGGCGCAACAACAACCTGAGCATCTACAAGGCTTTCACCCATCAGCATATCCCAGAGATACGCCAAAGCGTCACCCAGGTGCAGGGACATCTCGAAGCCGACATCGACTTCATACCTTATCGCGGTGACTTCGCCCGCGGCATCTTTGCCACTGAGGTCATCCGCACCGATAAGGACGCTGAGACGGTCGTTCAGGGATATAAGGATTTCTACGAGGGTGAGCCCTTTACGCACTATGTCGACAAGCCGCTCGACCTGAAGCAGGTGGTCAACACCAACAAGGCTCTCGTCCACTGCGACGTCATCGACGGCAAACTCCTCGTCACCTCCTGCATCGACAACCTGCTCAAGGGAGCCGTCGGTCAGGCTGTGGAGAACATGAATCTGATGTTTGGCCTCGATGAGACCACAGGACTGAAACTTAAGCCGTCGGCATTCTAACTAAATAAAAACAAAAGTATGAAACTATTCGACGTTTATCCGTTATACGATATCAACATTGTCAAGGGAAAGGGCGTCCATGTGTGGGACGACAAAGGGCAGGAGTATCTCGACCTCTACGGCGGACACGCTGTCATCAGCATCGGTCACTGCCATCCCCACTATGTCGACATGCTTACCAAGCAACTCAATCAGCTTGGATTCTACTCCAACAGTGTCATCAACATGCTCCAGCGTCAGCTTGCCGAGCGGTTGGGCAAGGTCTGCGGCTACGACGACTATCAGCTCTTCCTGATCAACAGTGGTGCTGAGGCCAACGAGAATGCACTGAAACTTGCCAGCTTCCACAATGGCCGCACACGTGTGCTCTCTGCCGAGAAAGCCTTCCATGGACGTACCTCACTGGCCGTGGAGGTGACGAGTAATCCGAAGATAGTAGCGCCTATCAACGACAATGGGCATGTGACCTTCCTTCCCTACAACGACCTGGAGGCGTGGGAGCGTGAGCTTGCCAAGGGCGATGTGTGCGCCTGTATACTGGAGTGCATCCAAGGAGTAGGCGGCTGCAATGTCGCTACCAAGGAGTTTGCCCAAGGGCTCGCCAAGGCCTGCAAGAAATATGGCGCTGTGCTCATCTGCGACGAGATACAGTGTGGCTATGGCCGCTCGGGCAAGTTCTTCGCTCATCAGTGGCTCGACATACGTCCCGACCTCATCACTGTCGCCAAGGGCATCGGCAATGGTTTCCCCATGGCCGCCGTGCTCATCTCGCCTGAGTTCCAGCCTGTCTACGGACAGCTGGGCACTACATTTGGCGGCAACCACCTGGCCTGTACGGCCGCATTGGCCGTGCTCGACGTCTTCGAGCAGGAACATCTCGTGGACAATGCCCATGAGGTGGGCGAATATTTCATCGACGAGCTGAAGCAACTGCAAAAGACCGAGCCGCATATCAAGGAAGTGCGTGGGCGCGGACTGATGATTGGACTCGTGCTCGACGTACCGCAGAAAGAGGTCCGCAGCAAGCTCATCTACGAGCAACACGTCTTCACGGGAGCTGCCGGTACCGACGTGCTGCGCATTCTGCCGCCGTTGTGCCTTACCAAGGCCGATGCCGACGACTTCATCTATCGTCTCAAGCGTGTTTTCGCCAGCATGTAGGAAATCATTCCGATAGTACTATATATAATAAGGTATACCAATAATATTATGAAAATCGCAGTAATTGGAGCCGGTGAGATGGGTGGAGCCTTTGCCACCGGCTTGTTGAAGACCGACTTGTTCAAGCCCGAGGACATCACAGTGGCCAATCCTCATGAGGGCAAGCTCAAACCATTTGCCGAGCAGGGCACCAGTGTGACCACCGACAACAAAGTGGCTGCCGCCGTGGCCGACATCGTCGTGCTCGCCGTGAAACCTAAGGTGGTGAAGGGCGTCATCGACGAGATCAAAGAGGAACTCGACTACAGCAAGCAGACCATCGTGAACATGGCAGCCAGCATCAAGCTCGATCAGCTTGAGGCATGGCTTATCAGCGGTGGTGACGTGCCGGCTATCTGTCAGGCAATCCCAAACATCGGCATCGCTCACCGGCAGTCGATGACTTTCCTCTCGCCCAACGACAAGGCTGCCGCAAACCCGAAGCCTGTTCTCGACATCTTCAACGCCTTAGGCAAGACCATGGTCGTCGACGAGGATCTCTTGGGAGCTGGAACGGCAATGGCAGGATGCGGCATTGCCTATGTGCTGCGTTTCATCCGGGCAGCTTCCGAGGCCGGCGTGGAACTGGGCTTCAAGGCCGATGATGCCAAGGACATCGTGCTTCAGACCATCAAAGGCGCTGGCTCCCTGCTCGCCGGCGGCAGTCATCCCGAAGCTGAGATCGACAAGGTGACCACGCCCGGAGGTATGACCATCAAAGGACTGAACACGCTGGAGGCCAACGGATTCACCAACGCTGTGATTGAAGGCTTCAAAGGCAGTTTGAAATAACGACCAATGAAAAGAATAGTTGTGAAAGTGGGCAGCAACGTGCTCACACGAGATGACGGCAAACTCGACGTGACGAGGATGTCGGCCATCGTCGACCAGATTGTATGGCTGCGGCGCCACGACTACGAGGTCATCCTCGTGTCGTCGGGTGCCATGGCATGCGGCCGCAACGAGATCGATGTGGAGCACCGGCTCGACAGCGTGGAGCAACGACAGCTCTTCTCTGCGCTCGGACAAGTGAAGCTCGTTGGACTCTACTACGATCTCTTCCGTGAATACGGTTGCCATGTGGGCCAGGTGCTCACGATGAAGGAGAGCTTCTCCACACGCGGCCAGTATCTCAACCAGCGGGCTTGTATGCAGGTGATGCTTGAAAACGGTGTCATCCCCATTGTCAATGAGAACGACACGGTGAGCGTCACCGAGCTGATGTTCACCGACAACGACGAGCTCTCGGGACTCATCGCTTCCATGATGGACTGCGACACGCTCGTCATTCTCAGCAATGTCGACGGCATCTACAACGGCGACCCGAAGGAACCCGGCACGCGTGTCATCCCGATGGTCAACTACGACCGCGATTTAGGCGAGTACATCATCAACCAGAAAAGTGGCTTCGGTCGTGGAGGAATGGTCACAAAGGCACATATCGCCGGCAAAGTAGCCGATGAGGGCATCAAGGTGATTATCGCCAATGGAAAGACCGACAACATCCTCGTTGAACTGGCACAGCATCCGCAGCAGACCATGCACACGGAATTCCGGCCCAATCCCAATCCCACGTCGACGGTGAAAAAGTGGATAGCCCACAGCGAGAGCTTTGCCAAAGGTGTCGTCTACGTCAACGCCAAGGCTGCCGAAGCCCTGCGTGGCAAGCAGGCCGTGAGCCTGTTGCTTGTCGGAGTAACAAAGATTGAGGGAGATTTTGAGGAAGGCGACATCGTGAGCATCGTCGATGAACAGAAGAATCTTGTCGCCGTGGGACGCAGTGCCTACAACGCTGATGAGGCCCGTGCCAATATCGGTAAGCACGAGGTCCGGCCTCTTGTACACTACGATTATATGTACATGGAGTGAAGCCACATATATGTGGAGATTGAAAACACCTATATATAATAAGGAGTAAAACACTATGTTAGAAGATATATTCCGCCGGATCAAGCGGGCCAGTAAGTCTCTTGCCAACATGGATGATGCCTTGCGCAACCGGCTACTGTGCCTCGTAGCCGATGCCATCGAGAAGGAAACAGAGACTTTGCTGGCGGCCAACCGTGAGGATCTGGCGCTGATGAACAAGAGCAATCCTATGTATGACCGGTTGCAGTTGACGCCAGCCCGGCTGAAGGAGATTGCCGACAACATGCGCCATGTGGCCACGTTGCCTTCTCCTTTGGGCAAAGTGCTTAAGCACAAGACGCTGCCCAATGGCCTGGATCTCCGCCGCGTGAGTGTACCCTTTGGCGTCATCGGCGTGGTCTATGAGGCAAGGCCCAACGTCACCTTCGACGTCTTTGCACTCTGTCTGAAGAGTGGCAATGCCAGCATCCTGAAGTGCGGCAAGGACGCCATCCGCTCATGCCAGGCCGGTGTCGATCTCATCCACCGTGTGCTAAAGTCGGTGCATGTCAATCCCGACATCGTTGCGCTTCTCCCTGCCACACATGAGGCGACGGCGGCATTGCTCCAGGCTGTAGGCTATGTCGACCTCTGTATACCCCGTGGCGGCAAGCGCCTCATCAGCTTTGTACGCGACACGGCAAAGGTTCCGGTCATCGAGACTGGAGCAGGCGTCGTGCACTGCTATTTCGACAAGCGGGGCGACGTGACGATGGGACAGCGCATCATCGACAACGCCAAGACGCGCCGTTGCTCGGTATGCAATGCCCTTGACTGTCTGATCATCCATGCTTCACGGCTGAGCGATCTGCCGGAGCTGGTCAAGCCTTTAGCCGATAAGCAGGTGAAGCTCCATGCCGATCCGCGTGCCTACGCAGCACTGCAAGGACACTATCCCGCCGACCTCCTTGTTCCTATTACCAATGATGACGAGTGGAAAACCGAGTGGCTGAGTATGCAGATGGGCATCAAGACCGTCGACTCCATTGATGAGGCGCTTGAGCATATCGACACTTACGGTAGTGGGCACAGCGAGAGCATCGTCACCGACGACCAGGCTGCCGCCCTGCATTTCCAGCAAGCCGTTGATGCCGCCTGCGTCTATGTCAATGCACCCACGAGTTTCACCGACGGTGCGCAGTTTGGCCTTGGTGCCGAGATTGGCATCAGCACGCAGAAGCTGGGGGCCCGCGGACCTATGGCATTGGAGGAGATGACCACCTACAAGTGGCTCATCAACGGCAACGGGCAGGTGCGGCCCTAACGGCTAACACTGGCCCGGCCATCCTGTCCCCCGTTCTCCTTTCCTTATATAATACATCACGCATGTCGTTCTGTAAGCAGCGGCTGTGCCGCTGCGATAGATATAACGTGTGCAGCGGCTGTGCCACTGCTCCTAATTCCTAATTTATGAAAACATTCTTCAACGTACAAGACCTTGGCCCCTTGCAGGCCGCTCTGAAAGAGGCCGAAGAGGTGAAAGCCAACCGCTTCGCCTATCAGCAGTTGGGCAAGAACAAAACACTGCTGATGATTTTCTTCAATAACTCCTTGCGCACGCGCCTCTCCACACAGAAGGCTGCCATGAACCTCGGCATGAATGTCATCGTACTCGATGTCAATGCCGGTGCGTGGAAACTTGAGACGGAGCGAGGTGTCATCATGGACGGCGACAAAAGCGAGCATCTCTTGGAGGCCATCCCGGTGATGGGCTGCTACTGCGACATCATCGCTGTGCGCTCCTTCGCCGGACTCAGTGACCGCGACTACGACTACGCCGAGACCATTGTCGGCCAGTTCGTGAAATACTCCGGTCGCCCTGTAGTTGCCATGGAAACCGCCACCGTGCATCCGCTTCAAGCCTTTGCCGACCTGATCACCATCCATGAGAAGTGGACAGAGCTCAACGCCAACCCTGCCACAAAGCCTGCACACAAGCGTCCGAAGGTCGTGCTCACATGGGCACCGCACTGCCGCGCTCTGCCCCAGGCAGTTCCTAACTCATTTGCACAATGGATGAATGCTGCTGACGTAGACTTTGTTGTCACCCAGCCCGAAGGTTATGAGCTCGATCCAAAGTTCGTCGGTGACGCACAGATAGAGTACGATCAGCGCAAAGCCTTGGACGGTGCGGACTTTGTATATGCCAAGAACTGGAGCTGCCCGGGCGTAAAGAACAAAGACGATTACGGCAAGATACTGTCAAAAGACGCCAGTTGGACCATCGACACCGAGCACATGAGCTGGACCAACGACGGTTACTTCATGCACTGTCTGCCCGTACGCCGTGGGCTCATCGTTACCGACGACGTCATCGAGAGTCCTCACAGTCTCGTCATCCCAGAGGCTGCCAACCGTGAGATCTCCGCAGAGGTGGTGCTCAAACGTGTATTGGAAACACTCTAATAATACTATTATATATAAGGAGAGTACACATCGTTGTACTCTCCTTTTTTGCTATCTGTCTACAGAACGCTATGAAACAAGGGTAACCATTCAATTTAGGCCGTCCTGTAATCAAACAAAAAATCCCGAGGTTATTC
>OGQX01000329.1_pt1 | contig 56048 bp, 55 predicted proteins | sample 1553291 | NCBI WGS metagenome assembly OGQX01 (sample SAMEA2580030, study PRJEB22360) | human gut metagenome | biome: human gut; feature: human-associated habitat; material: faeces | place: Denmark | collected 2008/2010
CAGGCCGAAATCCGGGATGAATCCGTTCCCTGGGAAGAAGGCATCATCCACAGCGGCGAGGGGGTCGATTTGCTTCCTGCGAACATTGAACTGTCCGGCGTAGAAATGAGTCTGTTCAATGCCATGTCCCGGGAACAGGTACTGAAATCCGTTCTCAGCCGGGTGAAAGAGAACTACGACTACATTCTCATTGACTGTATGCCGTCTTTGGGGCTGATGTCCATCAATGCTCTGGTTGCCGCCGACAGCGTGATCATCCCGTCTGCACCGGACTTTCTTTCCACAAAGGGTCTGAATCTGCTCATCCGCACCATCAGCAGAGTGCGGCGGCAAATCAATCCGAAACTGAAAATCGACGGAATCCTTATGACCATGGTGGACGGGCGAACCAACAACGCCAAAAGCATCATCGCCGCCCTGCGCTCCACATTGGGCGGCAGCGTCCGGGTATTTGACACGGAAATTCCCCGCTCTGTCCGAGCCGCCGAGGCCTCCGGCGAGGGAAAGAGCATTTTTACCTACGACCCCAAAAGCCGGGTGGCCCAGGCCTACACAAACTTGACAAAGGAGGTAGCCGAACTTGGCAAAGAAACAAATCGATCTCGGTCTGACGGGGCTAGATGAGCTGTTCATGGATGATCAGGAGCGAGCGGAATCCAAGCTCCCCAAAATCCATGAAATTCCCCTTTCGGAAATTGACGAATTTCCGAACCATCCCTTTCATGTCCGCTTAGACGAGGGCATGGATCAGCTGGTGGAGAGCATCAAGGAGCGGGGCATCATCACTCCCGTGACACTGCGGCAGAAGCCGGATGGGCGGTACGAAATTGTCTCCGGCCATCGCAGGACAAAAGCCTGTGAACTGGCGGGCCTCGCCACCGTGAAAGCGGAAATCAAGGAGCTTTCCAGAGACGAGGCCATTATTCTTATGGTGGAAAGCAATTTGCAGCGCACCACCATTCTGCCCAGCGAAAAAGCGTTTTCCTACAAAATGCGGCTGGAAGCTATGAAACGGCAGGGGCAGCGCACAGACATAACTTCCACGCCACTGGCGGGGAAGTCCAGAAATGCCGAATCCGCTGACATTGTTGGTCAAAGTCAAGGAGATAGCGGAGATCAGGTACGGCGGTATATCCGTCTTACCAGTCTTATTCAACCTCTGCTTGACCTGGTGGATGCCGGAAAAATCGCTTTCCGTCCCGCCGTAGAGCTTTCTTACCTGACCGAGGAGGAACAAAACGGCTTGCTGGATTCCATCGGTTCCGAGCAGTCCACCCCGTCCCTGGCGCAGGCCTTGAAGATGAAAGAATTTTCCCAGAACGGCAGGCTCAACGCCGACGTGATTCTCTCCATCATGTGTGAGCAGAAGCCCAACCAGAAAGAGAAAATCAGCTTCCAGTCGGAACGGCTAAAGCCCTTTATCCCAAAGAACTTCACCGCCAAGCAGACGGAGGACTATGTGATCAAAGCCCTGGAGTATTACCACCGGTATCAGCTCCGACAAAAGGAGCGTGACCGATAATGGCTCCAAGGTGTCGTTCCCCTCCCCCTCACACTCCCCCTTATATTGTGTAACCAGCTGTACCAGCTGAAAGAAACGTAGACACCTGCCAAAATCGGCGGGTGATTCTTTTGTGAAAGGAAAATGCCATGCTAACCGCTACTTCTACACCTCTGATACGCTGAACAAGGCCCTGGCCCAGAGCCTGGAAGCCAATTCTACCACGGTGAAGAACGCTCTGGAAACCTTCATCCGTAACGGCGGCACGGCTATGGGTCCCACCAGCGAAGTCGGCAAAACCTCTGCCAAGGATCTGAGCGTCGGTCTGTATCTGCTGGTAGAAACCAAGGTCCCCGAAATGGTCACTTCCACCACCAACCCATTCTTCGTCTCCCTGCCCATGACCACCGTCACCGGCAATGACAACTCCGCTTCCCAGGATGGCGGCACTGCCTGGAACTACGATGTGGTGGTGTACCCCAAGCAGGAAACCGGCATCCCCACTCTGGAAAAGACCGTCCGGGAAGCCAAAGCCGACACCGGCAAGAATGAGGGTTCCGCTTCCATCACGGATGGCTTTGCCCACACCGCTACCGGCTCCGCTGGCGACACCATGGAATACCAGATCGTTTCCACTCTGCCCACCATCACCTCCCAGGCAACGGCCCTGTCCACTTACAATTTCTACGACACCCTCTGCGAAGGCCTGACTTACAGCAAGGATGCCGGTGTGACCATTGAATTCTTTACGGATGCCGCCTGCACCGACAAGGCCGCTTCCTGGAATAATGACTCCGGCAAGTTCACCGTTACCTACAGTGAAGATGGCCGCCATATGACTGTGGACATTGCCAAGGCCGGTCTTGAGGAAATCAATGGAGCCACCGCCAACAAGAACGGCAAGCTGTACACCGGATACTCCAACTACACCGCCCGTGTGACCTACAGCGCCGTTATTAACTCTGACAAGTCCTTTGCCTACGGCGAAAAGGGCAACGAAAACACCGTCGTTCTGACCTGGAAGCGCACCTCCGGCGACTACTACCCAATCCCTATGGTTCTCGCTTGCAGTCTCTGGTTGTCGTGAACGCGGTAGATGGGACGATTTACTGACGGAAAATATTGGTTCATTCCGGAAACAAAAGAAAGACCAACTGAAGAAAAGGGAGACGGTTTCCATGAACAACCTATTGTCTCAGCTTCGCCGGGGATGGACCCTCCGCTTTTGGCTGGCAGTTCTGGCTGCTATGTGTCTGACCCTCGTTACATTCCTCCAACCCATTCTGGCAACATGGCAGCAAGGCAGGAGGTTTGACCAAGGGTATCACAATGATCTTATGATGAAAGCGCTTACCTCTGATGTGGTAGCATCTTTTCTCCCGCTTCTGGCAGCGATTCCATTTGCTGCCGGATATCTTGAGGATGTAAAAAGTAAATTTTCACGGTTTTATCTGATTCGGGGAAGCTATTCAGGGTATCTCCTCAGCCACTTCGCGGCCTGCTGGCTCTACGGCGGCGGTGTAGTATTTCTGGGTCCCTTAATTGTATGGGGAATAACAGCACTTGTATTCACCCCCGTTGAGCGAGCTGTGAAAGGGTACACAAGCATTTCACCCCAGATTCTGAATCATCTGGTACTGCTATTTTGGAACGGCGGGTTATGGGCGGTAGTTGGGCTGACCATGAGTACCATTATGGAAAGCAAATACATCGCTTACGCCTCCCCTTTCATCGTGTATTACCTGTTGGTCATCCTCTACGAACGGTACTTTCCGGAAGCTGGGCTTAGAGCATCTGAAGGCTTTGAAGCAATCTCTCATGTAATTGGAGACACGGGACTAGGTTTTAACTTTTTTGTTGGAAGTAACAGATACTATCTGTTCCTCCCCTGCTTTCTAACCAAGGATCAAGAATTACAACAGATTATTGCCAATGTACAAAGCCTTGGGAAGGCACAAACATGGCAGGATATTCTTAGGATGTACAAGCAATTAGATGTGGTCTAGAATTATGGAAAACATCATTGAAGTATGCGGCGTCAATAAATATTTCGGGGAAGAACATGTTCTCAAGGACGTTTCCCACACCTTTGAAAAAGGCAAAATCCACGGGATCGTAGGCAATAACGGTTCCGGCAAGACCGTCCTGATGAAGTGCATCTGCGGCTTCCTGAAGCCGGACAGCGGCGTTATTTACGTCAACCACAAGCAAGTCGGTAAAGAAACGGATTTTCCGGAGGATATCGGGATCATCATCGAAACACCGGGTTTTCTTCCTCATCTGTCCGGGACGCAGAATCTGAAGATTCTGGCGTCCCTGCAAAAGAAGGCCAATGCGTTGACCATCCGAACCGTCTTGGAGCAGGTGGGACTGGACCCGGATATGAAAAAGCCGGTGGGAAAGTATTCTCTGGGTATGCGGCAGCGTTTGGGCTTCGCGCAGGCGCTGATGGAGGACCCCAGTCTTTTGATTCTGGACGAACCGCTCAACGGTCTGGACAAGCATGGTGTCGTCCATATCCGCAATGTAATCAAAGGACTCCGGGCAGAGGGAAAAACGGTGATTCTGGCAAGCCACAATCAGGTAGACATTGACGAGCTCTGCGATACGGTTTGCGAAATGGACGCAGGCGTTCTGACGGTGGTGAGATAATGGAACATTTGATAGAAGGGGAACGAGAATGGCAGTCAGTACGGCAGTACGGTCGGCACGGTTACTTTGGTATACGAGAATGAAAATGGTGAAGAATTTCAGCAGGAAACGACTTTTGAAACGGTTGTAAACCGTCCTATTGTCCAGCTTCAGCAAACAGATAACACGGAAGATGAGGAACAAAAGGCGGCAAGCCAGTGGTGGGTATCCGTTCTGATTTTGGGAGGTGTAATCCTTGCAGCAGCCCTTGGAATTATCCTCGTTAGGAAATGCCAGAAAAATCGCGGCGGGGCATATCTGTAAAATCGCGGCAAAAACCATTCTGCGTTGTGGCTGGACGGCTGTCATCATGCTGTGTCTGGGGCTTTACATGCTGTTTCCCGGCTCAAAGGCCGCCCGGCAGCTCTATACAGAGAAGCGAACACCTTTTGAGCTGATTGCTTCCACAAACAGCACAGAGATCAATTTGGATACTTTGTCGCAAATTGTTGGTGTAGAGCGGGTCAGTCCAATCCTGCAAATGAATTGCCAGCTGACATATGGAGAAAAAACCGTGAGCTGTCAGATTGATGCCGTGTACAGTGCCTATCTGGATGTAAACCTGACAGATGGCGCTCTCTTTACGGATAGTACCAATATGCCATACCTTGTTCTGAACGAGGCAGCGGCAAAACTGTTTTCCGAAAAAGGCAGCGACCTCCCAATGGCTGTTCAGGAAGAAATCCTGCTGAAAAGCGAAGATGTGGAGACAAAAGCGCAGATTTGTGGGATTTATCAGGACGAATCGGAAACGCCCCAAATCTATATGGGCTACGAAGTAGCACGAAAGCTGTTTGGCGCGCAATTTACAGGAACAACCATCGCGCTTCGGCTTGTGAACAAAGGCGTTGTGGAGAAAGCAGCGGCAAGTCTGCGGAAACAGCGGCTATCCGCAAGTGTAGATACGGATACAAGCCTTGCATGGAACCTTCTGGAGCAGCAAACATGGCAGACATTTTTGGTAAGCGCTGTATTCGTCGCCTGTTCCGCCATTCTGACACGGGAAAAGCTCCTTCAGGAAAGGCAAAGTACCAGCGGAGAATGGGAGACGCTTCTGATGGCGGGGCTAACGATTTATGATGTAAAGAAGATCATTCCGCTAAGAATCCTGATCATGGACGCAATGATTATGTGCGGCATCATGGCCATCGCTGCCGTAAATGGCGGTTTTGATGTCATAGCGGTCGTTTCAGAGCTGATCTGTATTTTGGTACACTATTGCGTGTGTTTGCGCTGATTGTTTGACAACGGTTCGACAAAACCACATAAATTGAAGAGATTCTAAAAAGTGAGCCTGCATTCCCAATTCAGTGAGTTGGTAATGCAGGCTTATTTCTGCTTTCAGGGGTAATCTCAAGGACTTGGTTTGAGAGATTTTATTCCAAGGTGATGGAGAGAACGCATGGAAGAAAGAAAAGCGAATTGCAACCTGACGGCGACGGCATACATTGCTCAAAATGGGCTTAGCCAATATGTCCTTTAATAGGCTCATCAGTAACGAGCATTGACATGTCACTTTGTTAAATGGCAGTGGCTAGCCTATAAAGCAAAATATCCGTAATCTCCGATTTTTTGACCCAAATCAAAAAAATCAAAGGAGATTACAGATGAAAAGAATTTACTTAGTAAAGAAAGATGAACGTCTTCCGGCTGCGGAAGATAACTGGATAGAAATGAACGCCCACCAATTTGCGCAGTTCTTAAAAACCGATACGGGACGAAAGCGCAAAAACAGGTTCCTTCAGCTGGATGCTACATTTGAAGAAGGCGATGCCCTGTTTTACGAATGCTCCGAAGATGAATATCCGGTGTGGAAAAGAGAGCGGGAAAGTAATCTATACAAGAACCGCAGGCAACGGGAGAGTGGATACTCCATTATTTCATATATAGCAATGACGGAAGATGGAGAAACGATAGAGGGAGAGAACGTACTTCCTGATACGAACATTGATATTGAAGGAGATTTGATTATGCGCTCCGAGATTGAACGCTTGATTCAGGCTGTTGCGCAACTGACGGATGATGACCAGAACATAATCCGCCAGTTTTTCTTAACCCAAGAACCGATATCCGAGCTGGAATACAGTAAGATAAATGGGATTTCGCAACAAGCTGCCCATAAGAGGAAGAAAGCTGTATTGAAGAAGCTGAAGGAAATACTGTGCGAGTAATCCTGCACGGGACGGCTCCGTGAGGAGCCGTCCCGAAAGAAACTATCTACCGGAAGCGGACAGCCTGTTACGTGGATGCCTGTAAGTGAGGATGTCGCGCTGCTTTTTAAGCGTCACATGTGTGTAAATCTGCGTCGTTGTGACGGAACTGTGTCCGAGAAGCTGCTGAATATAACGCAAATCAACGTCTTCTTCCAACAAAAATGTGGCAAATGAATGGCGAAACATATGTGGTGTGATATGAAGAGAAATACCGGACTGGTTGCAGTATTTCTTTATCATACAGCGAACAGACTGATCAGACAGAGGATTGCCGAGCCGATTTAGAAAGAAATGGTTTACGGTTTGGATATCGGCACTCCAGTAGTGCGTGTAGTTGCGCAACGCATGAAGAACGTTTTGGTGTCCAATTTGGATCAGCCGTTCTTTGGCACCTTTTCCGTATATTTTAATAGAACCTTCTTGCAGCCCAACATCATCGGGCTGCAGGGAACACAATTCAGATATCCGAATGCCTGTCGCGAACAAGAGTTCTAGAACTGCAACATCTCGGACAACTACACGATAAGCATAGGTTCTCTTGTTGTAGATCGACTGAAGGCTGTAAACATGCCTTAAAAGCTGGTCGATAGTCGCTAAAGGGATAGTCCTTGGGAGTAGGGATGGTTCACGGAGCTTGATCCGCATATGTGAAAAAGGGTCGTCAGCAAGTTCTCCTTCAAATGTAAGGTAGGTAAAAAATGCTTTCAGGCTTGCCATTTTACGTTTCACGCTTCTCACTGCATAGTCAGTATGGAGCCATGCTATATAAGCCTGAATATTTTCTTTGGAGAATGGATCTGCCTGCGACGAGGAAAAACGTATAAATTGGTTAATATCCCTCCTATATGCCTTGAGTGTATGCGTGTTGAGTGCTTTTTCGAACTGGCAATGGCACATGTAGGAGGTCAATAGTATTCCCAGCTTTTCTTCTTTCATAAGATGTGTCCTTTCCTTAGTTTAGGAAAACATTATATCACATGATATCACATGGAAACCGAGGGATTAAGTGTAAAAATAATTGATTTGTTTATAGAAAATGTTGCATTTTAAACAAATAAGGTGTAAAATATGTGTAGTTAATAAAGGATAATTCCTTATTATCATTTGCTGGATCAATTGGTCTGTATATATTCCTACGCTATTTTTTAAGGCATTAATGCCACACGGAGGCTGCAATATGACGATTGATACTACCTTCAAAAAGATTCAGAAAATAGTAGGTGATGTACCTGTTATTTTAGCAGGCACTGGTGCCTCTATTCCTCATGGTATCCCAGGTATGCCTCGATTGGCATGTTATCTCCAGAAAGAATTATGCGCAAAGTATGTTTCTGATGCCTCCTGGGTTGTAATCTCGTCCCGATTGGACGATGGCATTGACCTTGAGTCGGCACTTACTAAGGTCACTCCCGAACCCAGTGAAAACCTAATTAAGGATATTACAACTGTCACATGGAAGTTTATTACGGAATTTGATCTGCAATGTTTCTATAAGTTGTTATTGACTGGGGAAACAATTCCTTTATCGAAATTATTCCGTACTCTTGCACAATCCAGCAAACGCAATATAAACATCATTACTACAAATTATGATCGCTTAATTGAATATGCATGTGACCAAGCAAAATTAGAAATTGATGATCGTTTTTGTGGACACTATAGCAGATGGACATCTTCTTTTTCGCCCAAAACACAAAATATTGTTAATTTACTCAAGGTACATGGTTCTTTGGATTACTTTAAAGATTCCAACGGAACCGTTTGCTCAATACCTATGCAGGTAACTGTTCCTGCTGGTTTTGTCCCAGATATAGTTCCTCCTGGATCAAATAAATATCGTACCGTTCTTCAAGGCGTCCATCGCGATTTTTTACATCAAGCCGACAATTTCATTAAAGCTGCCACTGGTTTTCTGTGTATTGGATATGGCTTCAATGATGAGCAAATTCAGGCAAACATGCTCGAAGAAATCAAATTAGGAAAGCCTGTAATCGTTGTAACAAAGTCCATTTCAGACTCAGCAGCATCCTTGCTTCGGAATTCTAGTAATAACTATGTTATTATTCAAGAAGCAACTGATAAGGTACATAAGACTGAATTTATTGTAAATGGTGAGTATGTTTATACCACTGAAAAATACTGGTCAATTGATGGTTTCATGAATATCATCTCTTAGGAGGACTTATGGCTATCTTTAATCTGGATAATGAACAGCCCTTTGGCACCGTACAATCCGTAGATACCGCAAGTATCGTTATCTCCGTAACAGTTTCTGAGTTGCTTTCAAAATTACAGGTAAACCATTTAATTGTTGTTCGATCTCCTAAAGTTGGACAGTGTCTAATTGGCTTGGTTACAAAAATTATGCGTAAATATGGTGACATTGAGGATATTGCCGAAGGAGAAGATATTTCTTCCTCGGATATTGTTAAGGTCACTCTGATTGGAACACTAATTGACCGATTGGGAATCCGCAGTAACGTATTCAAGCGCACCTTGGAATCCGTTCCCGAAATTGATGCCGACTGCTACATAATGAAAGAGGAAATGTTGACTACGTTCATGTCCGTTATTTCCCAGGAAGGCGCTGACGCTCAATATCCCTTGTGCATTGGCTCCTATGCAATCAGCGATGAAGCTAAAGCTTGGATTGATGGGAATAAGCTTTTTCAGCGCCACGCCGTAATAACTGGTAGCACAGGCTCCGGCAAATCATATACCGTCGCTGTCTTGGCAGAGCAAATAGCCGTCCTCCCTTCTGCCAACGCAGTTATCTTTGACGTTCATGGAGAATATTCGACGTTGGCTCACCCAAACATCAAACATTATCGTGTTGCTGGTCCCACTGACAGAGCTGGAAATAATATTTTATTTCTTCCGTATTGGTTACTCTCCTATGATGAGATGCTTTCGTTAGTGCTTGATCGAAGCGATAGCAATGCACCGAATCAGGCCATGCTGTTTAATAAGTATGTCGTAAAAGGAAAGCAGGAATTACTTCACGAAATTGGACAGGACACTCTGGCTGAAACTATAACAGTAGACAGCCCCATTCCTTTCTCCATGGAAAAACTTATTTTAGAACTGCAAGCACTTGATATTGAGGAGGTTGCAGGTGCACGTGCCAATACTACAAAGCATGGAGATTACTTTGGTAAACTAACCAGATTTGTTCAGCGCCTTGATGCCAAGATTAGAGACAAGCGTCTCAATTTCATGTTTTCTACTGATGAAACTCTTCTCAAGTATGAATATTTAAACGAACTATGTAAAACTATTCTTTTACCCGCAAGTGATGGCGGTGGCGTAAAAGTAATTGATTTTTCTGAAGTACCATCAGATATTCTGCCACTCATCATCTCATTGGTTGCTCGGCTTATATTTACGGTACAGCAATGGACCGACAGAGACAAAATTCACCCTATTGCAATTTTTTGTGACGAGGCGCATCTATACTTGCCGCAAAATGTGCAAAAGTCTTCCGATCAAGCCAGCGTTGACAATTTTGAGCGAATTGCTAAAGAAGGAAGAAAATACGGAGTGGGTCTCATTGTTGTTACCCAGCGGCCTTCTGAAGTAAGTCGAACAATTCTGAGTCAGAGCGGTAATTTTATTGCCATGAGATTAACCAATGTTGAAGATCAAGCTATTATAAAAAAACTATTACCTGATAGTTTAGGCAATTTTGCCGATCTACTCCCTGTTCTTGATGTCGGAGAGGCCCTTGTTGTTGGTGACGCAAGTCTGCTCCCCAGCCGCATTATGGTTTCTGAGCCTAGCAATAAGCCTAGAAGTGATACTGTAAAATTTTGGACACAATGGTCTAAAGATGCTGTTCCCTCAACACTTGATGATGCAGTTGATGCAATGCGGAGGCAAGCTAAAAATTAATTTTGGCTATTTTAAGGAACTTGCAGAAAAATTTCTTTTAAATACCGCCCGCATTTATGATATAATTGTTCATAAGGAGCCAGTTGTTTGGACGAAGTAATAACTGCGTTGGTAATAACAGCGGCAACGATGGTAATTTACTAGCGGGAGCCTGTATGCTACATGGGTCCAAAATAATATGATACATGTAGAGCCACGTCACCTAAATCAAGATATTTTATATTCAGAAATTGCTGACAAAAAGAATGGATAAAAGCAGGCAATGGTATTTGACATGCATCAAACTAACACACTTTATAGATAGGATTTTGCTCATGCAGCAAAAGGAGGAGACTTTCGATTTCCAACGGCTTGACTGAGGACAGTAGACGTTCTCCAAACTGCACCTTTAATCGTCTCAGCGTATATCGGTAGCCATCCTGTGTTGTTAGCGAGATGTTTTTTCGGCGGCGGGAGAACCAAATATCTGCCCATTCACCAAATGCCGTACATCCTTGTGTGACAAGAAGCACAGGCTTTTTAGTGACTTTCATGCATTTGGTTATCGGGTGTACTTTCGTTTCTTTATCGCCCTTCAAAGTTTCAAATTTGACATGAAGTTTGTACGAATTCACACCCACAAAAAATGTGGGACTTCAATTCCGCAGAAAAGGAATTGAAGTCCCACAGCACAGAAAAGATTTTACGTTACGATTATTTCACATTTCAAAGCATCCAATTTACCCAAAGCGTCAAAATTCGGGGTACACAGCACCGTTAGCTATCATTTGATTTTAATCTTTATCTGTGATGACTGGTTTGGGATTGACTGGTAAGACGGTGTAGGAGCAGCTGTCCAGAATTGGTCGAAGTTGAAGTGATGTTCCTTAAGCTTGGCCGCAAGATTTGTTACACGAAGAAGGTCGGATTTAAAGTCGCGCCTAGATTTGCTGTTCAGGAGGTCTTCAATTCTTCCGATGTCACAACTGCGCAGGATTTCTTCCTCCAGATTGGCAACCTGGGGGATTGTAACAACATTTGCAACAACACTGCACGAATTCAATTTCGTAACATTCCTGTTGAGGATGTCAACGCTACCTGCATCCACATCAAAAACAAGAACCACGGTTGTTCCAGGGGAGAGCGCCCTAAGCCGAAGATCGGTTATTTCTTCTGTCACAACATTCAACACTTGCACTTTTCCGGGCTTGATGAGCCCCATCTCAGTTTTTAACGTGTCAATGACCTTCTTGTCGTCCTCACCCTCAACATAATACTGGATGATGTTTTTTCTCATGGCTGCCACCTCCCGCTTTACAGATCAGCAATCGCATAGATGAGATCCACGGCAGGGGCGCAGGAGAACAGATCATTCTCAACCGCATTTTTTAAGGAGTCTGTGTTTCGTTTAATCAACGAGGAGGCATCAATGCTCTCAATAGGGCGCTCGGTATTAGAGGCATCCTTGCGAAGGAAAGTAAAAGAGTGCTTCGGCAGATTCATGTCAAGAATATCTGCGTTATGAGATGTAAAGAACAATTGACCATTCGGACGCAACAATTCGATCATAAGGGACAGCGTTGCTTTTTCTACATCACTGTGAATGTAGGAAAATTTTTCATCGCAGTAACAGAAGCGCACCTGTCCCTGCATCAGGGAGGAAATAACTTGGGCTACCTCGACCCCCGCTTTGGTGCCGCTAGAAAGAACAGATGTGGTGAATAGCACACCATCTTGCAATACGAGGTCTCGATCACGAAGACGGATTACATAGGCCTTCTTAACTTCACGCGAAATAGACACCGATATGATGGAGGGGTCAAGAGCCTTCAGCATGTGCTCTAATATCGTTCTGAATTTCTCATCCTTATCGGGCAGATTAAGCGTACGTTTGGTGTCTTCCGGGTATTCGAACATCCAATTCAGTTTATCAATCCGCTCCAATTCTTCTATGTAGTTATTAGCGGGCACATATGGAGTACTTTTCAGCTTATTCACACAAGACTCGTAACTGTCATTAGAGGAAATCCTTTGCTTACGAACTTCCAGCTGGATATCGTCGGGGGAATAGCTGTCAGCTTTGCACGGAGCAATTTTGCATTGCACACGATAGAGAAAATCGCTATTCAGGGCCATATCGATGGAAAATGTAGCTTCCTTTGTAGTATCATCAATTTTGTCTGTTAGAAACCCGTAGTTTTTCCTATCGATAAAGTTAAAGATGGCCATCAGCATATGGCCAAAGGTGGTTTTCCCGGAAGCGTTGCTTCCCATAATGATATTGACCTTTTTATAACGGAAGTTGGGACGGTTTTCCAGGTGTTCTTCTTCAATACTGGAGCCAACAATCTTTTTGGGATATGTCAGCTTCATATGGAAGTTTTTAAATGCGTAGAAATTGCTCAAGCAAACATCTAAAACAACCATAACATCTACCTCTTTTCCTATTTGTTCGTATTTTGCGAAGTAATCTGCTATTTCCATTGTACACCATTGCTCCTTAAAAATCAATACGCTGCAAAAATTTTCTTTGGAACAAGCATACTATAGATAGAATGGAGAAATCCCATGAAATCGCGCAGGAAGTTGCAGGAAAGATGCCGCGCGCATCAGAACTAACGTATGCATTGGTAAACCAAGCAGCCGGTTGCACCCTAACTTTCAGAATACCGGGGTACGTTACCGTATTGCTTGGGAGAGCGCTTGAATGGCATTCAAGAGGTCAGCGGTTCGATCCCGCTTATCTCCACCACAAAGGTTAGCTAAGTGCTAATGAAAACACCTGAAATGGAAACGTTTTGGGTGTTTTTCTTTTCCCCTGTTGGGGGTATAGCTCGCTTGGGGTATGGCTGTTTTTCTGCACTTTTCTGCCATTTTGCCATCTTTTTTCGCTATGCAGGCGGCTGAGCGATACCCCCAATTTTAGGCTGAAATATCCAGCCCATTCAGGAACTGATTCAGGTCAAAATTGAATTCTACATTCAATTTGTAGTCCCGGAAAACCTCTACCCGCCGGATCATGCAATTCACGATCATCTTTTTTGCCTCGAAGGTGGCGTGGTCATAGAGGTCAGCCCAGGAGATCAGTTCTTCATACTGATCTGTAAGCTGATTCAGAAGCTGTTCCTCGATCAAAACAGCGGCTTCCGCTTCTTCATACTGATTTCTGAGTTCGCTGCATTTTGCCTCGGAATCCCGGATCAGTCCGGCAAGGGTATCCTGAGAAAAAGCACTCTCGCCCTGGATGCTGCGGACGATTTCTGACCGGAGTATATTCAAGGTCTCCGTGGCTTTGCTCAGCTCTGCCTTTACCGTAACCATATGGGATTTCCGAAGATTCAGTTCCTTGGCGTATCTTGCCTGAATCAAATCATTCTTGGAAATACCCTTCATCTTGCGGAAGATTTCCCGGATCATCTTATCGATAATATCGTCCAGAATGTGCATGGTGTATCCGGTGGGGCCGTCACATTCCGTTTGCTTTCTGGTCTTGCCGTAGCAGACATAGCGGATGCGGGGCGTTTTGTCCATGGAGCCATCCCGCAGGCGGCGGTACTTTCCACTGGTGGTAAGGCTCAGCCTTGCGCCGCAGTGACCACAGAACACATTGCCAGCCAGCAAGGACTGTCCTCTGGTATTCAAAGGAACCGTGGGCTGCTCCCTTGCATGGTCAGCCCGCTCCTCCCGGATTCTCTGGGCAGTTTCAAACTGCTGGGGTGTAATAATCTGTAATTCTGGAATCACCTCGGAGCGGCTGTCACCGGAGCGAAGCACCCCGGTATAGGTGAGGTTGCAGAGAATCCCACGAATAGAAGCGTGATGCCAGTTCTTTCCCGCCCGGGTATGATATCCCAAGCGGTTCAGATAAGTGGCAATCCGCTGAGCGCCGTAACCCTCGCTGGTGTACTTGTCAAAAATCAGACGGACAACGGAAGCCTCTTCCTCGTTGATTTGCAGGTCAAGAAGCTCATGCTTTTTCTTGTTGAACCGTCCGCTTTTCACCAGATCGTAGCCGTAGGCCGCAAAGCCGCCCTTGAAGTGACCGGCTTCCACAAGCTGACCCAAACTGGTGCGGGTACGGATGGAGGTTTTCTCACTTTCCCCATCGGCCTGCCAGAAGCGGATGTAATTGAGCAGCTTGTCCGTATGATTGTCGAACCGCTGCTCCCCTTCCTGGGTGCTCCAAACCTGAATGCCGTGCTTGCAGAACCACTCCACAACGAAGGGCGTTTCGTCTGCGATTCTGCCGATACGGTCAAACATGAATACAAGGAAGATGTCAAACTCCCCTCTGGCAGCCATGGCCTTGATGATTTGCAGTTTGTCCCGGGATTCGGCACGAACCTTATGCCCGGACACGCCTTCCTCCTGCTCCTCATGGACGATTGTCCAGCCCATCTTCGCGGCAAAGCTGTGACAGGCTTTTCGCTGCATGGGAATATCAGCCTCATGGTTTTCGGTATAGTCCATCTGCTTGCCCGTGGATACACGGTACAGGCAGCAAACTCGGTTTTGATTTGTCATTGTTCGGTACTCCTTTCATCTTCTGAAAGGGGTATCTTTGTATGGGATGTGGAATTGTCAAGGTGCACATCCTCATTATATCCACTGTCGCCCCAATCCGCAAGTGTAAAAGCGGAATTCATCAGAATATCCCGGATTCTGAAAAAGGTCTCCGGCATAGGCAGCTTGGAAAAGGTGGCGCACACTTCATGTCCATCCACCAGAAATGTTTTTTGAATACAGTCTGTTATACGCAGTTACTCCCTGGTCGCTTCCCGATTCCTCCATTGGATACATAGAGCGTTTTCCTATGGATGGCAGCGACCTTGCGACAAATTGTTGATGTGATTGATTTCATAATGAACACTCCTTTTTCAGTTGTCATTTTGAGATTACAAAATCTGACCGCCAAGCGATCATCGGTGAATCGTCTCCTTTTGCTTCTTCTCTTTGGCAATGGCTGTCTGTGTCTGCCGAGCTAATTCCAGTGCACGGTCAAAAACCTGTGTTCCCATGTGCTTTCGGAGCAAATGATAGTCAGACAGTTCTTGATTCATCTGCGCTTCCCTGTCCTCAGATTCCGTTAAGCGAGTCTGGAGCCGATCCACCTGACGGGTGAGATTTTCATTGCGGTGCAAGAGCTGCCGGCACTTTTCTTTCAGGTTGACACACTGAGTGTATAGTTTCAGAAGCAGTTTACCGAAGTGTGCCATCATGGGGATAATCCGGGAGCGGTAGCCCTTGGCGGATTCCAACGGCGTGGGTGTAGGGAGCCATTCATCCGGCGGACGGATAAATTCGGCGGCATACTTTTCCGCATTTTTCATCCCACTGGACAATGCCCTGTACTGCTCCTGAAAGGCATCCCGATTCTGCTTGGCGGTATTCAGCTCTGCCTCTGTGGAATTCAGCTTATCCGAGGCAGCTTCCAAATCGGAGAGCAGAGACTCCATGTCATTCTGTTTTTCGTTGACCGCTTCCCGGAGCTGTTCCAGCCGCTCCTGCTCTGCCTGAACCTTAAACTGTGTCACTGTCAGATGTTCCTCGGTGCTGCCGCGTTCGCCGCGCTCCACATCCGTGTATCCGGCAGTTCGCATGGCGTTGAAGAAATCATCCTGGAGGACGCTGTAGGATTTTTTCAAAATCGGTTTACCCTTTGCGGTCAGCATGGGATTTCCATTTTCGTCCAGCGCAGGCTTGGACTGCCACTTCTTACTGCTGCTGACCTGCATGATGGTTTCCTTCACAGTGCCGACCAGTGATTTGTCCTTGCAGCGTTTGCTCCATAGAATTTGCTTTTCAACTACCGGGACATACACAATATGGAGATGGTAGTGATACACATCTTCTCCCAAAGCTTCGGACATTGCCCGGTTCCGTTCGTCTGCGTGCATGACAGCGGAGAGGATGTACTGCTCACCGCCCACGATCTCCATGGCGGCTTTGTAGGCATCAGCGTAGAATTGTTTTGCAAATTCATAGCCGCCGTGATTGTAGAAGTAAGCGGAGTTCACATCAAAGACCAGCTCACCGTAAAGGTTGGCATCGTCTTTCAGACCACGGGTGGAAATCACACCTTCGGCTTTCATCTGCTCAAACATCTCTGCATAACTGCCTGTGGGTGCTTTGAGATGAACATTGTAAGAGAGCCGCTCCGGTACGATGTCCGGGTTGGTATAGGATTCCTTTTCCCGCTCATTGTGGCGCTGGGCATTGGCGATTTTGGAAGCGGTCAGATTTACATTTCTTGCTACGGTACGGTCAATACCGTCATTTCTTGCCATTGAAGGTCAATCCTTTCTTTTCGTATTTTGATGCTAAAAGATGCGAGGGGAGGCACTTCTGCGGAAGTGTAATAACCCACTATGATACTTTCATCCTACGGCTGCAAAGTATCGTAGGCTCTCCCGAGGGGGAACGGGGAATGCGGCTTCTGCGGAAGCCTCAGCCGTGGCTTGCAAGCGGTACCCACTTTGCAATTCCACGGCACGGACGATGCTGATTTCCCAACCGTATTGTGCAATCACCACCGTCCGCTGTCTGAGAGAAGTCCGCTGCATTCTCTCAGACCGTCCACGCTGAACTCTGCGGATTTCATCGTGGGGACGGGGAATGCGAGTGGGGATAGGGTGCGCGTGGAGATGGGGGCGGGAGCATGATTACTCCCTCTTTTTCTGCCAGACGATTTCATAGCCCAGCACATCCGCAAGTTCAAGCACCTCTTTGTAACGGATACTCTCCCGTTGGAGCTTGGCGGACAGGTTGGACACGCTGTCACTCCAACCGTACTCCTCAGAGAGCTGATCAACGACCTCCTGCATGGTCATGCCGGCACGGACGATCTGCGCCTTTAATTCATTGCGTACATTCATCGTGATAAACCTCCATAAAAAGTGATGAAAATAGCGAAGCCGGTGCACCCTATGGTGTGTCCGCTTCGCTGCTGAGTGAAAAATGTGTAATTGGGGAAATCCGTTCAGAATTTCCATGACGATGTCCTGCTCACAGGTGACCCTATCCCACTTTCCTGCTTCGTGGGATTTGGTTGGAAACCGTGAAAAGCCCCGCGATTCTGTGAAAATGATTCACGGTTCAAAGAAGCGCGATTTCGTGAAATCGTTTTATTTGGCAGTGGAAAACTTTCCGATTTCCACTACCCCTGATTTTCAAGCCCCAGAAACAGGGGGGCATCTCCACAAGATGAACACTTTTGATACAGGTGAACATAGCGTGATATGCTGCGTACATACGTACAGAAGTCAGCCGGACACTCATGTGTCCCAGCCCCCTGGTACGTACGTACGCTGTGATTCACCGCAAAAACCATTTATATCAGGTCTTGCGACTGCCTCAATTCCCATAAAGCCCCACACCCGCCGTCCGGCTGGATTGGTCACATTGTTGCAGTGTTCCAGACTGTACTTGTTGGCATTGGCAACCACGGCGTCACTAAAGCTCCGGGATTTCAGCGGTGCCAAATTGTTTTCATCACACCACATTCTGTAAATGGAATACAGATCTTTGGAGCTGATGGAAGCATCTGCTTTGAGCCGGATATATCCATCGGATTCCAAAAACGAAAAGATGTTGTTGTTATCCCGCTTCACCGCTTCCCGGTTTTCTTTGATACGGTCACTCTCCGTGAACTTGAAGTTGTTGGCGACCAGCCGCCTAAGTCCCGCAAACGCCCAAAGGAAAATACCCTCTGCTTCGGCTTTCAGCTTTTCCGCAAGGTCAGGATCATCCACCCGCCCGGCAGGCTTTCCCTTTGTTGCCAGCACAAGCTGTCTGCGATAGAAACCATCGCTGCGGTCATAGAGTGCCTGCAAGTCGCCGTTGCTGAAGGCCAGCAGGCGGGCGACCATCCAACCCTGATAGCTCTGTGTGCGCTTACGCTCCAAATCCATTTTGCCCTGCGCGGTGACAATGGATTTGACGTAGTTGGTTTTCCGCAGCGCATCCATTTGCATATCGTCATCCACACACAGCAGAATGTGTTCCAGATCGGCACGGGCAAACCGATCCTCGGATATTTTCCCGATGCTACCGTCTTTCATATTCGTTCCGAAGAGGCTGCCGAGCATCGCGCCGATCTGAGATTTCCCCTCGCCGCCGCTACCCTTAATGATCATCATGCGCTGACCCTTGTTGCTGGGAATCAAGCAGTAGCCGAGAAATTCCTGTAAGGTGGGAATGTCCTCCGGGTACAGCAGGTCATTCAGAAACCGAAACCACAAGATTGGCTCCAGTGCGTCAGGGCGGTAGGCAACTGGCAGACGATTCCGAACGATCTGCGGTCTGCCCTCGATGAATGTCCCATCCAGGAGCAGCGTGCCGTTGGCGAGGTGAACGCGATCCGGCTCCGGTGGAAAGTCCTCCATCTGGGCTTCCAGCTTCAGCACCTCCAGAATGTTGCCGATCTTCTGCGGAATGCCGTTCACTGCACAGCATTTCAGTTCTTCGTAGATTTCTCCCCGGAGGGAAAGATCGTCCGTCACCCGACCATCCGGCGTGAAAAAGGCTCTGTTTGTGAAGATGATTCTGTGCTCCCGCAGAAACTCCTCACAGAACAGAGCCTCATTGATGTTCTTCCCGTCAAACCAGATGGGAAGATTTGTGTCAGGCGATTTCTGTTTCTTTGGCACGGTGCCTTTCCCCCTTTCGATCTTCCGCAAGACAGTTTTCCCAAGACGCGATACTGCCGTCTGCCAGCAACGCCGCTATCGTACTGTCCCGCTCTTCCACGCTGGCATGAGCCAGAAAGTCCAGCAGATAGGCGATGCGGTCATACTGCTGACAGCTTGCCACGAACCTGTCATCCAGAATGTCCTCCGGTGTCTGGGGTGCATACTTACATTTCCATTCCTTCAACAAATGCAGATAGTCTGTCAGCACCCGGAGGAAGCTCAGCTCGTCCAGCCGGGATTGATGCCACTGGGGTGGTTTCGATTTGCTGGCACCCGTTGTCACTTGTCCCGGCTCTGCGGAAATACCAAAATCAGATGCCAGCTTCTGTGCTGCTTCGTAGCAGGACAGTCCCAACAGCCTTGCTGTGAAATCAATCACATCCCCGGCCGCACCACAGCCGAAGCAGAAGAAGTAATCCTCGTTCAGTTTCAGACTGGGATGCCTGTCCTCATGGAATGGGCAGCAGATCATGCCGCTTGGGGGAATCCGCAGCCCATAGTGTTCGGCAGCTTGCCTCAGTGTGACATCTGCCTTGGTGGTTTCAAAAGCGTTCATTATCAAGCCTCCATAAAAATATTGGGAAGAAAAAATACCCGCCGAGATTGGCAGGGGCCCTACCTCCTCCCTATGGTTATGGGGGAATTTTCAAAAAACAGGCTATTCGGAGGACAAGGTCATTTGAAAAAACAGGACATCCCTCTTCCAATCATAGAACATATGTGCTATAATGATTTCAAACAAAAGTAGGAGGGGCACATGAAACACAACATTCTTTCTCTGGACTTCTGGCAAGACACGGTAATTTATGGTGGAAAGTCCTTTCCTAGCGGCACACTTGGCTATGATGCACTGAACATCCCAACCAAAGTAATCGAGCAACTGAACGAGCTCTGCATGGCACTGAATCTCCTTATGGGAACCCTCAACGCGGGCTGCGGCAATCCTGCGCTGCTCCCAGCGGCAAGGGAGAGCGCAAAGCAGATTGCGGACTTACTGAAGGATGTGAAGCCATTTTCCTATCTGGATGTTACTGATGCAGCCAACCGAGTGGAGCGCGTGTTCTCAGAAGAATCCCTCTCCAACGCCAATGCGTATTATGCCGCCGTTCAAAACGGCACGCTGACCAGTTTGGCTGATCCCAGATATGAACAGGGCTTGAAACTGCTGCGGGTGCTGCCAATTTTGGCGCATCTGGGTTTCTCTCTGGGCGCGTATCAGAAGACAATGATTTCCTTTGCTGAAAAGCTGAATGCCCCAGACTGTAAGCGAACCCCAGACAGCTATGCGGAGCTTTTCGGAGAATCCTTCCCTGTGATGGAGAATTTCGGAGAGGGCGATGGGTGGATGTCCATGACCAATGCCACCGTGCAATATACATCAGTGGTTCGTCCCGGCACCACTGTGCCGACACTGGTCAAACGAATGCTCTATGTTTCCTTTGTGGGAATGTTCCGTTCCGATCTGTTTGAGGGGCTGTGTGTTGGACATGCCCCGAAGAAATGTCCTATCTGCGGACGATGGTTTCTGACCACCAATGCCAAACCCACCAAATACTGTGGTAATCTGGCACCGGGGGATAAGCTCCGTAGGACGTGCAGACAGATCGGCAATCTGAAAGGCCGGGAGCAGCGGGAGCTGGCGGACGATCATCCGCTGAAGCAGATTTATGAACGGCGGCTCAATACCATCAACCGCAACTTACAACGGGGCACCGCTGATCCGGAGCTGGCTGCAGTGATGAAAAAGCTGGCAAAGGATAAGATGTATCTGGCAATCAGCAATGTTGCCTATGCACAGGGAGACTATGAAAAAGAGATGGAGCATTCCTCTTTGATGGAGGAAGCAAAGGCTCATCTGTAATTTTGAAAGAAGGTGCGCTATGCCGGATGATCGTTACAAGGAAATGGAAGGATACATCGCCAAATATGGTTTTCAGTGCCTCGAAAAGAATCTGACCCGGTTTGAGGCTGAACGCGCCTTCCAACTGGAGCCGGAGCCGCCGAAGGTGGATGAGATCAACGAATATATTTTGATGGCAAACCGGGAGCAGAAGCTGCTGTATCTCTGCTTTTATCTGCATCACATTGAAAAGATTCTAAATGGACGCATCAACCGATTCTTTCACAAGGAGGGGCTTTACGGCTACGATCCACAACGTTTACTGGATTACAAACTTAACTGTGTGGCAGCTATCATGGAATGTCTGCCGGGATACGATCCCGACAAAGGCGCGGACTTTCTGACCTATGCCTACTACGATATCGGCAACGCTATTCTAAACTGCCGCCGCTATGAAGAATCCGGCTCGTTCAAAAATCTGGATGAGTACAAAACAATCCGAGGAATCGCATGGCTCTACAACAAGGCAGGCAGCTCTCGCAAGAAAACCATTGAAGCGTTCATGCAGAAAACCGGCTGTACAAAAGAAACTGCGGAGAACTATCTCCGGGCGGCCCGCAAAAATCGGGGTATCGTTTCTATCTATGATACCGTTCTCCGTGAGAGCGGCAAGGAATTCAGCGAAGAATTCGATGCAGATATCAACGAGGACGCTGGTGAGGATTTAAGCCGGGATGCCGGTGGCGTGTACGCTGCAATGCTCTGGGACAGCTCCTGGGGTGGTGCTGTCCAGCGTGCACACAGCAAGCTGGATTACCGTTCTCAGATTCTCATAGAGCGGCACATGGCAGCCTGCATGGACTGCCGCTGTGTGCTGCCCATGCGTCGCCGTCCCACATGGGAGGATCTGGCGGCGATGTTTGAAGGCTCCACAGCCAGCGGCGCAGAGCGGGCATACAAGAAAGCGGTACAGAAGCTGACGCAGTTGCTGATTGAAGATGGTCTCTTTCACACAATCGCGCTGAAATGCAAGTGTCAGAAAAAGCGAAAAGAAAAAATCGCCGCCGCAACCTACCTGTATCAGGCAGACAGCGACGGCGAGTGGGGCGAGATTCGGTTTGACTTTGAAACTAAAACGGCGCAGATTATTCAGTTGGCAGACTGGGATAAAATGATTTCTCAGCCCTTTGCAAAATACGCAATCTCCTATCTTCTAAACTGTCGGAATGAGAAGCTGCCAAAGGAAACGGTGATTTCTTTTGAAATGTAAACAAACACAATAGCAAGAGCCAAGCATCTATCCCATTGGTTTATCCAATGACTTGGCCTCTGGTCGTTTCATTTTTTCTTGTCCTCATACAGCATGGCGGCTGCCATGCACAAAGACAGGAAAGCATGCTCCTCGGTACTGGATCGGGAGGCAATGGCCACAGGCACCTTCGTGCCTGCCAGAACGCCGCAGGCGTTGTTGGCGGCAGACATGGACAGTACCTTCATAACCGTATTACCCGCCATGACGTTGGGCATCAGAACCGCATCGAACTCCCCACAATAGGGGCAATCAAATTTTTGAGACGTGCGGCTTCCTTGCTGACAATCAGATCCCAGGGAATGGGGCCAACCAGTTCACAGTCTGCAATGGGTTCCATCTTATGAGCCCGAACAATGTTCTGAGCTTCCACGGTATCACGCATGTGGAAGCTGGGCTTCTCACCAGTGCCAAAACAGCTACCTTGCCCATGGCAGCGGTTGTGTTGCCTACAGCGTCCAGACGGTCGGTGATGTTGCGGACGGACTTGGGCAGACCAGACATCTCGGCGATACCGCCGGCATTGTCTGCAATGGGACCGTAAGCATCCACGGCAACGGTAATACCGGTGGTGGACAGCATACCCACTGCTGCCAGCGCAATGCCGTAAAGCCCGGCAGCCTTATAAGCGCCGATGATGCCCACGGCAATCAGCAGGATGGGGACAGCTGTGGAGTGCATACCCACTGCCAGACCGGAAATCATGGTGGTGGCAGAGCCGGTTTCCGACTGCTGGGCGATCTTCTTAACAAAGCGGTAGTCGCCGGAGGTGTAGACCTCGGTAATAATACCGATCAAAACACCAACAATCAGGCCGAAAATAATGGCAAAGGCTGCCTTCAAATTTCCGAAGAAGAACCAGCTCATAGCCAAAGATGCCACGACGACCACAGCGCTGGCAACATATGTACCGGTTTTCAGAGCCTTGTGGGGGCTGGACTTTTCATCGCCTTTCACGAAGAAAGTGCCGATGATGGAGGCGGCAATACCCACAGCAGCCAGCAGCAGGGGGAATACTGCACCGGTGATGCTGTAGCTCACAGCACCCAGGGTGATGGCTGAAACAATGGAGCCAACATAGGACTCAAACAGGTCGGCGCCCATACCTGCCACGTCGCCAACATTGTCGCCCACATTATCCGCGATAGTGGCAGGGTTCCGGGGATCATCCTCGGGGATGCCGGCTTCCACCTTACCAACCAGGTCAGCGCCCACGTCAGCGGCCTTGGTGTAGATACCGCCGCCCACACGGGCAAACAGCGCGATAGAGGATGCACCCAGGGAAAAACCGGACAGCACGTTAGCGTCACCCGTCACCAGGTACACCACGCCGCAGCCCAGCAGACCCAAACCGACAACACACATACCCATGACGGCACCGCCGGAGAAAGCGATGGACAGGGCTTTGTTCATGCCGGAGTCCTTGGCGGTGGCAGCGGTACGGACGTTGGCTTTGGTGTCCACATTCATGCCGCAGTAACCGGCGATGGTGGAGGAAGCAGCACCCACCAGGAAGGCCACAGCTGTGATCCAGCTGATGCCCAAGCCGACACCAATGAACAAAACAGCGACGAATACTACCAGAATTTTGTACTCCGCCATCAGGAATGCCTGGACTCCCTCATGGATAAAGGCAGCAATTTCCTTCATCCGGTCGGTGCCGGCATCCTGGGCGGATACCTTGCGGGACAGCGCAGCAGCAAAGAGCAGCGCGATTGCGCCCAGAATAGGCGCAAGAATAGCAAGCATATTCATCCGATTTCATTCCTTTTTTTGCTTTTTTAGTAAAGTGCCCCGGCAGAACGCGGTCTGCCGGGGTGTGTTATTATAGGTCAAAGCCTGCATGAATCATTCAGGAAACATCTAATACAGATTCCCAAAATGATATTATCCTGCATCTGCCTATTGTTTACTTTATCCTCCCCGCGCTTTTCGAGCCATTTCCGCTTCAGCCCAGAGACGTTTGTCATCTTCTGTTTCCAGAAGCAGCTGCGAGATTTGGGTGGGACACCCATTTTCGTCAATTGCTACATAGTTGAATAAGGCACTTCCAGCACTCCCCAATAAAACGCCAGCGCATTCTACCTCTGTATCCAGCCTAACAACAAAGGAAGTTCTCCCTGTATAAATAACCCTTCCGTGAATAACCACCGTTTCCCCTGCGTGAATGGGACGACTGAAGGTAACATTTTCCACAGAAGCAGTCGTTACCCATCTCTTGGCAAATCAATAACCAACTATGCCGGAGAACTCATCATAAAAGCTCAGAAGCACACCGCCAAACATGATTCCGTTAGGATTCATCATCCCTGGCATAGCAATGCGACGCATCACCATTTCTGTTTGGGATGCAGGTACCGGTATCATTTCATCCATATCGCATCTCACTCGTCCTAGCGTTTGTTATTTTGTATCGAAAGCAGGTCCGTAAAAGTAAATATTCACGATTAGACTATGTATGAAAGAATTACAGCACGCTTAACGCTACCGCATGCAACTTGTTCCGTGCGGAATCGGATCGAGAAGTCATAATGATGGGAACACTGGCGCCAATTACAGCGCTGCCTGTTTTCAGTTCTGCAAAATACCGGAGGGATTTGTCCAGCGCATTGCCAGTGCACAGGTTTGGCATCAGAAGGATGTCCGCATGTCCGGCGACTGGGCTTTCGATGGACTTAGCCTGCGCAGCTTCCACAGAAAGCGCATTGTCCAGCGCCAGAGGTCCGTCTACACGGCAGCCCTTTATCTGTCCCCGCTCGCTTGCTTTGCTCAGCATAGCAGCATCAATGGTTTCCGGCATTTTTTCGTTAATGACCTCTACCGGAGCGATGCAGGCAACATTGGGACAATCTATGCCAAGACGATGGGCGAGAGATACCGCATTGTTCGCAATCTGAACTTTCTCTGCATAAGTCGGTGTCACATTAACTGCACAGTCCGTGATCAGAACCAGGCGATTCTGAGCGGGGTATTCCGTGACAGTGATCTGACTTACCAGCGCTTTTGGCGGTACCAGACCATACTCCTTATTGAACAGCGCCCGCAGGAAAACCGATGTGTGCAGCAGTCCCTTCATCAGAGCATCCGCCTTCTTTTCTGAAGCGAGTTCCACCGCCTTAGCGGCAGCCTTTGCGTCATTCGGTTCTTCGATCATGTTCCAGGAATCCGGATTTTCACCCAGGGAAGTCAGGATTTCTTTTATCTTTTCCGTTTTGCCGATCAGTATAAAATCAGCAATCCGTTCTTTCTTGGCTTCCACCGCGCACTCCAACACTTCATGGTCATGAGCTGCAGCGACTGCAACTGTCTTTTTGTCAGCGCTTTTCCGGATTGCGTCCATCATTTCATTAAAATTACAATACATAGCAGACTCCTTTTCATTCGTTTGTAAACCGTTCTCAATTAGTGTTTTATGTAGATAAACAACGTTTTTATATATACAACACAAATATAGCATCAAAAAAAGAAGGTGTCAACACCTTCTTTTTTATATTCTGTCAGCAAATCAGATTTTCGATCTGTGATACGGCTTTTTTCAGATGCTGCAGATGAGACTCCTCATTCTTTACCATCCGGGTGGTTGGTCCGGAGAGACTGATGGCTGCAATTGGCTTGGAGTCACGAGACAGGATAGGAACCGCGATGCAGTACAGACCGGATTCGACTTCCTCATTGTCTATGGCATATCCCTGTGCCCGGATGGCATCCAGCACCCGGAGCAGAGAGACGGCATCTTGGATAGAATTTGGCGTACAGGCTTCGAAGCTTGCAGTCCGGATATACTGATTGATAAACTGGTCCGACTGGTACGCAAGAATGGCCTTGCCGGTTCCGGTTAAATGTGCATACTTGCTGTAACCGATCATGACATCCATTGTCAGCCAGAGAGTACCAACGGATTTGTCGATAAAGGTAATATGCGTTGCGTCATCCATGATTGCCAGGTGGGAGGATTCTCCGGTTTTCTCGGAAAGGTTGACAAGAAACGGATGGATCAGACTGATTAATTCCATACGGTTATGTGCCACCTGACCAAGGGAGGAGATTTTCACACCCAGACGGTACTTGGCATTGTTGGTCTTTATCAGATAACCGGATTGTTCCATTGTGACAAGAAAACGGAAAGCAGTGCTGCGGTTGATATTCATGCAGCGCGCAACTTCTGCGGGAGACAGCTCTTCCCGCTCAAAGAACAGATCCAGAATAGAAAAAGCGGTAGAAACAGAATGCAGGACATAGCGTTCGTTTTTATCAGTGTCTGACATTTGGAAATCCCTTTCTCGCATGTGTTGTATTAAACAATACAGCAAAAATAAAACGTTGTCAATAATTGTTTGCTATAAAAAAGCACTGATGTAATATGCACAAAAAGCAGGGAAAAAGTCTGGAGCTTTTAACATTTGACACACAATAAAACGGATGATATTATAAGAAAACAGAAGCGTTTTAATATAATAAACAACGATGTATATTAACAAACAGGAGAAAGGAGAAAAGTGGTGAGCACAATCAAAATTCTAGTCATTAACTTCGGATCCACCTCTACTAAAATTGCATATTTCGAGGATGAAGTATGCGTGCTCCGGGAAAGCATCACCCACCCTGTAGACGAGATTAAAGCCTGCGCAACTGTCAATGACCAGTATGGACTCAGAAAAGCGGCAATTCTTGCTTTCATGGATGAACACGGGCTGAAGCTCGATGAGATGGATTCCATCACCACACGCGGCGGGCAGACGGAGCCGATCAAGGGCGGAACCTATCGGATCAATGAGGCAATGGTGGAACAGGTTCGTTCCGGTGAGTACGGGCACCATGTATGCGGCGTAGGTGTGCTGGTCGCCTATGATCTTTGCAAGGAAAGCAACCACGCGATTCCGCTTACCACGGATACGCCCACGACCGATGAGATGGAGCCGGTAGCGCGTTATTCCGGATTAAAGGAAATCAGCCGTGTATCCTGCGTCCAGGCATTGAACACGAAGGCAATGGCAAGGTATTATGCAGAGCAGAGCGGAAAAGAGTTTGAAAACGTCCGCGTGATCACTGTCATGCTGGGTGGAGGAATCGGTGTTTGTGCGATTCTGGACGGACGGATGGTGGATGCGCCGGATGGCTTGGAAGGAGAAGGACCGTTCTCCAATAACCGCTGCTGTACCGTACCGGTTGGTCAGCTGGTGAAGCTGTGTTATTCCGGGAAATACACTCTGAACGAAATGATACGCCATATCAACGGAGAAGCGGGTCTGATGGCTTATCTGGGAACAACTGATATCAGGGCGATCATGAAACGCATTGAAGCTGGGGATTCTTATGCGGAAGAAGTGATGGATGCCATGTGTTACCAGACTGCGAAGGAGATTGGTGCAATGGCTACGGTTCTGGAAGGTAGAGTAGATGCCATTCTCCTGATTGGCGGTATGGCAAATGTGCCGTTCATCACAGAACATATCACGAAGCGAGTGGACTTCATCGCACCGGTATTGATCATGCCGGGCGAGCGCGAGATGGAAGCGCTGGCACAGGGATCTTATCGTGCGATCAAAGGAGAGATTCCCTTGCAGACATTTATCCCAAAGAACAGCTAAAAACAGAGACGAGTACAACATAGAATCATAAAAAATGATATTTTAGTATGGAGGAGTGAAACCCATGAAAGAAATCCGTTTACATGGGCGCGGCGGTCAAGGTGTTGTAAAAGCATCCCAGATCGTTGTGCGTGCAGCAGTCGCCGGTGGTAAGAATGGACAGTTCATCCCGTTCTTCGGTGTGGAACGCAAGGGATCACCGGTATTTGGATACCTGCGCATCTCTGAAGAGCCGATTCGGAGAAAAATGCAGGTCTATGAGCCGGAGATTTTAGTCATCATGGATGACTCTCTGGTAGGACTTCCGGCGACGTATGCAGGACTGAAGGATGGCGGAATTGTCGTGATCAATTCGACCAAAACTGCAGCGGAACTTGGCGTACCGGCAAATGCCGGCGAGGTTGCGATCGTGGATGCAAGCGGCATTGCGGAGGAACTGATCGGAAGAAACATCCCCAATACAGCCATGCTCGGCGCATTTGCCAAAGCATCCGGTCTGGTTGACAAGGATGTACTCTTCGCCGAGATTGAGAAAGCATTCGGCGCAGTGAACAGAACTGCTGCAGAGCGTGCTTACAGAGAAACTGTAGTGGCGAACCGTTAAAGGAGGAGGAAATCATGGCTGAACATTTACATATCACTCCAATTGGAAATGATGGTATCTACTGCCTGGATACGGCCAGCTGGCGTGTATACCGGCCGGTAATGGACAAGGAAAAATGTGTGGAATGCGGCATGTGCCTTGCTTATTGCCCCGTGAATGCAATCATCGGTACGGCTGATAAAAAGTATGCGATTACATATGATTATTGCAAGGGCTGCGGCATCTGTGCAAACGAATGCAAAAAGGGCGCTATTACGATGGTTCTGGAAGGAGGAATGAAATAATGGGAAAAAAGGTTGTTTTAACGGGTAATTATTCCGCATCGGAAGCTGCTGCGCTTTGCCGACCGGATCTGATTGCCGCATATCCTATCACCCCTCAGTCTTCTGTAGTTGAGTATCTTGCCTCAATGGTTCACAATGGCAAGCTCGATTCCAATCTTGTACAGGTAGAGTCCGAACATTCTGCCTGTTCTGTGGTACAGGGCGCCGTAGCTGCGGGCGGGCGTGTTTTCACAGCCACTTCCGCGCAGGGACTTGCGCTTATGTATGAGCCCTATTTCCGCATGTCCACCCTTCGCTTCCCCATGGTCATGGCCCTGGCTACCAGAGAGATGACCTCTCCGGAGACCGTGTGGAGCGGACAGCAGGATGCTATGAGCGTCCGTGAAGCCGGCTGGATTCAGATGTACTGCGACAGCAACCAGGAAATCGTGGATATGATCATCCAAGGGTATAAGATTGCTGAGAACGATAAAGTGCTTCTTCCCGTTAACGTATGCTACGACGGCTTCTACAGCTCCCATCTGACCGAAGGTATTGACCTGCCGCTTCAGGAGGAAGTTGATAAGTTCCTGCCCGCGGTGCATTTCAACCATTGTGTGCTGGATCCGGAGAACCCGTTTGCATTGGACCCCCTGACTCCGGGTCCGCTGCTGATGAAATACAGAAAGAACCATCTGGATGCAATGGAAGCAGCCCTGGATGTGATCGACGAAGTGGACAAGGCGTTTGGCGATCAGTTTGGACGCTACTATGGCGGCACGATCTCGGAATACCGGACCGAGGACGCTGAAGTCGTGATCCTGACAATCGGCGGCATGACAGGAACCGGTATGGATGCCGTTGACATTGCAAGAGAGCAGGGCATCAAGGCCGGATTGATCAAGATCCGTTTTGCCAGACCATTCCCGGCAAAGAGAATTGCAAAGGCGCTGGCAGGAAAGAAAGCATTTGCAGTAATCGACCGTTCCGTATCCTTTGGCTGGTCCACAGGTCCTATGTACATGGAGACAAGAGCTGCGCTCGCAGATGTGGATGACAAGTTTGCGCATTTCTCTGCGATCGGCGGCCTGGGCGGTGCGGATATCTCTCTGGATATGATGCTTGGCACCATTCGGAAGCTGAACGAAGTGAAAAATGAACCGGGCCAGAAAGAGACCCAGTGGTATATGGTAGACTAACAAGGAGGAAAAATCATGAGTTATATTGATGTTCTTAGAGAAGCAACAGATGTAGTAACTCCTGGTATGTCCGCTTGCCAGGGGTGCGGAGGTGAGTTGATCCTGAGAACTGTTCTTCAGGTTTCCGGAAAGAATACCATTGTCGGTGTTCCTCCCGGATGTATGGCTGGTGCTGGCGTGGTAGGTTGGAATTATGCCAACGGCCTGGAAATTCCGGTACATATTCCGCTTCTTGATAATACGGCGTCCTTCCTTACCGGCGTAAGCCAAATGTATGAGAGGAAGGGCAGATCCGATGTGAATATCGTTGCTGTAGCCGGTGACGGTGCAACTGCTGACTGCGGTTTCCAGAGTTTGTCTGCAGCTGCGGAGCGCAACGAAAAGATGCTGTATGTCTGCTACGATAACGAAGGTTATATGAATACCGGATATCAGAGAAGTTCCACAACTTCCAAGGGTTCCATGACCTCCACAACGCCCATTGGTTCCGTGATCAACGGCAAGCAGCAGCATCAGAAATATGTGCCTCTTATCATGAGCATGCATGGTCTGGAATACTGCGCGACTGCCTCCCCGTCCAATATGGCGGATTTCGTGGCGAAGATCCAGAAGGGTCTGGCTGCATCCAAGAAAGGCTTTGCCTATCTGCACGTATTTTCTCCCTGCCCCACAGGCTGGGCCTACAAGCCGGAGAAGGCAATTGAAGTGGCGAGAAAAGCAGTGGCATCCAACGTGTTCCCGCTCTGGGAGATGGATGAGAACGGCTATAAGCTGACGGAGAATAGGAAGCCCATCTCTGTGGCGGAGTTCGTGCAGGGTATTGGCAAGTTCAAGAGCCTGACCACTGAAACGATCGAAAGCATTCAGCAGGCTGCAGACGCCCGCTATGAAACACTGAAAAAACTGGCAGGAAAGTAAGATTGTCGCTATGAGTTTTGGGGTGTCCCTCGGGCACTCCAGACTCGCCGGATATGGGGGGCATATATATGAAAATTGCAGTTATCGGAGCAGGCGCGATGGGAACGCTTTTTGGCGGAAAGCTTGCAATGTCTGGAAACGATGTGACGATGGTGGATGTCGTTCCTGTTGTACTGGAAACGATCAACACAGATGGCATTGAACTGGAAGATGAAGCAGGAATGCATATAATTCCGGTGTCAGCGAAAAAAGCGGAAGAGATGACTGAAGAGGTGGATCTAGCGATCTTGTTTACAAAGACACTGTATTCCAGATCTGCGCTTGAGAGTGCCGCAAAAACGTTTATCGGGAAAAACACCTATGTTCTGACCCTTCAGAATGGACTTGGCAATATTGAACTGATCAATGAGTATGTAAGCCTCGATAAGATCCTAGTTGGTGTGACCAACTACGCATCTGATGTGAAAGGCCCCGGAAAGATTTCCTCCAAGGGCGCCGGCTATGTCAGAATCTACGCCGCAAATCTGGAAGATACGCCTGTGGTCCATGAGGTTCACGAAGCACTTGTTCAGGCGGGATTCCGTGCAGAAATCACAAAGGATGTATATGTGGCAATCTGGGAAAAGGTAGGATTCAATGCTGCGATTAACGCAACAACGGCCATCGTTCATGCACCGTGCGGCGCCATCGGCGCCGTAGAAGAAGGTCGTTTCCTCGCGGCGAAGATTGCAACTGAGACCGCCATGGTGGGTCAGGCTCACGGCGTAAATGTAAAGGCGGAGGATATTGTCCACAGCCTGGAAAATACATATATAGCGCACAAGGATCATTATACCTCAATGGCACAGGACCTGAAAAATAAGCGTAAGACGGAAGCGCGTTTTATTAATGGCGGAATTGTGGCCAAAGCAAAGGAGAAAGGGCTTGAGGTCCCCTATACGGAAGCTATCTACTGCTTGCTGCGGACCATCGAAGATACCTTTGATATGCAGGGGTTTTAGTCGATTTTGCACTCCGCAATCCTGATTTTTTGTATGTTTTGGCATAGCGCAGTTCGGCCTGCTGGCGATTGTTAAAAAGGGCTATACCACAGTCGGATAGCTTGGAATTCTGTTTGTGGTTATTCCAATGATGATCATTGGAACAAATAAATAAAAAGCAAAGGAGAAAAAATTATGAGTAAAAACACAAGAAAGAAATCACCATGGACAATTTTGGTGGTGATGTTAATCTCCATGGTTGCTGGTGCAATCTGTATGAACAAAGTGGCTCCGGTTTTGTCCAATATTATGGCGGATCTGAATATTACAAGCGGATCACAGGCCGGACTTCTGATGTCCATCTTTACCTTTTCCGGAATTATACTTTCGATTCCAATGGGTGTGCTGATAACGAAATATGGTACTTTTAAGACCGGACTGTTTTCGTTAGTTGCGATTATTGTGGGTTCTGCTCTGGGTGCTGTTTCCTCCGGGTATGGGATCATGCTGGTAAGCCGTTTGATAGAAGGCCTTGGGCTGATGTTTCTTGGCACTATTGGACCGGCTGCCGTAGCAGCAGCATTTGCTGGACGGAACGGTGGTACTGCTATGAATAATAATATGTTTATCGCGTCTTCCAACCTGTGCGGTCGTGATCTGACATCTTGGTTTATGGGCGGATCCAGTATTATCGGGCCATCCTCGACTATGACAGAGGTATTCTATTATGGCGGCAAAAAGTTTTTGGAGGATGGTGCTGATGAGAGTGGTATCCAGACAGCAGTGATTGATCTGTCCGATATTCGGCATTCCTTTATGGAAGCTGTCTGGGCAGGAGGAATGGAAAAATGTGACTGGACACCGGAGCGCTATATTGCATGGTACCAGGATGCGATTGACACGGATTTTTGGGGAAATCATTAAGCATACTACGATTGCTTTGTATTGTTAGTTGCCACCATATAGAATCAACTAATGCCATCTGGCAGCAGTTTCTCTTGAAAAGAAAAGGCTTCAAATTTCTAAAAAATATGGGTACATGGTCTCTATTACTGCATCTTCCGATGTGGACAATGTAAGCCATATCCTGCCCATCAACTTCTTTACTGTAGCTACCTTAGCACTACCCATATGTGGCGTACCACCACTATGTTCAGCTTTCCCAGCATCGGGGAATAAGGCGCTCTGCTGGCTGGTAAAATCGCGGCAGGCACTACCTACGATCTGCTAACCAGCCCTGCCAAGGTGGATGTTGTCACCGCTGCTTTTGAGGTAGCCATTGTATCTTTGATCCGTTGCATTGCAATCGACAAGCATTAATGCATACTTCTTCTGTGCCCATCTGCATAGGGAGTAAGCAATAAAAGCTTTTCCCGGCTAGTACCCAAACAGCCCACATCCCATCAAAAATACCCCCAACCGGGACATCCATCCCGGTTGGGGGTGTGTAACCGTTTTACTTGGGAGAGCGCTTGAATGGCATTCAAGAGGTCAGCGGTTCGATCCCGCTTATCTCCACCAAAAGCTCGAAAGAGTGAAGAAAAAACCTTGAAATCATCTGATTTCAAGGTTTTTTCTTTTTCAAAAGTGGAAAAATCGCAGTATTTGCAAAAGGCACCTGTGCGCTTGATTTTTGATGGAAATTTTGAAAATCAAGAGGTCAGGTACGATGAGGAAAATCAGGATGAATTTTCCCGTGCGGAACGCGGGGCTTCCTCCAAACAGCATCAACCGCTGCACAAGTGGCCCCAAATCCTTTCCCCTGCCGTCAATACAGCGTCTCCTCATTTTCCGCAAACAGCTTGTCGTTTACTCCAAATAAATCCATTCCGTTCAGAATCCCGTAAAGGATAATGGCATCCCGTCTGTCCTTGGGATAAAGCTGGGCAAACCCGCATTGCTTCAAAAGCTCCTGGGTTTCCTCCAGCGACGCGTTCAGGCCAAAGCACAGGCACAAAAGACGGCTGCGGGAGGGATTGCGCCGCCCGGAAAAGACCTGATGCAAATATACTTCGCTCATACCGGATTGCTTGGCAAGCGTCGCTTTGGAAATCCTTCGCTTCTGAAAAAGCCGGTTCAGTAATTCGCAAATGCTGTCCCGGTTGAAGCTGTCCTGATTTTCCGATAAGAATTGGTCGAGACTTGGAGCTTCCATCAGCTCCTGCCGCAGATTATTCGTGTCTTTCATGTTCCACCGCCTTTACAACCGTGTGTTTTCTTTGTATAATCATACTGGTTCAGGCGAGCAAAATCAATATGCGCTTTGCATAGCGTAAGAGGGTGAGCGCGATTTATCCATATTTGTTATCAAGCATCGAAACGGACTATGAAACCGTAAAGACGATCAAACATAGCGAGCGCGGCAGTGTTTCGCTTCTGCAAAACAAACAGAACGGAACACGCTTTATTTTTCGCCATTATCGTGGAAATGGGGAAGTCTACCGGAAGCTGCTGGGGATCTCCTGCCCAAACCTGCCGCAGATTATGGAGACTGCGGAGCGGGACGGTATGGTGGCGGTGCTGGAAGAATACATACAGGGGGATTCTCTTGCCTACCTTTTGGAGGGCGCGCTGTTCTCCCCCGCCGAAGCGCGGAAAATCACCCGGCAGCTGTGCAACGCCCTGTGGGTGCTGCATCAATTGGGCGCGGTGCATCGGGACATCAAGCCGGAAAATGTGATAATCCAGGGCAGCGAGGCGATACTCATCGACTTTGACGCTTCCCGCATTTTCAAAAGCGACACAAACCAGGACACGCAGATTCTGGGAACCACGGGCTATGCCGCGCCGGAGCAATACGGGATTGCCCAGACGGACGAGCGGGCGGACATCTATTCTCTTGGGGTGCTGCTGAATATCATGCTCACGGGAAAGCATCCGTCCAAAGAACTGGCAAGCGGCCGCTTAGGCCGTATCGTGCAAAAATGCACCATGGTAAATCCGGAAAAACGATACAAAAGCGTGCTTTATCTGATGGAGGCGCTTTAAGGAGAGAATAACATGAAAAAATGCAGAAATTGCGGCGCGGACTTGCCGGAGGGCGCTTCCTTTTGCCCCCATTGCGCCCAAAGCCAGATTGAGAGGCAGGAAGTAAAGCCCCCGCGTCTGTGGCGGAAAAAGGCGCTGATTGCGGCTCTGTGCGCGCTTGTGCTGGTGACGGCGGCACTGACGGTGTTCCTGCCTCACCGCCCGAAAACCTACGAGGGCGGCGCGTCCGTCACTTATACCGATCAGGACGGAACGTATGAGCTGCTTGTCGGCACTTTTTTAAACAACATTGAAGACAAGCAGCCGGAGGAAAAACGGACGCTTTCTCTTTCCGTGGACGAAACCTCCTACCTGCCTGCCATGCTTGGCGTTTACCGGAACGGAACGCCGGTAGACCCGGAAGCGTTTCTTGCCAAGGTGGAGCGCTGTACCCTGGAAGCATTCCCCAACGAAAACGGTGCATTGGATATCGCGGAGCCGCGCTATAACGAGATGTTTAGCGCCGCTGTTTTGGAAACGGATGTGGTTTTTACCGGAGCAAGCGGAACAAATGAGCTTGTCTGGACGCTGACAATGAAAAACGGCGATACCATCCGACTAAAGCATACCTTTGAGGTACTGCCCCTTGTGCATGCGGTTTTTACAGCGGAAGATACCCCGCTGAATACCATAGAAGATTTGAAGGCGCTCCTTGACCGCATTGACGGGGAGGTTCCGGCAGACACCGTCGTGGATATTTATTTGCCGCCGGTCACCTACACCGGCGATCTGCACATATCCTCCCGCGCGGTGAATCTCTATGGCTGCTGCGACGGCAGCGGGCGAACCGTGATCAAGGGAAGTCTAACCGTCAGCACCCACGTCCCGGACAAGGTAGTGCTGCATGATCTGGATTTTGTGGGCAACGGCGGCAACGGGCTTACCGCCACGGCATCGACGATGATTGAGAATTGCTCTTTCACGGGCTATGATATCGGCGCGGCCGTGGAAAACGGCGGCATGATCGGCGTGGAAGCCTGTACATTCCGAAATAACAAAATCGGATTTTCCTATGATACATTGAGCTATTCCTTTTCCAAAGACGGATTTCCGGACTGTAGGATTGAGGGCAATGATGTTGGCATTCAATTTGTAAACCTTCCCGGTGCAATGCCGTTGGACTTTTTCGGTACTGTTTTTTCCGGAAACGGAACGGATATTGACAATCCGATCCAGAACCCCATCGACCTGTCAAATGCGATTTTTGAGTAAAACGCGCTGTTTTAAGTTCCATTTCTTTGATTTTACTGCAAAATGCGGGAGATTCACAAAATCTTCCGCGTTTTTGCTGCGTTCCCATGATTTTGGGCAAAAAAGAGAAATTTCCCAATACTATGCAGCCAGTTAATTGTTTTCGGGATTTTCGCGCTGTATTCTATTCCTGTACGGGTTTTGGATAATGCGCTTAAAAGCGTTTTATCCGGCCGCAGGGCGTCCTCCGTGTCAAAGTATGTGCAAATGAAGGGCGTTCCCGCAAATATCCGTATTGCGGTTGAAAACTTGTCGCAAAAGAAGTGAGGTAGATATAAATGAAAGCTATGGTTTGCGAAATGTGCGGTAGCCAAGATTTGGTAAAACAAGACGGAATGTTCGTCTGCCAAAATTGCGGTACAAAGTATTCTGTGGAAGAAGCAAAAAAAACTGCTTGGCACAGTTAAAGTTGATAAAACTGAAGAAACAGAAAAACTTCTTGTGCTAGCTCGCCGCGCAAGAGAGGACAACAATAGTGAGAACGCTGAGAAGTATTATGGTCTGGTTTTGCAGGAAGACCCCGACAACTGGGAGGCAGCATTTTTCCAAGTTTATTATCAATCTATGCAGTGCAAAATAATGAATATTTCAAGTGCCGCTTATTCCGTTGCGAATAATATTGATAGCACAATGAAACTTATTTCTGAAATGCAAGATACCGATGAGAAAAACAGGGCTTTGGATACCGTCATTTCTTATGCGCAGTTAATTGCTTCTATGCTTGCAAGTGGTGCTATTAACCATTATACTCAGCATTCAAGTGTTAATGGTGTATTTGGAGAATGCAGTAATAGAGTGGTAGCGGTTAAATCCATCTATGAAATGCTAGAAAAGTCACTGAAAAAATACTGCACGTCCAATACCAGTAGGCTAGTTGCTGTACAAAAAGCAGAAAATAGCTTCCTGTCGAAAAATGGAAAATTTTTTAACACAAATTACCTAACAACAGAGACAGCACGACTTACAAACGAAATTAAAGACAAAGATACCTCTTACACGCCTCCCACCGTTCAGACTGGCGGCTGCTACGTAGCTACCGCTGTATATGGCTCCTATGACTGTCCCGAAGTTTGGACGTTACGCCGTTTCCGTGACAATACTCTGGCTGAAACATGGTATGGCCGCGCATTTATTCGTACCTATTACGCAATCAGCCCGACACTTGTAAAATGGTTTGGCGAAACTGCATGGTTTAAGAATATGTGGAAACCTACCCTTGACCGCATGGTTGAGCGGCTAAATGGGGAGGGCGTTGAAAACACGCCATATAATGACCGAGAATGGTAATTGTGGGAGCGGGGCGCGTGTCCCGCTCCTTTCTCTGTCCGTTTCATTAGGGTATAGCCCAATGACAATGAAAACCCCCTTGCTTTTCTGTTTCACATATATTATATCATAAATTTTGAAATATTTCAAATAGCGCGCATATTCTATTGACATACTTCTGGATTTATGATAGAATTAGGACAGATAAAGCAAGGGGGCTTTTGGAATGCGGGTTTTCTATGTGCGCTGCTCCACCATTGAGCAGAACGAAGCGCGTCAGCTGAAAATGGCGGAGGAACAGAACGCCGAAAAGGTATTTGTGGACAAGGCGAGCGGCAAGAACACAGACCGCGCCGCGTTCAAGGAAATGATGGCTTTCGTTCGCGCGGGCGATACCGTTGTTGTTGAGAGCATTTCCAGAATTGCGCGAAACACGCGGGACTTGCTTTCCATCGTGTCAGAACTGACCGAAAAGGGCGTGGAGTTCGTCAGTCTGAAAGAGAACATCGACACCACCGCCCCGCAAGGGCGTTTCATGCTGACTGTGTTCGGCGCTCTGGCGGAATTGGAGCGGGAGAACATTTTGGAGCGTCAGCGTGAGAGGATCGAAATTGCCAAAAGCGAGGGAAAATATAAAGGCCGCAAGCCCATTGATTATGACGAGGCGCAGATGAAAGCCCTTTGCAAGAAATGGCGGGCAGGCGAAATCACCGCCACTGCCGCCATGAAAGAGTTAGGCTTGAAGCCCAACACGTTCTATCGCAGGGTAAAAGAAATGGGGCTGTAACCAGCCCCGCAAACACGCAATCGATTCAAAAATTCAAGCGCACATGAAGCAGAAAAGTAAAGTGTGAAAAACGGGAAAATGAGCAAAAAGCCCTTGTATTTCAACGGTTTTTCCTTTTGGAGCGCTTGCCCCTGACGGACGCTGCCGCGGCCGTCAATGGCATTCAAGAGGTCAGCGGTTCGATCCCGCTTATCTCCACCACGAGTCCTGAAAACCATTGGTTTTCAGGACTTTTTCTTGTTATAATCGTGAATAATCGCTGTATAATCCGTATTTTCCGAACCAGAGCGTTACGCCCCGGTTCGCGTTACTCGCCGTACCGGAATCGTACCGGAATTACAACGGTTCTATGTGGTCCAATACGTCCAAATCCGGGCCTTTTTCCCCGGAAAAGGCACTGGAAAACTTCTCAATTGCCGCCAATTTCACCGGCTCCTGAACGTGCAGATAGTGCTTTGTCATGTCCACATCGGCGTGTCCCACGACGCTCTAGATGGTTGCCAGGTCAACGCCCAGCATTAGGATACGGAAGCCTCGTTTTTCTCACTTACCTCAAAAATTTTTTCACCGCCCTTAAAAAAAGTCCATCATAATACCACTAAAGCATAGAGAGCGAAAAACGGAACTCAATTCTCAAAAAAATTTTTCTCTCACTTGGTAGGCAGCGAAAACGCGATTTTGTCCGGCTCTGATACAAAACTTTTTCATTTTTGTATGGTTAAACAAAATTCCAGCGCAACATTTGTGAACAGTTCCAACCAGCGCACGGTGCGGATGGATTGCACCGGCTCTCAATTTGCGGTATACTGTCGTTAGGTTTGAGGAAGCGCATCGATGCAATGTGGGCAAAAAAAGAACCGCCCGGAATCCGAGCGGTACAAACGGGAGGTATTGGGGATGGGAGAACTAGCGAAGCTGCCGAACATCGGCAAGGCTGTGGAAGCGCAGCTGATTCAGGTGGGAATCGAAACCCCGGAGGCTTTGCGGCAAGTCGGCGCCAAAGCCGCGTGGCTGAAAATTCAGGAGATTGATCCGTCCGCCTGCATCCATCGCCTGCTGGCATTGGAGGGCGCGATTCAAGGTGTGAAGAAAGCCGGTCTGCCGGACGCGGTGAAGGCAGACCTGAAAGCGTTCTATCAGGCGCACAAGCTATAAAAAAGGAACCGCAAAAAAGCGATTCCCATTTGCGCCCTAACATATCCAGTTTACCATATTTATGCCGCCATGTCCATTCTCAGTTTCAGTATTTGAGCGAAAAGGGTTATCTTGCACGGCGCAGATACGCTAATATTGAATCGCTTATTATCAAGGCAACTGCACAAAGAAACAGGAAGGACACAGATTAATATGTACTCATATAGCTGGGATATCGAGACTGGTGGACTATTGCTGAACAGCTCTCCACTGTCATTCAGCAAGGAGCCCCGGCCGGTATACTACAAAGAATTGGACATATTGGGGTTTGATAAGTATTGGAACTACGCCAAGAATGACACATACCCTTATATGTGGGCAGAGGCTAACAGTTATTATTATAGAGGGCGGCTTGTTGCAAAGACAAAGGGTGGTAGCATGTGTACTGCCCCGGAAATTATTATTGTCGATGAGCCGGAATCCAACGGAATGCCTCTACGCTTTGTTGATATCCCAGCTATGGTTGAGAAGAATCGTGATCTCCTGGAAAAACTTGCAGCTGAAACGATCAATAAGGGATAATACGCGCGGAGACTTTTTCTGGGGTAGGTCAGGAAGTTCTGAATTTACCCGTTGTGGAAAGAAAACGACCGTTTTTTTGGAGCGGAATGTTAGAGCTTTCTCGACAGGATGTGCTGCAATTATCTGCGATGTAATAAAAAAGTATAAAATACAAGTTTATTACATGAATGTAACAAACTTGACGGTACAAAACGGTTGTGTTATGATAGCGGTGAACGGCGGTAGCACCTATGCAAAAGAGCCTGAAAAACCGTGACATCTATCTGCGGCAGCTTAAGGCATTTCAGGGCACGGAAATGATCAAGGTCATTACCGGTATCCGCCGCTGCGGAAAATCCTGCCTGATGAAGCTGATGGTGGAGCATTTGCGCGGCAGCGGCATCGGGGACAAGCAGATCGTGGAAATGAATTTTGAATCCATGCGGTTCGCGGTGATGACCGCGAAAGATCTGTATAGGTATGTCAGCGAACGGGTCATTCCCGGAAAGCGGATGTATCTGTTTTTTGATGAAGTGCAGCGCCTCGATGGCTGGGAAAACGCGGTAAACTCTTTTCGTGTGGACTTTGACTGTGATATCTATATCACCGGCTCCAACGCCCACCTGCTGTCCACGGAGCTTTCCACCTACCTGTCGGGGCAGTATGTGGAGATCAAGGTACTGCCTCTGTCCTTCCGGGAGTTTCTGGATTTCCACGGATACACCATTACGGATTCGCTCCTGCTTCGCAATCTGATGATGTTCCTTGCGGATAATATCGGCAACAGTGTCTCCGCAACCTCTATTGGAAATACCCTGGTCAGCGAGGGATTGCTGACGGAAGGCAATCGAAAAGTCAAACCCGTAACCCATACCATTCAGGCTTATTTCGAAGCGCTGAAGGATTCCTATATCTCCTATGAAATCAAGCGGTTTGACATTAAGGGGAAGGAATCCCTGAAAACCCTCGGCAAGTATTATGTCGTGGATACGGGACTGCGGAATTATCTGCTGCGCCAACCGGTATTTCCCTTTGCTGCCGGCACAGCCACAGGGGTGAAAAAATTTTTGATATCCGATGAAATCCATGATATGATAAAATCATAGAGATAAGATAGGGCTATTACTTTGGAGGTAACTTGTGGATACAAAAGAATCACAAAGCTGGAGACCATTTTTCTTTCTGATTATTGTGATACTCTTCCTTTTCGCCGCAACAGCGGGCGTACTGTCCTATATCCGGCACCTCGCAAATGCTTCTGTGTCTGCGAAAGAGGAGCCTTTTCAGGAATGCAGCCGTCACTACGCCTTTGTCATATCCTCCAGGGACGATATTTTCTGGGAGGAAATCTTTAATCAGGCCAGGCTTTACGGGAGCACAAGGGGCATTTACCTGGAGTGGATAGGAAAAGATCTCACTGTGGACTACACGAAGAAGGAGCTTTTGGAGATCGCGATTGCTTCCGGCGTGGATGGCATTATTTTGGAGGGGGATGGAAGCGAAGATATCAGAGAGCTGATCGCGGAGGCCAACAAGGTATCCATTCCGGTCGTCACTGTCCTCTCCGACTGCAGCGGAAGCCAGAGGAAGAGCTTTGTAGGAATTGACAGCTATGATGTGGGACGTGAATATGGACGGCAGATTATCCGCGAGGCCAACAGCAATACGAAGGAAGCCCTGATCCTGATGAACGCGGCAGCGGAGGACACGGGGCAGAACATCATTTTCAACGGGATTCAAGAGACGCTGGCCAACGAGGGAAACCATTTGAATCTGACCCTGACCGCACAGGCAGTTATGGCGGATTCCCAGTTTGGGGGAGCAGAGGAAATACGCAGCATTTTTCAGGAGTATTACCTGCATCCGGAGACCATGCCGGAAATCATCGTCTGCCTCAACGAGCAGAACACTGTCAGCGTATGTCAGGCAGTAGTCGATTTCAACCTGGTTGGACAGGTGGATATTCTGGGCTATTTTGCCACTGAGACCATTCTGAACGCAATCGACCGGAATGTCATTACGGCATCTATCGCCGTGGATACACAGCAGTTGGGCATCAGAAGCTTGGAGGCGCTGGATGAATACCTGGAGACGGGCTATGTGAGCGATTTTGTGGCAATGGATGTAAACACAGTAACGAAGGACAATGTGAAGGGGTATCTGCACAATGCGAGTCCAGACAAAGGATAACCACGGCACGCCGTTTATCAGCATCCGAAATAAGCTGCTTGTCATATTTATGATTCCGACAATCATGCTTCTGAGCATTAATGCCTATATCAATGCCGAAATCAATACCATGATAGATGATATCAGCGGCATCTATGCGAGCAATACGATGCTGAATGAGCTGCAAATCAGCCTGACGCAGGTGCACCACTACCTGGAAACATTCCTGGATACCCGGGATACGGAGGCTATTGAGGGATACTTGCGGAATCAGCAGGAGTTTTCAAACAGATTGGAGCAGCTCAACGGGCGGCTGCTGGACGACGACAGCATGATTACACAAAAAAATATCCGCAGTATCTCCGAAGAATATATCCGGGCAGCGGACCGGGCGGTTGAGGCCAAGCGCGGGCGGAACGTAGTGAAGTATAAGGAATACTACGATGACGCGGATCGTCTGTTCTCCTATATCAATTCTTACATATACAGCTTGAACAGCCGCCAGCTGCAGTGCAATTCGCATAACTATGAGGCGTTGTTTACCTCCCTGAAATATTCAGAAACAGCGAATCTTACCATATTATGCATGACCAGCGCGCTGGTGACCCTTCTGGTATTCCTATTGACCAGAGGCATTACAGACCCGCTGCAGCGTCTGGCGGAAGCCGCTGAGCAGGTAGCCAACGGCAGCCTGGTCGCGGAGGTCTCTGGCCCGGTGACCAACGATGAGGTTGGAATCGTGACCGCGGCGTTCAATCAGATGGTGGTCAGCCTGAAGGACAACATGGAGCAGGCCAGACAGCGCATTGCGTTGGAAAGCGCAATGAAAGAAAAACAGCTTCTGATGGAGGCGCATCTGAAAGATACACAACTGAAATATCTCCAATCCCAGATCAATCCCCACTTCCTGTTCAACACACTCAATGCCTGCGCACAGTTGGCTATGCTGGAAGGGGCTGACCGAACCTATACCTATGTGCAGAATGTGGCGGACTTCTATCGATACAATGTGCGAAAAAAAGACGGTGTTGCGACTCTTGCCGAGGAGATCGGCCTGGTGAACAACTATATCTATATTATCAACGTCCGTTTCTCCGGTGAAATTCATTTCATAAAGGAGATTGAGGAGGGCGTAACGGATGTCCCTATGCCGACTATGATTCTGCAGCCGCTGGTGGAGAACAGCATCAATCATGGCCTGAGAGATGTGGAATGGGAAAAAAAGATATGGCTTTCCGTTTACAGGGAAAATAACCGAATCTGCGTCAGCGTCAGGGACAACGGCATCGGGATCAGCCCGGAACAGACGCAGAGCATTCTGAATAATGATCTCAACGGGAATGGTTTGCAGGAGCACACCACCGGCGTTGGACTCCGGAATGTGATCGGACGGCTGAGGCTGTTTTACAATCGGGACGATGTGATGGAGATCACCAGTACGGGTTCCGGCATGGGAACGGAAGTTGCCGTTTTTATACCGGTTTAGGGGAGGAAAAGCCATGTATAAAATCATGATCGCGGACGATGAGGGAATCGTGATTGACGCGCTGAAATTTATCATTGAAAAGAGTTTCGGAGAGACCTGTCAGGTGCAGTCTGCCAAGACCGGAAGAAGTGTGATTGAACTTGCGGAGAGCTTTCGCCCGGACATTGCGCTGATGGATATTCAGATGCCGGGTATCAATGGAATTGAAGCCATGAAGGAGATCCGCAAGACCAATAAGGACATCATTTTCATCGTGATTACCGCCTATGACAAGTTCGACTATGCCCGGGAAGCGGTTGGACTGGGGGTAATGGAATATGTCAACAAACCCATTGACCGGGTGAAAATTACCCGGCTTCTGGAACAGGCCATGGAGAGAATTAACGGGGAGCGGGAGCGGCGGAGCAACGACCTTCGGGTGAAAGAGCAGCTGGCAACGGCGACACCGATTGTGGAAAGCGGCTTCATTTACTCCGTGCTGTTTCGGCAAAATTACGTCCGGGAAGTTTCTCAGTTCAAAGATCTGCTGGGGGTTACGGAGGACAGCGGCTTCATGATGGTCATTGAATATGACGCTCAGAAGGAGACTGGAACGCTTTCCAACACGGTGGATCTCAGTGTCCAGATGTATAAGAATGACGTCCGGCTCCGGGAAACGATTAAGGAGTTCTTTCCTGCGGTCATTGGACCACAGATGGCGAATACCGTGATCCTGTTTGTACCCTGTGCCCGCTGCCCCGCAGAACAGGAATACGAGCAGAGAATTCAGGTCATCCAGAAAGCCCGCCAGATGGCGAGAAAACTCCAGGACATTGTGGATGCCAGATTCCGTGTTGGAATCGGCTCCGTGAAAAGTCTGGAAGACGCCCATACTTCCTATACGGAAGCGGTAAGCTCCTTCCAGTTTTCCTCCGGAAGCGTGGCGCATGCCGGAGACCTCCCACTGTCCTGCGGCTATGAGGAGGACTACCCCGTTGAAACAGAAAAGGCAATCTTTGAGTGTGTGCAGAGAGGCGACGTGGCGGGAACTGTCGCGGAATCCAATCGTTTTTTTGAATGGATGTCTGGGAAATGGCAGGAAGACCCACAGGACGTGCGGCTGAAAGCTCTGGAATACGTCCTATGGGCTGAGCGAATCTCTTACCGAAACGGTGGGCGAACCTATCACTTTGCTTCCCGGCGCGACTATCTGTCTGCTGTATTGAGTGCGCCGACTCTCGAGGAACTTCGGATCTGGTTCCTTCAGAAGATGCGGGCAGCGGCTGTAAACCTGACTGAAAGCAGGGAGAAGAACTCCGCTGGACTAATCAAGCAAGCGCAGGAGTATATTCGGGCGCATTTCGCCCGAGATCTGTCTCTGGACAATGTTTCCCGTCAGGTCAATGTCAGCCCGTATTATTTCACCAAGCTGTTCAAGGAGGAGACGGGGCAGACCTTTGTGGAGTATCTGACCAGCATTCGGATGGAAAAGGCCAAGACGCTGCTGAACACAACGGATAAGAGCATGAAAGAAATCTGTACCGCCGTTGGATACTCCGACCCCAATTACTTCAGCCGTTCCTTCAAGAAAAACACCGGGGAGACACCTACAGAGTACAGGGGGAAACGATGGACATGAGAATCGCTGATCGCTTGAGAGCTGCCTTGGCGGCAGCCCTGCTTCTGATCCTGATGACAGGCTGCGGTTCGGAGCCGAAAGCATCGCCGGACACGCAGGAGGCATGCCTCCAGATCGGTATGCTTTTTGATAACTTTGTCATGGAACGATGGGAAAGAGACCGCGATGTGTTCGTGTCTGCCGCACGGGAGCTGGGCGCAGAAGTAAATGTACAGAACGCGAACGGAAGTGTAGAAGAACAGGTCAAACTGATGGAATACTTTATCCAGAAAAAAGTAGATGCCATCGTGATCGTGCCAATTGACTCCGCTCCTCTTTTGGAGACCGTCAAAAAAGCACAGAGTGCCAATATCAAAGTAATCGCCTACGACCGACTTATTGTGGGTGCGCATCCTGACCTTTATATCACCTTTGACAACAGAAAGGTAGGGGAACTGATGGCACAAACGCTTTTGAGCAATACAGAAACGACATCCGACCTTCTTTTGATCTGCGGCCCATTGACAGATCATAACGTGCTGGAGGTCGAGGAAGGCTTCCTGTCGGAAATCCAGGGGAAGGACGTAAGTGTTCTGGATACCTATTACACCGACGGATGGAAGCCGGAGAATGCCGGAGCCTACATCCGGGAGCATCGTGAGCTGGTGGAGTCCGTTTCCGGCATTATGTGCGGCAATGACAATCTGGCCGGGGCGGTGGTGGACGCGCTTGCGGAGCAGCGCCTGGCAGGAAAAGTCCGCGTAGTTGGTCAGGATGGAGATCTGGCAGCCTGCCAGCGGATTGTGGAGGGCACCCAGTCCATGACGGTATACAAGCCGGTGGACAAGCTGGCTTCCCGGGCAGCGCAGGAAACGGTACGCCTGATAAAGGGCGAAACCCTTGAATGTGAATATTTCCTTACAGAAGACGGGGATCAGATTCCCTATATCCGTCTTGCGCCTGTTGCCGTTACACTGGACAATATGCAGAGCGTTATCATTGACAGCGGATTTCATTTGAGAGAGGATGTGTACCTGAACCGACCGGATTTGATGAAACCGTAAATCGGATAAGGGAAGCTCTGAATTGAAGCAGCGGGAGAACTGGTTGGTATTACCGGTTCTCTTGCTGCGTTTGTGCATTTAGCACAAATATCACCCCTGGGAATTTTGTTATTATGATGAATATGTAGCAATTTTCAAACCTATTAAACAGCGATAACGCAAAACAATGCTATTTCCGGCAAAACATTTTCAGAATGCACAGGAATGTGAAGAATGTGTAAAACAAATTCATCATTATTTATGATAAAGTCAAACCATCAAAGGCCGGAGCAAATTCTGACGGCCAATAATAAGGAGGGTTTTCTATGAAGAAGAAGTTGATTAGTCTGCTCTGTGTGGCATCCCTACTGATCGGCCTGCTGGCCGGCTGCGGTAGTTCCGGCAGTGCACAGACCGCCAACGGAGCGAAGCCTGCCGCTGACAAGTCTGCGAGCGGAACCATTCAGGTTGGCATCGTGTTGCCTACCAAGGATGAGCCCAGATGGCTGCAGGATCAGGCACAGTTTGAGTCCATCCTGAGTGATGCCGGATTCACTAACCAGGTCATGTTCAGCCAGGGTTCTTCCGCGACTGAAAAGACAAACGTTGAGACGCTGATCTCCAAGGGAATTTCCGTGCTGATTATCTGCGCGCAGGACGGTGCTGCTGCCGCAGCTGCCGTTGAAGCGGCCAAGGCTGCCGGCGTGACCGTTATTGCTTATGACCGGCTGATCACCGGTACGGACGCGGTTGATTACTATGTGACATTCGACAGCTTTGCGGTCGGCGCGGCTCAGGGCCAGTATCTGGTAGACAACGCCCCTGCGGGCAGCGGCATCCCCCTGTACCTGTACGCCGGCGCGGCTACCGACAACAACGCGTTTATCTTCTTCGAGGGCGCCTGGAGCGTGCTCCAGCCCAAGATTGCTGACGGAACCTTTGTGATTGAGAACTCTTCCGAGGCAGAGGCTCTGCAGAACAAGGCTGAGCTCACCCGTGACGAAGTCGGCAAAATCGTCGGTCAGGTTACGACGGATTGGGATTTCAATGTTGCTAAGTCCAAGGCAGAGGCCAATCTGACCGCTGTTGGCGCGGACAAGAAGGGCGACGTTCTGGTTCTCGCCCCCAATGACGGCACTGCCCGTTCTATCGCGGATGTGTTCGCCGCTGACAAGGATGTCTCCAGCTACGTAATCACCGGTCAAGATTCTGAGAAGGCTTCTGTCCAGTATGTGATCGATGGCAAGCAGTCCATGACCGTGTTTAAGGATACCCGCACCTTGGCAGCTGATTCCGTCGCGATGGCAATGTCCATTCTGAACGGCGAAACGCCCAAGACCGACACCACCTACAACAATGGTGTAAAGGATGTCCCCGCAAAGCAGACTGACATTGTCGTTGTAACGAAGAGCAACGTGAAAGAAGCACTGATCGATTCCGAGTACTATGACGCATCTGACTTCACCGGTCTGTAATTTCTAAGGGAAGAAAGTTACCATATGCGAAAGGCCGGCTTTTGGCTTCAAAAAGCCGGCCTTTTGGCAGATTTGATACGAATTCTCGATGAAATAGTTTAATTGTTCTCAAGAAGGCACCGCCTGCTGGCGTTGCCGAATATGTGATTTTCGAAATGGGAAATCACATATTCCCATCTCATATGATTCTCTAAAAAAATGCTTAATCCGAATTGATGAAACATATTAAAAGAGAATCAGCATGAATGAACTGTATTGCCGCCGGGAGGCGGACGATCGAAAGGAGGCAGGGCATGAGCGAATATATTCTGGAAATGCGCGGCATCACAAAGACATTTCCGGGTGTAAAGGCCCTGGACAATGTGAATTTTAAAGTCAGGCGGGGAGAAATTCACTGCCTCGTCGGAGAAAACGGAGCCGGAAAATCAACACTGATGAAGGTCCTCTCCGGCGTTTACCCGCACGGAACCTATGAGGGAGATATTGTCTACAACGGAGAGGTTCAGCAATTTCGATCCATTGCGGACAGCGAGGAGCAGGGAATCTCGATTATCTATCAGGAGCTTGCCCTGGTTCCGGAACTCTCAATTTATGAGAATATCTTTTTCGGGCACGAAATTATGTCCGGTCATCATATTGACTGGAACGAAACCATCGTTAGGGCGAAAGAGGTCCTGAAAAAGGTGCGGCTGGATGTGGATCCTTCCACAAAGGTGAAGAATCTGGGTGTCGGTACACAGCAGCTGGTGGAGATTGCCAAGGCACTCTCTAAAAATGTAAAACTGCTGATTCTGGATGAGCCTACGTCATCCTTGAATGAGGATGACAGCCAAAACCTGCTGCAGCTGATTCGAGAACTGAAGGAACAGGGCGTTACCTGCATCATGATTTCTCACAGACTGAAGGAAATCATAGAAATCGCGGATACCATTACGGTACTGCGGGACGGCGCTACGATCTGTTCCATGGATGCCAGAGAGACAGCGGTGACCGAGTCCGAAATCATCAAGCACATGGTCGGTCGGGAGATTGACAATATCTACCCGAAGCGGGAGCAGCAAAATATTGGAGACATCAGCTTTGAGGTTCGCAACTGGACTGTCGAGGATTCCGCAACAGGTAAGGAAATCCTTCACAACGTCAATCTGAATGTCAGAAAAGGCGAAATTGTCGGCCTTCAGGGTCTGATGGGTGCGGGACGTACGGAATTTGCCATGAGCATTTTTGGCAATCCCTCACATTACCATATTAAAAGCGGAGAAATTTTCCTGAATGGAGAAAAGGTTTCCTTCGACAAGCCGCGGGATGCCATTAAGAAGGGAATCGCTTATGTTTCCGAGGATCGTAAGGGTAACGGTCTGGTGCTGATTCAGAATATCAAGTACAACATCACTCTGGCGGATTTGGAATGCCTTCAGAATGGCTTATCGATAGACGAAAATAAAGAAATTCAGATGGCCAATGAGCTGAAATCTTCTATGAACATCAAAGCGCCTTCCATTATGCAAAAAGTAGGCAACCTCAGCGGTGGAAACCAACAGAAGGTACAGCTGGCAAAATGGCTGTTTGCAAAGCCGAAAGTCCTGATTTTGGACGAACCCACCCGGGGAATTGACGTCGGTGCAAAATATGAGATCTACACGCTGATGAATCGGCTTGTAGAAGAAGGCATGAGCATTATAATGATTTCCTCTGAGCTGCCTGAGGTTTTGGGAATGAGCGACAGACTGTATGTCATGTCGGGCGGCAGCATTACCGGTGAACTGTCGGCGGAGGAAGCCGATGAAAGAAAAGTCATGGCTATGGCTGTCAGATCATAGGAGGTTTCGGAATGGAAAAGACGACACAAAACGAGCCGGAAAAGAAGAGCTTTATCAGTGAACTTTTTTGCCTCGCAAAGACGAATATCAGAGATTACATGATGTATATCGCCCTGGTAATCATCATGATATTCTTTAACTGGAAGACCCAGGGCGCCTTTTTACAGGCAGCCAACATAAGCAATCTGATCAAGCAGGTCGGCTATGTGGCAGTCCTTGCCATCGGTATGACCCTGATTCTGATTTTGAAGCACATTGATCTTTCTGTAGGCTATGTAGCCGGCTTCTCGGGAGCCATTGCCGCGATTCTGATGACGCAGTTTGGAGTTAACGAGTGGGTCGCTATTTTGGCTGTCTTGGTGCTTGGCCTTTGCATTGGTCTCTATCAGGGCACATTGGTAACAAGAGTTGGCGTCCCCGCGTTCGTTACGACATTGGCCGGTATGTTTATTTTCCGCGGCCTGCTGAGCCGTGCCCTTCAGAAAACCGGCACCATCATTGTTCCGAACAAGGGCTTCAATGCCCTGTCCAACGGATTCATCCCTGACATTCCCGGCGCGGACCTTGGATTCCATCTGCTCACCGTTCTGATCGGAGTCATTCTTGTCGCCGTTCTGATTTTCACGCAGGTTAAGGCCCGCCAGAATAAGCTGAAGTATCATTTCCATGTAACTTCCATGCCGGTATTCCTGCTGGGTATTGTCCTTGAGTCAGCGATTATCATGTATGTTATTTGGATACTGGCAAATTACAGCGGCCTACCCTGGACGGCTGTAATTGTAGCAGCGGTGCTGCTGAGCTACAATTACTTGCTGAACAAAACAAGACTGGGCCGGTACATCTATGGTATCGGCGGCAATGACCAGGCGGCAGAATTGTCAGGCGTCGATGTCAAAAAGGTGACGCAGTTTGCATTCTGCTCGATGAGTGTCCTTGCCGCATTGGCTGGTGTCCTCTACACGTCCCGTCTCCAGTCTGCGACTCCTACAGCGGGCAATGCCTTTGAGATGGACGCAATTGCTTCTTCCTATATTGGCGGCACCGCTGTCAGCGGCGGCATTGGCAAAGTGACAAACGCTGTCGTAGGCGCCTTCGTGATCGTGTCTCTGACAAACGGTATGAATCTGATGGGTGTTGATATCTCCTATCAGTACATTGTAAAGGGCATTATTTTTGTAATTGCGGTTGCTTTTGACGTGCGCAGCCGCCGCAAAGCAAAGTAAAGGATCAGCAGTGCGGAAAAAGACCTCTTTCGGCGTCCCTTCGTGGGACGTTCCCGCAGATTTTTTTGCTGCGCAGTACCGCAGTCCAGCTGGATAACGCTCCTGATACTAGGGCAGCACCGCGCAATTGCGTCTTCGAGTCTCAGCCGCCTTTTTGCCCCACTTCCGCAGTTCCGAAAATGGGAAATATTGCGCAGCCGTTGCCAGCGCAAGCTGGCTTACGGATGCGGCATACCCCTTGCGGGTACATACAGTATTCCACCATTTTTGGAACTTTGAATTGGGGCAAAAATTCTGGCTGATACTTCTCGCCGAATTGTGCGGTGTTGCCCTAGTTTTTCAAATTACGGTTAAACGCCGTTTTTTGAGACCGCGGTCTCGCGGTCAGCGGCATCGCCGCTGAAAACGTAATCCATACATTTCTCGCCGCCACTGGCGGCCTGCGCGCAAAGCGCAGGATAAAAGGTATTATCCATTTTATCGAGAAATCGTATAAGGCGCAGCGGTGCGGTGGAAAAGAAACAGGTCAAGTAGGTCCCCGCTGAACTGCAAGCGATATGCTCCCTCTATGAGAGATGGTGAAATGAGAAATCACTGTAACTCATAATGGGAGCATTATCATGTAATTCTCTGCAAATCAGCACCGGTTCTTTCCCGAAGCCTCTGACAGAGGAGGAAGAACGTCACTATCTGACCCTCGCCCAGCAGGGCGATCTGGATGCCCGAAACATCCTGATTGAGCGAAACCTCCGTCTGGTATCTCACATTATGAATAATGAATAAGGATAATGCGCAAGGAGACTTTATCTGGGGCAGAGCAGGAAGTTTGGAATTTACCTGCTGCGGGAAGAAAATGACTGGTTTTGGGAATGGAAAATTAGAGCTTTTCCGACAGGATTTGATGCGGTTTTCTGCGATGTAACAAAAAGGAAAAAATGCGAGTTTATTACATCAATGTAACAAACTTGACGGTGGGAAATGGCTGTGCTATGATTGCGGTGAAAGGCGGTGGCACCTATGCATAAGAGCCTCAGGAACCGTGACATCTATCTGCGGCAGCTCAAGGCGTTCCAGGACACGGAAATGATTAAGGTCATTACCGGTATCCGCCGCTGCGGAAAGTCCTGCCTGATGAAGCTGATGGTGGAGCATTTGCGCGGCAGCGGCATCGGGGACAAGCAGATCGTGGAAATGAATTTTGAATCCATGCGGTTCGCGGTGATGACCGCGAAAGATCTGTATAGGTATGTCAGCGAACGGGTCATTCCCGGAAAGCGGATGTATCTGTTTTTTGATGAAGTGCAGCGCCTCGATGGCTGGGAAAACGCGGTAAACTCTTTTCGTGTGGACTTTGACTGTGATATCTATATCACCGGCTCCAACGCCCACCTGCTGTCCTCAGAGCTTTCCACTTATCTCTCCGGGCGGTATGTGGAGATCAAGGTACTGCCTCTATCGTTCCGGGAGTTTCTGGATTTCCACGGATATACCGTATCGCAGCGCAAGACGATCACCGGACAGATGAAAAAGCGAATTACCGATGCAGACGGGGAAGTATGCGACCCGAAGGAGCTTTATGAGGCCTTTGCCAAATTCGGTGGCATGCCCATGCTGGCGAATGTGAGATTGGAGCTGGACAGGGTGAGCGCTACGCTGGAGGGTGTGTACTCTGCCGTAGTTGTCCGGGACATTCTGGAACGGGAAAAGCGAAAGGGGCAGCGCACCATTACGGATTCGCTCCTGCTTCGCAATCTGATGATGTCCCTGGCGGATAACATCGGAAACAGTGTCTCCGCAACCTCCATCGGCAATACGCTTATCAGCGAGGGACTGCTGACAGAAGGTAACCGCAAGGCAAAGCCTGCGACCCATACCATTCAGGCCTATATGGAAGCGCTGAAGGAGTCCTATATCTTCTATGAAATCAAGCGGTTTGACATCAAGGGGAAGGAATACCTGAAAACCCTCGGCAAGTATTATATCGTGGATACGGGACTGCGTAATTATCTGCTGGGCTACCGGGAGGGGGACACCGGACACATTTTAGAAAACATCGTGTATTTTGAACTGCTCCGCCGGGGCTACGATGTGGCTATCGGAAAGATTGACAAAAAAGAAGTTGATTTCATTGCCACCAGGGCAGATGATAAAAAGTATATTCAGGTCACAGAAGCCATGAATGCCCCGGAAACAAGGGAACGGGAATTGTCGCCCCTGCAAAAAATCCCGGACAACTATGAAAAGCTTGTGGTATGTATGGATACGGGCTTGCAGCAGGAACAGGACGGAATCCGAATTGTGAACGCGATTGATTTTTTGCTGGAGTAAAAGGAGAATGATGCAATTCATGCTCTATTTATGCCACATAAAAAAAGAAAGCCTGTTTTAAGTCGGATGGCAGAAACTGCGGTACCTGCTTTTGATGCAGAGCAGTTGGAGGAGATCTATATGCTGATTGATGATGCCTCTTTTGCGCGCATCTCAAAGAAGCAGAATATAGACATCTTTTCCGACGAGGAGCCTGGGGAGGAGCTTGCCGAGCCGGCGCCGGAGGACGATGCAGACGTTGCTGCGCCCCCAAAGAAAAAATCCGGCTTCTTCTCAACACTTTTGGCTGTTGCGGCAGCAATCGGTTCGGAGGAAGAATCAAAGAGAAAACGCCACAATGGTCGATGCGATGGTGACTGTGCAAACTGTCCCCCGCATTATGGTTACCGCTATGGCCGCTGGTATTATGGCCACCATCATGTGTACGGCTGTGAGTTTGGTGGAAATAAACGCGGCGGCGAAATGGACTAAAGAGAGATGCGGATGTTTGGAAAAATGAAAAACGCTCCTGTGCCTACCTATGATGTGACACAGAAGATAAAAAAGACTTGGTGGGGTGGTACGAAGCTGATCCTTACCACAAAATCAGAACAGCGCAAACGAAAAGCGGAGATACTCAAGCAAAATCCCAATGCCATCATTTTGGACAGTAAGGCAAAAAAGGAAAAAGAGCTGGAATGGATCGACCGCATTGAGGATTTTGATGCTTTTATGTGAGAAGGAGAATCTAGGCCGTTATTCCAATTTTTTACCAAGAAATTGCATGACGGATAGCGGACGGATTCGATCCTTTAGCAAGAAAAACAACAATGCCCATCTCAGCTCCCCAAAAATAATTGGGCACCCAGCGGTCAGACTGACCGCTGGGTGCCGCGGGCGATTTGTCTATTCGTTCATGATCTCCAGGATCATTCTGGCTCCCAGGCGGAAGCTGTTCTGGAACAACAGGCATTCTGCCATGTCCTGAAATTCCCGAACACTGTCCAGGTACTGTGCGAACAGTTTTCTCTGTGCGTCCGTGAGCGTATCCTGTAGGCTTTCTTCATTCCGGCTGATACGCAGAAGTGCTTCCTTGTATTCTTTTGCGGAGGATGTATCATACTCGGATGGCTCTATATTTCCATACCAAAAATCTTCTAAGACGCTCATACCGCAGCCTCCCCATATATGATTTCCTCCCGGACGATCTCCTCCGCTCTGGCTCGGATGCTGTTCATCCTCTGCACCCATGCCATAGGATCGTTTGCTTTCAAACTCTCGGTAACGCCCTCTGCGGTTTTTAATTGTTCAATCAAAGTCTCCATACGCACCTGCGCCTGTTCGTTCAGGCCGGCGAGATATGTCCAAGGCTGCCCGGTGAGGATTAGTTCATTGAATCGGATGGGGTGATATTCTCTCAGGTAATCCCGGTGCATTCTGCCCCAGTGGCCAATGCTGCGGGTTTCTTCCGGGAGCTTCAGATCGGGGATTTCGTAATCCCCCACACGAATGTAATGGATGTTCCCCTTCATACTCAGTCCTCCACATAACCGGCAGGTTGGTAGCGCACTCCGGCTTCCATCAGCTTTTGCAATTCCAGTTGGGCATCGAAACGATTCTGGGCTTCCATAACCACTTCTGTAAGGATGCTCCTGTCGGTATCCCACTTTTCCAGGCCCTCCAAATAGCGTCCACGGCGCTTGTCGTCGATGATGAAGGGCATCACATCGTGGCACAGGCATTCTTTGAACATAAGCAGGCGGCCAATGCGGCCATTTCCGTCCTCAAAAGGAAACGTTCTCTCAAACCTGAAATGGAAGTCTAAAATCGAACTTCTATCCACATTTTTAGAGGATTCATATTCCGAAATAAGGGTTTTCAGGTTGGGGCTGATATGGTCGGCGGGCAAAAGGAAGGGTATCCGGCGGTTTGAAGTTGCGGAGCGATACTGCCCGGAAATGACACGCTTTTTTCGTTCATCCACCGTGCCAGACATCAGCAGGAAATGCAGGTTTTTGATGTACTTCTGGGTCAGCGGCTCGTCCACAGTATCTAGAATATAATACTATTTCCTGATTAAAATCTTAATTTTAATCAGGAAGGCATCGCCTGACGGCGCTGCCTGTTTTGTGATTTATAAGGAAAGAAATCACAAAACAAGTCTCATATGAACTCCATGCCCTTCAGGCAATTAAAATCTTTTTTAAAGATTTTAATTGGAGTTCAGTATAATCCACACAGACGCAGTGGTTCAATGCTTCGATCACGTCCGAAACCTTCATGGGTTCAAAGCTGACGGACACTTTTCCTTTCTTGAAAATGGTCTCAATCTGGTTCCGGGTCAGCCGGTTGCTTGCCATCCGGCAGGAACAATAGGTGAGGTTTATCTGGACATAATCGTATAAACCATGGTAATTTTTCTTCTTTTTTGGCGAATCAGTTTCAGCGCCAGAGGGGGCAGCGGTTCGGGGCCTTCAGGGGCCGCAACCCTTGAAGGCTTCTGGGCATCCTCCGGAATCAGCCATGTTTTGTCCTTTTGTATTGCACCTGGAATACGTCCCTGAATACAGTATTTCCGGGTCATTCTCTCTGAGATTTTCCAATTCTCAGACGCTTCTAATGTAGTAATGTACTTCATAAAATCCGTCCTTTCAGCGGTTCGTTTTGGCGGCCTCTGGCGACGGTGAAATTCCGCGGAACTTTTCACAATCTGAGGAACTTTTCGTACCAGAGTTTTTACCAGAATTACGACGAAACACTGTATGCCAGCTGACAGATAATGGATTTTTATGCGATATAACTGGACATATTGGACTATTTAGGCCAGAAAAATTCATTGATATTCACTATGGAACCCATGGCATTCAAGAGGTCAGCGGTTCGATCCCGCTTATCTCCACCAAAAGTCGTGAAATCTACTCGATTTCACGACTTTTTCTTTATTTTTTGCGCAAAAAGTTGTTGTGGTCATGTTCAAGACGCATTCAAGCCCGCCTTTTAGACCTCTTGTATTTCACCTAAAAATCAAGTATTCAAGAGGTGGAATTTCATGGCTCGTATCGCAATGAGAAACTCCCAAAAGGTAACTTTCGCTGAAGTTTTTGAAATTTACATTTCAGCAGTCGCAGCGAGAGGCGTTAAAGAGATAATGTACAATAAATTGCGCAAATTGAAAACCGCATAAAAGAAGACATAGCTTGCAGGCTCTGGTAGAATGAAGTTACCACACAAACATT
>OGQX01000355.1_pt1 | contig 54148 bp, 44 predicted proteins | sample 1553291 | NCBI WGS metagenome assembly OGQX01 (sample SAMEA2580030, study PRJEB22360) | human gut metagenome | biome: human gut; feature: human-associated habitat; material: faeces | place: Denmark | collected 2008/2010
TTCTTTTTTGCTACAATCTTCTATCTATCACTCCATTTTTCGGAAGAACCAAAATTATTCTTATGTGCATTATTTGCTACTGTCTTTGGAGGTGTTGCATCAGCACATCCAATTACCGTGACCCTTTCCAAAGGTCAGACAGTGATTCTAGAGTCGACTAACTATCATTCAACTGCAGAGTTAATTGCAGAAGTCCAACGACTTGAGCAGGAATATAACGGATAAAAATCTATATCACTATCAATTATGTATGGAGGGACAATACCTCCATACATATTTTATTGACTGTCGGGCATGACACCAACCTAACTGGTTCACATCCAGTCGCGGGCATTTGCCACCAAGCGAAGCGAAAGACAAGTCGTTGTCAGTAATGGCACGGATGAAGGAAGTCAATAGCGAGACAGCCGAGCCTACGGACAGAAACTTGGTACAAGGCTAAACGGGAATGGGTAAGACTGCAAAACAAGCCGAACCCCGAATAGTAAACGTACTCCCCAAAGCAGTAAACCAAGAGGTTATGGTGTCATAAGGGTAGTGTCTTACACCGAGAGCACCCCTAGCGTGGATGTACGTGTGATAAAAAGTTCATGGGTGGGAGTCAGCTGAGCCCATAGTAGGTTTGTCACCATCACCGAAGGGATTAATGTATATATAGTGCAAATCGGTGTAGGCAATGCGTCGAGAGTCAGAAAGTGAGACAAGGGCATAACGAAGGAATCGTAATCCTCTGGCTTGGATGTAGCGGTGACGCTCCGGTGTATATTTACGAGCATAACGAAGAGCAATAAATGGAATTAATAGACGAGATTGTAGAAGCGAGGAACTTCCGGGAAGCCTGGATGTCAGTTATGCGTAACCATGGTGCAGCCAGTATCGACAAGATACCGGTGGAAGTGCTTGACGTGTATATGCCATCCCATATAGAGGAGATAAAGTCCTTGATAAAGAGCAAGCAACACAAGCCATTCCCCGTAAAACGTGTTTACATCCCCAAATCCAACGGCAAGCAAAGGCCGTTGGGCATCCCGACGGTCGTGGACAGGGTAGTACAGCAAGTAGCGTCGCAAGTGCTTAGCAAGTTGTATGAGCCAGTCTTCAGCGACCCCAGCTATGGTTCCCGCCCCAACCGAAGTTGCCACAAGGCAATAGGCAGGGTGGTGGAATATCTGAACGATGGATATGAGTGGGTGGTGAACTTCGATATAAAGAAGTACTTCGACACGGTCAAAGTCAAGCAATGGAAGAGATGTGGAACCATCTACAAGAATCTGCTTACTCTAAAGAGAATCGTCAAGAGCAATCTCGATGATACCTCTATCTATCAAGTCGCAATGACAAAGTTGGGCTGGTATCGTCAGTGCGGCATATTCGTATTCAACTACCTTCTCAGTCCCAAAGTGCTTGCCATGCCAAAAGTGAACAGTACTGATAAAAGAAAGAGCTGACCTGGCTTGGTCGACCCTTAGTCAAAGAGAGAGTATTTATATATTAATGTCGCACTCCATCTAGATAGCACAAAAAGAAAGTTTGTTAGTACAAGAAAAATCACTAACTTTGCGTGCTCTTATATTCTTGATAGAGGAGGATTAAGCATAAAATAATAATTGTTGAACAACGTACCGCATGACAAAGAAATTATTTTTGGCCTACAGCTTAGCTGTTATTATAGCCCTATTGGGGACGGAGACATCAATAGCGCAATCTCTGTCCAGCTCTGATATGCCGCCATTAAAACCAATAGAAAAAACGGTATTCGATACTGCCTACACAGAAATTTATTACGAATACTCCTTCAGAAGAGATTCTACGAAGAGTAAATGGACCAATGGCCAAACAATTTTATTGGTTGGGAAAAAGTGCCTTGGCTTTATGGACTATTACCAGTGGCAGTTTGATAAGGCCAACGATTCCCTATACTATGCCAAGCAGTCACCCATGTCGCTTATTACCAATGGATTGGGCTTGATGCAGAATGCTGTGTACAAGTATCCCCTTGTAATTGACAAGGGGACAGGAAGAGCCATAGTGCAAGTACAGAATATAAACAATTATGAATACACAGAACAGATGCCTGTAATCAATTGGAATTTGACAGATGGAGACACCTTAATAAGCAATGTACCATGTAAGAAAGCATTTTGCGTATACGGAGGCAGAAAATGGAATGCATGGTATGCCCCAACTTTCCATCTGAAAGCAGGTCCATACTTGTTCTCTGGTCTGCCTGGGCTTATCTTCGACATAAAAGATGCCAAAAACAATTATCATTTTACGCTGAATGGTTTGGAAAACCTTACTATCGGAACAGCAATATACTTGCATGCAGATGTTAAGATAATAAAAACTACTCGGCAGAATGCTCTCCGGGCAGTTGAAAATGAACAGCGTGACATCATTAAAGCCTTTGAGATGGCTTCACCGGGCATAAGATTCTCCGAAGATATGCAGAAAGGTAGCCACAGCCGCCCATATAATCCCATTGAGATAGAATAAATGAAACGCTTTATAATATTTCTATTAGCTGCCATACCGTTATTCTCTCGGGCGCAGACCCATAATGATTCTGTCTGGCGCGAAGTGAAACTTCCAGAGGTCACCGTCAAGGTGAGACCAATAGAGCAGAACGGCGACACAATAAAATATAACGTATCGTCCTTTAAAGACAAGGAAGACCATTACCTGGAGGATGTACTGAAGAAGCTGCCTGGTATAGAAGTGGGTGAAAATGGGACAATCTCCTATAAGGGCAATTCCATCAATCATTTCAATATCGAGGGGCAGGATCTGCTTGGAAACCGTTACAATCAGGCCACACGAAACCTGCCCGTTGATGCCGTGGCCCAAGTTCAGATAATGGAGAATGATCAGCCAATCAGAGCCTTGAAAAACAGAATACCATCAGAGCGTGCGACGCTTAATATCAAACTTAAGCGCGAATATAAATTAAAGCCGTTCGGTGAGGCACAAGGCGGTATAGGCTTTTCCGACAATACCTTGTGGGACAATCACATCACCCTTATAAATATTGCCAAAAAGAATCAGACTCTGATTACTGTAAAGATGAACGACACAGGGGAAAATATCAGCGAGAACACACTGGATCATATCGATGTTGCCAATCTGGACAACTATATTCCCTTACCTGACAATATAATCACGACGTCCTCAGCAACTTATCTACCAATACAGCTTAAAAGATACCTGATGAACAAGTCATACTCCATGGGTATTAACCACCTACATCGCATTGGACGTTACGGGAATTTCCGTACTAATCTTATCTATTATGGTACAAGTGACCTTCTGGCGGACAGCACCTCCAGCCTTTATGGAGGCTCACCAACACTGTCGCTCAACGAGAGCAACAGAAGGAAATCGCATGAGCATACTTTTGTGCCACAGTTCCGATACGAGCTTAACGCGCCCAAGGTCTATCTTGTTGACGACCTTTCGGCATCCTTGTCATATACTGACAACAGCAACCATTTAAACAGTAATGAGAACTTGCTGCAAGAGCATGTCGCACGGCATACATCATACGCACAGAACAAGCTACAAATGACGCTAAACGCGGGGAAACTAGCTTACACCATTAACTCATCAACAAGGTATTTGCGAAGAAGTGAACTAATGGGTGTTGAAGACTCTGCATCAACATACAATAGCCGTGAAAGGTTAATCCTCCAACAGCTGTTCACGCGTAACAGCCTATCTACGACACTACCTCTTTTGGGCAACAACATTGAATTGAAATATGGAATGGAGTACAAGGTTGACAGATTAAAGGCTGGCTCCAGCGATTTCAAACAGACCCATTATTTTCTCAACAAAGTGGGTGTTGACTATTCAATTCGGTATCATAAAGGCTTCGTGGCATTTGATTTTCCCCTTAATGTTTTTTCATCCTCAATATCCTGGAGCGAGACTAACAAAAGCGACACAAAAATCTATATCTCGCCTTCCATACACTGGAAGCACGACCTTTCTCCGTTCTGGCGTTTAAAAATACTCGGTTCATTAGATGACGACTTGGACAATTCCATCATGTATTCCGATAGCATTCTGACTAATTACCGTACTTGGGTGAATCCTTCAGAAAGATTTGGCTGGAAGCACTTGTCCTCTCTTCTTTTCTCTGTGAATTATGCAAACTTCATCACAATGTTTACATGGAATCTTACGGCTTCAGCGTCGTGGAGGAAGACCGACTATCACAACCAATACAGCTACGAAGAACGGTATACTGTCATAACGCCAATTTGGGCAGACACACATTCGCATATGTTTTTGATCCAAACCTCAGTAGATAAGACTTTCACACAAATAGGCTTTTCTGCTAAAGGCACTGTTAACTATACAAGGAACATACTGCCTGTCACGCAAAACAACGTGCAACAGACCGTGAAATCAAACATCCTTTCTCCATCAATGAAATTAAGATGGAACAAATTGACATGGCTTCAACTATCCAATGAGGCGACCTTTAATCTTTCATGGCAAGACTATTACCCAAACCATGCCGGATATTCTCTGAGGAGTTGGTTTGATGAGTTCAACATATATCTCTATCCATTGAGGAAAATCTCAGTCAGCACGGGATGCGAATACTCGTCAATAGAGACTGAAAAGGGTAAGTATAACCGCAATGCTTTTGTTGATGCCCGTATCACATATACCCCAACTAAGCGTCTTGAACTTGGAGCAAAACTCTCCAACGTCTTCAACCGGAGTCAATATATAGAAGCGTCTTATACAGGACTCAACTATCAATATTATTCAGTTCCGCTGCGTGGACGTGAAATTCTCTTCTGTGTAAAATGCAATCTGTAGCTATTGATGTCCATCAAATGTTTTTTCACGTATAGAGTTGGGAGATGTTTACAAATGCGACTTTGCTATCAAGTCACTTCATGTAAAGAAGACCATTGGCTCCAGCCCGGGACACAGATGAGATAGGACGACTGATGGCTTAGCACACTGGTTTCACTACTTCTACTCTCATACCAAGAGCACTGATGATCCTATAAAAGGCACCGACGCTGGGTGTGATGATACCATTTTCTATTTTTGAGATATACGACTTGGTCGTGTGAGTGCGTTTCGCAAGTTCAGCCTGAGTCATATTGGCTTCTTTCCGTGCGTCGTGGAGTATCTGACCCGAGTAGAAAGAGTATGCCTTCTCCTCTGCCAATGCTCGCTCGGGAGTTCCTTCCTTCCCAAATTTCTTATCAAGAACCAAATCGTAATCAGCGATTTTGTGATTGTTTGTCTGCATAGTATGCCTCCTTAATTTTAATTGCCTTTTCTATTTCTGCGTTTGGCGTCTTCTGAGTCTTCTTTTGGAAACCATTGAAAAGAACCACTATCCTACCTTCGTCAAAGATGAAGAATACACGGAATATATTGCTGTTGAATTCCGTCCTCAACTCATAGATGCCTTCTCTAATCAGTTTCACGAACTTCTTGGACAACCGATCTTGGGTCTTCAAGAGAAGTAATCCATACTGAATTTTCTCCTGCTCTTTGTCCGTCAGCGTTTCCATGAAAGCTTCAAAATAGCCACCATACGTAACTATCTTTCTTTCCATAGCGCAAAGGTAGGGAAAGTTTCAATATTAGACAACTTTTTCGTATACAATTTCCTGGTAAAAGATGTTAAATCGTATCACGAAATTGATAAACATCCATAATTTGCAATTTGTAATCAACACGTTTTTTTAGGATATGGCTGAAGTTCTTACTGTACATTTTTGTACCATTTACCACGTAACCATCTGATAATCAATCAACATTATATTCCCATATGAACAGCGTCATCCGGCAGTTGTGGGAGCAGGGAACGGATGTTGTCATGGTCGATACCGGCAACTCCTACGAGGGGCTGTGTGAGTATGCAGGCGGCAAGTACATCAGCTATACCGAGGAGCATCCCATCACCATGAATCCCTTCCGCATCCAGCGTGAGGAGCTGAACGTGGAGAAAATGGACTTTCTTAAAAACCTTGTCATGCTCATATGGAAAGGCTATTCCGCTGTCCCCAGCAAGATAGAGGAACTGCTTATCGAGCAGGTGATCAAGGAATACTACGAGGTCTATTTCAACGGCTTCAAGGGTTACAGCAAGTCGCAGCGGGACGCGCTCCACAAGAAGCTGCTCATAGAGACAGCCACGGAGGGCAAGCCTACAGACACCAACGAGGATGTGGAGAACCGCATTAACAAGAGAATAACGGAGATGGAGGACCGTCGTCGTGCGCTGGTTGTCAGCGAACTGTCCTTCAACAGTTTCTTCGAGTACAGTACGGCGCGCCTCCCGTATATTTGCAACGAGAACCGCATCACCGGCATCGACATCTCCTCCTATAACTACTCTCTCTCAGAGTTCTACCGTGGCGGCACCTACGAACGGACGCTGAACGAGAACATCGACTCCTCGCTGTTCGACGAGACCTTCATCGTCTTTGAGATTGACACCATCAAGGACAACAAGACGCTGTTTCCACTGGTCACGCTGATCATCATGGACGTCTTCATTCAAAAGATGCGCATCAAGAAGAACCGCAAGGTCCTTGTCATCGAGGAGGCATGGAAAGCCGTCGCCTCTCCCATGATGGCGGAGTATATCCAGTATCTCTATAAGACAGCCCGAAAATTCTGGGCCATGGTGGGCGTTGTCACCCAGGAGCTTCAGGACATCATCGGCAGTCCAATCGTCAAGGAAGCCATCATCAACAACTCCGATGTCACGATCCTTCTCGACCAGGGCAAGTTCAAGGAGCGTTTCGACGACATCAAGGCCATCCTCGGTCTCACTGATGTGGAGTGCCGAAAGATATTCACCATCAACCGGTTGGAGAATACCGAAGGCCGCAGCTTCTTCCGCGAGGTCTTCATCCGCCGTGGTCTCGTTAGTGAGGTCTATGGCGTGGAGGAGCCCCGGGAGTGTTATATGACCTACACCACGGAGCGCGCCGAGAAAGAAGCCCTGAAACTCTACAAGTCGGAGCTCGGCTGCAGTCATCAGCAGGCTATAGAAGCTTATTGCCGCGACTGGGCCCTTTCCGGCATCAGCAAGTCTCTGGAGTTCGCCCAAAAAGTCAACAAGGCCGGCAGGGTGCTCCGTCTTCAGAAGAAAACGTAAATTCCCATAACCACATTGCGATGAAAATAACCCCAACACGATGAAACCAACGGTCGTCATACAGATTCTCCTTCTCACCTTGGCTGTGCTCCCTGTCAGGGCCCAGTATGCCAGCATCAATATCGACTACAAGACGATGGAGGGCATGACAGAGGCGTATGCGACGGAAGCTGCCATCGAGGCGTTGCATAATGAGAGCCTACAGAAGATCTACGACAGCTATCAGGCGGCAGGCGTCGCCAGCTCCGGCATTTTCTCTTCGAAGTATCTCGAGCGCAAGGCGCTGACCGACCTCAACCTGTGGAACGATGAGAAGGAGAACTATTACTATACGCGCATCTATAACATCGTTTCGAAGCGCATCATCCCCAAGACGGTCACCTGTGCCCGTCTGATGGTGGAGGATCCGTCTACCGCCGTCTACTGGGGCAGCTACCTGTTGAAGACGACGGATGACGTGAAGTCGTTGTGCCAGCAGTTTGAGAGTGTCGTCACCAACAGCAGTCTGAGTTTTAAGGATATAGCCTTCCTGGAGCTAAGCGATGAACTGAAAGCCATCGTCGACATAACCCAGTTGGGGGGTATCAACTGGAAAAATCTCTTTGAGAATATCGGCAGCGACATCAGCGGCCGGTTCACCAAGGACCATCTGAAGGCGGACTTGGATAACCTCATCAACAAAGGGGTCGGCCTTGCCAATGCCGGTTACCGCAACAGTCTTGCCCAGTTGCTTCAGGGCACGAGTTTCGGAGGGACGTTCCTCGAGAAAGCCACGAGTGTGATCACCCTTGCTGACAATGCGAGCAACTTGTACGGAGACTTCAAAAAACTCTCCACCAGGCAGTTTGTTGAAAAGCTGACGGGCATGAACAGCGTCAGCGAGCTGTTTAAACTCAGCGACTACAACATCACCGGTTGGCTGGACGACTACAGTCAGGCGGCCGTAGGACGACACTACACCCAACGCGTGTATATCTACCGTCGTGACCAGGGCTCCGAGACACTGTGCGACTACCGTCCGCCTACTGACAACAATGCCATCATCTATGGCGACCACTGGTACCGCATCAATACCCGCGATGCTGGTTTCACGCCAAGCAGCGCACAGTATGAGGCCATCCTCTGCAACTCTGAGAATCATGCCGGATGGAGCCGGCAGCGTGTCAGGGAACTCAACAGTGGGGACCAGCGCTATCATTTCAACATGTACTATTCTCCCTCAGCTTATATCCTGAGCAAGAAGAAAAGCGGCCAGTATGCCAAGGCCTATGCCTATTCCATCCGGGTAAGCAAATCATGGGACATCAAGGAGGAAGTCTATGAGGAAGTCTTTGACAGCTACAGCATGAACTGGAACACGTTCATGGCACAGATGCAGGCACGCCTGACGCAGTATAACGCCAACGGCGACCATCAGGACATCAGCAACACCAAGGAGTTGGACGACTATATCAGCACACACAACGAGGAGCCCAACTACACCTATTATATCGGTTACGATACCCGCCGGTATTACGCTACTACCGATGCCGGGAAGCTGGCCGGTTCCTCATCCGCCACATTCAGCATCACCTGTCATGACGGGGGGACATTGGGCAAGGGCAGCACCACCTATAAATGCGGCGACTGCGGCAAGACCGTCAGTGCCCATACCCGTCAATGCTCCATGAGAACATCGCTGGGCGGTGACGACAGTGGAGTGGAGACCGCTGACCTGCAAACCCGTCTGGTCCGTCTCCAGCAGCAGGCGGCTGTCCTCCAGGCTCAGGTGGACCAGCTCAACAAGGAGAACAGTGAACTGCTTCGTAAGATGTCCGGAGCCAGTGGCGAGGACTACGAGCGGTACAGGACAACCTACGAGAACAACAAGAAGAAAATCGCCGACTTGCAGTCGCAGCTTGACAACCTCAACGACGAGATTGTACTGACCCGGCAGGCCATCACGGAGGCCCAGGAGGGCGAAAAGGAGCAGACGGACGATTATAACCGCATCCCACAGCTGATGAAGGCGATGAAGGATGCCTATCACGTCAGTTGGACAGACAACGGCAGCTGGTCGGGCAACACCTTTATTCGGCAGGGTACAGTGGGAAATGTCAAGGGAACAGTAACCTTCAAGGCTACTGTCTCCATCGCCCGCAAGCCCAAGTATTTCATGGGCATCAAGGTTCACCGTGCCATCGTACAGATAGACTGGAGCCTGACGAGCAGTTGGAGCGACACATCAGTGGCGGAAACCATGACGCTTGATACCAATAAGTCGGATGAGGAGAACGCACGAGTTGTCAATCAGAAGATCAGCGAGCTGAAGAAAGCCCATCCCGACTGTGATGTCACGGTGGAATATGCCAAATCGAAGGAAGTGGAGGAGGACACCACGGAGGATGTTCACCACCTGCTGTGGGCGAGCGACCGGCTGGAGATAGCCCGTGGCATCGAGGCGAGGCTGGCACGCATCTACACCGATTTGGTCATGATAGAGAAATTCCTTCACTACCGTCACAACCTTTTGGACTGGGCGAAGGAGCTGGCTCCCAAACTGAATGCCGACAGCAACCGGAAGCTCAGCATTGCCGAGCAGTGCCACCGGCGGTGGATGCGAAACGGCGGCAGTGCCAATTATCAAAGAGAAGATGAAGAGGACGAAGACCGTTTCCCTTGATTCAACTAATAATATAAGGAGTATGAGTAATACCAATAATACAAGCAATACGGGCAATAAGTTCCGACCTTTCGGTTATCGGCTGATGACTGTACTGACGGTGATGATTCTCGGCCTGCCGCTTAGGCTCACGGCGCAGGTGCCACGGGATATCCCGACCGTAGAGGCGTACATCAATGACCACAAGAAGCAGCGCAGTCTGCTCCTTGCAAGGTCTGTCCTGGAAGAGAGCAACCAACTGCTCCACAAGACCAGTGAGGCGACGCACCGCCAGTACAGGGATATCAACATCGAACTCGACAAATACACGCGTGCCTTCGACATCATCGACCTGGTCTATAGCACGGTGAGCACCGGTTTCAACGTCTATCGCACCTATGATGATGTTACTGACAAGCTCGGCAAATACAAGGCACTGTTGTCGGAGTACAACGACAAGATCATCAAGCGGCGGCGTATTGAGTCCGCCGACACGCTGCTTCTGGCCGTCAACGCCAGAGCTGTCAGAAACCTCAGTGCGGAGTGCCGCAACCTCTATTCGTCCGTTTCCGTCCTTGCCGCCTATGCCAGCGGTCAGGTCAGCTGCACGCCCGCCTCTATGATGCTGATGGTCGAGAACATCAACAGGTCGCTTGACCGCATCAAGGACATTGTCAACGCCGCGTATTTCCAGACATGGAAGTTCATCCAGGCGCGGACAAGCTATTGGAAAGGAGAGCTCTACCGCTCCAAGACCCTCAAGGAGATGGCGGGAGAGGCCCTTGGCAGATGGAAAGGAGCCGGAAAATTAGGATATTAACTTGAAACGATATGAAAACAAGCAGACGACACCTACTCATGCTGACAGCCATGCTGGTCAGCATTCAGTCGTGGGCACAGCAGGTCACCTACAACCATGACGCTTCCAAGTACGGGCAGATCATGGTGATGGAGTTGGGGGCAGGCAGCCTGACCCCGGAAGTCTATTACAAACTGACGCACAACAGTTACAGAAAAGGTGCCAAGGCGCAGACCTCGGTCAAGAACACCCTTCGTACCGCCGCACAAATAGCCTCGCTGCCTCAGGTGGAGATGGCGGACAGCATCCAGAAAGACTTGGAGAGCCGGGCAAAGATTGAGGCCATGAACATCGCCGACCGGCAGATAGACATCGCCTGGCTCACGGAAGGGGAGAAGATCAACAGCCGGTTGTTGGCCTTCAAGAACAACCTCAACGGACTGGTTGGCAAGGCAACGTCCGAGGAGATAGACGCATGGGCGGACCTGGCCAGGATGTACGACTTTGCCATCAAAACAGTCCGAAAGGGCTATATGCCGAACAGCGAGCGGCAGAAGCAGTACCTCGCCATCTATGACGAGGTGACGGCATCGAACGACAAGCTGATCCTGCGCGTCCGCTTCCTGGCCACGAAGCAGCGTGCCGACAGGATTGTGACAGCCATGTCCCATTTCCAACACCGTGTCAGAGAGAATGCCACGGCCGCCTACAACCGTTGGCGTGACAATGGCCTGAAGGCAAAGACCACGACAAAGGACAATAACATCATTACCCCATAAACGACAACGACTATGCCCAACGACAGCACAGCAGTAGATTTCGGCATCAACCTTCTCGAAGAGGAGATTGACGACGTGATTTTTCGCACGAATGAGTTCCTGACCGACGCGACGTTCACGGGCGGGCAGGGCCCGTTTTGGTGGATTCTCCAGATGTCCATGGCCCTGGCCGGACTCTTTGCCATCATCATGTGTGCCAACATGGCCTACAAGATGATGGTCAGGCGCGAGCCCTTGGACGTGATGAAACTCTTCAAGCCTCTCGCTATCAGCATCATCCTCTGCTGGTGGTACCCGCCGGCAGACACGGGGATAGGCGGAGGCAGAAGCACATGGTGCGCCCTCGACTTTCTCAGCTATATCCCAAATGCCATCGGCAGCTACACCCATGACCTCTATGAGGCCGAGGCCGCGCAGGTGAAGGACAGGATGGACGACGTGCAGCAGCTGATGTACCAGCTCGGCGACGAGGCTTCCGACCCGATGTCCACCATCAAGGCGGCGAGCAATGCCGTGAGCGCCCTGCTGACCCAGGGCAGCGTGCAGGACGTGACTGATGCCGATGCCGCGGCGGAGGATGAGAAGAACATCGTCAAGGCCGAGATGACGAGCACCTCTGCTGGACTCGTGATGCTGATAGACAAGATCATCATGCTCATCGCTTTGATTACTTTCCGCATCGGCTGGTGGGGCACCATCTACTGCCAGCAGATTCTCTTGGGCATGCTGACCATCTTCGGACCCATCCAGTGGGCGTTCTCGCTTCTGCCGAAGTGGGAGGGGGCATGGGCGAAGTGGATCATCCGCTATCTCACCGTCCACTTCTACGGAGCCATGCTCTACTTCGTCGGCTTCTACGTGCTGTTACTTTTCGATATTGTCATCAACATCCAATACAATGACTTGATGGCGGTTACGGCCTCGGACGAGACCGTTGTCAACTACTTGCAGAACGCGTTCTTCACGGCTGGTTACCTGATGGCCGCAAGTGTTGTGGCCCTGAAGTGTCTGAACCTCGTTCCCGACCTTGCTGCTTGGATGATACCTGAGGGCGACACGGCATTCTCTACGAGAAGCTTCGGCGAGGGTGTGGCAACGTCCATGCGCCAGTCGGCCGGGAAGGTATTAGGAGTGTAAACATCAAATCGCAATATTATGGTTATCAAGAATTTAGAAAATAAGATTAAACTGGTACTTATCATCTGTTCGCTGTTCCTGGTGGGCTGTGTGGTCATCTCGCTCGGCAGCATCTGGACAGCCCGCACGATGGTTGACGATGCCCACCGGAAGATCTATGTCCTCGACGGTACAGTACCGATTCTGGTCAACAGAAGCACGATGGAGGAGACCCTCGATGTGGAGGCGAAAAGCCATGTGGAGATGTTCCATCACTACTTCTTCACCCTGGCTCCCGACGACAAGTACATCAAGTACACGATGGAGAAGGCGATGTATCTCATCGACGAGAGCGGCCTTGCCCAGTACAATGCACTGAAGGAGAAAGGCTTCTACGGCAACATCATGGGCTCCAGTGCCGTGTTCAGCATCTTCTGTGACAGCATCCACTTCAACAGGGACAGTCTGACGTTCACCTACTATGGCCGTCAGCGCATTGAGCGGCGCACGTCTATCCTCATGCGTGAACTCGTCACCGAAGGTGCACTGAAACGGGTGCCGCGGACGGAGAACAATCCTCACGGACTGCTCATTGTGAACTGGAGAACCATCCTCAACAAGGATCTTGACCAAAGAACGAAATCCAATTATTAGAAGCTATGAATCTCAAGAAAATCATTATCGGGGAGAAGATGCCCGACAAGAACGATCCGAAATACAAAGACCTTCACGACAGCAGTGTGAAGGCCGGGAAGACTTTTGCGGAGACAGTGCGGCTGGACAAGGCGGCAGCTAAGGTGCAGGGCTTTGCCTCCCGCTATCCGAAGATTTTTCTTTGCATCATTTTCGGCTTTGTCCTTTTCAGTGTGGCACTCAACCTCTACCGCATGTCCACGGCGGTGAGCCATAAGCGGCAGCCGTCGAGTGCCGTGGAGCGGCAGGAGAAGGAGCTGCGCTTCCGCCGCCATAACGGTGGCAGCAGGCAGCATGTGGAGCGTACAGCCCAAGTGTCGAACCCTACAAGCATCAGGAACTATGAGAATAACAGACAAGATTAATTTCCGGCAGCCGAAGTACATGCTGCCCGCCATCCTCTATCTGCCCTTGCTGTTCTTCGGCTATTTCTTTTTCCGCTTCTTCAACATCGAGAAGGTGGATGTGGACGACAAGAAGCAGACTACAGCGTACTACAACGACAAGTTGCCCGATGCCAACCTCAAAGGCGACGGCATCGGTGACAAGTACAGCAATATGGTCAACAACTTCGGAAAGATTAAGGATGAGTCAGCCGTGGAGAATATCGAGCGTGGCGGCGAGGAACAGAAGGAGTCGTACCAGTCGCAATACACCGATGCCGAGGTGGCTGCTTTGGACCGGCAGAGTGACGAAGCCCAGCAGTCGATGGAGCGGTTACGCCGGTTGCAGGAGCAGATCAAGGAGCAGCAGCAGAAAGACAATAACGTCAGTGGCAGCCACTACGACAACACGTATGACGAACAGCGCACCCTGGAGGATCTTCAGAAGAAACTGACCGATGCCCGTGACGAAGGCTTGCGCGGCAGTGGTGTAGCAGCTGATGCCGGGAGCAATGACAGGCCGACATCGGGCAGCCACTATGCCAAACAGAAGGAGCAGCAGACAGAGCAGAGGAAGACCGTCAATGAGAAAGCCGTGAACGAGATTGCTGAGGAAGCAGAGGCTGAGGAGGTGGTGAAGCGGCAGAAGGAGACTTCCGAATACTTCAATACCATCGCCGTCAATGAGACGCAGTGCAAGCTCATCCGCGCGATTGTGGATGAGGAGATAACGGCTGTCGATGGCAGCCGTGTCCGCTTCCGCCTTCTCGACGACATCGACATCGGTGAGCGCACGATAGCCCGTGGCACCTGTCTCTACGGCACACTCAGCGGCTTCGGCCAGCAGCGTGTCAAGGGCACCATCAAAAGTGTGCTCTATGAGGATGAGCTGATAAAAGTCCATCTGAGCATCTACGACACCGACGGCCTGGAGGGTCTGTATGTGCCCAAGAGCAGTTTCGGCGAGACCGTCAGGGATGTGACAGGCAGTACGGTGGGTCAGAACATGAGCTTCACCGACGGCTCTGTCTCCGGTGCTACGGCACGGTGGGGGCAGCAGGCACTGCAGAACGCCTATCGCAAGGCCTCGAATGCCCTGTCGAAAAACATCCGGAAGAACAAGGTCCGGGTGAAATACGGCACGATGGTCTATCTCATCAACAGCAAGGACAAGCAGAAACGATAACAATAAAAACAGCAAAGCAATGAATACGCATAGATTTCTCTTTTTCATCATGTCCGTCTTTCTGTTCACTGCAGTGAATGCCCAGAAGACGATGGACTGCATGCAGCTCCTGACCGTCAACGAGAACATCACGACGGTCATCACCGCCAGTGAGCCGGTGAGGTTCGTGGACATCAGCACGGACAAGGTCGTGGGCGACCAGCCCATCAGCAACACCATCCGTCTGAAGCCCAAGGAAGGGGTGGAAGTGAACCGAGACGGCGACATCCTCGGTGTGGTGACCATCGTCACGGAGCGCTACCGCAGTCAGTACGGTCTGGTCTATACCTCGCGTCCGGAGGAAGCGGTGACCGACAAGACTATTCTGCTGGATGAGCGCACCCGTTACAACAATCCTGCCGTCAGCCTCTCTACGGAGGACATGGCGCGCTATGCCCGACGGATTTGGCTTTCATCGTCCAAGAACATCCGCTCGTCGAAGAAGCACAAGGTACAGATAGCGTTGAACAACATCTACAGTGTGGGCGAGTATTTTTTCCTCGACTTCTCTGTTTATAATAGGACGAACATTCGCTTTGACATCGACCAGCTGAAGATTAAACTCCAGGACAAGAAGAAAGCCAAGGCCACAACGGTGCAGACGATAGACCTTGAACCAGCTTTCACGCTCGACCGATCTCTGTCGTTCCTCCATGGCTACCGCAATGTCGTTGTCATCAGAAAACTGACCTTCCCCGATGACAAGATCCTCACCATCGAACTGAGCGAGAAGCAGATCAGCGGGCGTACCATCAGCCTAAAAGTCAAATACAGCGACGTGCTCAATGCGGATGCCTTCAGCCGAAGCTTAAAATGAGGATGTGACCAAGCTATGGTCATAGGGTGACCGGCTCATGGTCATAGCACGACCACGCTATGGTCACGGTATGACCATGCCTTAGTCATTCCGCATCAACGTATCATTGTAACCCCAAATCAAAGAAGAAGCATGGAAGAAAGCAAGGACCTGCAGTCCATCTACAAGATTTTCAGGACGTTCATCTATCTGTCACTGGTCATCGAGTTTTTCGAGTATGCCATCACCCCCGGAATGCTGACGTTCTGGGGTGGCATCATCGCGGACATTCACGGCAGGATGAAGCTGATGGACATCTACCAGGACGGTCATCTGCTCCACAGTAAGATCATGACACTGCTCATCATCTGCGTGACCTGCATCGGCACGAGGAACAAGAAACATCTTGAGTTCAACGCCAAGCGGATGGTCATCTATCCGCTGTCCTTCGGGCTGATGCTGATGTTCCTCTCGGTGTGGATGTTCTACCGTGGCTGGCAGCCTTGTTTCTTCTCGCTTCCTTGCAGCACGTGGCTCTACTTCCTCATGTCGGTCGTGGGCACAGTGCTCTGTCATGTGGCATTGGACAACATCTCGAAGTATCTGAAGGACGGACTGCTCAAAGACCGCTTCAACCTGGAGAACGAGAGTTTCCTGCAGAACGACAAGAAGATTGAGAACAAGTACAGTGTGAACATCCCCATGCGTTATTACTACAAAGGGAAGTTCCGCAAGGGCTGGGTGAATATCGTCAATCCCTTTCGTGGCACGTGGGTCGTCGGAACGCCGGGCTCGGGTAAGACGTTCTCCATCATCGAGCCATTTATCCGCCAGCATAGTGCCAAGGGCTTTGCCGTCGTCGCCTACGACTATAAGTTCCCGACGCTGGCGCAGAAACTCTATTATCATTACCGCATCAACAAGAAGGCGGGACGCACACCGAAAGACTGCGACTTCAACATCATCAACTTCGTCAATGTGGAATACAGCAGGAGGGTGAACCCCATCCAACTGAAGTACATCGGCAATCTTGCAGCTGCCAGTGAGACGGCGGAGACGCTTTTGGAGTCGCTGCAGAAAGGCAAGAAAGAGGGTGGAGGCGGCAGCGACCAGTTCTTCCAGACCTCAGCGGTCAACTTCCTCGCTGCGTGCATCTATTTCTTCTGCAACTATCAGAAGCGGCCCTACGATGAGCATGGCAGGGAACTGGCTTATGACAAGACCATCGACCCGGAGACAGGGATGATCAAGCCCACGGGCGTCGTCCGCGATGCCGGGGGCAACGTCTGTGAGCCTGCCTATTGGTTGGGCAAATACAGTGACATGCCACATATCCTCTCGTTTCTCAACGAGAGCTACGAGACCATCTTCGAGGTGCTGATGACCGACACGGAGGTGGCCCCCTTGCTCGGACCGTTCCGAACGGCTTTTGAGAACAAGGCTATGGAGCAGTTGGAAGGAATGATCGGAACGCTGCGTGTGTTCACCTCCCGACTGGCGACCAAGGAGTCGTACTGGATATTCAGTAAGGAGGGTGATGACTTCGATTTGAAGGTGAGCGACCCGAAGCATCCCAGTTACCTGCTCATTGCCAACGACCCCGAGATGGAGAGTATCATCGGGGCGCTCAACGCCTTGATCCTCAACCGTCTTGTGACGCGTGTCAACACCGGGCAGGGGAAGAATGTTCCGGTGAGCATCATCGTCGACGAGTTGCCCACGCTTTATTTCCATAAGATTGACCGGCTCATCGGTACGGCGCGAAGCAACAAGGTGAGCGTGACCTTAGGCTTCCAGGAACTGCCACAGTTGGAGTCAGACTATGGCAAGGTGGGTATGCAGAAGGTCATCACCACCGTCGGCAATGTCGTCAGCGGCTCTGCCCGTGCGAAGGAGACGTTGGAGTGGCTCTCCAACGACATCTTCGGCAAGGTGGTGCAACTGAAGAAGGGCGTGACGATCGACCGCGACAAGACTTCTATCAACCTCAATGAGAACATGGACTCGCTGGTGCCGGGCTCTAAGATTGCCGACATGCCCACCGGCTGGATCTGCGGTCAGACTGCCCGCGACTTCATCAAGACCAAGACGGGGCGTGGCGACAGCATGGACATCCAGGAGGCAGAGGAGTTCAAAACCAGCAAGTTCTTCTGCAAGACCGACTTCAACATGGCTGAGATTGCCAAAGAGGAGAAGGACTATGCCCAATACCCCTTGCCAAAGTTCTACAACTTCCCTTCGGTCGAGGCGCGTGAGCGCATCCTCTATGCCAACTTCCTGAAAGTAAACCAGGAGGTGAAGGATATGATTGCCGAGATACAGGAGTTCTACAAGAGGTGAAAAGGGTTGAAACTCAGAATAAATAGAGTTCAACCCTTAGTTATTTCTTATAGTATACAAATTTCTATTTCCATTTATCTTGCTTTTTCACCGCTCTGTCTAAGACGATGGTGGATCCTGTGAACATAGCACCACGGAATTTTGTCCCATATTTATTTACTAATTCAATATTAGGATCGAAAAATTTGAATAACACGAAATTAGGCTTGCCATATGTAACTTTTGAAGCATAGCTGATTTCAAAAGGGGTGCCCTTGAAATCTTTAATCGTGACTTTGTCATCTTTTCCCAAAGATTTTACAGCATTACTAAAGTCTTGTATGGCCTTCAGAGCCTTCTCCTTGTTATCAGATAGATAGAAAACAGATACAGCATGAACATCTTGCCCTAAATCATCAACTTCCGCATTGCTGAATTTTAAGCAATACAAGCTATCATCCGAGAGCCACACTTCCGGATCATTTAAACCGTATGAATAAATTCTATGAGAAAAGTCTGTCCTATGACTTTCAATTGTAATTTGAGCGCTAACGAATAGACAACTTAATAGCAACAGAAGTAATGTAAAAAACTTTTTCATATTTTCTAAATATTTTGTTAAGTTTTAGAATTAGCACATCATACCTTACGTCAAGCAAAGTTACGTTATTTTATAATAAAATCAAAATAAACCACAAGAAATTCCCAAAAATTAACTATCTTTGTGGTCATAACAAAGAAAAATAAATGGCAATGGAGAAGGAAAAATTGGGTACACTTAAAAGAGTAGAATTGAAAAGAATTTGGCAGTTAGAAGCCTCTGACTTTTCTAAATGGTTAAGCAAGGAAAAAAACATCGCTTTGCTAAGTGACACTATTGGAATTACAATAGACCCAGACTCTCTTGTCATGGAAGATAAAGTTGGCGACTTCCGTGTTGACATTTCCGGACAAGAGGAAGGAACGGATAGAAAGATTATTATTGAAAATCAACTGGAAGATACCAACCACGATCATCTAGGCAAGCTCATCACTTATGCTTCGGGGAAACAAGCAAGCATTCTAATTTGGATTGTTAAGCATGCAAGAGAAGAGCATAAACAAGCTATTGAATGGTTGAACCAACATACAGATAACACTGTTGGATTCTTTCTGATAGAAATCGAATTATGGCAAATAGGTGATTCTCTCGTGGCCCCAAAATTCAACATTGTCGAAAAGCCTAACACCTGGGCAAAAACGATAAATGATAAGACCCTCAGCAAAAACGAACAGCTCTTGTTTGATTTTTGGAGCCAATTCAATGATGATTTTAATACTAATGAGGAGTTCGCTCGTTCCTTCCGCCCTAGGACGCCACAAGCAGCCAATTGGTATGATTTGGCAATTGGCAATAGTCATTACTATATTAGTCTCACGCTAAGTCCTTCCAAACATGAAGTCAGATGTAGTATCTACTTCTCTAACTCTAAAGACATCTACAATCAATTCTATAATCATCGCAATGAGTTAGAGGCAACTCTTGGTGATTTGAAATGGAATGAAGCTAACAAGGACTGTAGGATATATCTTGTTCATCCAAATGTAGATTTAGAGGATAGAAGCCAATGGAAAGATGTCTCACAATGGCTATACAAAGAATCGGTTCTTTTCAAAAAGGCTATAAGAGAAGTTGAAAAGGTAAGTGATTAGTCTTTTTTCTGTGGCTATATTTGGACCCAATGCGAAAGGCCCGATGAGTCAATATTCGTAAGTCAAATAAATAACGCACAACATGTCCAAACGCGAATACATCATAGCCAACCGCAAGTGGTTGGAGGACAAAGCTAAGGAGGAGGGCGTGAAAGCCCTTCCCAAAGGCATCTATTATAAAGTGTTGAAGGAGGGTAGCCCTAACGGTGCACAGCCTCAGAGATGTAGCATTGTTACCGTCCACTACACCGGCTGGACCATCGACGGCAGGAAGTTCGACAGCAGTCGGGGCGACACGCCGATTGCCATGCGACTGAGCGACCTGATAGACGGTTGGATCATTGCCTTGCAGCAGATGCACGTCGGCGATGAGTGGGAGCTATACATCCCGGCAGAGATGGGCTACGGCAAGTTCTCACAGCCCGGCATCCCCGGCGGTTCCACGCTGATCTTCGATATTGAGCTGATAGGGGTGGCATAGCACTGCAATATATCAAGTGTTTTGTCTACATCGCGCATTGTTCCAATTGGACTTTGAAGTCCAACTGGAATATATTGTGAAGCCTCAATTCTCAATTATTACTTACTTGGGAAACAACCTCATTTGAGATTACATTAAGAATGCCAACGATTTTAGTGGCATCATTTTTTTCATACGACTTTATTTCCAAAGCCCGGTAATATATTTGACCGTACATTGTGAAGAAGGCACGATTGCCATTTGACATGGTAGTGCCTGAGTCCGAGTCTTTAAACCTCTCGTATATTGCTTCGGCTAATTCCAAATTGGGTGTTGCCAATCTGAGAAGATTGTCGGAGCGGAAATATATATCCAACTGATAACCATTGGGCAATTTACCTTTTGAGAAAAAGCAAATGTCATCACCGCTGTAGTTTCGGAATTTATCGAGACTTTCTTTCTGACGACCATCATAGTACTGGAAATCGAAGCAATTTTTCGTACCTTCAATAACTTTTGGAATCATCACATTGCGATGTGTACTCAATAGCATGTTGTTGACAGGTCCCTTATATAGCGTACAAATTCCGTTTCTTCGTACCCAAACACCCACGGCCTTATACGGAATTGTATAAAGCCAGGCAAGTACATTCATGTTGGTTTCTTTGCACAAATTCTGATAACCGAGTTGCAAATTAGCCGTTTCTTCTTTATTCCACTGATTGTTTCTAAGGATGAGTGAATGATCCTCTTCGCACACTTTCTGGATAAGACCAATCATTTCATCGATGTTGCTACAATCCAGAAGACGGGAAAAGAGATCCTTTTCAGGCTCTGTATCGTTCCAAATGGTCAGAATTTTCAAATAGCGATTTGCTGCGTCATTTGAAATGACGAAAGCCCATTGATCTCTTCTAATTGAGCTCCAATCATAGTTGCGGCAAAGCACAGCCCTCATGAGCAGGTAATCCTTACGGAATGCTTCTGCAACGCCCTTACTATTAAAGAGCTTAGGGACATTCAAAGTGCGTTTACGATAGCTGTCAATGCACATGCCTTCTTGAAAATAGTATGTACATGAGCCCGTCATGAATGGATCACTTTCTGCTTCGACAAAAGCTTTTTCCCAATTCTTATCTTCAAGTATAACTCTTGCCTTCAAGGCCTCAGCCTCAAGATAGCGGTTGGACGGTCGTCTTGTATTACAGAAAGGTGTTATCGTTTCGTAAGGTTGCTCCCACGTACGTGGCAAGGACTCTTCATCATTATAGTTTAAGTAGTCAGTCAGCAATCTTGTCAAATTGATTTGGGGTTCTTCACCGGATATGTCAAAGTTTTGAACAAGATTTTGCGCAATACGCATAAATTGCTTATAGGCTGGAATACTGAAATCTTCTAATTTACCAGACTTCTCTATGTAATTAGTCATGGCGGAAAGAAGTATCATCTGGCGCTGACCGACATCTGTCTTACCAGTACCGCTGGCATTCCATGGCATCCAAGTCAGTTCTTTCTCCCAAGATGGTTTCAGTCCATTTAATATAGAAGTGCCCAAATCAGTCTCAGTCAGAAAATTCAACACCTTTTCTAGTTCAAAGATGATGTCCTCATTCAAGCTAAGGGCATACGCTATAATGTGTTGATAAGGTTCAAAGCCTTGATGGCGTTCCACCTCCGTATTATCCGCAAAAAAGCGATAAGTGTTATCTTTACGAAGATTCGTCTTCTTCGTATCAAGCGTAATCATCTTGTTGGCCAAGAAGCGTTGAATAAATCGAAAGAAGCGAATATCACTTTCTTTACTGCCAGAGTTCTCATAATCATCAACTGCCGGATGCTCCCAGAAAAGGTCCTGCCATTTTGAATCCATAAGAGATGAGAATTTCATCCAATAGGGAACGCGCCGGTGCATATTGCTTCCAGACATTTCGACCTTGGAGCAATATCTTTTCTGTTGCTTCATATAACCGATGAGATCAGCCTTGAAATTCTCAAAGGGCGTGAGTTGCAGACCACGCGCATTCATCTTGATAAAAAGTTCCTCAGTAAGACCGAAGCCATTGAGCTCTAGCACATAGAACTGAAGTTTTTCAAGATCCTCATATTGAGGCTTGACTTCTTCTAGATGATAGAAATCATCAATACTGTCAAGCATTCTCAGCATTGAGTCAACAGTAGTGTCCTTATCGAAACTTCTGCTATACCAAACAGCATTTCTAATGACCTTACTTGGCTTGTCGTCAAGGGTTATACCATTAACAAGCTTTTCTATGAACTCAGTTGAAGTAGTTCTCGTTTGATAAGTGAATTTTGTCAGATATTCAGGCATGGACCAAGACGGATCCTCCATTCGCTTCTTGCATGCAAAATAGAAGTGCAATAGAAACAATGTCGTCAGACGTTGTTGACCATCAAGCAGCTCAAAAGTATTGACGTCAGCATCATGCTCCACAAAAGTTCCATAGACAAAGTTCAGTTCGAGTCTATTTTCATTTGGATTACGTAATGTAGAGAAAATATCGGTAAGAAATTTATTTCTCACACTTGCTTGGCTCCTACGTCCTTGTGCATAAGGGCGTTGAATCATAGGGACAAGAATCTTGCCAATCTTTCTAACCGTTACTTCTCCAGTTGCTTTGTCTTTAACTTCGATTCCATTTTCCAGCATTCCCTGGAATGTGTATAGTCTGTTTTCTGTAGCCATATTATTTTTGTTCAGGAAGGAAACGTTGTAATTGCTCGACAATATAAGAATGATATTTCTCTTTGTCGGCTTTAGTCCACTTAGCTCTGTCGGTACTATTGATGCTATCATCAAAGAACTTCAAAAAGACATACTGTGTGCAGGTAAGGAAGTAGCGCCCTTCTGAAATCTTTTGGATAATGTATTTTCGCTTCCGGCAAAAGAGTGAATTCTGATATTCTCTGTTTGTTGCCGAATCGAGCAACGTGAGATTGCCAATGGAGTTTTTATCCTCTTCGTCCTCATTCTGATCCTCCTTGATAAGTCCTATCAAACTATCCCAGTTATCATTATTATAGGCATCTTGTATATTTTTGGGGGCTTGACTGATATTTCCCCATATTTCAGCCACAGAACTGTCCACCCAATCTTTTTTATCCTCAGTACTCTTAAGGTCGTTGGTGGTTGCAGAATCAATGTGTTCTATTTCCCATTGCTGGCTTTTATAAAGATCAAATGGAAACTTGAAAACATTAGCCTCAGAATGAGTTTCCTCATTGTTGTCGTTAATCTTTTTCAACTGTTGTGACAATACGTTGATGTTAAGCAAGAGAAGAATCTTGCGAATTTTAGGTCTGTTCTGGTACTCTGTCGTAATTCTATAATTACCGTTCCCGTCTTTTTCCATGTCAATGTCCTGCATCAATTGACAAATCTCTTTCTCCAGTAACGTTAAGAACGGTTCCGGATTTTCGCTTTTCAAGTTCCTTTCGTATTTCTGATAGATGGCAGCAAGACTCACGCCACTTTGTATTAGAAATCCAACATAGTTATAAATGTCGGGAGACTCATACCAGTCTTCTAGAGTATGGAATGTATCAACTATTTCAGTCCACATGCTCTTAACATGTGCTTGAACGTCCCCATTAATAACACTTTCGAATTGAGAATAGTAATAACGAAAGACATCTCCCGGTTCAATTGTCTGGACGTCATCATCGATATGTTTGAGATAGACTAGTTTAAGGAGTGTACCCATTCTATCTTCGACATTAACTCCTTTATCACTAATAAAGCACCAAAAATCATCTGCTTGCAAAGTGTTCTCAATACTTTCCCATTGCATTGAGACTTTTACCTGCTGAAGGATCTTATCACCTTGGATGTAATTACGCTTTTGCAAGAATAAAGCCTTAACCAATTCTGTATCTGTGAGTGGTATCTTACCATTGTTGATTCTTGTAAATTCACGGATTGGGTCAACATTCTTATCATTGCTTAATTGATACCATATGACCTCTACAGACTTTTGATCTGAACCCTCGGTGAGAAGTTTAAGGAAGTCTTCGCGCATTGGACGTGGCTTTTGGCTTTCACCGTGATTGTACAGTTTGCTTAATGCCTGCCCTTTATTCTCATCTGTAAACCACTGCTCAATATAGTGGTAGGCGTTGGTAAGATGGGTGGCATCAATATTATCACGGCTTTGAAGTTTTACTTCGTCTGTTCCCAAATTTTCAAGGATAGCCTTGCTTTCCGGTCTTGCCTCATAATACATGTGAAACAAGCTCGAATTATAATCTTCTAAGAACTCTTCCTCTGTCATTTTACTTTTTGTGATCAAATAACGAAGAATAATATAAATCGTGGTTAGCCGCTGTTGACCATCAACTAATTCCCAAAGTTTGTTATCATTATCTTGACTGGCCTCACCCATTACTATTCTGCGCACATCCATATCAGCGATTTCTCTTACAATGACAGGTTGAAGACAATAAAAAGATCCCTTGAATTCTGTATCAGGCTGCTTCATAAAAGAATATAAGTCATTAAGCAGGTCGTCAACCTGCTTATGTGCCCACCGATAGCCTCGCTGATAACTCGGAATATAGAAATAGTTTTTCCCGTCAAGAAGTGAGAATATAGTTTTTGTATCTACTGTATTGTTTCCCATTGGTTTTTCAGTTTACAAACGCAAAATTACGAAAAAAATCATGGAAATACAAAATCCCATCAGATTAATTCTATTTTCTCAAAGATTTTTCTTAACTTAGGCCTAAAATAAAATCAAGAACTTATAGTGGTATTCTGATTGTTAGTTTTCTTATCAAGGAAGCTATTAGTCAAGAAGGATACAAGATTGTCTTCACCATTCTTCTTCATAAAGTTTGCAGTTGAACTGCATGAACATGTGTCAAAGCAAGAGAAACAAGAAAAAATAGACAAAGAAAAAGCTGACCAGCTCATCGAAAATAAGAAATCGGAAGCAGATGCAAATAAACCTTAATTCCGCAACTAAGTGCATAATTTGTTGTTAATCTTTATTATAAGTCTCTGAGGAGCAATGATTTCCTCAGAGTTTTGTCATGTGCAGAATTTTCACTAACATTATGGTGTCAAAACAAAAGAAGGTCAATTCTACTTGACATGGCAAAGTAGCAATTTTCTTATTCTTTATTTTGAACTTTTGTCAAATTGTATTAATTTTGCAACCACTTGGTGGTGCTGATTGGCTCGGCATATTCGGGTATTCGGTCTTAAGCAAGCTGCCAAGGGTCGGGACAGAATATGCCTTGCCCGACTTTTCCAAGTATGTATGCGAATACAATTCATCCCTATAACTACTCACGATAGTCTCTCCGTGAGCCCATTTTTTCTTTGAGACCAAATAGCACCATTGATAATCAAGTATTTGCAAGGATAATCAGCTTATATAGGGTGTCGCATACCCAGTGCAGGGAAGGGCTTTATGCCATTCCACAAATAATGACCCAACCGCTGAAAAATATCAAGAATTAGAGAATTAAAGAATTTTTGCATATATGAAAACAATCCTTATCCTGCTTTCGTCATTGGGATACCCAAGTTCCAAGATTGGTGACTATATCGACCCACTCATATGTTTTGCGGGTTTAGGGATAAACAGCGGATGCGTGAAGCCACCGAGAATGTGATTACCGCCCATAAAACTTCCCTCCGTCATCGCACATCTTCTCCCAGTCGGTCTTACCGATATAAGTCCAACGAGGGAGTTACTTCTGGTTGTTCCTGTTTTCTCGGACTCAAAAGATGAGCAAAAGGAAGGTGAGGAGTTCAAAACCAGCAAGTTCTTCTGCAAGACCGACTTCAACATGGCTGTGATCGCCAAGGAGGAGAAGGACTATGCCCAATATCCTTTACCGAAGTTCTACAACTTCCCTTCCGTCGAGGCGCGAGAGCGCATCCTCTATGCCAACTTCCTGAAAGTGAACCAGGAGGTGAAGGATATGATTGCCGAGATACAGGAGTTCTATAAGAAGTAAATTTATTTACAACGATGGAAGTATAACTATTAGTTATTAACTATGAAAAAGTCAGTGAAAACATATTGGATTAAAGTCGAGAACAATAAAAGACACATCATCAGAAAAGTAGTTAATATGTAGCAAGGGAGCATGTCCGCGTCAATAACGGGATATTTTGTAATTAATACAAAAATAGAGCCAGAAAAATTTGGAGAGTACATAACTATTGGTTAACTTTGTAACCATAACCACAATCTAACGTGACTGGTAGTTGATTTAATGAAGAAAAGACTGTCCATATTCATGCTCGGCCTGGCTGTCATTCTGACGTTGGTAGCCGTAAACATCCATCACCATCATCATGGTGAGCAGATGTACATTGCCTTACAGGAAACCTGTGAGGCCAGGACCGGGAATGGACAGGACGGACACGAAGCGCAGGACGAGAACGTAGATCACACCCAGCGTTTCATGCCGGCAACCATCGTGAAGCTCGTGCCTATGGATATGGCCGACCATCAGCTTCATGGCTTTCATTGCTTCTTCTCATTTCTCCCGGCCGATATCTTTGCCGTTTCATGGGCAATGGTAGCTCCCGGCAATTCCATACCGGAACATCCTTCAACCTTATATAGTTCTCAGGTGAGGCTGTGTCGTGGTCTGCGCGCGCCTCCAGTCTGCTGATATTCCTTATTTACCAATCTTTTATGAATCGTCGGACCGTTCGATGATTCTCCTTATCCTATTATTTTTTTATTTCTCATGATTCAAAAGATAGTCGATTTTTCAATCGGTCATCGGTTGGTCGTGTGCTTCCTGGTCGTTGCCATTATCGCGGGTGGTATCTGGGCGATGCGTACGATCAGCGTTGACTCGACTCCCGACATTACTAACAACCAGGTGCAGGTCATCACCGTGTCACCCAACCTCTCCACGGAGGATATAGAACAGTTTATCACGTACCCCGTCGAGATGGCGATGGCCAACCTCCCGGGTGTGGAGGATGTGCGCAGCGTCTCGCGCTTCGGCCTCTCTCTCGTCACCGTCATCTTCAAGGACGACATGGGGACCTATCTGCCCCGCCAGCTCGTGCAGGAGAAGCTCAGCGCGGTGAAGGAAGAGATACCGCAGGGCATGGGCAGTCCGGAGATGGGACCTATCACGACAGGTCTCGGAGAGATCTATCTCTACAGTCTCGAGGCCGACACCTCTTTATATACGCCGCAGGAGCTGCGCACGATCCAGGACTGGACGGTGCGCCGGCAGCTCTCGATGATCCCCGGCGTGGTGGAGGTCAACTCCATGGGCGGTAGCATCAAACAGTATGAAATAGCGTTTTCTCCCGACCGCCTCAATGCCGTGGGTGTCACGATCTCGGAGATGATGGATGCCTTGGAGAAGAACAACGTGAACACGGGCGGTGCCTACATCGAGCGCGAGCACCAGAGCCATTTCATCCGGGGTGAGGGCGTGGTGAAGAGCCTTGACGACATCCGCAGGATCGTCGTGAAGAACAACCCCGACGGCATGCCGCTGACCATCGGCGACGTGGCCGACAAGGTGGGCTACGGAAGCGCCATCCGTTACGGTGCGTTCACGCAGGATGGTCACGAGGCGGTGGGCGGGGCCATCATGATGCTCAAAGGCTCGAACAGCAGCAAGGTCATCGAGGACGTGAAGGCGCGTGTGGCGCAGGTGCAGAAGACCCTTCCGCCGGGCGTGACCATTAAGCCGTTTCTCGACCGTTCCGACCTCATCCAGCGCACCACGTCCACCATTGCCCGCAACCTCATCGAGGGAGCGCTCATCGTCGTCTTCGTGCTCGTGCTGCTCCTCGGCAGTATACGGGGCGGCATCATCACCGCCTCGCTCATCCCCCTGGCACTGCTCTTCGCCTTCATCCTCATGCGCCTCACGGGCGTATGGGCCAACCTGATGAGCTTAGGCGCCATCGACTTCGGTATCATTGTCGACGGAGCCGTCATCATCGTGGAAGGCACGGTGCATTCGTTGGAAGGATATATACGCTCGTCGGGCAAGCAGGCACTCGTCAGTCAGCACACGGTAGACCGCCTCACGGCGAAGGCGGCGGGGAGCATGATGCACTCGGCTTTCTTCGGCCAGGTCATTATCCTTCTTGTCTTCACGCCGATCCTTTTCTTAGCGGGCGTGAGCGGCAAGATGTTTCAGCCTATGGCCTTCACCTTCGCTTATGCGCTGCTTGGCGCCATTGTGCTCTGTCTTACCTATGTGCCGGTCGTGACCTCGCTGCTCAATGGCCCCCGCGTCAACGGCTGGGGATGGCTGCGGAAGGCGGAGAACGCTACCGGGCGGTTGAGCCACTGGATCATGCGCCTGGCCTACCGCTGTTACCGGCCGGCCCTGCTGCTCTCGCTGCGCCATAAAGGAATGGTCATCGGCATGACCTTGGGGGTGTTTATCGGTACAGCCGTGTTGTTCAGTCGCATGGGCGGCGAGTTTATCCCGAGCCTCGACGAGGGCGACATCGCCTTCCAGCTCTTCCTGCGCCCCGGTAGCTCCCTCTCTGAGACCATCAAACGGGAGACGGAGGTGGAGCGCGTACTGCTCGAGGAGTTTCCCGAGGTCAAGACCGTCTGCGGACGTATCGGGGTCTCGGCAGTACCCAACGACCCGATGGGGATGGACTTCACCGACAGTTTCATCATCTTGGAGAAAGACAAGAGCAAGTGGAAGACAGCCAAGGACAAGAAAGAACTCTTGGCAAAGATCGAGGCGCGCATCGCTCAGATTCCGGGCATCACCTGCGCCTTCAGTCAGCCTGTGGAGCTCCGCACGAATGAGCTCATGACGGGTATCCGCGAGGATGTCGCCGTGAAAGTGTACGGCGAGAACCTCGACACGCTCAACGCCATCGGACACCGCCTCGAGCATCTCATCGCCTCCATTCCCGGTGCGCGCGACGTAGCCATGGAGCGCACCTCAGGTCTGCCGCAGATCACCGTTAGCTATAACCGCGACAAGCTGGCACAGTATGGCATGGACGTGGAGCGGCTGAACCAATATATCAGCACGGCGTTTGCCGGAGGCATGGCAGGCGAGGTCTTCGAAGGCGAGAAGCGCTTCTCGCTCGTGCTTCGTCTCAGTGATGCCAACAGAACGGGCATCGATGACATCCGTAATCTGTTGGTCGACGTGCCGGGAGGTCAGCAGGTGCCCTTGAGCGAACTGGCGAGCATCAGTTATAAGCCCGGGCCGATGCAGATCTCGCGCGACGGAGCCTCCCGCCGTGTCTATGTGGGGCTCAATGCCCGCGGAAGAGATGTGGCATCGGTGGTGGCAGATATCGACAACGCCATCCGGCAGAAGATCACGCTGCCCTCCGGCTATCGCGTGACCTACGACGGTTCGTTCAAGAACCTCAAGGAGGCGACCTCACGCATGGCCATCGTCGTGCCTATCGCGCTCATCATCATCTTCCTTCTGCTCTATGTGGCGCTGAAGTCGATCACCGAAGCCCTGATGATCTACATTGCCGTGCCGCTTGCAACGATCGGCGGCGTGATCGCTTTGGCTTTGCGCGGCATGCCCTTCAGCATCTCGGCGGGAGTAGGGTTCATTGTGCTCAGTGGCGTGGCGGTGCTCAACGGCCTTGTGCTCATCAACCGCTTCAACTCGCTGAAGAAGGAAGGCGTTAACAACGTGGCGCGCCGTATCTACCGTGGCACCCAGGAACGTCTGCGACCGATCATGCTTACCGCCGCTGCCGCCATGCTCGGCTTCCTGCCCATGGCTGTCAGTGGATCGGCCGGCGCAGAGGTGCAGCGCCCGTTGGCCACTGTGGTCATCGGCGGACTCTTTACCTCGACCCTGCTCACACTCGTCATGCTCCCAGTGCTGTATGCGATCGTGGAGAAAGTGACGAAGAAAAAGAAAGTGTAGACACCTATTAATAATACTTGGATAAACGAAGACATTATGACAAAGCGATATATAATTATCATCCTGACAGGCCTCGCCACTGTTGTGCAAGCCCAGCGTCCCATCAGTCTTGAGGCAGCCCTTGCGAAGGCTGCACGCGACTATCCGGCGCTTCGGGCTGCCCGTTTGAAGGCTGCCGGCTTAGAGGCGATGAAGAAGTCGGTCTCGCCCTTTGGGGATCTGGATCTCAGTGGGGGCGGTGAAGAGATAGGCCATGGCAATGACGCTGTTTACACCTTGGCACGCGTCAGGCAGAACATCGATCCGTTCAGTGTAAAAGGCAAAAGGGCACTGCTCGACCGTCAGGCAGGCGTGGCCAAAGCCGAGGAAGCGGTGGCGGGGCGCGACCTCGCCCGAATGGTGGCCGCCGATTACATCAACGACTATGCCGCACGGCTTCGCTGGATGAATATGCTCCGGTCCGACTCGCTCTATGCCGATTTTGAGGAGGTCGCCCGCAGGCGCTATGAGCTCAAGGACATCTCTCTGCTCGAATACCAGACCGCACAAAGCTATCGCCGGCAGGTCCATCTCTCGCTCAGGGAAGCGGCACGTGACATGGAGAAGGCGCACATCGCCTTGAGCCAGTGGCTCTCGGCAGACACGTTGTTCATGGCGACGGGCGTGGACACAACGATCACCCATATTGACAAGGCGCATGCAGAGCACCATCCCGTGCATCTGTTGGCAGAGCAGCGAGCCTTGCTCTCGGAGGCAAACATCAAGGAGCTGCGCAGCCGGATGGCTCCGAAACTCTTTGTGGAAGCCGGACTGCAGAAGATCGGTCCCCGCGCCGGCTATTACGCCTGGCAGGCGGGCGTGAGCATCCCTATGAACTTCGGGGCGCACAAGTCGACGATGAAAGCCGCAAGGATAGCACGGCAGCAGGTGCAGGCTGAGAATGAGGATCTGGAGCGACAGCACAGCACCAAACACCTCTTGCTCCTTGCGGATCTCAATAAGTACAGGCAGAGCACCGACTATTACGTCCGTACGGCCCTTCCTTTGGCCCGCGAGCAGCAGCGTGTGGCGCTCGTCTCCTACCGGGCAAGGAGCATTGGGTATCTCGACTTTATCCAGACTGCCGACCAAGCGCTCAAGGCAGAGATGGGGTATGTGGAGACGCTGACGCAACTCTTGCAAACAAAATATGAACTCATGTATTATTAAATATCAGACCATTATGACAACGAAAATATATTCTTTTCTTTTCCTTCCCATGATCCTCCTTGCGGCTTGTGGTCCGAAGAGCGAACCGGCCAGCGAGCAGCCGGAGGAAGAGAACAACGAGATCGTCCTTGACAGGAAGGCAGCTGCTGACAACCGGATCGTGAGCGGCCAGGCTTCGATGCAGACCTTTACAGGTGTGGTGAAGGCCAACGGATTGCTGAAAGTGCTGCCGCAGGGTGAGGCGAGTGTGGCTTCGCCGATGGGTGCGAACATCAAGCGTATCCTTGTCAAGGAGGGGCAGGCGGTGAGCAAGGGTCAGGTGCTCGCGGTGTTGAGCCATCCAGACCTCCTCGACTTGCAGAGTCGCTATCTCGCGGCGAGCAGCAGGCTGACTTATGTCTCAAGCGAATATCAGCGGCAGAAGCAGCTTTATGCGCAGAAGATCGGAACGGGGAAGGACTTTCAGCAGATAGCTTCCGAATACCGGCAGCTTCAGGGTGAGGTGCGGGTCACGGCACGTCAGCTCGCACTGCTCGGCATCAACCCTGCCGCAATCAGGAAAGGGGCAACGGTAACGACCATTGCCGTCAAGAGTCCTATCAGCGGGACGGTGGAGACCGTGAACGCGCAGCTCGGACAGTATGCTGACCCGCAGTCGGCTCTTTTTACGATTATCAACAGCAGTCATGTCTACGCGGATGTCCTGGTTTATGAGAACGACTTGGCAAAGGTGCGGGTAGGGGCTCCGGTGACAGTCTCTTCAAGCACCCTGGCGGGGAAGACGCAGGGGAGCGTCACTTCTGTCGGACGAATGTTTGACGGGCAGAACCGGGCCGTGCATGTCCGCATTGCTTTAGGTGCTCATCAGGGTGCTTGGGTGCCCGGTGCTTATGTCACGGCGAATATCAGTTATGGTGGCGTGAGGCGTTTGGCAGTACCTTCTGAGGCTGTGGCCACTGACGGCGATCGCAGCTATGTCTTCCTGGCCGCGAAGAAACAAGGGAAAGCGGTCTTCAAGCCTTTGCAGGTGAAGACCGGGCAGACGGCCAACGGATTCGTTGAGATCGTTTCGGGCCTGGCGCCTCAAAGAGAGATAGCGCTCGGCGGTGCCTACATTCTGATGTCGCAGTGGAAAAAGGCTGACGCAGAGCAATGATGGAGTGGGGCGGGCATCGATGCCTGCCCTTCTGTCCATAATAATTTATTGGTGTCCGCTAAAACCTGAACAGTGTGAACAAAATTGAAGGAGGGGCTTGTCGCATAATGCTTAGAGCGGGATTCCTTTAAACCAAAGGGATTCCATAAGTCGTTATATCTATTTAGCGGACACCAATAATAATCTATATACAGCTTGTTTGTGCAATCTACATCGGCCACACAATTTATGAGGATGTGACAAACTGCTATCTTTACATTACGTCATCCTATCAATCTCTGTAGTTGCCTATCGGTAGCCTCAGGTAACATCGTCTTCAGGTGATCAAATATCTTTTGAAAGGATGTTTCAGGGGAACATTCACATCTGCAAGCATCAGCACCATAAAGTTCCTCGGGCGTATTTAGCAATGACCACCCCCAGCCATATTCGCGGTTGTGTTTGTCATGCGGATAGACGAAATCCTCAATCACAATGTACGTTGCCATCTCCAACCTTGTCAGATAGTTGTCAAACTTGCTTCGCATACCTTTCCCATTGAAGCCGCATGCATCGCGAAGTTCTCTTGTAATTATACTGCCCTTGGAATGAAGCATACTGAGAATGGCTTCTTCTATCGAACCGTCTGTGGGATATGGATATTTACTTCTTCTGTAATTGCAGAAATCCGGCCACCACTCTTTGCTGATGAATCCCGCTTTCTTATTGAAGAACTTTCCATACATACATGGCATTTCCGTCACAATCTCTCCCTTCCATTTCCATAGTGGCCATTCCCATCCACCTTCGGGTAGAGCAACATACCCACAATCATCATCGACAATTTCTTCGGCCGAAAAACCGACGATGCCACTGTCGAGCAACGGCAGAAAACCGATCTGCTGAATCAATTCCATCAGACCCGATGCTGAATAAATCTCCGGAAACTCCATCTTCTTTGTTCTCTTATATTACATGTCGTACTATTGGAAACGTCACACGCTTCTGCAATGATACTAAATGAAATGCAGTACGTTTTGCCACAAAATTACAAAAAAAGTAATAATCCACAAGAATACCAAGGTAGAAATATCTACCACCCATAAAACTTCCCACCATCATCGCACATCTTCTCCCAGTCGGACTTACCGGTGTAGGTCCGACGGCGACGTTTCTTCTGCTTGTTCTTGCCTCCCCGCCAGATGAGCAGGATGAGGACGAGGATAAGTATGACTCCCATGATGTTACTTGTTTGTTAGTTGTGTGGTGATGTATTCAAGAATGAGCGCCGGGTCAAAGTATTTCCCTTTGTTACTTCCCCAGCGGCATGAGACGTGAAGATGCGGACCTGTAGTGTTGCGCCCACTGTTTCCGCTGACGGCTATCGGCTGCCCTGCGCTGACGCGCTGTCCTGCACCGACCAGTATCTTGGAAAGATGGAGGTAGGAGCAGACGAAGAAACCGTGGTTGATCGTCACATAATAACCGCCCTTGATGGAGTAGGACGCTGCGACGACGGTTCCCGGCAACATCGAGAATACCGGTTCGTAATGCGCCTTCAAGTCCAATCCACTGTGCATTCTCCTCCTTCGCCTGTCCATCGGATCCATGCGTAACCCGAAGGGCGAGCTGACGATGATACGCTTGAGCGGAAGAGCCACCATCGGCAGATAAGCCCTCAGACTGTCGGCGGGCGGCAGCATGACGTCAGCATCATCGATGGTGTCACCCAGCTCATCATTCTCTGGTTCGCCAGGTTCTATCATCTTTGTAGGATGCTTTCTGAAGTCCTCACCAATCGTATTGAAGGGAGAGGTTTTACCCGTCTGCGCATGGCCGTCGACTGCCATCAGCCAACCAGCCAAAACGAGTGTGCACATCCCTGACTTATATTGCAAAGATACGAAAAATCTGTTGATTCTCAAAATTTTACGACTGATATTTGAAGTACTTTTGCGCATTTTATTACCTTGTAACTACATCCTTATAAATGCTCTTGACCATCCCTGCCAGTTTGACGATATACCGTGGGTCTTCGGCATAGCCAATCCTTTTGAGGAACTGGAAGTAGTTGCCACCCTTGTACCTATATTGTATCATCCGCTGATACGCCACCACGCTGTCCTCCCATCTGCTGAACCGGAAATATTCCCTGTTCTTACTGTCGTACAATCCAAAGAGGTTGTTGTATTCCTTGCAGACGCGAGAGGAGAAATGACCGGTTTCCAACAGAGCCTGGGCAAGGACGATCAGCCCATTTGACAAGCCCACTTCCCTGATGACCTCCAAAAGGTTGAGCATCGTCAGCTCCCTTTCTTTCCAATTTCTGTAACTGCGCGTTCCCGGAGTCTTCTTTGCCGTTGCTGCTGGCTTCGGCATCTCCGTTTTTGCTTTCTCTGATGGAGTGTCAGGCGGCTCCGAACTTTCTGCTGCCAATGTATCACGCAACATAGGCTTTTCTACATAGGCAGCAATAACCTTTCCATACCGTTCGCTTTGGCCAATGGTATGGAAATAACCCGATGCTGTCTGTGCCCGGCATGGGACAAGACAAGTCATCAGAAAAACAATTTTGAGCGTGGTTCTTATGATCATGCCACAAAGATAGCACACATGAGAGGCTTGAAAAGAATTACACGCTGACAACCCGTATTATTGCACCGTTATTAGCTGGATTGGTTCGATTTAGTATTCTGTTTAAAACCAATGTATCAACATCTTATGCAATAATGCTGATTTTTTGCTTGAACTTAGGTACAAGCCGTAATACTGCTTAATTTTGCTATCGTAATGTTCACCAAAAAGCATACTTATGCCATACAAACCATTCCACAGAGAGGAATATCCTCTCGACATTCTCAGTGAGTTCGGCCTGACCGAGGAGATGATTTACGACCTCCCGGATTATGTCCACGAGCGTCTTGAGTCAGGGCTGAAATTGCCGTTGCTGCCCATCAGCATCCGGCAGCCGTTCGGCCTCACCCATTGCTACGCCAAATTCTGTCTGACGGAGACAGAGGACGGAATCGACGTTCTGTTCTCACCCAAACTGAAGGAGGCCGACCTGTCCTCCTTCACCGACAAGGAGCGCAGTCTGCTGCTCGCAGGGAAGGTCATCGTCTCCGACATCGAGGAGACGCTCCTGTCGGCTGACGGGGAGGAGAGTCCCCAAAAGATAAAAGCCTTCGTGCAGCTCGACCGCGACACCAACGGCGTGGTCTATTCCCCGACACAGATCATCGGCCGCAACCTCATGAACATCAACAATGAGTTCGACCTCACGCCTGAGGACATCCTCAGCTTCCAACACGGCGGACTCGTCACGACGACCTTCCTCGACCGCGACGAGCGTATCACCATCGGCCTAGACCTTTTCTCCGAGAACGGCGTTGTCGTCGTAGCCGGTGATGCCAGCCGATGGGAAAAGATGGTGCGCCGTCAGATGCCGGAATACTCCTTTGGCAACGACGGCTGCTGGGTCAACAGAAGCGGCGTCCTGTCCTATGTTCCCGAGAACGAGTTCACCCAGGACATCTGTGACGCGTTGCTCCGTCAGGCCCAACGCTATGGAGTAGGCATCGACGAGCAGCGTGACAGCGACGGCTACTCCTTACAGCGTAGCTACCTCCCGTCCAACGAAGAGGCACGGCAGCTCACGCGTTCCTGCTAAATTATTCACCATTCAAACTGATACTTTTATGAACTACCCGGATTACGACACATTACGCGAGCAGTATGAGGCTGGCAATATCAATGCCGTTGACTTTGTCACCCTCCAGTCAAAAGAGATGACAGAAGACTATGAACAGTTCTGCCATGACAATGACATCTTCCCCCAGAGTGAGGAAGCCGCCAAGAGTTTCCTGGATTTCCGCGAGGCTCTGTTTGAGGAATGCATCAGCAATTAGTAACCCCTTCACCCAACCACGTTATGAGCATCCGATCAGAAGCCATGTCTTACCGCGGTGACCTGTCCTACGAGCTCCGAGAGCTGCTTCGAAAGAACGGCATGAGAGCCCAGCTCGCTGTCGAGCAGGACCGCTATAAGCTGCTCGTGCAGGGCCACGACTCGCCGATGATAACCTACGACATCAGCGAGCAGCAGTTCCGTGCCCTCGGCGACGGTGGCAGCAACTACGCCAACAAGAAAGCCTACAGGACGTTCAACCAGATTGTCGGCAAGGACTTCGACGTGCCCTCGTCCTATGTCTCCGCCCGCAGTGTCAACAGCCGTGTGGCCATGGGGCTCCACGGCTACCGTGAGCATCCTGACACCTTTCATTCCGATTTCATTCCGACAGCTTACGGCAGGTCGTTCCTTGGCTGGGCTCCCACCAGACAGCCCGGCATGCACCTCCGTCGCATGGCGGGTGTAGCCGTCGTGCCGATGGTGGCCGACCATACCGACGGCCGTCTACGTCCGGGAGAGCTGAAAAGTGGCGGCTACGGCTATTACTACAAAGGAGGCCATGCCGATCCCTTGCAGGAGATGCAGAACATCCTTCCGCAGAGTGTCAGCCGTCCCCGTCCTCAGGAGCCTGCCAAACCCTACAAGGAACTGATCACGTCCAATGTCTATTTCAGCAATGAAAAGTGGCAGCAGGTACTCTCCTCCCATGGCATCCTCGTCGATGCTGACAAGAAGACACTGACCATTCAGTCGCGTGCTACCCAACAGGATTTTGTTTATGACCTTACCGACAGTGAGGTGAAGAAACTGACCGACAACTCACTCAAGTCAACGCCCATGAAGGAGCGCTTAGGCATCTTGAACCGAGTTATCAGTGGTGATTTTCAGGACAAGATCACGATGGACACGCTCAACAGCCGGGAGACGGTCTCCCTCAGGTTAAAGCCGGAGGTAGAAGCACAGTTGCAGAGCCGTATGGTTGCCGACGATAAGATTCAGCTAATGGCTGACCCATTGGCGCAGCAGCACCATGCACCGACCCTTGACCCCGAGCAGGGCTATGCCAACGGCCGTGACCTGGAGGCGATGAACGACCGCAAGGGCTGGTACCGTGAGGGCAAGCACGGCAGAGATGTGGAAGTCGGCGACATTTGGGTAGAGAAGACTCCTACACCCGACAACGCCCAGAACAAAGACAAGGAGCAGGAACAGCGCAATAAGGAGCAGAAATTCACTTACCGCATGTGCGCCGTCATCAACGGTGAGGTCATCAGCCATGACATCAGCAAGAAGCAGTATGACAAATACATGGCCGTGGACGACTACCAGCGTCAGCGCATGATGTCGAAGGTCTTCCACGAGGTCGATATGAAGACCCGTCCGGAGATGCGTCAGGGCTTCAACCTCGGAGCCTTCGTCGGAGCCGGTCTCGCCGCCCTCAGCGATGCCACTTATCTCGGTGCCGACATCGCCCACAATGTAGAGCACATCAAGCATCCCCATTCCGCTCCCGTGTTCCATCAGGAGGTTCACGGCACCGGCCGCATTTATGTCAAGCCCGGTGTCGATTCCCCGCAGGACATTGCCGAGCGTGCCTTTGATGCCGGACTCCACGCTGGTATCAATACCCGTGACATGGGAGGATACAGCCGATAAACCATTAGCAACAGATAAATATGCCACTGACATACAACGACTTCCGCGAGCGCATCGACATCCAGGACGTGCTCCGTGACGCCGGTTACCACCTCAACCGTCGTGACGGACTGCGCTGGCCGTCGTATGTGAGGGTCGGCAGCGACGGCAGACGCGTCTCTGGTGACAAGTTCATTGTCACGGCCAACGGCAAGGGCTGCTTCCATCCGCCTGAGCAGAAGGTCTACAGTGTGGTGTCGTTTATCATTCATCACCCCGATCTCTTTCAGGAGTACCGTCCCGGGATGAATACCCACCACCTCGTCAACCTCGTTTGCAACCGACTTCTCAACCAACCCATCGACAGATCCATGCACAACATCATCGAGCACCGTCGCCAGGCCAAGCCTTTCAGCGTCAAGGACTATCAGTTCACATACTTCCAAAAACTCAGAGCCGAGAACATACGCAAATTCGGACAGTTCTTCAACAGTCGCATGATCAAGCCTTATGTTCAAAGAGCCTTCTCGCCTTACTTCATGCTTTCAACGAAACAAGTTGAAAATGAGAAGAATATCCGCCGTACCAACCTTGCTTTTCCGCTGACGGTTCCCGGTGGGAAGGACATCGTCGGACTAGAAGAGCGTGGCCGTCCGCGTCTCGACGGGTCCAGCGGCTATAAGGGTAAGGCCCTTGGCAGCAACGCCTCGGAAGGACTGTGGATAGCCAGTCCCAAGGGCACCGAACTGAAGGATGCCCGCCATGTGCTGTGGTTCGAGAGTGCCTACGATGCCATGGCTTACTACCAGCTCCACGCTTGGAAGAATGAGGAGCTGCGCCGTGCCGTCTATCTCTCCACCGGTGGCAATCCCACGGTCATGCAGTTCCGTGGGGTCATCAGGGAAGCGCCCGAGGCCTGCCATCACCTGTGCTTCGACAACGACATGGCAGGAAGGCAGTTTGCCGAGAACTTCCATACCGAGCTGCGTCACGTTCGCGAAGGTCTGCCCAAGGTCGGCGAGGACATGAAGGACTATATGGCCTCCCTGCGGAATCCCGACAATCTGCTCTCCGGCGACGAGTACCGGCTGCCCAAAGACTTGCAGGATGCCTATGGCCAATATGAGAATGAAGCCGACGAGCTCTATTCCATGAAGACATCAGGGCTGTGTCCTGACTTTGAGATAGAGGAACAGACGCGCAAGGCTATGCGGCTGCATGAGGAATACTACAAAAAGCTGACAGACAAGCTCTGCATCGGTCAGGAGCAAGGCCGTCTGAAGGAGATAGGCACCTACGACATTCCCGACTGGGCGATACCAGCCTTGGAGAACGGCGACTATGAGGGACTGACAGAGGAAGAAACCGATGCGCTAAACCGTTTCATTGACAAGCACTTTCCAAAGGGCTTTGTCTCAGACGTAAAATGGGACGACATCAATGAGTTCAACACCCGTCCCGCCTTCGGCCCACGCAATCCCCATGCGCTTTCTGATAGGGGAGAGTCGCCTTATCAGGCTGTCAAGACCTATGCCGTCCGCTTCTTCGATCCCCAGCGACGTGACGGTGAGGCACTGCCCAAGCTGACCGTCGTGCGTGAGGTGCCGCCCGATGGTTCCAAGGACTGGAACGACATGCTCTTCCAAAAAGAGCTGGAACGTATCAAAACGGAAATCTTAGGACCTGATGGCGAGAAGAAGGTTGCCTCCGGCATTGACCTTGACGGCGACGGTGAGGTGGAACTCAACGAAAGCGACGAGAAAAAACAAGCCGGGAGACAGAGGATAGGCTATACCAGCATCCTCATCCTGCTGATGCTCCTGAACTTCACCGTCAGGAGTCATGCGCAAGCAGTAACCGCCAACCCCGGTGAGCATACCATTCTGGCTGCCGGAAACAGTCTTATCAACGAGACGGTCGGCAAGGAAGCCGATGCGCAGCGTGGCACTGCCATCCTGCAAAGCACCATGGCGGCGGAGTTCACAACGATGAAAGGCTGGGAGAAGAAGTACAACAGCTATCTGAAGACCGCCAACGGCTATGCCTCCGCTCTGAAAGCCGCCACACATATCTATGACGACGGGCTCCGCATCCTCATCACTCTCGACAAGCTGCGCCGTGCCGTCAACAACAACCCTCAGGGCATTGCCGCAACAGTGAGCATGAACAATCTCTATATCGAGACGACCACGGAGATGGTTTCCGTCTTCACCCTGCTGAAGGATGCCGTAGCCAAGGGTGGCGAGAGCAATATGCTCACGGGTGCCGAGCGTTCCAAGACGCTGTGGGAACTCGAAGACCGACTATCGTCCTTCTCCCACAAGCTCCGTCAGCTCTATCTCAGCATCCGCCATTACCGAATGGCAGATGTCTGGAACCGTGCCACAGCCGGGATGATAGAGCGCGACCGTCGCGACGTCGCCCTGCAGTCGCTGTCCCACTGGAAGCGCTATGCCAAAGAAGTAAGTCTGTATTCCAAGTAACATCCAGTAAGATGAAGCACATCGTATTACTCCTGTTACTCGCTGTCCTCCTTCCGCTGCCCGGTCATGCCCAGGTTGATCCCATTCTGACGGGGATGATCATCGAGTACACGAAGAAGGCGGAGTCTCAGTACAACGCCCAGATCAAGCTTATGGGAGCCGAGTCAGCCGGACATATTTGGCTGAACGAGGAGGTTGCTGCCACGAAGGACCTGCAGAAGCAGTTTGACGACTACCTGAGCACTTTCCGAACGACCATCTCCTATGCTGCCCAGGCCTATGGTTTCTACTTTGAGGTCAACCGACTCTGCGAGCACATGGGCAGTCTGTCGAAACAGATCAGCGAGGCTCCTGCCAACGCCATTGCCGTGGCTCTTCACAAGAAGCGCAACGACATCTATATCAGCATCCTCACCAAGAGCATGGGCATCATCAACACCATCCGCGAGGTATGCCTTGACAAGAAGATGACCGAGCAGCAGCGCATCTCCCTCGTGTTCTCCATCCGTCCGCAGCTCAAGGCGATGAACCATCAGCTGGCGATGCTCACCAAACTGGTGCGGAGTACCACGATGGGACTGGTATGGCACAATATCGAATACAACTCACTGCCGCACAGGGAGGGCAAGGCCGGACTCATCGAGGAGTGCCTTGACACCTGGCGTGTGAACGCAAAACATGTGAAAACCAAAAAATGAAGCACTATGGGATGGTTATCATTACTCACTAAGGCCGCTCCCAAGTTGTGGCGCAGCGGACTGAAGGCCACTTCCACACTCTGGCAAGGCGGCAAGGCAGCCACGGTCAACGTCGCCAGTGCCACAGCCAAGGTAGCCTCCGCCGCTGCCCGCAACCCCAAGACAACCATTGTCGGGGGTGTAGCCGCCTTTGCCGGTTGGCAGAAACTCACAAACTCCGACGAGTCCTATGGCACCGCCGTGGGCAAGACGCTCCGCAAGGGTGTCGACGGCACGGGCGACTTCTCCCATGATGTCGTCAACGGCTTCACGGGCAAGAACACCGTGGAGGATGTCAAGGACACCGCTTCCAATGTTCTCACCGGAGTGAAGGAAACCGCGGAGGAGGCCAAGGGAGTGCTCGGCACCCTGGGTGAGACGCTACGTGGCATCAGCCACTTCCTCGGAAACCTCTTCGGCGGCAACGGCACGAACATGTTCGGCAACTTCCTCGACAACCTCGTCCACGGCAAGGTGTCGGGCCTGAGCATCGGAGCCCTGATTGCCGCGTCGTATCTCATCTTCGGCCGCACAGGACTCCTTGGCAAGATCGGCGGTGCCCTCATGGCGATGATGATGGTCGGCAACAACTCTCAAAAGCAGACACCATCCGTTGCCCAGACAGCGGAAAACGAACTGGCAAGGGAGCAGCAGACTGGTCTCAGACGATAACAATTTCACCCATACAAACACACAGAATATGGAAAAGACAGCATACAACCCGTCCATGAATCTCTATTCACCAAGTGGCTACGCCATGCCTTTTGAGTTGCCGGAGCCCTGCCCCTTGGTCATCACCCTTGGCTATGGCGACCAGCAGCATCCCGTGACCGGAGAGAAGTTCTTCCATCACGGCGTCGACTTCAAGGTCTCGCCCCACACCTGGCTGAAAGCCTTAGCCACCGGCATCGTCTCCGGCATCTCCACCAACAACCGCAAGGGATTCCAGATCACCGCCAACTACCGCAACTATGCCGCCGGAGACAACAGTTCGTTCGATGTCACCTATTCCCATATCCGTGAGGTCGTGGGCGGCTTCGGACGAAATGTCAAGGCCGGTGACAACATCGCCGTCTGCGACGGTCTTCTCCATGTGGAGGTTCGCTTCAACGGTGAGGAAGTCAATCCGCTGGAGTTTCTTACGATGGTGAGGGACAACCTCATGATGCAGGAGCAGAAAGCCATGACGGGCAACAACCCGGAGATGGCGACCCTCGACTTCCCCGTCTCCACGCCCTACGATGCCCAGCAGCCGGAGATCGACCAGATGTACACCCGGTTCTTCGGACGCTATATGGCAGACCTTCTCTCCAACCGTTACCGCGTGCCGGGCTCCACGGAGACCGCCCTGCGCAGTGTCTTGGCGGAAGGGGCTGCTGCCGGTGCCTACTACGAGCACGCACCGAGTATGCTCAATCCCTTGGGACTCGGCGAGCGGAGCTTAGGGATCATCGGAAGGGTGCAGACGCTGCTCATTCACGACTTCCTCAACTATCTTGCGCTCATACACGGCGTGTTTCTCTCATCCATGACCGAGATTGAAAAAAAAAAGCTGTTGACGACGCCATAGACAGTCAGGGCTTCATCGATCCTTTCGACGGCTTCGACATCGACATCCAGAGTTTCGACATCCAGCGCCTCGTCAGCGTCTATCCCGACAAGGACGGCATCAACTGGTGGACAAAAGCCTGGTTCAACGGCAAGAAGCGGGGAGAGCGAGCCGTGGAGATCAACCGTGAGCTCGCCATCCGCTTCATCCACGACAGCATCGGCAAGGACGAATGGCTCGAAGAATATTATCCCCGTCAGATGGAAGTGCTCCATGCTGCCCTTGCGCAGACCAGGGAGCAGGTCATCAAACAGTTAAGACAAACATTCACATAATATGGCAACATCCCGACAACCCGACATCTTCACTACCCGGGTAGTACCCATCATGAATAAGGTCCGTGACGAGCTCAACCGCCTGAAGGCGGAGGAGTCCGCACGCCACAACGCGTCCTACCGCATGCTCATGGCCGGAGCGGCGGGTCCCGACGGCGGTATGGCGGCGATGGACTGCTACCGCTCGCAGGTGAACTACACCGGCAAGTGGAACACGAAGACCGTAGAAGACTATATCAGCATGGTGAAGGCGGAGCTGAAACGGCAGCATATCACCGTCGATGCGGTCATGGAGAAGAAGATGGTAGACCATCTCATCAAGGAACGGATTCCCAAGTCCACAGCTGAGTACATCACACGCAAAGCCATGGAGGGCACCCTGTTCTATATCCCCAACCGCAGTCGCGAGAGTGCCATGCAGAACCATATCAACAAGGAGGCGGAGAAGAAATACAACCCGTCGTTCGTGGAACAGGCGGCGGCAAGCATCGGCTCGTGGCTCGTCAATGCCGCCACGACGATGGGTGTCGGCGGACTGTTGGGGCAGGCTGCCATAGACGTTGGCGTCGAGGCCGTGGACCGTGTGGGCTCCGGACAACAGAAGGATTATCTGGAGAAGCAGCGGAAGTTAGGACGTCAGGAGGTGGCAGCAGCCAACCGCAGGAAAGCCGCCATTCCCCAATGGATGTTCTCACAAATGGGCTTCAACGAAATGGCGTATGCCACTGACAGACAGCTGGCTATCGCACTGAAATGGGCCACGGACAATGCCAGGACATACCGCAGCAAGGTATCAAAAGCCCTCGATGCCGGTGAACGCACGATCAAGGCCATAGGGCGCACATCCACCATGTCCGTTGCCGCTGCCACCTATCGGGCTATGGAGTATGAGGCCTTTGCCAAAGCCATCCGCAACGAGCAGGGCAGCCGACGGTCGGGCCGCGATGCCGTGAGCTATAAGAACATAGCCGAGGCAGAGGAAACTGTTCCGCTACAGGAGAATGCATCCCCACCGACGGATAACAGCCAACAGACGTCACAGCAACAGACGTCACAACAACTGATATCACCACAACAATTATCAACTGGTGACTACACCGGCTGGAATGCGCTCCTTGGAAATATCGGCCTTGACGGTATGGGCGACACTTTCAACCATCTCGGCTTCACCCTGGCCATGCTCCCCGACATGCTCTTAGGCGTACTGACGGGCAAGACCAAATCCATCGGTCTGAACCAGCAGACGATGGTGCCGCTTGCCTCGCTCCTTGCCGGGACTTTTGCCTCCAATCCCCTGATGAAGTTCCCGCTCATGCTCTATGGCGGAGTCAGTCTGTTCAACACGGCCGGTCAGGAGGCTTTGGCAGAGCAACGGAAGAACCAGAGCAATGCCACACGCTTTAAGCGCTATGACGATGAGCCGTTGGACAAGCGGCTCTGCAATCCGCAGATTGAGGGCAATGTGCTCTTGGTGGACATCGACAGAGTGCCGCGTATCGTCACCCTGCCCACGAAGGTCGTAGAGGCTTACCAATCCGGGGCTCTGCCACTCAACACCCTTGCCAACCGCATATTGGCGAAGGTGGATGAGACAGCTATGGGCAACAGACAGCCCATCGGGCGTGCTGCCGACAGCTATGAGCAGAACCAAGAGCGCAGTCAGACACGTGGCATCCGATAACGAAGACAGCGAGTTATTTCCCTATATTTTTTCACCCATTCATGATATGATACAATGGCAGAAGAAGTAAATCAAAAGCAGACGGGCGCAGAGCGACAGACGGAGATTCTTATCGCAGCCCTTGAGAATGCAAAGGAGAACGGTGGCGTGCTGCTTAATGCCTCACGCAAACCGGCTCCGAGTTTTTACAACAAGTCCTTGCGCCTGCCGCCGGGCAATGCCCTGATGATGGCGATGCACAGCGACCAGGGCGGGTTCAAGACCAACGTCTATACGATGTTCCGTGAGACCCACGACCGCGGCGAGGCTGTCCGCAAGGGTCAGAAAGGCGTGGCGGTGGTGTGGACGAATCCCAGCCAGTATGTCAACAACGCCAATCCCGACGACAAGATCAGCCGCAAGGCTTATTTTGCCCTCGACGAGAACGCCCGCAAGCAGTACAAGGCCAACCCGCGTGAGGATGTCTATACCATCTTCAACATCGACCAGACGACGATGGCGCATGTACACAAGGAGGACTACAAAAAGCAGGTGGAGCAGTTTGCCACTGCCAGCGAGCGCACGGACAAGCCCGTGGACGACAAGGCTGTGAGGATGGAGTTCAACCAGTTCCTGCAGAAGATGAAAGACTATCTTGTGCCGATCCGCAAAGACGGCACGGGTCTCGCACACTACGACAGCCGCACCGACACGGTGCACATCCCACCGCAGAAGGACTTTGCCTCTTATCCCGACTATGCCCAGGAAGTGGTCCGTCAGATTGCCCATGCCACGGGCGTTCCTCAACGTCTCGGCCGTAAGGGGATAGCCGTGGAAGGCGGACGCCAGCCCGATGCTTCTATGCAGCAGCGTGAACTGTTGGTAAGGGATCTGGTGGCATCGCACAAGATGCTGGAGATGGGACTCCCTGCCAAACTCCATCCCGAGACCATGGAGCATCTGCCGTCGGTCATCGCACAACTGAAGGAAAACCCGGAATTGGGCAAGGCCATCCTCGCGGATGTCAACCGCACGGTGGGGATGATGAAGAAGGCAGAGAGCGGTGTAAAGATACTGCCCGTGGAGAAACCTTCGGAGAAGACCATGCAGGCGTGGGCTTCGCAGTTTCCCATCGACAAAGTGCCAGAGAACTTCTCACGCATTGCCATGCTGAAAGACGATGACGGGAAGTGGACGCTTGCCGCACGTCCAGAGGAAGGCCGCACCTTTGCCGTCCATCCCGACAAGGCCGACATCGGTATGTATTTCGACATGATGAAGAACGACCACGACGAGGCTACCATAGAGAAGTTCCGCACGCAGTTCGCCCAGAAATACTACTCCGTGGTGGCTGAGCATCCCGACCGCGAGGTGAACATCTTCAGGAGTGGTGCCTCTCAGGAGACCCTTGACCGTATTGACAGGGTGAACGCCTTCAAGACCAACGACAACAAGGTTCTCCTCATGGCCAACATCGACGGAGAGAAGCAGCGTCCGCGTGAGATCAGCCAGTCGCAATGGCAACGGCTGTGGCTCGCCGATGACAAGCGCGACTACAAGCAGCACCTTGCCGCCACGCTCTATGCCGATGTGCTCAGCGGCAAGCAGAAGGAGGAAAAGCAGAGCGGACAACAGACAGTGAAAGAGAATGGAAAAGAGACAGTGAAAGAGACTGTGAAGGAAAAGGACGTGCAGAGCAAGCTGCCTCCCATCATGAAGCAGTACGACAAGTTGAAGGCCAAGCATCCCGATGCTATCCTGCTGTTCCGTGCCGGAGACTTCTATGAGACCTACCGCAGCGATGCCGAGAAGGCTTCAAGGATATTGGGTATCACGCTGACCAGCAACAACAAGGTGAAGGACAAGGACGGCCGTCCTTTGGAGACTGCCGTTTTCCCTCACCACGCCCTCGACACCTATCTGCCCAAGCTCATACGTGCTGGTGAGCGTGTGGCCATCTGTGACCAGCTCACCGTGCCCAGGCAGCAGAATCAGGAGGAAGCCAAGGAATCCTCGCAGCAGGAGGTCAAGGAAGTCGTAGCCCGTCAGGAGGACCAGCGCACAAGTATGCACCGATAACCAGCCGATGCTATGACACCATCCAGACAACAGTATATCGAGCAGTATGCGGAGTATGCCATGGAGCAGATGCGGCGCTATGGCATACCCGCCTCGGTGACGCTGGCACAAGGTATCATTGAGTCGGCGGACGGCAGGAGCACCTTGGCCAACACCGCCAACAACCACTTCGGCGTGAAAGGTACCTACAACGGCAACTATGTTCTGGCGGATGACGACCGGCCCAACGAGAAGTTCAAGAAATACGACAGTGTAGGTCAGAGCTATGAGGACCATTCCAAAGTCCTCATGGCGCAGCGCTACCGCAAGCACACCGCCGGCCTTGCCGCCGACGACTACCGTGGCTGGGCTGCTGCCATCCAGCGGGGCGGCTATGCCTCCGACAAACGTTATGTCTCCACGCTGGTGAGCGTCATCGAGGGTGCCGGACTGCAGAAGTACGACAAGATGGTGATGAGCCAGCCGCACAGTCAGGCAACCGCAGCCAAGACCTCGTCAGCCGTAGCCACCGGCAGTTACAGCATGCCCGTGAAGCGCGACAGCTTCATGCTCGTCACCTCTCCTTATGGCAACCGGGAAGATCCGCTGAACAAAGGTACCATGCAGGTGCACCACGGCATGGACATCAAGACCAACAGGGAAGCGGTCCTGGCGACCGAGAACAAAGGAACTGTCGTGGGTGTTGACCACCGCACGAACACCGCTGGGGGCAAGACCGTCACCGTGGAGTACGCCCGTGAGGACGGCTCGCGGGTGAGAGTGCAGTATATGCACCTCAGTGAGATTGCCGTAAAGAAGGGAGACACGGTCAATGCCGGACAGAAGATTGGCGTTTCGGGAGCCACGGGGACGAGGGTCACGGGCGAGCATCTCCACTTCGGGGTCATCAACGTCTCCAGGGACGGCAAGATGCAATGGGTCAACCCTGCCGCCTATCTTGCGGACATCAGTCAGAAAGGCAACCTGAAGATAGAGGCGCAGCACAACGGCCGAAATATCCTTGCCGACTATCAGTCCAAAGGCAACGACACCCAGGAGCAGAAACCAGCCACGCCGGAAGGATGGCTGAGCAAGCTGATGACCTCCGAGGATGCAGCCATAGGCACGGACGGTGGGCACGGACTCTTAGGCAGTCTGATGCAGATGCTTATGACCATGCTCATGCTGACGATGAAGATGGAAGGCAAGAGCCGCGACGAGAAGATGGCGGCTATCAACGAGGCTGTCACCCAGCGACGCATCGATCTCAGCAGCATGACGCCCAACCTGAAGTCGGCATCACTGACCGTCACCGAGGGCGGAAAGGCCGTCCTCGTTACCCACGACGGCAAGAAGGAGTACCGCCATGAACTGACAGCCGAGGAGCAGCAACGCCTGACCGCCATCCTTAATGGCGACGGCGACGATGCTGCCAAACGGCAGAAAATCGGCAGTCTTGTCAATGCCGTAACCTTCAGCCAGCAGGCTTCCGAGAACTATGAGCAGATAGCCTCCGAGCGTCAGTCGCAGGAGCAGCATCTGCAAAGAAAGTAACATCATCTATTTCATACAACTATGATCAAAGCAGAAGTAAACATCACGGGCACTGTCCGACGCAGTGCCTCCATCCGTACCGACAGGAACAACCAGCCTTACGTGTCCTTCGTCATGTCCGTCAGCCTTGCCGACGGCGGTGGCACCAGGGACATCCGTGTTTTTGTGTCAGTGCCACAGGCCCGGCAAAGTGACCTGAGCGTCTACACCGAAGGGCAGCGTATCACGGCGAGCGGAACCATGGACATCCGCCGCAAGGACGACGGACTGAGTTTCTATCTCACCGCCCGATTGGTGACCGCAGAGAACGTGCCCGCGTTGGATGCCATCTCCGGCACACTCTCTTTCCGCGGCTATCTGAAGAAGGAGAACATCTTTGATGAGCGCACCTCGAAGAACGGCCGTCCTTATCTCCTGTTCTCCGCCTACTCATCCGAGAAGGTCGGTGACAACTTCGTCAGTACGTGGGTCACCTTCATGCGGTTCCCGGAGAAGAACGCCACCGTTGAGAGTATCAAGCCCGACTGGCTGCGTCCGCGTGTCCATGTGGACATCAGCGGTGACCTGCGCATCTCCTTCTACAAGGAGGCACCGAGTCTCTCGTGCATCGTCCGTGAGATGACAGAGCATATCAACAACTCATGAAACCAACCATCACTACTATGAGAAAGAACTACACGCCCAACCCCGACGGCCTGAGTGCCGAGGACAGAGCCCTGAATGTCTTTGCCGACATCATGATTGACAAGATCAAAAATCTCCAGCAGGACTGGAAGCAGCCTTGGATCTCTCCCGGTGCCGCCCAACTGCCCCGCAACCTCAATGGACGCAACTACAACGGCATGAACAGCATCATCCTGATGTTCATGCAGGAGAAGAACCACTGGCAGACATCCCGTTATGCCACCTTCGACCGCATCACGGACATGAACTATGCCAAGGACAAGGACGGCAAGCGGCAGCACCTGCTCACGGACAAGGATGGCAACAAGCTGCCTTTTGTCCGTATCAACAAGGGAGAGAAGAGCACACCCGTGATGATCACTACCTTCACCTGTGTGCACAAGCAGACCAACGAGCGCATCAAATACGACGACTATAAACAGCTCACTGCCAAGGAGCGCAATGAGTTCTCAGTTTTCCCCAAGCAGCATGTCTATAATGTGTTCAACGTTGACCAGACCAACCTGAAGGAGGCGCGTCCTAAACTCTACGAGACCTATCGCAAGGAAGCCCAGGGGACACTGGAGCTGAGCGACAAGGGCATGGCGAGTCTGCCGGAGATTGACGCGATGATAGCCAAGGACCTCTACGTCTGTCCCATCAAGCCCACAGCGGGCAATGATGCCTACTACAGTGTGGCTCGCGATGAGATTATCATCCCGGAGAAGGCACAGTTCATCGACGGCGAGTCTTTCTACAGCAACCTCCTTCACGAGATGAGTCATGCCAGTGGCTCCCCGGACCGCCTCAACCGCATCAAGCCTACCCAGGACCGGGCGAGTTACAGCCGAGAGGAGCTCGTGGCAGAGCTCACTGCCGCCCTGGTGTCCTCACGCTATGGCATGGCCAAGCATGTGAAGAGCGACAGTGCCGCTTATCTGAAGTCATGGCTCGGCAGTCTCAATGAGGACCCGGAGTTCATCAAGACCACGCTCAATGATGTCAAGCGGTCGGCATCGTTCATCACCCAGCGCATGGAAGCCGTCGGCGAGCGGCTCAGGCGTGACGGCTGGAACGCTGATTTTACGGACATCCGCGAGCAGAACAAGACGTTCACGCCGTTGTTCCGCAGCGATGTCAAGTCGGCGACAGTCTCACAGGAGGCAGCCGAGAGTCGACAGGAACAGCCGGTGAAAGCGGAGAGTCAGGTGTTGGAGGCTGTCTCTGCCAAGAGCGCCGAACAAGCCCGATTTCGCCGTTAGACTCTTTGAGCCCGGTCTTGAAGCCGAAGTGCTGTTCACCTTCGGGCAGGAGCATGAGGCATGGATGTATTTAGGCAGGTCTTCGCTATTGATAGACAGGGACACGGTCCTATACATGCTTCGCCAGAAAGACTCCATGCCCGAAGGCCACCGATGGGGAGATGCCTTCCCTGCCGTCGTCAACCACACCAGTTCCGGCATGGCACGCAAGCATCCAGACTTCCATGCTGCCAAACATGGTGACTACGAGGCTGCCTTGCGGTTGGTCGATGCCTTTGTGAAAGACAGTAAGATAGCCGACATCGCGGGACGCTATCCCCATGCTCACGTTGTCTACAACCACAAGATGCAGGGTGGGGACATCAACATGATACCGGCGGCATACGCTGCCAAGTTCTCTGCCATCGGCATGACCGTCGACCACGACATCATCGCCGTGACGGACGTCTCCCACACCAACGCCACCGATCTCAGCCGCATCAGCAAACGCATGCGGTTTGAGGGAGAGGTCAGGAAAGGTACGGACTACATCATCTTGGACGACTTCATCACCTCCGGGGCAGAGCTCCGTGACCTTCGCGATTATATCCAAAGTCGGGGTGGCAACGTGGTGCTGATGACGACCTTCGGGCATGGCAGCTTCGGCAAGCTTCAGGACATAAGAATAGACAGTAAATACATAGAGCGACTCAACGCGTCGGGTATCACCGACCAAGATTTAAGAAAATATGGAATTGCATCAGAAATCGGGTGTCTCACCCTTGGAGAAGCCGCAAGGCTCTCACGACTGGTTAACGCCAGAGCAAAAGCAGCAGCTGCACGACGCAGCGCAAGCGTTCAACGAACATGCCTTGAACAGCCCTCTCTATCAGGAGTGGCAGGAGAAGTTCCGCGAGGCAGGGTTCAAAGTATCGAGAATGAGAAGATAAACGAGACAAGTAAAACAATCAACGATGGGGAGCAGCGGGCAGCCAAAGGCTTAAAGCGGTGAAGGCATACCGCTGTTCCTCGCCCCAAAAGACAGAATATGAAGAAGAAAAGCATCCTATTGTTCCTTCTCGCCATGACTGCGGTAGGAATGTACGCCAACGATGGAGTAGGCCAGCTGCCTGATGACTCACTGCACCAACAGTATGTCAACTGGCAAGAGGACTGTGGCACATTGTCGGCCAACAAGAACGACTATGCCGGACTGAATGCGCTCCGCAGTCGTATGGCATCAGCCACAACCTCCGATGACAGCGCAAGTGACGACTCCCTCCGGGTGTCCGTTGGTGCCCCTATCTATTTCTATTTCAAGCTGAACACAGCCCAACTGGTCACCAAGTCGCAGTTGGCAAACCTTACAGAGATCGCCAAGTATGCCAAGGAGCATCATCTGACCATCCACATCACGGGGGCAGCCGACGAAGCTACCGGCACCGCCAAGCGAAACCGTGCGCTGAGCATAGCCCGTGCCCGCTACATCGCCAAGCAGTTCATCAACAATGGCATAGACAAGTCACAGATGAAGGCCGTCAGCCTCGGTGGCATCCGACAGTTTGCACGAAAGGAAGCCAACAGGTTTGCGATGGTGGTTCTGAGGGAATAGATATTAAATTTATTCATTGTATTTAGTACGGAGGTCGCTTGTAAAAATTACGAGCGACCTCTTTCTATCAATTACAGAGTCCACATTAAGAAGTCTTTGCAACAAAAACGACCTTTCGTTAGTTTCGCATGCCGTATTGGTTAGCTATAGAATTATTGTTGCTTACGCTTTGTACTCATATAGCCACAATAGTATCTAAGATACATTTGTAGACATCCACTTTTTCAAGAGAACTCATTACTTATCAAATAATGCGTCGACATTTGTTTGTCCTGATAATAAAAAGGATTTGCACAGTTCCATGCGCTTTGTTTCTAACCCTTGTAAGTTAATTCTTTAAATATTATTTACTTGTTCTCTAATATTTGACAACACATTCTTTCATATCTTTTGTATTCCGGTAACTGTGATAAAATTAACTGAATCTTCTGGCGTCTTCTATTTAATGCTCCTTTATTAGGATTCAATAATTCAGAATTTTCTGCTCTAACTGTATTGTATAAATTAATAGTAAGGGTCTTTACTAGTGATACAAAATTTATATGTAAGGAATTTGCCGGATTAAATGGTGGCAAAACATCACTTACCAATGTGTGGATATGGCGTTTCCCAAAATTACCTTCTGGCTGAAACGATGAGATTGCATTTTCTATTGCACGGCTATTAATAAGACCTGAAAGGTATGTAGCTTCGTCTTCGGTCTTTACTACAAGCCAATAACAAGTCTGATCAATAATAGGTGTTTTGTCAGTATCCGCAAGATTGATAAAAGCAGCACAGGGATTTTCTCCGCCAGCTCCATAAACGACAAGATAGCCTGTTTTATCAAATGCCTGATTCGACAATTTGTTTCTCCAATTTAAAGCATTAAAAATTTCCTTAGGCTTCTCAGCGGCCCTATACCTTCTCTGTATTTCTGATAGTGTGTTCTGAGTAGATCGATTATAAGTCGCTTTATCTTCTGTCTTAAGTCTTTCCCATCTATCACCAACTCTCTTTATTGGCAGGAGAGCAAGAGGCAGGTCATATAAATAGAAAGGAAGCAAAATGTTTGATACAATTACTGGATGGAATAAGTCTTTACTTACCCTTGCCAACGGCAACCTATAATCCTTACCCTTATGCATATTCAATAAGAAATATGCGTCACTACTATTATTATTTAATGAAGAAACTTCATAAGATAATCCTTTATCAACAGTATTTAGGAAGAATAAATATCGTGGAAGGACGTCTGCTCCTTGTAAGAAGTGATAATTTTCATACTGAACAGCAACAGTATTATCGTTCGACCATGCTGTCAATCCAAAAGCTTGATGAACCTTTAGAGTATAGCAAACACTATTCTCGTGCTCATAAATATCAGCGCATGGAATATCTGTTTTATTTGTAAAAGGAACTTTGTGACCAAATACTATTAAAGCCTTGTTGCTGAATGTAAACTGGGGAATTTGCCATATTTCCTCTATGTTAAATTGTACAGCACTAGAACTCTTTTCATAGGCGCCCGTTCTTAATTTTTCATGCTGATTGCCAGTTAGGATAGTAGAAGGAAGAATACAACCAAAAGCCATGCCATTTTTTAAATATTTGTCTATGGCATGAATGAGAAATACTGTCGCAAGCTCTGTATGGAGAAACGATGAGCCTGATGGCTTTATTCCATAATAATTAGCCATTCTGTTGAGGGCAACCCTATATGGGTTGTCTGGCAACTTACTCAATGTGAGCCAAGGCGTATTTGACACGATTCCTGTAAAGTTTCCTCCAATTAAACTTGGACGGAATGAATTTTTGATTAGGAAAGACCAGACTCCATTTCGTCCCTCCTTATTCAGTTCAAACAGGCTTTCATATAATTTATATGAGAAAGAAAGTACATCTTTGAGTTGTTCTTCCTCAATCCGTCTTTTGTCAACTATAATTTGTATAATTTTATTGAAACTATTTTTAGATAACTTTTCTTCATGAATTAGCTCATAACATTTGTCGACAATAGCATCAAATAGCCATTGAAAGGAAGTAGAGATAATAAAGCGGGGCAAGTCTATATGTCGATTAGCAAGTCTCATCCTTAATACCTGTTGGTTATCTATTTCCCCCTCAGTAACTGGTGAATTAAGAAAAAGAGAGTCAGCATGGTATATAGGTATAGACAATTCATCAATACCATTTTCTTCCTTATAAGTTGCCACACATATAATCCAGTTTATCTTTGCCAGGATTACTGCCAGAGGGTCAATATCAATCCCAGTTATGGAATTTGAAAGAATTTCTGATTTATATGAAACTGACGAATCAGATGGCAAGTTTTTCATTGCCAAAGACGTGGCTTCGATAACCATAGACCCAGAACCACAACACATGTCTATCAATATTTTTTGGTTCATCCGACATTTCGAGTGATACGGCAATCATGAAGGGCGTAAAGT
>OGQX01000358.1_pt1 | contig 53991 bp, 36 predicted proteins | sample 1553291 | NCBI WGS metagenome assembly OGQX01 (sample SAMEA2580030, study PRJEB22360) | human gut metagenome | biome: human gut; feature: human-associated habitat; material: faeces | place: Denmark | collected 2008/2010
CCGAAGATTCGGTCGGGACGGGAGAAACTCCCGGAAGCGGAGAGAATGAAGGAAGCGGAGAGCAAACGGGAGACGGCGGAAGCGACAACGGAGCAGAAAACGGCGGAGATACGGGGAACGAAGAGGAGACGGCGCCCGAACCCGAGGACAATTATGAATATTACATAACCTGCAAGAGGGACGGAGTGAATATCCGTTCGGGCGCGGGGACGGAACATTCGGTCATCGGAACGGCGGAAAAGGGCACCACGTATGTGCTCAGAGGAAAAGTGGGAGATTGGTACAAAACGTACTATAAAAATCAGACGGCCTACATAAATGCTTCTTATTTCGACGTGTTCTCGATCGAAAAGAGCGAAAACGACGCTGTGGAAGAAGTTCTCGAAAAAGGCTATGCGACTCTGGGCGTCCCTTATGTCTACGGCGCCGTGCGTCTGCACGACGGATACGGAAATTTCCTCAAAGGTTTCACGACCTCGAAATTCGACTGTTCGTCTCTGGTACAGTACGTCTTTTACGAAGGCGCGCAGGTGGTGTTGCAGACCACTACCCGACTTCAATCGGTACAGGGAACCTACGTGCCCCGTTCCGAACTCAGTCGGGGAGACAGCATCTATTTCACCAATGCGGTCAGGCAGAACTATACGGGAGTGGAACGAATCGGGCATGTAGCGATCTATCTCGGAGATAACTATATCCTGCACACCGCGACGGATTACGCGCGGATAGAGCCCATCAGCGCGAAACGTTGGAGCTACTACATAGAGACCCGCAGATTCGTTTGAATAAATATACAAAACAGGTAACCACGGAAAAGCGGCGGCCTCAAAATAAAAAATACGCCCGCGGCGATTCAGGGAAATGAACCGCCGCGGGTATTTTGCATTCTTCCGATTAATAAGTATATGTTACGGTAGAAGAAATAAAAAATGCGAGCACAAAAACGAGCACCGAGCAGACAAATACGCTGCAGCTTATTCCCTTGACGGTCCCGCTATCGTTTTTGACGATGCCGACTGCGGAAAAAATGACCGATACGGCAATCAGAATAAAGCTCAGATACATCAACCATTCGGCGTCCAGCCCTTTTAAGTTCTCCCAAGGGCTGTAATAATAATCCTTTCTTACCGTAGTAAATTCTCCCGTTTCCACATTCATTGCGGGAATTTTGCCTGCATAATGAAAAAAGTTTATAAAATACATCGGCACAAACAGGATATTCAGTACGATTTGTATTGCGGATACAATTTTACTCTTCATATTTCCCCTCCTTTGCGCTTCGTAAAACCACATTTCAGATACGTTCTTTCAACAGATTGCCGCGCCGTTCTCTCCGTAGTCTCTTCGGTCGGTTCGCTTCGCGGTCTTTTGGTCGATTCCGCGATTTCAGTTCGGAAGCCGCGCGCGCATATCTCGGAAAAATTTTTCCGCTTCCTCCTCGGGGAGGGAAAAGGGAATGCCGTAAATATATTCGTCGAGCGCGGCCGCCACGACGGGAGCATATTCTTTCGGAAGATTTTTTAAGGCCCGGCGCCCGCCTTCCAACTTGGAAACGATCCGATCTTCCCGCAAAAAAGCCAACGTTCGGCAAAGAGATAAAACAGCGTCTCCGAACGCCTCCGTTTTCTTTGGCGAATCCGAAATGTCCGTAAGGAGACTGTCTATATAATCCGCGCGCGGGACATTCCCGAAAACGGACGATACGGAATGGCCGCGAATCGTTTTTCCGACGGCTTTCGTCACCGTAAAATGCGCCGCGAGGTCCTTGTCCGTGCCGTGCATGGCCGAACAGTATGCCTGCGGCGCGATTTTGTATTTTTCTCTGTGCAGCGCGGAAAAGTGCAAATCGAAGGGCGTAGGATAAACAAAATCCCGACAATCCTTTTCGGAAACCACACTCATTTCAAAGCCTCTCGCGGGCGCCTTATCCTCCAAACGCGTCAGAACGTCGAGCAAAGCGACCTTTTCATTCAACGCGAGCGCCGATTTTGCGACGACCAGAAAATCGATGTCGCTCCTTTCCCAAGAAAAGCACCCGAACGCAAGGGAGCCGTGGGCATAAATTCCCACGAGATTTTTACCGAGGATTTCCTCGTAACGCCCCGCCACGGTATCCAGCAACGCCAGCGCACGACTGCCTGCTTCTTTATAAAGGTTTTTATAAAGGGAAGTCATTTTCCTTTTTCGGAATCGGTTTTGTCCGAAAACGCTTCTTCCGATTGCGCCGTGTCCGCTTTGCCGTCAACCGTTTGCGGCTGTTCGGAAGGAGCATTTTGCCGCGATTCCTCCCCGCCGTTTTCGGACTGTTCCGTCCGAACTTCTTCCCCGTCCCGTTCGGACGGTTCCTTCGTATCTCCTTCGGATTCTTCGTTTTCTTCGTTTTCTTCGTCTTCTTGCTCTTCCTCGACGGGCTCGTATGTCTTTCTCAGTTCCTCTTCCTCCGCGGCGGCAGAGCGGGCGACGGAATCGAAGTCCTCGCGGGAAATCGTCCCTTCGTCCAGGAGCGATTCCGCATAAGTCTTATCCTCCGTCACGCCGAGATAGCCCTTTTCCCCGCGGATCGTCTTCAACAGCCAGGAAAAGAAAATTTTCAAATCCCCGAACAGGCTCATGCGGCGGGCGTAACGGATGTCGGAATGGAGCATTTCCTTATAGTCGGTCTCCTCATCGCCCGAAACGACCAAGGGATTGATGAGGCCGGGCCGCACGGAAAAACGTCCCTCGTCGTCTTCCGAGACGAAAGCGGCGTCGATAAAGGAAAACTTTCTGACGCCGATAAAGCTCAGGCGGCCGCAAAAAATATCAAAGAATACGGGCAATTTATAAAACCGCGTGCGTCTGAGCCAACGGCCGTAGCTTCCCGCCTCGTTTCCGTCGTCATCCGTCGTTCGGAACAACCTGAGCGCGATCGTTTTGGCTTTTTTGCCGACATAAAATTCATGTGTCACGAGAGAGCGCATGTTTCCCGTGCGTTTTTTATAAATTTTCCCGCGCACGAGAACGGCGAGATAGAGCGGAGAGAGCACCGCCATACAGACGAGCGCCGCCACCGCGTCCCAGAAGCGCTTGAAAATCCAGCGGTAGGCAATCGCCATGACAACCAGCGCCGCCGCCACGTCAAACGCAATAAACAGCGCGAGACCATACCACGTTTTCAAAAATTCATCCATTGGAAATTTCCTTTCCCGATTCCTCGGACGAGGGCGAAACCGCCCCCTTTATCATCATTTCGGAAGAGTCCTCGTTCCCGAGTTCTTCCGCCCCCGAAGCCGAGAGCGTCCGCTCCGTCACCTCGGCGATTTTCAAAAGCACCGAATCCTTGCCGTATCCCGTCTGCGCACTGGTGGCCAGGAGATTTTCCGTACCCAGATACAGATCCGCCGCTATCGCCTTGACGTGCTCTTTCAGCTTCATTTTCGAAAGTTTGTCCGCCTTTGTCAAAACGACGGTAAACGGAATGATGTGATAGTGTAAAAATTCTATCATCTGCATATCGTCCGCCGTCGGATCGTGCCGACTGTCTACCAGCAAAAACACGTGCGAAATCCGCTTTTTATCCGCGAAAAAGGCGTTCAGAGTCTTGGCCCATTTCTCCTTTTCCGCCTTCGAGACCCGCGCGAAGCCGTATCCCGGCAGATCCGCCAAAATAAACGCTCCGAAATCGAAATAGTTCACCAGCCGCGTCCGGCCGGGTTCGCTGCTCGTCTTTGCCAGCTTTTTTCGGTTGGCCAACATATTGATGAACGAGCTTTTGCCCACGTTGGATTTTCCGCAGACGGCGATCGTCGGTTTATCGAAAGAAAGAAACTGCTTTTCGTTCGCCGCCGAAGTGATAAACATCGCGTTTTTCACGACGAGGGGCGCACGGAGCTCACGGGACGGGAGCTCTCCGCGAGGTGCGGGCGTCGGTTTTTCATTCGTCTCATACATGGGCATAGTTTCCTTTTATTTTTCAGCGGCAGCGGACTCCGCCCGAAAGAGGCACTCCGTCGTCGCGCACGGGCAGAACGGGTTCTTTTTTCGGCTTTATCCGTTTGGGCTTCGCCTGTTTGAGCTGCGGCGGTTCTTCGTCCTCCGCTCCGCGCACGGCGAGAGAGAATACTTCGTCCGCATCCGTCACGGGAATAAAATTCAGCTCTTTGCGCACGCTTTCGGGGATTTCCTCGATGTCCTTCTCGTTTTCCTTGGGAATAACGATATTCTTAATCCCCACCCGCCGCGCGGCGAGCGCCTTTTCCTTCAATCCGCCGATGGGAAGGACTTTGCCGCGGAGCGTAATTTCCCCCGTCATGGCAATATCCTTTCTCACGGGGCGTCCCGTAAAGGCGGACAGGATAGCAGTGGCGATCGTGATGCCCGCGCTGGGTCCGTCCTTGGGCGTTGCGCCTTCGGGAACATGGATATGAATGTCCGTCGTCTCGAATTTATCCGCGGGAATTCCGTATTTATCCGCATGCGAACGGATAAAGGAAATCGCCGCCAAAGCGGATTCCTTCATGACGTCTCCGAGTTTCCCCGTCAGACGGATTTCCCCTTTGCCGTGCATCGCGGAAGCCTCCACCGTCAGCGTGGTGCCGCCCACGGCCGTCCATGCCAATCCCGTCACCGCGCCCACTTCTTCCTTGCCGCGGGCTTCGTCCGCCTTAAAACGAGGCGCGCCCAAAAATTCCTCCGCTTTCTTCCTGTCCACTTTTACCTTGGGCAGGGTTCTATCGTCCGCATAGCGAACGGCAATCTTCCGACAGACCGTACCCACCGTGCGCTCCAAAGTACGCACGCCCGCTTCCATGGTATAGCCTTCGATAATCGCGCGAATTCCGTCCTCCGTAAATTCCGCGTTCTCCTCCGAAAGACCGTTCGCCTTTAACTGCTTGGGAATGAGATACCGCTTTGCGATTTCCGTCTTTTCTTCCAGCGTATATCCCGAAAGTTCTATGATTTCCATACGGTCGCGCAAGGGTCCCGGAATGGTGTCCAGAGAGTTCGCCGTCGTGATGAACAGCACTTTGCTCAGATCGTAGGGAACTTCGAGATACCTGTCGCGGAAAGTGGAATTCTGTTCGGGATCGAGCACCTCCAAAAGCGCGCTGGCGGGATCGCCGCGCATATCCGAAGAAATTTTGTCGATTTCGTCGAGCAGGAACACGGGATTGACGGACCCCGCGTTTTTCATGGCATAGATAATCCGACCGGGCATGGCGCCGATATAGGTGCGGCGGTGTCCGCGGATTTCCGCTTCGTCCTTGACGCCGCCGAGGCTCATGCGGACGAATTTACGATCCAGAGAACGCGCGATGGAACGCGCGATGCTCGTCTTTCCCACACCCGGAGGCCCAACGAAACAGAGAATGGGCGCTTTCATGTTCCCCGTCAGTTTAAGCACCGCGAGATATTCGGTAATGCGCTCCTTGATCTTTTCAAGGCCGTAATGATCGGCATCCAGCACTTTCACGCAGTCGGAAAGTTTCTCCGTGTCCTTCGTCTCTTCCGTCCAAGGCAAATCGAGAATCCAGTCGAGATACCCCGTAATCACCGTATATTCGGGCGAGGAGGACTGCATTTTATCCAGCCTGTCCAGCTCTTTGAGGCACTTCTCCTCCACCTCTTCGGGCAGCTTCTTCGCAAGAATTTTCTCGCGGTATTCGTCCTCTTCCTTGCCGTCGTCCCCGAGCTCCGTATGAATGGCTTTGAGTTGCTCGCGCAAAAAATAATCCTTCTGCGAACGGTCGATGTTCTGGCGGACGGCGGAAGCAATTTTCTTTTCGATCTTTGCGATTTCCAGCTCGTCGTTGAGACAGCGCTCGAACAGTTTGAGCCTTTCGATGACCGATTCTTCCTCCAAGAGTTCCTGCTTGATTTCCAGGCGCACGCGCATGGCGGAAACGGTCATATTGATATAAGTATCGGGGTCGGAGCAGGCTTCCAGCTGAGAGAGGATATCCTTGCCGATTTTCCCGTCCGCCATGAGCACGTCGCGCACCATTTCGCGCGCGGTACGGAAATAGGCCTCCTCCAATACCTCGTCGCCGTGTTCGGACAGAATTTCGTCCGTCACCGCATAATAATATCCCGACTCAAACTGAACGGAGCGGGCGCGGGCGCGGTACAATCCCTCGGTGAGAATCCGAAGCGTTCCCCCGGGGAGCTGCGTCACCTGCTTGATGCGCGCCACCGTACCGACGGAATAGATGTCGTCCGCCGTGATTTCGTCCTTTTCCGTCTCGCGCTGCGCGCAGATAAAGAGCAGTCTGTCCGCCGAAGCGGTCGCTCTGTCGATCGCCTTTAACGTAATTTCCCTGCCCACCTCGAACGACGTGAGCGTATCGGGAAACGCCACCTTGCCCCGCAAGGGCACGATGGACAATATATTTGTTCTTTGTATTTGCTTTTCAGTATAATTTTCCATATAATTATTTTTACCCTTTCACTCCTCTTTTCAAACAATCCCTTTCACGATAATGCAAAACGCCCTCAAAACGGGCATAAAAACGAAAAAACTTCTTTATATATTTATTATAACACATCGCGGGCGAAAAGGCAAAGAACTTTCCCTGAAAATTCTTTCACATATCTTTACAACCTGTCGTTTTTCGTCGAATAAAAAAAGAGTTTTCCCTCAAAAAATTTTTGTTTCCCTGTTGACTTTTCGTTTTTTTATGTTATAATGAAATCAGAAAAAAATAAGGAGGATATATGAAAAAGAAAATTTTAATCATCATTCTTCCGATTGTCCTGGTGCTGATTGTCCTGACGGGAATATTATTATATGTATATCTTCCGCCCAAAGACTCTAATTTCCGAATCGATTTGCAGGTAGACGATATCGGATTCGACGACGAGATTACCTTGGTTTCGGACGACAAATCGGGCAACATGGTCCTTTCCTGCAAAACGGGAAAAACGCTCAATTTTCGGCTGCTTTTCATGCACAGGGACAGGAGAGAATATAAAACCGTTTATCGCGGGGAAACGTTCATGGACATAGAAATTTCCCTGGCAAATTCCCTCGTATATTCTCCCGATCGCTCCGAGACTCACGAGCTCACCCTTCCCAATATCAAAGGACTGCGGTTAAACTGGTCGATCGACAACTGCACACGGGCGTATACCTTTGAAGAAAAGGGAATCTATACGATCGTTGCGAAATCGTTTTTCCGGACAAAAGGCAGGGAATTCGCCCCCGTTTCTCGCCCCGTTACCGTCGTCGTCGGTCTATTTGATTCGTAAAACAGATCGTCCCGATATACACGGTCGCGCAAACCTGTAAAATATTGGACGTTGACGCGAATTATATCCTTTGTCAAAACTAAACCGACATACAAAACCGCGGCGCCAAAATTTTGCGCCGCGGGTTTTTCCGCGCTTTTTCTGCAATTCCCGCGCTTTAAGCGGATTTTTGTTTATACACGATTTTCGGCTTTGCGCCTTCCGTCAGACATTCCTTGGTCACGACGACTTCTTCGACGTCCTCCTCGGAAGGAATCTGATACATGACGTCCGTCATCAGCCCTTCGATGATCGTTCTCAGTCCCCGCGCGCCCGTCTTTAACCGAATCGCCGTCTGCGCGATTTCCTTTACCGCGTCCTCTTCGACCGTCAGCTTCACTCCGTCGAAGCCCACCAGCTTCTGATACTGCTTGATGATTGCGTTTTTCGGTTCCGTCAGAATCTTCACCAGCGCGTCCTCGCCCAACGGGTCGAGATTGACCACGATGGGAAGCCGTCCGACAAATTCGGGAATCAGCCCGAACTTCGTCAGATCCTGCGGCTTCACGTCGTCGAGCGCCGAATAGTCCACTTCGTCCGCGCCCAGCTTGACCTTGCCGCCGAATCCGAGCGTCGTGTCGTCCTTCCTCGACGCCACGATTTTATCCAACCCCACGAACGCTCCGCCGCAGATGAATAAAATATTCGTCGTGTCGATTCTCAGGCACTCCTGCTGGGGGTGCTTTCTTCCGCCCTGCGGCGGCACCGAAGCCATCGTGCTTTCGATGATTTTCAAAAGCGCCTGCTGCACCCCTTCGCCCGATACGTCGCGCGTAATCGATACGTTTTCGCTCTTTCTCGCAATCTTGTCGATCTCGTCGATATAAATGATTCCGCGCTGCGCGCGCTCGATATCGTAATCGGCGTTCTGAATGAGTTTCAAAAGAATATTCTCTACGTCCTCGCCCACATAGCCCGCTTCCGTCAGCGTGGTCGCGTCGCTCGTGGCGAAAGGAACGTTGAGGATCTTTGCGAGCGTCCGCGCGAGCAGCGTTTTACCGCATCCCGTGGGCCCCAGAAGCAGAATATTGCTCTTCTCGATTTCCACTCCGTCGTCCGCCTTTTTCGACTTCATGAGCGAATTTATGCGCTTATAATGGTTATACACCGCGACGGAGAGCACCTTCTTCGCCTTATCCTGCCCGACGATGTATTTATCCAGCTCCGCCTTGATTTCGGCGGGCTTCTTCAAGGGAACTTCCTCCGTCTTGCTCTCTTTGTCGAGCGTCTCGTCCACCATCGCCTTGCAGATATCCACGCAGTCGTCGCAGATAAAGACTCCGCCCGGCCCCGCGATGAGACGGCGCACCTCCTCTTTCGATTTACCGCAGAAAGAACAGCGTTGTTCGTTTTTTTCCATGTGTCACACCCCGTTTATAAATTGAAAAATACCGCGCAAAGCTCCTTTTTCCGAAACTTTGCGCGAGCGTATTTTTTATGTCCCGTATCCCTTGAAACGCCTCAGCGCCTCACGAATACTTTATCGATAAGCCCGTACACCCGCGCTTCTTCCGCCGAAAGGTAGTTGTCCCTGTCGGTGTCCCGCTCGATGGTGGCGATGTCCTTGCCCGTATTCTCGGAAAGGATTCTGTTCATCTTCGCCTTCGTGCGCAGGATATGCTCCGCCTGAATCTTGATGTCGCTGGCTTGACCCTGAGCTCCGCCCAAGGGCTGGTGAATCATAATCTCCGAATTGGGGAGCGCGAACCGTTTGCCGCGCGCGCCGCTCGACAGGAGGAACGCGCCCATGGACGCCGCAAGCCCGATACAAATCGTCGATACGTCGCACTTGACGTAATTCATCGTGTCGTAAATCGCCATGCCCGCCGTCACCGAGCCGCCCGGAGAATTGATATACAGATTGATGTCCTTCCCCGGCTCCTTGCCTTCCAGATAAATGAGCTGCGCCACCACCGTATTCGCTACCGCGTCGTCGATTTCGCCGCTCAAAAATATGATTCTGTCCTCCAAAAGTCGGGAATACAGATCGTACGAGCGTTCGCCCGTCGAAGTGCGTTCCACGACATAGGGAATCAGAACGTTTTTTTCGTTCATTCCTTATTCTCCTCTCGATACATTTCGTTGTTCGCTTTCAGGAAGTCGAACAGCTTGGTAATGATGATGTCGCTCTTGATATAATCGAATTGGCGGGGATCCATGCTCTTCTTGTATTCCTCCGCGCTCTTATCCACGGACGCCGCCTGCTCGGCAACCTTCGCGTCCACTTCCTCTGCCGTCGCTTCGATCTTCTCGTCCTTGATAATCTGAGAAATGATGAGCTGGTTCAAAACGTTCTTCTTTGCCTGCTCTTCATAGTTCTTTCTGAAATCTTCCTTGCTCACCTTGATGAAATCGAGGTAATCCTGCAATTTCAGCCCCTGATACATCAGCTGATATTCGAACTTCTGAACGAGGCCGTCGATTTCCCGCTCGATCATCGCCTGAGGGATTTCCGCCTCCGCGGTCGCGGAAATCGCTTCGAGGATACTGTTTTCCGTCGCGTCGAGCGCGTTCTTATCCGCCTGCTTTTGCAGTCTCTCTCTCGTCTTTTGCTTATATTCCTCGATCGTCTCGCTGCCCGTGGCGTCCTTGATGAACGCGTCGGTGAGTTCGGGCAATTCCTTGCCCTTAATGGAATTGAGCTTGACGGCGAAAACGGCGTCCTTGCCTTTGAGGCTCTCCGCCTGATAGTTTTCGGGGAATTTGACGTTGACGTCCTTTTTGTCCCCGATGTTCATTCCGACGACCTGATCCTCGAAGCCGGGAATGAACTGTCCGCTGCCGAGCGTCAGATCGAAGCCCTCGGCTCCGCCGCCGTCGAACTTGACGCCGTCCACCGTGCCGACAAAGTCGATGTTGACGATGTCGCCGTTCTGGCAGGGACGGTCGGTGACGTCCACTTTGCGGGCGTTGCGGTCGCGGAGTCTGTCGAGCTCCTTGTCGATGTCGGCATCCTTTACAGTATACGCAAACTCTTTGATTTTCATACCTTTGTAGGAGCCGATTTTCACTTCCGGCTTCACGGGAGTGACCGCCACCAGCGTCACGCCTTCATCGGAAAGGTCGTCCACGGAAAGTTCGGGATCGCCCACGGCCGTGAACTTCTTTTCTTCCTTGTCGAGAATCTTCCCGTAGTTCTCGGAGAAGAGCACGTTGAGCGCGTCCTCGAAAAACACGCCCTTGCCATATGCGTGCTCGATGACGTTGCGGGGCGCCTTGCCCTTGCGGAAACCGTTGACGGCAAATCTGCCCTTGGTCTTTAAGTACGCCTTGTTGAGCGCGTCCTTCCACTCGTCCTTGTCGAACTTCATCGTAATTTTTACCGTGCTTTTCTCTGCGGCTTTTGTTGTGTACTTCATGATATCTTTCTCCTAAAAATAATGCTTCTTTTTTTCTCCTTCGATAGCCCGAAAGGGATTTTCCCCGCCGTGCAAGCTACATTTTATCATATTATTCCGAGAAAAGAAAGCATTTTCGTTTACAATTTCCGAAATTTACGCTATAATTTATGAAAAACGGCCCGCCCGAAAAAATTTTTCGACTTTGTTCGGGGTTTTTCCGCGTTTTTTCGCCGTCGGGCTCCCCAAGGAGGAAACATGCCTCAGGACGCTTTCCATATCCGCCGCTCCGCCGCCGAACTCGACGCGGCCTTGAAGGGCGGGAAAATCAACCGCGTCTCCCAAGCGGACAAAGACGAGGTTACTCTTATTATATACACCGGAAAATCGACGGTTAAACTCGTTTTGAGCACAAATGCTTCCAACGCCCGCGTCTGCCTGTCCGCGACGGAGAAGGAGCCCGCTCCCGTCGCGCCCAATTTCTGCATGCTTCTGCGCAAGCACCTCCTCGGCGCGGAAATTTTATCCGTCTCCCAACACGAATTCGAGCGCATCGTGGAAATCCGCCTCCGCTGCACGGGAGATTTCTCCCGCTGCGAGCGGGTGCTCGTCTGCGAAATCATGGGCAAGTACTCCAATCTCGTGCTGACGGAAAACGGAACCATTCTCGGCGCGCTCAAAACGACGTCCTTGGAGGACAACGCCAAAAGAGTGCTCCTTTCGGGCGCGAAATACGCCTATCCTCTGCCGCAGGACAAGCTCTCCCCCTTCGACGCGGAGGGGCTGAAAGCGAGAACGGAGGCTTTCCGCGCCGCTCACGAGGGAAGCGGGCGGGAGGAATTCGCAAAATTCCTTTTCGAAAACGTCGCGGGGCTGGCTCTGCCCACCGCGCGGGAGCTCTTAAACAAGTACCCCCACGACCGCCCCTTATGGGAGTTTGTCGGGGAATTCTGCGCCTCCTATCCCTCCTCGCCCTGTCTGAAAAGGGAAAACGGGTTTCCGACGGACTTTTTCGCCTTCCCCGTGGAAGGCGGAATCCCCATGCCCTCCCTGAACGAGGCGGAAGACGCCTATTATTCCGCGAAAGAGGGCAGGCGCGCCTTCGAGGACAAAAAGCGGAAGCTGGAATCCGCCGTCCGCGGACTGCTCAAAAAACAGCGAAAAAAATTGCAGGACACGCTCGAACGGCTGGACGCCTGCTCGGACATGGAAAAGGAGCGCGTCAAGGGCGAACTGCTCACGGCGAATCTCTGGCGGATAGAAAAGGGCATGAAGGAGCTGGAAGCGGAAAATTGGTATTCGCCCGACGGGGGAACGATAAAAATCGCGCTGGACGAGCGGCTCAGCCCCTCGCAGAACGCGCAGAGATATTTCAAGGCGTATCAGAAGCAGAAACGCACGCTCGACGCACTCCTGCCCCGCAGGAAAACGGAGGAGGAAGAAATTTCCTACTCGGAGAGCGTCCTTTCCTCCCTCGCCGCGGCGGAGACGCAGGACGACCTCAAAGAGACGGAGACGGAGCTCGTTTCTCTGGGGCTCGTAAAGCCGCAAAGGGAACGGGTAGGCGCAAAGAAAAAGGAGACCGTCGTCCCCTTCCGCGAATACGAATATATGGGCTTCCGCATCTTCGGCGGGAGAAACAACCTGCAAAACGACAGGCTGCTGAAAAGCTGTTCCCCTTCCGATATTTGGCTCCACGCGCAAAAATACCATTCCTCGCACGTCATCGTCGCGGCGGAGGGGAAAAAGGTCCCCGAAGAAGTCCTCTTGTTCGCCGCGGAAATCTGCGCTTACTATTCGGACGGGCGTTCGGGCGGCAAGGTGCCCGTGGATTACTGCGAGCGCAAACACGTAAAAAAGCCCCCCAAATCCAAGGCGGGCTTCGTCGTTTACGACAATTATAAAACGCTGTTGGTGGAGCCGAACAAGCACGAATGACCGGCTCCTTTCGGAGCCGAAAGCCGTTTTTCGGATTTATTCTTTCCGCAACGTCAATCCTTTTCGGTTTCGTCTTTCTGAGGGTTTACCCCCCTCTTTTCTGCAATTTCCTCTCGTTTTCCTCGTCTCCCTTTGTTTCCGGGTTTTTCTATCGTTTTCCATGTTCCCCTTTTCCGCGCTTTTCAGTTCTTTTCTTTATAAATTTTTATCGTATTCGAATCGGGATAGGGAAATTTAATTCCTGCGACCTCCTCCACCGTAATTACCGCCGGAAAATCGTAGCGATCGCTCGTAATGTAGAGGGCGTAGCTTCCGCTATATTCCCCGTAATACCGAATAGTAAAGCTCTCCGCAGGAATAATGTCTCCCCCATGCGAATACTCTTTCGAGGCAAATTCCCTGATTCTCTTTTCCGCCGCCGCATCCAATTCGGGACAAGACTGCGCGCCGCCGCGATAATCGGCGATTTGTTTTACGTCCGCTTTCGTCAGCCAGCCGTTTTCATACGCTTCGGTAAGGGAGTAAAATCCCGTTTCAAAGTCCGTCTTTACCTGTTTTTCCTCCCGACACCCGCCGAAGAAGCACAGGCACGCCGCCGAAACGGCGCAAAGCAAAAAAATTTTCTTTTTGCCCTCTCTCATTTTTCCTCCTCCCGCCGCCGTCTCGGGCGGCTTTTTTCTTGCGTTTTTTCGTTTACCTGCCGAACCGTATCGACCAATATTCGGGGAAATGTCCGACGACTCCGCCGTAAATCATCATCACGAGATAGTCGGCGGCAATCATGATTCCCAAAACGAGCGCCAGCCAAAACGCCACCTTCTGAGGGAGCTTTTCCAGCCAGGCAATCGCGGGGCGGAACACGAAGTGCATTAACAGCGTGATTCCCGTCGTAAAGCCGATCGTCGTGGGAATGCTCGTATATCGGGTGATATGCAGGGGAATATTCAGATAGTTCCATGCTTTTACGCCGAACAGTTTTTCAAACAGGAGCCCCACGCTCATTTCCCCGAACAGAATGAGCACAAACACTACCGAACAATAAATAACCACCCGCAGCGTATGATTGCGTTTGGTATTTTCGGGGAGAATACGTTTTTTGAAAATTCGCATTTCCGTGGGAGTCCCGAACACGAAATACAGGACAAAAATCCCGAACCCGTAAGCCGCCAGAAAGGGAAAGAGCTGATGTCTCGAATCCAGCACCCCGATAGAAATCAGACGGAATAAATTCTCCACGCACCAGCCCATAAACGCGGCTATGTAGCATATGAGGAGCAGCGTGCTGACGCGCACGCCGAAAATCCGCTTTCCCGAATCCCGCTTCGCTTCGGCGGGCATTCCGACTCGGGAAGCCCGTTCCGCTTCCACGTGACCGCCGAACCGAGAATCGCTCTTTGTCTCGTTCTGTTCCCCTGTCCGAGAAACGTATTCTGTTTCGGTCTGTCTCCCGACACAGGAATTCTGTTCTTTTTCAATACCTTCTTCCGCTGCGGAAACGGCGGATTCCTCTTGCGTTTTCGGGGATTTCTCTCTTTTCATGACTCCTCTCCCAGCATATGCCGCCGACGAAGCGGAGCAGGAAAACGCACCGATTTCGGCTTACTATAATAGTATACCATATCATGAAAAAAATTGCAAAGAAAAAAGAGGTAAAATCCCCTTTTTTCATAGCCCTTTCACCTGCCGCCGCGCCCGTTTCCGAACAGAAGCGAACATGACGACAGGAAACGTTCGGCGGCAAGCTCATCTATATCCGCCGTCACGATTTACAATTTTGTCACCGCGCCTAAAAAAATCGGATAATTATTCTCCGTATCGATAATCGCATACACGAAGGGGCGGTCGAGTATGACGATTTTTACGGGAATTTCGATCTTATCCGGGGCAGCAAATCCCTTCATTCCGATTTCCGTCACGGCGGCGGCTTTCGTACCCGCCTCGTCCACTTCTATGCGCGTCTTTTGCAGCACCTCTCCGATATAGACGTTTTCTTCGGGACATAAATCGAACATATCGGAAAAATCGGCTTTTGCCGCGTCAAACGCAGTCGGCATACCCATGTCTTTAAGTATACCGTTCGCCGTCACGGAAAAATCGTAAGAAAAGGCGGGCATGGTGCAAATGACGGACTCTCGACTCGAATGCCCGAAAAGCCCCTGCCATTTTTCTGCGGAGAAGCCGGCCACGTATTCGTTTATCGAAATTTCCTCAGCGGGAAGAAACGCCGCAAAGGCAAATTCTCCGCCCTTATACGCCTTGACAAAGCCCGTCGTGTTCTCGTCCGAAAGGTAAATCCCCTCCGAAGATTTCATCGTTTTCACACGAGAAGCCGTTCCGTCCGCCGCGGTAAACATACCCTCCGCGATGTCGGATTTTTCGTATTTGTTCTGCCATTCCCCCGAAAAATACAGGGCGTTTATGAGATACGCCACCGAATCGGGAGAAATTTCCTGTATGAGCTCTTTAATCATTCCCCGCGTGGCGTTCTCCGTCCAGGTGTTGATATCCGAAACAGTCGTTTTATCGAAGGGCGCGGCGTAGATTTCCGCGTCGTAATAATCCTTATTTCTCTGCAAAAAGTCCGCATTTGCCTTTTCCTTCATCGTATCGCGAAGCCAAAGGGAATCCGCCACTGAAAGCGCTCCGCTTTCAGCCACCTTGTCGAGATAGGCGGATAATCCGACATTGAGAGATTCCTTAGACATGCCGAGAACCCGTTCCATCTCGGAAAGAGTCTCCCCCCTTGCACCGTTCGCGGTCATCGCCAAAGCGGCGGCGAGGGAAAGGGGCGAAACCAACGTGTTCCCGCCCGTATACGAGCGGCGGAAAAAATCCGTCGAAAAGGCGAGATTGTTTTCCGAAAACTCCCCCGAGTTTCCCGTCCGCACGGACTTATCCGCAACCAGCGAAGCCGTGAGGGAAACGGCATTTTCGGACAGAGGCTTCTCCCGATATTCTCCGCCCGAACACGCGCCGAACAGCGCCAGAGAGAGCGCCGCTGCCGTACAGGCGAATGCCTTTTGTTTCCTGTTTTTCATAATTTTTCCTCCTTATTCTTTATCTTTCCCGATTTTTGCCCTTTCTACTCTTAAAGACGAAAAAAAAGCCGTCTTGGTTGCGTACCTTACTATTTTTTTCACATTTTCAGAAAAAAAGTCGAAAATCGGCGGGACAAACGCTTGTGTTTTCAGTCGTTTTCGTTATAATTATTGCTGAAATCTTTATCGGACGAAAAACGAATAAAAAACTATGCACAAAAAAAATCCTTCCAAAAACTTTCTGAGCACGGACGCGCCGCTAAAAGTCGTCCTCAAACTTGCAATTCCTTCTATGTTGGCGCAGTTCGTCAACGTATTATACAGCATCGTGGACCGAATTTATATCGGTCACATGCCGGAAGTGGGCTCCCTCGCGCTCGCGGGGGCGGGAATCTGCGGCCCCATCGTCACGCTCCTTTCCTCCTTCGGGACATGGATCGGCTTAGGTGGCGCCCCCGCCATGTCCATCAAAATGGGCGAGGGCGATTTGAAAGGGGCAAGAAAAATCCTGAATAACGGCGCCATGATGCTCGCGGTAATGTCTGTCCTTCTTACAGCCTTCGTCTTTGCGCTGAAAACGCCCCTCCTCAAACTGTTCGGCGCGGGCGGCAATATCGCGGGATACGCCTCCGACTATCTCTCCTGGTACTCCGTCGGCACCGTTTTCGCCGTCATGACCACAGGACTCAACGCCTATATCGTCGGACAGGGACACGGAAAGGCGGGTATGGCTACCGTCTGCATCGGCGCCGTGGCAAATATCGCGCTCGACCCGCTCTTTATCTTTACTTTCGGCATGGGCGTCAAGGGCGCGGCGATCGCCACCGTCATTTCTCAGTTCTTCTCCGCACTGTTTACCGTCCTTTTCCTGTTCAGTAAAAAAGTCGAAGTACGGCTGGGCATCGGCGGCTACGACAAAAAAATCATCGGAAAAATCCTGCTCCTCGGCTTCTCCCCCTTCATTATCATCGCCACCGATTCCGTCATGATTCTCGCGCTCAATAAGGTGCTCCGCACCTACGGCGGCGAACGCGCCGACGAGCTCATTTCCGCCGCCACCATCATGCTTTCCTTCATGCAAATCATCACCCTGCCCCTCGGCGGGATTTCCGGCGGAACACAGCCCGCCCTGTCTTATAACTACGGCGCAAACCGTCCCGACCGCGTCAAAAAGTGCGAGGGCTGGATTCTCGGCTCGTGCATTCTCTACACGGTCGTCATGTTCCTCGTCGCGCGCTTCGCGGCGGGCGGCGTCGTGTCTATCTTCACCGATGACGCGGCATTAAAGGCGGAAAGCGTGCGCTTCATTAAAATCTATACCCTCATGATTATCCCCCTCGCCTTTCAATACGCTTTGGTGGACGGGCTCACGGGATTGGGAATCGCGCCCGTCGCCATTACTTTGTCTCTGTTCAGAAAATTAGTGTTGATGCTGACACTGACCCTTACCCTGCCCCGCTTCTTCGGTGTGGAAAGCGTATTTTACGCCGAACCCGTTTCCGACCTCGTCGGAGGAATCGTCTCCACCGTCGTATTCTTCTGCCTCATCAACAAAATCCTGAAAAAACGCGACCTCGCCGTTCGCGCACAGCAGCAAAACTCGATTGTAAAATAGAAGGAATAAAACACGGAAACAAGCAAAAAAGCAAAAAAAGAACCTCCGAAAAATAGAGACGGCGACGAGCGAAAGAATGAGGGCACGAAAAAAAGAAAAATTTTGGAATAGTCCCTTCTTCGGGATTGCCCCGATAAATGGAAATTTTGACGCAAACGAAGCCCCGACTCATTCTGTCGGGGCTTTTTTATCCATTATTTATTTACTGCGCTCAAAGAGAAATCGTCGATGGTAAACACAAAACCATTAGCATTTCCGCCTCCGAAAATCATAACGCAATCCCATGCCGCCGAGGCAGTCAGTTCAAATTCCACGCTCTTCTGCGTACCGACGGCAGTATCTTCGCCGTTAAACTGCTTATTGACTCCGCTGCCGAGCTGCACATACATTTCACTTCCCGTCGGATTGGCAATGACCGTATACGTCAACGAAATCTTATAGGTTCCCGACGGATTATAATCCCAAGAATCGCTGCGGATCTGTATCCCGCCATAAGCGCCCTTGCTCTCCACCAACAACACGTAACCGCTGGAAAGCTCGGACTGATAGCGCGCCTCGTTAGTGAAGCCTATGGCACTGGAATTGTTGATATCCATATAATACTTTTTAGACTCATCGTAAACGGGAGCCGTTTGGGAAGGAGCCCCCTCGCTGAGAGTCCCTTCTCCGCGCGTATCTCGCTGAATGAATATATCGTCCAGCGTAAACGAACATTCCGACGACGCGCCGATAAAGATTGCGGCTCCGTCTGTATCCGCCGTAAGATAGACGGTCTTTCTGCCCGAAGCGCCCTGCGCGGCATCAAATTCCACCGTTCGTTCGCCCTCCTTGAAACCGATGAACAGTTTGTTGCCTGCACCGGAAGAAGTCACATGATAGGTAAACGTTACAGCATATTTCTTTCCGGTCGAAACGGTGTCCTTATGCTTAAATTTCACGCCGCCGCCCGCGGGAGTCGTGACGCTGAGCACATTCCCCGACGAGAGCGTTTCTATTTTCTCCGAAGCGCCGCCAAAAACGTTTCTTTCGTATAAGGGAATCTCGCTTTCAAACGATTCATAGGCTCCGACCGAGCTCATATCGAGCCATTCGGCTTTGACGTTATCGAAAATCACCTTTATCGCACCATCGAAACGGACCGTCAGATGATATGCCTTATCGGATTCAGGGGTAGAGACGCGCAGCCTTGCGTTCTTAATTCCCGTACCCATGTCTTCGACGGCAACAAATTCGCCCGCAGTGCCGTCCTCGGCGGTAAACCCGATTGATATTCCTGCTCCTTCCAAAACGGAATAGGAAAATTCTACCGTAAACGACTCTCCCGCCTTCGCCGTCGCTCCCATAAAGGCAATTTCCCCGCTTGAAGAAGATTCTGCGTATACGGAGTTTCCGTCTATGCTTTTTCCCTTTTCATCCGTGATTTCAAAGGAAGTCCCGCCCGACGCCTCGGGATAAAGTTGACGGTTCAAAACGGATTCGAAATTTTCATCGACCCTCTTGCTCTGTATATCGAATGTTTCGCCCCGAATTTCGGAAGAATCGGGGGAAATCCGTTCGACGGTCAAATTATCGATGAGAATTTCTACGGGGGAAGCGTCGGGGAACATCATGAGAAAGGCGTCTTCTGCATTCCCGATTTCGAGAATCCCTTCCGCCTTCTGCCACGTCCCCGCTTCCACATTCGTCGGAATCTGATAGAAGGAGTCGCCTGCCGATGAGCGGAGCTGCACGTAAAAGGTGTTGGGAATCGTCCTGAAAGCGTAATCGAAGCTGATTCGATAGATTCCGCGGGGCGAGAAAGACATTCCCGAAAAATCGGTGCCGAGATAGGTTCCGTCGCTCTTGATTCTCAGGACGTTGGAATCCCTTGCTTCTTCGCGGTAAATATAATTGTCCGTATTGCCGTGCGGAACAAAGATGAGATTTTTCTTTTCCCCGACATCCGCTTCAAAGTCTTCCGTAAAGGACTCTCCTTCTCCAAGTTCAAATCGGCTCCCGTAATCGGGATTGGTCCCGCCGACTGTCTCCGACGCCATATATAATACGGGAACGCCTTCCGCGTTTTCACCGGTCGACGCCATGGGAATGACCTGAAAACCGATATACTTTCCGAGCAGCTCCGCCCCTATCGTCAGTGTCTTACCCGTATTTTCGAGAATCGTCTTATTCATTCCCGAAGCGTTGAGCGCGACAAACCATTGGATTCGGGATTCCCCTTCGGGGTCGCCTTCATAATCGGTATATACATAGCTCGCCGTTACCGTACTTCCGACGGCGATTTCGCCGTCGAGCGCAAGCCCCGACGCCACAGGACGGGAATCCTCTCTCGTGACCTTGATATTGTCTATCACGAGCTCACCCGCATTGTTTCTCGGCATAATCATAATATAATATCCGCTGTACACGCCGAGCGTAAACGTATGCGTGAGCTTCCCTTTTCCCGCCGTCGCGCCGAACGTAGCGAAAATATCGCTCGCCGCGCCCGCGGTGGAGTCGCGGAATTGAAAGAAAAAGTCATCGGACGGCGTAATGACGTTATAATCCATTTCTATCGTATACGTCCCGCCTGCGACGAATTTAGTACCCGTCAGGCGAATCCCCGCATAATTGCCGTCCGTCTCTATCCGCAACGATTTTCCTTCTATGGCATCTTCTCCTTCGATTACCTCAAAACGGGCTCCGTCGCTGACTGCGGAAAGCCTGGAAGTAAAATAATTTCCGTCGAAGGTTTCCGTAAAGCTCTCCCCTGCTTCTATCGCCCTTTGTTTTTCCACAAGTTGTTGCCATTCCTCATCTTCCGGAAAACGCGGGACTTCCGGCTTGTCGCCCCGCGACGCGGACGCATGTTCGTCGTCGATGAGCTCGCTCAATTCGGGCGGCTGAGGGACGGGGTCAGGTTCCGGCTCCACCCAAGAAGAGTTTGAGGACGAACTTTCCGCGCTGTCAGACCCGTCGCCTTTCGCGCCGCAAGCGGCCGAAAAGAGCAGCGTCCCGCACAGCAAAAGAGCGCCGAATTTTTTGAAAAGTTCCTTCATGACTGTTCACCTCCCGCGATAAATTTAATCTTGGGCATGCGCTTGGGTATATATTTATTGAGCTCCACCGGCGCATCTACATTGGAAATCTGAATGAGGGACGCCCCGTCCGCGTCGCTGTCGGCAAAGCGGATGGCGAGGCTGATTGCCTCTCCGTTTTCAATCTTCGCCAAAATATCGGGCACTACCGTAAACGGAATAAACACTTCTCCGCAATAACCTTTATTGTCCTCCTTTACCCAAAAGCTCATTAAAATTTCTTCTTTTTTGTCCAAAATTTCAACGCTCGTTCTCGCCGCAACTACCTGACAGCCGCCGCAGGAATCGTCGCCCATAAACAACTGCATGCAGGTCGGATCTTCTACTTTGAGACCGGAAAGGTTTTTGGAGGAGTCGGTATTCTGCGTCATGAAAATTTCCACGCCGTCCCCGTTCCAATAGCTGTTGGGAACCCAAGAAAGATGGTCGTCGAATACGTCGTAAGCAATGTAAATTCCCGTTTCGTCCCAAGCAAATTTGACGGAATTGATTTTAATGTCCTCATCGTTGAGCTCTACCTCTTCCTGCTCGTTGTTGGACGCGCCCACCATTTCGATCGGCGTCCCTTTATCCGCCCAATCGGAAAGAGATTTATCTCCGACCGTTATACTGCCGGCACCGACCTTTTCTACCTCCGTCGTCGTGACGTCCGCAGTAACGATAAAATCTTCCGCGGAAAGTCCTTCATTATCACTGACGGTCAGAACGTTTTCCTCGCAGTCTTCCGCGATTCCGGGATTGAAATCGGTGGAAGCGGAAAGCAATTCGTTTTTGGAAATGGTCACTGAACGCACCTTTCTCATGATGACGCCCGTTTTGTTCTGAACCAATCCGACATTGGAGATTACGTTATGCGTAAAGGAGCTTGCCTCCACGCCGCAATACATTACCCCCGCGCAGCCGGTGTTGGCGATGAGGTTATTCTCCACGGAAATGTTTTTCATGATTCCCGTTTCCCCCTCCGCGCCGTCCGGTCCGTAGCAGTAAGCTGTAATCGCCGCCCGCGCACCGCCGCTCAAATTCGTGGAAATAAATTTATTGTTTCGAATGATTAGGTCGGACGTGGGCATCGCTTCATACCATTCGGACGTATCGGATGTGAGCAGAATCCCCGCGTCCGTGAGGTTGGCAAACAAGTTGTGCTCGACGGTACCCCCCGCAGCGGTCTGAATGAGGATTCCCCGACAGCGTTTATTCCGCACGATGTTGTTGGAAAACGTTACTTTCGCCGCATGGGATTTATTGACGACCATATCCCCGACAGCCGCTTCCGCGGGCAGAGCCTCGGAAAAGGTGACGTCGAACCCGCCGTCCGAAGTGCTCGGCGCCACTTCTTCGACCGTGAGGACACATTTTTCCGTCAGCGTTTCCCGATTGACGATTGCGAGTGTATCCCCTTTCGACGGAGAGAAATTATAGTCGCGTTCGTTGACGATATGTATCGTCCTTCTTTCGTTGGAAATTTCTTTAAGCGTCGAATAAAAACCGTGAACATTGAGCGCGTCGTCCCCGCAGTTTTCAAAAAGGCTGTTCGTGACGATTACTTCACCCGCCGTTTCCATCAGATGAATCCCGTCCGCCGTGACGGACATGAGTCGGTCCGTTTCCGGTTTGAGCATTACGTTAAAATCGTTGAAATACAGATTGGTGTTTTCCCGCCCCATAAAGGCCATACCGGGCGAGCTGTAAACGTTGACGTGCTCGAAATAAGCATTTTTACAGCGTTCCGCCGTAAGGGCGTCATAGGAATAAATCTGATGTCGCAAAATGACCGTCGTCCCCGCGGGGGAGGCTTTATAGGATTGTGAAAAACGGATTTCCAAAGTTTGCTCGCCGAGATAACGCACATATTCGACCGTATAATAGATGTCGTTGCCGCCCGAAAGGGGTGCGGAAGTCCTCGTATTGTACTCCAAAAGCCCCATGATCTGCGTCGATTCGTCTACGGGATAACCCTCGTCCACCTTAATTTTGAACGTTCGGCCGTCCGTTTCCAAAATCGTCCCCATCGAGAAGGGCACTCGTCCCCAATCGATATTGATTCCCGTCATGCGGAAATTCTCTAAGTCCACTAAGTGAAAGGGTTTGAACATGCCATGGAAATACAAATTCGTATTATCCCCGCGCAACGTCAAATTATCGATCCCCTCGATGACGACGGCATAATCGGGATGTTTTGCGCTCATGCCCTCAATAAAGTCAAAGTCACCCGCGGGAAGCTCCAAAATGACGGGCGCGCCGTTCTCCGCGCGGGCCGCTTCCAGCGCTTTTCCGAAAGCGTCGGTGTCGTCCTTCCTATCCGCCCCGTTCGCGCCGTAATCCTCCACTCTGATAATTTTTGCATTCTCGTCAGGGGCATATCGGCTCTCGTCCGATTCAAAAGCCTCTCCGTCTATTCCCACAATCCAAGGATTGCTCAAACCCGGGTCGGATAATGTCGTCTCGTTGTCCATATCCAACGCATAAGCCTGCGCAACTAACTCGTCGATATTCACGCCGTCCTGTCCTCCCATTCCGTTGCGGAGAAGAGGGCCGCTCGTCGCCGCAACCAATAAAACGCTCAAAGCACACACGCATGTCTTTTTCAAAGTTTTCGTCTTCATTGCCTCTCCCCTTATTCCGCCATATAGCGATCGTATGCGTTTTGGTAAATCTCTACATACCGATCCACCCGCGCAGCCTTCAAGTCCGCAACAAACGCATCGAAATCGGCGCGCGTCAAATCTTTCTTCGCTATCAGGCGCGTCTCTTGCGATTCTACCAAATTATTCAAATCGATTTGCAGTGTAGACAACTCTATCGATTCCTCCGAAGTAAACGTAACGGAAGGATAGGGAACTTTCAAATAGTCCATGTATCCCGCCTCCTCCACCGCCTGATTGATATTCTTCACCTGAGGAGTACTGTCTTTCAGGACAAAATCTCCATTCCAATAAGGAATCGTCCCCAATCCGACGTTCGGAGTAATCGTGCCGCGATATTCCTCAATGTCCATTCCGTCGGGTACGTTGAAGGTCCAACTCGTGTGCGCCTCGTCGTCCCAAGTCCAATCCGCCCCCTCTTTTCCGAACGATTCCAGCTCAGAGCCGAGCTCGGTATAGAAGAAGTCCATCCAACGTACAATTTCCCGCTGATACGGAGAAGTCGACCGAATGACAATCGTATCGGGAGAGATGTCATTTCCAAACCCCAGCCACATCTGTTTTTGGTTGATGTCGCTCGTGAGCGCGGGGACTCCCGTATACTGTGAATCGAGGTTATTGCCGACAATCAGGTATGCGGCGCCGCCGTCAAAACAGCCGACGATACCCTGACTGCCCTTTTGCGCCAAGTCTTTGTCCTCGCTCATGCTGAACACGTCGTTATCCAACAGGCCCTCTCTGTATAATTTATTGGCGAATTGCAGATATTCCCAATAATTCTCCGTAGTAGGGACGAACACAACCTTTCCGTCGTCGCCCACCTCGATACCCGTCGAAACGTACCCAAAGGCACTCATCAAGAAATTGCGAGTCTGATTGAGGCCCACCGAAGAGAGCGGAATTTCGTCTTGGAAGCCGTTGCCGTTCGGATCCTGTGTCTTGAAAGCCTTCAAAACATCATAAAATTCGTCTATCGTCGAGGGCATTTCCAACCCCAGAGTATCCAGCCATTCCCGATTGATAAACTGTTTGAACGTGAGATCGCGGGGCACCGTATTAATGGAGGCGAACGAGTAAATTTTTCCGTCGCCGAGCGTCGTACGCTTTTCAATTTCGGGATTTGCGTCCATCAATTTTTTGTAGTTTGGAGCGTATTCCTCGATTAAGTCTCCGATTGGCTGAATCATGCCATGGGAAGCGTAGGTGGTCTGTTCCTCCAGCGTATTCCAGAAAAGGAACGCATCGATGGATTCATCCTCCCAGCTTGTCGAACGGAGCTCCTGATAGCTTTCGGTGTTCGCCTCTACAAACTCGACGTGAATATTGGTAATCTCCTCCATTTCCTTGAACAGGCGCATATCCTTGTAAGCGGAATGGAGTGCATGTCTCGGAACAAACATTTTAATAGTGACTTTTTCTTTGACAATTTGCGGATTTGACGTATCCGCGATAAAATTGTCGGGATCGTAATCGCCTCGCCCGTCTCCGCCGCAAGCGGCGAAGCTCGAACAGGCCATGGTGGCACAGAGCAGAAGCCCCAACAGTTTTGTGAGTTTTTTCAAGGTTTTTACCTCCTTACCTTAATTTTTTCTATGCTTTTGAAATCAGCCCTTTACGCTGCCGATCATGACGCCCTTGATAAAATATCTCTGTAAAAACGGATAGATAAATAAGATAGGCAGGGTTGAAACGACTATTGTCGTATATTTAATCGCTTCGGACATGTACGCCTGTTCAATGAGGCTGCCGCCTCCCCCGCCCGCCATGGACGAATCGGATTTGATGAGCACTTCTCTCAAAACCATTTGAAGCGGCCATTTATTTTGGTCGGGGAGATACAACAGAGCATTGAAATAGGAATTCCAATACGCCACTGCGTAAAACAGAATCATGACCGCAACAATCGGCATGGACAAAGGCAGGACGATCGTAAAAAAGATCCGAAAATCATTCGCGCCGTCTACCTTCGCCGCCTCTTGAATTTCCCATGCGATGGAAGAGGACATGTATGTTCGCACGACAATGACGTTCCATACGCTCAACGCGCCCGGGAGAATAAAGCCGAAAATATTATTCATGAGCCCCAGGGATTTGACGATTAAGAAAGTGGGAATCATGCCGCCGTTGAAAAACATCGTAATCATGAAAATCGTCATCAGGACGCCGCGAGGACGAAAATCTTTTCTCGAAAGAACGTAGCCCGCGGGAATGGTCAATGCACAGCTAATCAGTGTTCCCAAAACGACGTAGATAATCGTGTTCATGTATCCCCGCCAAATCATCGGTGCTTTGAGCACCTTTGCATAAGAGCTAAAATCAATGGCGGTGGGAAAAAGAAATACTCTCCCCATATATACGTCCTCGGGCGGAGAAATCGAGCAGGACAACACATAGATTAACGGATAAATCGTAAGTAATGTCCAAACGGCGAGTATCGAATACACAATTCCTTCAAAAATGCGGTCCTGTCTGGAAATTTTATGTTTCTTTCGCCCGAATCGTCTCTTTTTCTCTGTCCGAACTTCTTCCGAAGCGATGTGTTGATTCGGAGTTTCCGAGGTTTGGATTTTTTGTCTTTCGGTTTTTGTCATGGGCCACCTCACCATAAAGATTCTTTTCCAAGAAGTTTTGCCACAAAATTCGCAAGCAACAAAAGCACAATATTGATTGCGGAATTGAACAGTCCGACTGCGGAACCGAACCCGTAGTTTTTATATCCCGTCGCAGCAATCGATACTTTATACGCATAAGTCGCAATAATCTCCGACTCGGTCAAATTGGAAGAAGTCTGCATGAGATACGCCTTCTCAAATCCCACATTCATGATTCCGCCCATCGCCATAATAAAGAGAATAATCGCCGTGGGAAGAATAGCGGGCAGATTGATGTGCCAAATTCTCTTGAAGCGTCCCGCCCCGTCTATCGTCGCGGCCTCATGAAGTGAAGGATCCACCGTCGAAAGCGTGGCGACATAAATGATCGCCCACCAGCCGCAGCCCTGCCACAGTCCCGAAAAAATATAGATAAAATTGAAGGCCGACGGTTCGTACATCCAAGCCTTCGGCGCTATCCCGAAGAGTCCGAAAAACTTATTGATGACGCCGTAATCGGCGTTTGTAAAGGTAAAGCACATTCCTACCGTCACGATGACGGAAACAAAATAGGGAGCATAGGAAATCGTCTGTACCGCCTTTTTGTACCAAGAATGGCGCACTTCGTTGATGAGCAGCGCCAACACAATAGGAAAAATTGTATTTACGGGCAAAGAATACAGACTGAGCTCCAACGTATTCACGAGCATGATATCAAACCAATAAGAATTGAACAATGCCTTAAAATTTGCCCAGCCTGCCCACTGACTGCCAAACACGCCCAGGACGGGATTGTAATTCTGAAAAGCAACCACCACGCCGTACATCGGCAGATAACAAAAAAGGACGAGAAAGACGAGCGCCGGCAGAATGAGAAGATAGAGCTGCCATTGCCTCAGTCCGAGCTTATTGACCAGCTTTCTTTTCCAAAGAGCTTTCTCCATAAATACCTCCCGATAAAATGGTTATCAGATATTCGTCAAACACTTCTCTGCCTTCATAATTCAAAAGGCAAAAAGCCTCACGGCCCTCCCGCGATTCTACCGTTCTTCCCTCGTCCGTCACCGAAATTTTTAATTTTTCGCCTTCAAAGTGTTCGGGAAAACGCAGATAATAAACGGGGAGAAGGTCGTATAGAATTCCTGAACTCGTCTCGACCGGATATTTTATCGCACCGCCAACGTAGTCCCGATGCCAAATTTCATAATTTTCTATCACGGCACGTGCCAGCGGCGCTGCCGATTGACGAATCTTTTGAAAGTCCGCTCCGTCGACGATGTAATCTCTGCAAACATCCAGCGGAACGAGGGTTATTTTCGCACCGCTCGCGAGTACATTCCGAAACGCTTCGGGATCAAGGGCGGCGTTACATTCCGCGGCGGGCTCCGATTGATTGATATATCCTTTCCGAATCGCTCCGAGCATGGCGACGATATTCAGGTGCGGGAAAAGGTCGGGATACCTTTTTGCAAGCTGCGCCAAATTGGTCATGGGGCCCAAAGCAACTATCGTGCTTCCCCTCTCTGCCGCATCAATAAATTCCTTTTCAAAATTCGTCGGATATTCCGTTTCTTTTCCGACCCAAGCGGCCTGCGCACTGCATTGCACCGCCGAGCCCTTTCCCGCCACTACGGGAATCCTTTTTCCTGCCGCTGCCGCGAGTTTATCCACCAGCGCACATTTATATTGTACATCCTCGCATACGGTCATCACGAGTTTCACGTCGAAAATCGGATCGCCGAACATCGTCGCCAGCGCCCAAGTATCGTCTATATCCGAACCGATGTCGGTATCGATAATCAGAGGTAACTTTTTCATAATTTTCAAAGGTATTCCGGCAACCAAGCCTTGTGCGCTTCAAAGAGGTCGTCGCAGAGAGATTTGATTTCATCGAGCGTCAGCTCGGCAGAAGTATGAGGGTCGAGATATGCCGCGCGGTATACATCCTCTTTTTTACGGGAACGCGCCGCCTCGATCGAAAGCAGTTGAACGTTGATATTGGTACGATTGAGCGCGGCACACTGTTCGGGCAAGGGAGCATGTCTGACAGGCTGAATCCCGCCTTGATCTACCAAACATGCGACTTCGACGCAGGCCTTTGAGGGAAGATTGGGGATAAGTCCCTCATTGATGACGTTTCCGTGAATACGGCACGCTTTATCCGTCACGGCCGATTCGATGATATACGAGGCAAACTCCTTGGAACGGGTATGCTCCAAATCTTCGGACAAAAGCTTCTCCTGCATTTCGTTCCATTCTTTAATTTGCTTTTCACAACGACGGGGATATTCGTCCAAAGGAATTTTATAGCGGTCAATCAGCTCCGAATGGGTAGCCTTGATAAAATAGGGAAGATATTCCGCGGTATGCTCGCTCGATTCCGTATTATAGTACCCGAATCTATGCATGATTTCATGGCGAACCAAGTCCCATGCCATTGTTTCGGTGTACTCTCCCGATGCAGAGCGACGCTTAATTTCGGGATACATATCCCGTCCGTTTTCGTCCTCTATCTTCAAAAGCCAAGCCTGATGATTAATTCCCGCTATATCCCAGCGTGCCTTGTCTTTCAACGCCTCGGAAAAACCTAACGATTTGAACAGTCCCTCTACGCAATATTGCACGCTGTGACAGAGTCCTACCGCGTTTAAGTCAAGTTCTCTTATACAGTATCCCGTTATCATCGCCATAGGATTCGTATAATTGAGAAAAAGCGCGTTCGGACAGACTTTATGTATTACCTTTGCAAACTGTTCTAAAACAGGTGCAGTCCTTAAAAAACGAAAAATTCCTCCGATTCCCAAAGTGTCTCCTATGGTTTGGCGCAAGCCGTATTTTTTCGGAACTTCAAAATCCGTGACCGTACAAGGCCTATACCCCCCGACCTGAACGGCATTGACGACAAAATCGGCGCCCTCTAACGCGCTTTTCAAATCGGTATACCGGGCGATGCGCGCTTTTCCATAACGACGATTGATGTTGTTCAGCATTTTGAACGAACATTCCAGCCGTTCTCGATCAATATCGTATAATGCAATATCAAACTGTCCGAGAGAAGGCGTCAAAATACAGTCGCCTAAAACATTTTTTGCGAAAATGGTGCTTCCGGCACCCAAAAAAGTAATTTTCATTTTATAAAAATCCTTCCTTCCCTGTTTTTTCGCTTTTAGTATAACCTCCGCGAAAATAAATTTCAAGATAGAAATGTTGAATTTTATTGGCGTAATGTTGACTCTTATTCTTTTATAACAAATAAAAAACACCCCCTCCCCGCAAGTTTTTAAGGGGAAAGAGGGAGTTAAAATAAATATTTTATTGTCGAATCTCGCCATAAAGGAGCTTCCCGTCCAAACAGGAATAACCTTCTCGAAAATATTTCAAGCCGCACGAAAGCTACCACGCATGTTTCGAATAACGTTCCAGGTCGGCGAGCACATCTCTCGGGATTGTAAGATTGTAACAATTCATAATATAAGCTTTATCCTCGGCTTTCGCATATTCGTTCGGGGCAACGCCGGAGCATTTCCGAAAGACCTTACAAAACCAGCCGTAGTCGGTAAAGCCGCTGCGGTTTGCAACTTCGCGAAGCGTATATTTCCCTTGGTCGATGAGTTGACACGCTTTATAGGTTTTAAGACATTCGATATAAAAAGAGGGAGATTTTCCGACAAATCTCTTGAACAGCTTAAAAATGTAAGTGCGATCGAACCCAAGGTCGTGCGCGATTTTCTGCACCGTTAAGTCTGAACAAAAATGTACTTCAATGTAATTGATAATGGAATAAAAATATTCCTGCGCCCTATCCGAAAGGTCATTTTTCTGTTTGGGAAAAGTCCTAAGAAGCCATTCTATAAATAGATACAGATACCCCAAGGAAAGAAATTGCGGATAATCGGTATTTCCTACTCCTTCGTATATTTTTTCTATCAATCCCTTACATTCCGCCTCCGGAAGATTGACGACGGGATTCTCCGAACCGATGGAAATGTGATTCATAATGTCCTTACCCTTGGCTCCGCTGAAAGAAATCCAGCGGTAAATCCACGGTTCCTCTCCGTCCGCCTGATAATACACATAATCGTCCGGACCCATCACGAAAAAATCGTCTTTCCCGATACAAAAGCGCTTTCCGTTGATATTTAGAATCCCTCGCCCCGATTCCACATAATGAAACGTCCAAAAATTCCGCGAACCCGGGCCCCATTTATGTCCGGGGTCACATTTTTCATACCCCGCCTCACCTATCGTCAGATCGTGACTGAGAATAATATTCGGACAATACGCCTTATAGCTCTCGTTTTTCCAATATGATTTCTCGTTTCCGGTCATCTTTATTTCCCCTCCCCAATTCTAATATTGCCATATTGCTCTTTGTCCCTCGCGACGAAGACTTCTGCCTTCGCTTGCGGGAAATTTTCACAATGCCCTTTTGACTCGTCAATTTAACTGCTTTTGATTATAAATCGAGAATATTCCTTTTTTCCTTATGTATTTTCGTGCAAAAATTTTTACCAATCCTCGCGACTTCGATTGATATATGCTACCACATCGGGAGAGAAAAAAGCTTAGGCACCCTCGGTCCGTAAAAGATACCCCTATATTTTACAGGCGCTTTTTTACCCTATATACCGATACATCAAATAATTTCGCTATGAACGGATAGGGAACGCTCTCCCCATAGTCCGCAAATCCCCATAGGGAATTTTTTTTCGAGAATAAGCCTCTCCCCGTTTTCCTTGCGTTTCTCATATCGCGATACGTATCCGTTTTGAAGCGCGGATTTACAAATACTATATACTTTTCTTCCAAATTAATTTCTTCTGCCTGTTATTCGTTCAGCCAAGCCTCTTTTTCGGCTCCAAACTACAATGCGTTCTTCCATCGTTTTTTCGCTTATTTTTTCTTGTTTTATGGAAATATAATAACACAATTATCCAAAAACGGTCAAGCATTTAAATTTAATTTTAAGTTTTTGGACTTTTTCAAAAATCCGGCTTTTACCATTTTCCCATTTCATTCTTTGCCGTATATAGTAAAAAAGAGTGTTCCCCGTTCTTTGGGGAACACTCTTCCCTTCAAATGAAATTTTAATATTTTGGGAGATCCGATAGCTCTAAATCTAACAATTTTTACTATCCGACCGCCCTACTTCGACGATTTTGAAAATGTGAGTTTCTCAAAGGACTCTATCGTTTATTTCCGTTCTCTGCGCTTTGCGAAAATCAGAGCGCCCGCCGCGGCGAGTACCGCGCCAATCGCTACCATGCTGCCGCCGAAAATCAAATTGCTCCCGCAACCTCCGTCCTCGGAAGAGCCCGAAGAACTGCCGGAATTTTCGGTGGAGTCCCCGTCGTCCTCGCCGTCCGCGGGAGCCGTAATGGTATACGTTTCCACCGTCTCTCCGTCCTTGGTGAGAACGAGCTTACAGCCCGTCGTCAGCTTATCCCCCGCAGCCAGAGCACTGCCGTCCGCCTTTTGAAGCGTCATCGCATATCCTTCGCCCGCATACACGAATTCTTCAAATTCCTCCGCGGTCATGCTTTCGCTCAGAGTGATGGAGGTGCCGTCAATCGTAATCTTATCCGAAGTGTTGACGAGCTTTTCCGTCTCCTCGTCATCGTCGATGATGACGGACAGCTCTTCCTCGCTCGTTTCGTACATAGATACGGCACCGATCTGCACGCCGCCCTGGAAATCGAGGTCGGGATCATACGCTCCGTCGAACCCGACGAAAATTTTATACGTTCCGGACGTTTCGGGCGTAAAAATCAAAGAAACGGGCATATACGCATTATCGCGTTCCATGCGGTACGCGGCGCGGGCGATCGGCTCGCCCGTTACCTCCGCTCCTTCCTCCGTCTCCGTCGCAGGCGTAGCCGTGAGCACTACGGGACTATATAAACTATCGTACATCGTGCTTGCCGTTCCGGAAATATAGGGACGGATACGAGCCGTCATTTTATACATCTGTCCCGCTTTGAGCTCTACCACCTGATAGATGCCGTCCCCGGGATTCCATTGGCTCAGCCAAATATTTTTGCCGCCGTAAAAGCATTTGGAATCGTCCATATCCACGCCGACCTGATTGCTTCCGCCGACGAGCCACCAGCTATCGTCGCCCTTTTCAAAAGTTCCGTTCTTAATGAGATTGGTCTTTCCTTCGGGCAAGTCCTCTCCCACTTTGAAAAATTTGGTGTCGTCCACATACAGCCCCACGCCATAGGAGCCCGCCGCCTCTTTCACGGAGCAGGTGACGTATACATAGACTTCGGTAAAGTCACCGACGTTGCAGTGCGTGGAAAGAGTCGTATATCTCGTAGCGGAAATATCTTCTCCTTTCATGCGGTTTAAGGCGAGCTGTTCTTCGCTTCCGTCGGCATTAATCCCGCTGATTCCGATTGCGCCCAAGGAAATATCGCTGTATTCGTTGATCCATTTGGATACGGACGCATAGAAGGCGTAATACGAATCGGGTTCGACCTGCACCTTTTGTTTGACGGTAATGGAGCCGTCCATAACGCCCGCGTCGGCGACGAGGTACATCGCTTTTTCGCCCTCGCTGTTCTTATCCTGCAATTCCGAGCCTGCGGGCACGAGCCCCGCGGGGACGGTATCGAAGCCGTAACCCATTCCGTTTTCCGATTCGCCGACCCAAATTTCCTTGTTTTCGGCGTCCGAACCTTCAAAGCCCGGCTCTTTGAGGAGATTTTCGCTGCCCGGCGTAATGACGTCTTCCGCCAGCGTCAAAGAGACGTTATCGATATAGGCGGTCATCTTCTGCAAACGGATAAACGCGCGCAGGGAGGTATGGTTTCCCGTATTGAACACGCCGGAAAACAGGCTGTATCCGTTATAGTATTCCCATTCTCCCTCATCGTTCGTCTTTACGCGGTTGGTATCCACGATATTATCCGCCCAGCGATGCTGCTGCACGTACATGGTTTCGTCCTCCCGCTCCTCGCTGGCAAAACCGAAGTAGATATTCGCGCTGCCCAGATTCGTCGTGGCGCTGCGCAGGCGGAAGGACAAAACATAGTCGGTATTCGCATATACGTCTACCACCTGTGCGATTTCGGGATACCCCGAAGAATTCCCGGGCGCCGTAAGTTTGATGGCCTGTTCGCCCGCATAGCTGTCCTCGCCCGAAAGAATGTCCCAGGAACCGCTCGCCGCGGACGAAGTCGTATCGATGAGCCAGTCCCCGGTATCCTCTTTCGTCACGTCCTCAAAACCTCCGTCCGTAAAGAGATTGGACGTCGTAAGGCCGGAAGTGTCTTCGCTGACAGTCGCCGCTTTCGCGGTCAGTCCCCCGAATGCCGATGCGGCACACGTCGCCGCAAAGGTCAACGCCAATGCAAGTTTGGCCGCATTTTTGCCGAATTTTTTCATAAAATTCCTCCTGTTTTTTTATTTCAAATTTTGAAAAGCTCAAAATCGTCCACCCTGAGTATCTCCGCCGACGAAGAACCGTTAAATCCTACTCCGACGGTGACGGTCGTCTGTTTTCCCGTGCGGAAATTAATGGTGATTTTTGTCCACTCTCCGCACTTTTCAAATTCCTTGCTGCGAATGGTGCTGTCCCCCGCCTTTGCGAACAATGTGATTTTTGAATCGAAATCTTCGTTCGTGCGGACCATGCAGGAAAGGCTGTAATTGGTCTGCGCCTCCAAATCCACGGCCTGAGAAATGTCCTGCCATCCCTTGGAGCCGGTCAGCAACATACAGGTCATTCCCGTATAGGCTTCCTCTTTCATGCTTTCCGCCTTTACCCTTCCGCTCGCCGTCGTCGTCCAATTATTGTGGGGCGTACTGTTCAAATCGGTATATTTATAAGTGACGTGGCGCTCGAAACCCGGATCCTGCAAGACGCGCATTTTATCCATTTCTTCTTCGGAAAAAGTCACTCTTTCCATCGGTTCGGGGTTCTTGCTGTTTTTATAGGGGCCTATCTCCGCCTTTTTCGCTTCTTCGGGAATGACGAAGCTAAGCTCGTCGTCCACATACGCCACTTTGCCGCCCTGCGCGGGAAGGATTTCCTCCATGAGTTTCACACAGGTATCCACGGTTTTATCCACCGTCATGTTCGTATACTTGAATTGCTGATTTTCCGTAATTCCCTGCTTATAGACGTCGTCCAGCGCGTCATAGCCGATAATTGTGGAAATGATGCCGAAGGACGCCGCGGCCGTCGAATCCGCGTCGTTCGCGCACTGAACGGTGATTTTTGCCGATTTCAGAGGGTCGCCTTCGCCGTAAAGAAGCCCTATCACCGTGAACGCCGTACACATTTTCGCGTCCAATAAAATCCCGCCGCTGGGCCAGGGAATCCATTGATATTCTTCGCCCGTGTCGTTGAGGACGTATTTCCCATAAATAAATTCAAACGTCTCCTGAGCCGTCTTCCCCGCGTCGTATTTGTCGAGCGTATCCTCGATGACCAACGCCGTCCAGGAGTCTTCCGGGACGGCGGCGAGGCCGGCCTCGATAATCGCGCGCACGTCGTCGGTGAAGAAGGCTTCGCCGTACATGGCGGCTATTACCTGCGCGCCGTAAATTCCGTCGCCGTAGGTACAGATCTCCGCAAATCTCTCCACGATCTCATTGGAATACCCCGTCATGTTGAGTCCCAAAAATCCTCCGAACGAAGCGCCGCACTGATAGGAATTTCCGTCGGGAAACCAAGTCGTCAGATCCCCGCCCGCGGAATATTTGGGATACCCCGAATACGGGGGCGCATAGCCGCGCTCCATCGCGTCGTTGTTGGAGCCTATCCAATACTCGAAATCGCGGTTATACATATCGATTCCGAGTTCCTTGCTCGTCGCGTCCAGTCCCAGCTTATCGAGCGCTTCGATTGCCGAAATCGACAGATAGAGGTCGTCCTGATTATAACCTTCTATCTCCGTCTTTGCCGTCCATTCGGGCAGGCCGGATTCGTCTATCCACATCTTTGATTTAAATTCCCAAGGATACGCATATCCTACCCCCGCCATCGTCCCGACAATGGCGCCCTTTACCTTGTCCCGATAAGTTTCGACGGAAAGTACGGACGTCGTTTGCGGCAAATCCGCCGAAGAAATATGTTCGTAATTGTCCGTATCTCCGCCGCTCTCCGAGGACGAGGAAGGATTCCCGCCGCACGCCGTCAGCGCAAAGCAGGCCGTCATGGCGACGCACAGCACACCGATGAGTCTTTTTTGTTTCATGTCAATTTCCTCCTGTTTCATTGACGTCGAAATAATTTATCTTCACGACGCTGCCGTCCAAAACGGCCGCGCCGATACAGCCTTCCAAATAGCTGTCTCTGTCCGCGTATTCCAGACGAACCCCGCAGACCTCGGCCTCTATCCTTCCGCCCGAAACGCGCACCGAAAGTTCTATTGGAGAACCGATCCGATAGGGACAGGCAACCGCCGCGAGCGTTTCCCGCGTCATCGAAGGAGATAATGCCTCTCCCCTGTCCCGCTTTGCGACGCGCTTTTTTACGAGCCGCATTTCTCCGTCCCCGAAGAATATCCCGTAGCTTCTCGACGCGCCCTGGACGCGGAAAAGTATCCCCGCCGCGTCCCCGAGACAGAGCGTCAATTCCGCCTTTAACGTAAAATCCCGCAGGGGAAGGGAAGTATATAATTCCCCTTCATCAAAACAGCGGCCGAACAAGCCCCCCTCTTCCAGCGTCCAAAGTCCCTTGAAATAAGTACAGCCGCTGACTTCTTTATGTTCGAGGGAGTAATCCTCGATATATTCGCGGGAAAAGTCTATGCGATAACCCGCCCCGCCGAAAACGCCGAATCGCTCGATACAGGCCTCGCCTTCTATAAGCAGTCCCACGCGGTCTACCAGCATTTCCCGCCCGGCGTCGATTTTCAAAGACAGTACGCCATCGCCGACGCCCGAACAGAAAATCTCGCCCGTATGTCGGTCCCGATAGAAAAGCTGGACTTTTCCGCCCTTCGCTTTCACCTTCGCGTACAATGTATTACCGGGCACGACAACGGGAGAAAAGCAGGGGTCGTAACGGTTGTCATGCAAATCCGATTTTCCATAGTATGTCTTGATATAAACTTGCGTCTGCGTTTCCGCCTTTATCCACAGCTTCCCTCCGATATTTTCAAGCGACGCGCCCTCGGCACGGAAACCGTGCGTACTTCCCGGAAGGGTAAAGTCAAAATCAAAGCCCTTAGCCGTCGGAAAATATCTTGTATTGAAATCCTTAGCCGGCGGGAAACTCCTCGTTTCCAAATCTCTAACAGTCGAAGAATTTCTTGCGCCGACGATATTTCCGCAATCCGCCGCCTTTTCCCGGATATTTTTATCACAATCGCAGACATTTTCTCGCCTCAACGCATACCTGCCGTCATAGCTTTCCCCACTCAATTCCACAGCCGCGGCGGCGATGCTCTTGGACAGAGTAGGAATATCCACGATATTGGAGGCGCCCAGGACAGAGGAACAGAGCGTCGTATCGTTTACGGGAAGGCGCCACTTTTGTCCGATTTTTTCAAGGCCGCAGAACACGCCCAGAATCGTGCCCAGATTTCCCGCGTTACAATCGGTATCGAATCCGCTGTAATTGGCGATTTTCAACGTCTTTTCAAAATCTCCTTCCCCGTACAGCAGCGACATGACCATAATTGCCGCATTGGGAATAATATGGCAGTTTCCACCGAATTTATCCTTCCAATAATGCCGACGGATATATTCGAAACATTCCTTCTGCGAATTTTCTTCCCCGTGAAAACGGATAATATCTCTCGCCATTTTCGCATAGTCGCAGTCGAAGGGAATCGTCGAAAGCGCCGAGGACAAAATTTCTTCTATGCCGCTTGCCGTAAAGGCGGACGCTATACACGCCGCCACGAACCGACCGCCGTAAACGCCATTCCCGTCGTGGGAAACGCGCGACGCCTTCTCCGCCAGATCCGCCGCCGCACAAGGCTCTCCCGGATATACGAGCCCCCAGATGTCGCTGAAAATCTGGCCGCCTATCTGCTCCGCCATCAGTTTGCCGTTCTGCAACATACTGCCGCTGCGCGGCGGGAGGATTCCCCGCGTCATATTCAAATAAGCGGTGTGTTCCGTACTCACGCCGTACCCGCCCCACCAATAAAAGCCGTGCCGATAAGGCGCATAATTGAGCCACCCCTCCCCGATCTGTTCGGCGGTGACGTTTTTCAGATCGGGACAGTCGAGAAAGCCGCGATAGAAGAAAACGGGACCGTTGCTGTCGTCGTCGGCCGCAAAGTCGCGGTAATCGACAAAATATCCTTCCTCGCCCGCATATTTTTCGGCTATCTGTTCCGCCGTCCACATCTCCACGGGCGCTCCGTAGCGAATCCCTATCGCTTTGCCGAGCCAGCCCGCATAAATTTGTTCTACGATTTTATCGGTTATCTTCATAAATTTACTTTACACCTGTAATTTTGATTCCCTGCATGATATAGCGTTGCAAAATCAACAGCAGAATAACGAGGGGAATACACGCCACCGTACTCGCCGCCATCAAAAGATGCCAGGGAATAGAGCGGTCGGGTTTGAGATACACCACCAGCTGATTGATTTGATACAGAGCAGGATCGCTGACCACCATCGCGGGCCAAAGATAGGAGTTCCAATAGCCCTGAAAGACGCTGATTCCCATAATGACAAAGGGAGTGGCGGACATGGGCAGGAAAATATTCGCGTAAATCTTGAACCTTCCGCACCCGTCTATCCGCGCCGCGTCTTCGAGCGACGTCGGCATGCCGAGATAGAACTGCCGATAGAAGAAAATCGACCACACGTACACCACGCCCGGCAATATGAGCGCCACGACGTTATTCGTCAAATGCAGCGTGCTGACCACCTGAAAGCAGGGAATTAAAATGGCAATATTCGGCACGAACATCGTCACCGCGTAGATCGACCACAATACCTTCTTGAAGGGAAACTCCAATCGGGCAAACACATAGGCGGCGGAGGAATTGATAAATAAGCTCAAAACCAGCGACGTCAAGGCTACCGTCAGAGTTAACCCCAGCGCTCCGACGAAGGACGAGCCCTGCGGGAACAGGAAATAATCGGGATTGGAATAATCTAAGTTCTGATAGGTAAACAGCAGCTTATAGTTTTCAAACTTCCATTCCGAAGGGAAAAAGCGGAAGGGCGTGGCCAAAACCTCCGTTTTGGACTTGAAGCCCGAAATCGCCATCCACAAAAAGGGAAACAATCCCATGCACGCGATGATGAGTCCCAAGACAATCAACACCGCGGAAATTATTTTTTTACGCATAGCGGCTCACCTCAATCCAAAGATTTTTCGGAGTTGACGACGCGGAATACCACGGAAGATATAGACGTCAGAACAATCGCCACCAATACCGAACCCGCATAGGTCATTCCCAAAGTATCGTCCCAGGTAAAATGATAATAGAGATACCCCACGGGCCCCTGCGTCATGTCCAAGGGACCGCCGCCCGTCAGGACGAAGGGCAGCTCGAAAAGCTGAAAGGTGGAAACAAAGCTGGATATGAGAAGATATACCCCCAGATTGCGCATGGAAGGAATCGTGATGTGCACCATCTGTGCGAAAAATCCCGCTCCGTCCAATTTCGCCGCCTCGTAATAGTCGCGCGGAATATCCAAAATTCCGCCCAGCATGACCAGCGTGGTATAGCCAAGACCGTTCCATATCGCCGCCACGGCGACGGAGAACAGCGCCCAGCGGGGTTCTCCCGTCCAGCCGATGGGGGCAACCCCGAATTTGCTCAACAAATTATTGAGGAAGCCGCCCGCGTCCGAAGCGTAAATATAGGAAAATATCGCTCCGACGATAATCCCCGAAAGAAGGCAGGGCATGTATACGGTCACCTTGACGAACGAGGAGAGATGTTTGGGAAGCTGTATGACCAGATGCGCGATAAAAAACGCAAGAATCAACTGAATCGGCACGATTGACAAAATAAATTTGAGTCCCACGCCGATCGACTTCCAGAACTTTTCGTCGGTGAGCACCTTCGTGTAATTGCCCATGCCCTTCCACACCGCGTCCATGTAGGCGCTGCTGTCGTAAAAGCTGTTCACGACGGAAATCACCAGCGGCGCTATCACGAAAGTCACCAGCAAAAGAAAGGAAGGCAGCAATACCAGGTACGCGGTCAACAGGTCATCCTTTTTCCAAGCGGACTTTTTTCCCGTTTTCGTCGTCATCTTTTTTACTCCTCGGCCTTATAGCGGGGATTCGTACCCGCGAGGCCGTCCGATTCTATGATTCCCTCCAATTTCGACTGCAAAGAGGCCAGCGTCTTGTTCACGTCTATCGTTCCCATGATTTCCACCGCGTTCAGAGAGTCGGCAAATTCTTTACTGATTGCCCACGGATAGCAGGGCTCCGCGACCGCCTACGGCAGAACGTATTCCGAAGTAAAGGCCCGGAAAGCGTCGTTTTTGGATTCCTCGCGGGTGTTCAGCAGTTCGTCCACGCTCTTTCTCGCCGTGAATTTGGAAAATCCGAGTTCCTTGAAAAATTCGTACATATATTCGGGGGCGCCCGCTAACAGCCATTCGATAAACGCCCCCGCCTCTTCGGGGTGCTTGGCGTTTCCGTCCAGAGAAAATCCCCAGCCGCCGAGCGCCGCCGTCGTGACGCCTTCCGTCTCACCCGTCCAGGTCGGACACACCGCATAGCCGATATCGTCCACCTTATCGGGATAATCGTTCTTTAACTGCCCCATAGCCCAGGAGCCGCTCAGCTGCATCGCCACCTTCCCCTGCCCCAAGGGCGTGATTTCTTTATAACTGCTCGACGCCACGCGAATGGTCAGGTTTTCCTGATAAATCTTTCTGAATATCGTGAACAAATCCCTGTAATAATCATTATTTACGTCCGCAGCGTCCCAATTGTCGTTGAGAAGGTACTCCCCTTTCATCGCCTGAAATCCCCACATGACCCAGCCGAGATCCTTCGCCGCGGGCATTTCGATTCCGTAACGCCCTTCCTTCGTCAGCTTCTTCGCGTATTCGTACATCTCCTCCCAGGATTTCGGCGGAGCGTTCGGATCCAACCCCGCTTCCTCGAACGCGCTCTTGCTGTAAAACAGCATGGAATACGGCTCGACAAAGGCGGGATATACGTAATGTTTTCCCTGCACTTCCACCATTTCCTGCACGTTCTCCGAAAGGTCGTCCCATACTTCGGGCGACATGTATTCGTCCAGCGCCGTGTAGTTCCCGAGCATCGCTTTGGACGGAATTTCCGCATAGTTCACGAAAATAATCTCCGGCGCCGTGCCGTTCTCCTGCGCCGCCTTCAACTTCTGATCCCAAACGTCCTCCGGTATAATCGACAGTTCGATGTACGTGTTCTTCTCGTTCGTCTCATTGTATAAGTTCGTGTACTTCTGCAACCATACGTGCGTCTCCGTCTCCGAAAACTGCGGGCTCCAAAAAATAACCTTCGTCTTTCCCGCCGCGGGATCCTCCCCGCCTCCGCAGCTTGCAAGAATACTCACACTCATGCCGACGGCCATCGTTAAACACAACAATTTGGTTAATACTTTTTTCATAGCTTACTCCTTACCAATTTATTTTTTGTTTTATTCCTTATTTTATTTATAAGTGTATACGTTTACATTTTGTTGTATACGTTTACATTTCAGAGTAAAGAAAATGCCCGAATCCTGATCGGGAAACAAAAACGCTCAAAGAGGGCGTGTCGAATTTCTGACAATCAGCCGACGATCGCAGAGACACTCGCGGGGATCGCCGGTATAGGAGCCGTCTATACGGCTGAACAGCAAGGACATTGCCTTTTCGGCAAACTCGCCGCTGTCGTTGGTGACGGTCGTAATGGAGGGATTGAAATACTCGGCGTATTCGATATTGTCCATGCCGACGACGCTGACGTCGTCGGGTACCTGTATGCCGTTTCTCTGAAAATACTGCATGAGCCCTATGGCAATCATGTCGTTGGCGCAGGCGACGGCGGTGGGCATTTCGGGAAGGGAGGAAAAATATTCCCCCGCGGCGATTCCGCCCTGTACGGTGAAGGCGCCCGCAAATTCGTATTCCTTTCGTATGGGAAGCCCGTGTTCGTTCATCGCGCGTTCATAGCCGGAAAGGCGGCGTTTGTTGAGAATGGAATTCGGCGTCCCGCCCGCATAGGCGATCCGAACGTGCTTATAATCGATGAGATGCGAGGTGCCGAGATATACCCCCTGCCCCTTCCGTGCACGGTGTCGAAAATCATCGCGCCGAACGTATTCGAAGTCACGACCGCAATCGGAAGAGACATGAGCTGGCGGATAATCTCCTCGTCGTCCGAGGTGGAACAGAAAATCAGGCCGTCGCAGCCGAGTTCGGTAACCAGCCGCACCGCTTCCAGCTCCTTCTTCTCCTCCTCGTTGGTATTGAAGAGAATTGCGGTAAATCCCTTATCGTTCGCCAAACGCTGTACCGTTGCGTAAATACCCGCATAATAAGGGTTCCGAATATCGGGAACAACCACCATAATCTGCATGGCGCGCTGTAACTTCAACCCCCTCGCGATTCGGTTCGGCCGATAGGCGAGCTCCTCTATCGCGCGCTCTATCTTTTCCGCCTTCTCCCCCGTCACGAACGTTTTATTGTTGATGTAACGAGATACCGTAGCGTTGGATACCCCCGCAACGCGGGCCACGTCGTTTATCGTTACAGCCTTCTTTCCCTGCATATCGGCTCCTTCATGTATACGTTTACATCTCTGTAATAAAATAGTAGCACAGAAAAGAGGCGTTGTCAAGTCTTTTTTGAAAATTTTTTAATTTTTTCACAAATTCTTTTTACTCTCCTGGATTTTTCAAGAAAAAATTATACAAGGCATGCAAATGTAACATGCCTTGTATCTTCATATTGCTATTTTCTCGAATAACCGCCGGAAAGAAAGCCGCCGACGTTGTTTTTCCTGCGTCCTGCTTGTTTAATTTCCATATTTTACAAAAATTATTCGGTGAGTTCGACGTCCTCGTGCGGGACGTTCTCTTTAATCAATCGAATAAAGGTTTCAGGCGTAACGACCTCTACATCGTCGTCGAGAAGCTCCACCATTTCCACCACGTCGGAATATTCCATCGACCAAACGTGGAGATTGACATAAGTATATCCCTCTATCGTCGTGGCGTCGGCGGGATAGGCGTTGATCTGCTGCGCGATCGCTTCGGGGGAGGAATTCCACATCGTCGCGCGGCAGGAGACGAAGGGCTTTCCGTTGTCCGACCAATACACGGAACCGTGTTCTCCTACATAGCTGTCGCTATAAGTGCAATAGAGAAATCCCTCTGCATTTTCCATAGCGGCATAGGCCTCTATCGTGCTTTCGGGCAGACCATTGTCGAGAATTTTGACGACAGACAAATCCAAGGCACCCAAGTATTCATTTAATATCGAACAATATCGCTTTAAGGACTCCGCGGAATAGGACATCGGATAGGTATAGCCGAGGCCGGAAACACTGCAAACAAACTGATCGCCCGACTTTGCATTATCATAAGTATGTTTGAGAATATTCGAGCCGAGGCTGAGGAGTGCAGGGCTCACGGACCAGCCCATCGGGAAATTCCCGCGCTGGGCGCCCATATACTTTTTATCTTCGAAGGTACCGCCGTACCAGCACTGCAAATTGTCTCCGTCGCTGTTTACGATGGTAATGTAGTGTTTATTCGTCGAATACTCTTTTTCCGTTTCCTTGTTGGGCTGTTCGAGATAATCTATCCCGAAAAAGTCGGTACAAGAGAATACGGACATGTTCAGACAATAATCGGAGGCCAGCGTAAAGCTGCCATATCTAGAACTGAACGCTACGTCCGTTCCCTCGTCGAGGGGACACCAGCCATAGACGGCACACTCACGGCACCAATCCTGTACTTTATTGCGGAAGGTCAGGGAGGCGGGCTTTTTATCCGTCACGAAATAGCAGTAATATTTACAGGCTATCGCATAATCCGTAAGGAAGATATTGGAGCCGTTCTGTTGAACGAGTCCGCTATTATCGAATTTGTCCTTATAGGTATCGAAACATTCTTCCTCGCTCATCGTCGTCGCATCGCAGCGCTGGACGAGACCGTTTTCCTCCGCCCAATCTTTTAAAGAAATATCTATCATCGCGAGCCCCTCCACGCCCGCAATGCTGCGCGCGCAATTTACCGAGGCGCTCACCGATTTATCGAACAAAACGTAGCCCGTACCGATATTCTCCTTATAATCTTGGAGCATTTCCGATAAAGTTACATCGCGGTTTTTCTTGCCGTACTCCGTCTCTATTTCCGAAAGCCAAGTTTCATAAGACCCTGTACGGTAATGATAATACTTGGATTCGCCCTTCTGGGCAAACAGTCCTTGAATGGATTCCGCCAAGAACTGTTGTTCCGTCGAAAGGTTTTCCGCGCGGCCGTAGACGAGCAAATCGCCGGAAGTAATCGTCATTTTTTTGAAATATCCTTCATAATTTTCCGTATCCTCGACAGAAGAAGAATTTCCCGAAGTCGAATCGGACGAGGAGGGCGAGCTCTCATTTTCTCCGCCGCCGCACCCCGCAAAGGCCGAGAGCGCAAAGACGGACGCAAGTCCGACAATCAGGCCGTATCTGAGATATTTTTTCATATATTCCTCCATATCGTCGCGGGCGCAGCCTTGCGCCCGCGAACTATATTTTCAAAACCTGTATTCAAAGACCGAGTCTTATTCTGCGTCTTTTCCCGCCCATTCAATGCGGAAATAGCTCAGGTTGAAATCCTGACCGGTTCCGTTGTCGTCGTTGGCGTTGTCGCGGACTTCAAATACGAACGTCACTTCTTTGCCCGAAAGGGATTCGATTCCCTGAGCCGCGCACAACGCGGAAATATCCACCTCTTTGGCCTTGATTTGACTGCTCGTTGTCCAATCGATGACGACGACATATTTGCCGTCCACGTACATCGAAAGTTTTGCTTTTGCTCCGCCCGCAATTTCAACGGAGACTTTCAGCGCGTCCTGCGTTTCGGGCAGAACGACGTTTTTCGCGAACCATACGTTGGTATTGCCATTTCTCTTTTCGTTTCCGCCGCCGTCCGAAGCGTCCACCTGCAACGTTCCTTTAGGCTTTAAGGTCTCTCTGTCATATGCCGCCCAATGATAATATTGGCTGGTCTGGAATTGGTCGCCGAGCATCCAATCCTCTGTACTGCCGTTTTCAAATTCGTTGGAATAGACGTCCTCGCAGACCGTATCCTCGCCCTCTACGATAAAGCGGTCGGTAATCGAGAAATTATCCAGTTTTATGGAAATGTCGCCCGTCACTTCCAGCACAAAGCTCGCTTGCTTGCCGTTGTAATCCGGGAAATACTGTTTCAGAGGGAACGCGAACGCCTGCCAGCCATCTCCCGTCACAATCGGGGTTTCCGTCCCCGAAACGCCGCGGAGCGTCGCTTGCTCGATCACCGTCTTTTCCTCTCCGCCCACCGTCATTTTCAAGCGGAAGGAGGTCGTCGCAACAGGATCGGTACTGTTTGCACGGGCATAGAACGACACCCATACATTATCCACGGTCGGAAGCGTAAACTCCGCTTTTTCCGCCGTTCCCTTCGCCGCAATTTCTATGTTTGTCTTGAAGGAAGGATATACGTCGGAAGTAGCGACATCGGAAGAACGATAGGTGACGTCGCCCGTCCAATCCTCCTCCCAAAGCAGGAAGTCGTTGAACAGCGGGTCAGTGGGAATCCAATCGGGGTGCTGCTGTAATTCGCCGTCGGTAATCGTCGCCCCCGAACCCGATTCGGGCATCACGAAATGGTCGACCGTATCCGCTTTATCCGTCACGCTGTCCGTCATCATATTTACGATTCTGTCGAGCGAGACGACCTCGACATTATCGGAGAGCATATTGACGATCGTGCGAATATCCGAATAATTATGAGACCAAGGGTGCACATTGATGACGGAATAAGCATCCGTCGTCGTGACGTCCGTACCCGTCTCGGTAGAGGCGTATTTATTGATTCTCGCCGCGATATAAGCGGGCGTGGTACTCCAAAGGGAATCGCGGGGCACGATAAACGGTTTTCCGTTCTTCCAATACACGCCGCCCGAATAGGCCCCCTCAAAGTACCTTCCGCCGTTGAGGACGAGCCCGCCTTTCAGCGCTCCTACGGAAGCATAAGCGTCCATCGTCCCGAAAATGCCTCCGTCTTTGTAGTTTTCTGCACCGATAATCGTCGTAACGCTCAAATCCGCACGGCGGAGATAAGTATCCAGCTTTCCGAGGAAATCTTGCATGTATTCCGTTCCGGAATTATAGAAATTCCCCGCATCGATATAGCCCTGACCGGAAACCGGCGCGCAGAAATAATCGTTTTCTGTCGTAATATCGCCATTATACGCCGCATTCATGACCAAGGGCATCATATCCGAAAGAGAGGGCGTAATCGACCAAGTAACCGCAAAATCGTCCTGCTCCCGCCCCGTAGCATTCATGTAGCTGGTGGAAAAGATAGCCGTATTTTGCCAATATTGTGCATTATCCCCGTCCGAGACGACAAAGGCGACATAATGCTTTCCGCTCTCTGCGGGTAAATCCTTATCGCTGTTCGGCTGGGTAAATCCGTCCTCGCTCCTGAATTCCTCCGCTACGTGGAAGGTCAGGTTCATCGTGTAATCGGTAGGCACGAGAAATTGTCCGTACTGACTGAACAGAGCAACGTCCTGCGTCTCGTTGTACGCATAACCGATGATGGGAATATTCTTATCCAAAAAAGAGTGAATATTCTTTTTCAAAGTATTGTTGATCGTCGTCGTGTTATCGTAATAGACGTAGAGATACTTATACGTCACGCCGTAGTCGCGGACGTAATAATTCGTTTCGCCATTCAAATCGTAATCCTGATGCACGAGCCCGCCGCTCGAAAGTTCGGTCATACAGGCGTCGAAGCACCATTTATAGCTCCACATTTCATTCGTGACGTCCATTTTTTCCGTCAGGCCGTATTCTTCAAATTCCTCCTTGTCATCCGCGGCGACGGGTAAAAATCCGGTAATTCCCGCGAGCGTGGAGGCAATATTGACCGAATAGGTATCGGGATTATAGAGGATAAAGCCTGGCGTCGCGTACCCTGCCTTCGCGGGGTCACTCGCCTCCTCGCTGTAAGCGCTGTAATAGCCCGAAGCGTCCTTAAATCCGGAGGCGAGGTCTATACCGCTCCCCCACGTTCCCGCCTCGACCATTTCGGACCAAGCGTCCATATACATGCCTACCGCATCCTCTACCGTGATGCTTTCCGAAGCAACGCCGTACTTTTCCGTCGCCTCGTCGAGATAGTACATATCCGCATTGGTGCCGTTGGTCATATACTTTCCGTCCACGTAGAAGGTGACCTCTTTCCGCGCGAATAATCCTTGCAGCGCCGAGACCGTATTGAGTGTATCCGCAGACATGCCCCCTTCTTCATTGAGGACAAAAACCTTTTTATCCCCGCGGAGCTTTGTCGTATTGTAATAGGAGAAATCATCGTCTCCCGTAATGTCTCCGATCTCTCCGCCTCCCGTATAATCGGGGTCCTTTTCGCCGCATATCGTGCAATAGCCGTTGACATAGTTGTGCGTATGCTCGGCGCTGCTGTTTCCGCCCGTTTCACTGCCCGAACTGTTCGAGGTTTGGCCTTCGCCGCAACCGGCGGAAACCGCAATCGAAAGCACGGAAAGAAGCGCCATTAACTTAAAACCTATCTTTTTCATTTTCGATTTTTCCCCTCCTTTGAGGATATTTTCATCGCGTAAATCGGCGGCGCGTAAATCGGGCTTAAACCGATTGACTATCGCTTCCGCCAAGGCCGATTCTTTCATTTCAGGCCCGCGATATTGCTTTGATTGAGAATATATTTTTGGAAGATGAGATACATGATAATAATGGGAACAGTAATGAGAATCATGCCCGCGGAGCGAACATAAGTATCCGCATTCCCGCCGAAATTGGGATAGAAACTCTGCATTGCGAGCTGTAAAGTATACAGCCAGCCGGAGCCGGAAGTCGTATAGAGAATCATGGGGAAGAGATACTCGTTCCATGTCCCGATAAAAGTCAAAATGACATAGGTCATAATGATGGGTACCGACATCGGGAAAACGATGACGATGATTTTCTTAAACTCACCGCACCCGTCGATTCCGGCGGCCTCCAAGACGCTGTCGGGAATATTCGACATGTACTGCTTTACTAAAAATATCCCGAATACGTTGACGATACCCGGCAAAATAATTCCGAGAATACTGTCGTTGATCCCGAAAAAAATCGTAAGTTTATAGTTTGCCGCCAATAAAATCTCTCCGGGAATCATCAGAGTCGTCAAAAGGAGCGTGCTCACAAACGCCTTTCCTTTGAACTGCATCTTTGCAAGGACATACCCGACGAGCACGGCGACAAATAAACTGAGTCCCGTAAAAGACACGGTATGCAGGAGGCTGACGCCGAGCGCCTGAAAGAGTCTGGCCGACTCGATGACCGTCTTGAAGTTGACGAGGGTAAAATCCGCGAACCAAATGTAAACCTTTCCGATTTCGGGAAGAAATTCCGGAGAATGTGTAGCGTCTATCAGCTTTATCCAAAAAGGAAAGGTCTGAAAGAAAGCCACTATCGCGAGAAATACGATACTGATTATTTGAAAACGCCTGTCTTGGCGGCGCTGTGTTTTTACGCTTTTTGGCGCAGAGAGCACCGACTTTTCGCTATTCAATCGTAGACTCCTCCTTTCCCGCTATTTTTCTTTGAATGATAGAAACGATTAAAATGAAAATGAACAATACAAAGGCATAGGCACACCCCTGCCCCACTCTCGACGGAGCCTTAAAAATCGTATTATAAATGAGCAGCATTACCGATTGCGTGCTGCTTGCCGGCCCGCCGTCCGTGACGAGCTGCATAGGGCCGAGAATCTTAAATCCGTCGATAATGGATAAGAGCGTATTGAGCACAATCGCATTCTTCATGAGCGGCATAGTCACCCGGAAAAAGATTTTGAACCGGCTGGACGTCTCCAAGCTGGCGGCTTCGGTATACGTCGAAGGAATGGAAACGATAGACGCATAATAAATCAATAATTTTTGACAGAAGCCGAAAAAGAAGGGAACGACCATCAGCGCCCAAATGGCGGTATTGGAATTTTCCAACCATTGGACGGGCGAGCCGCCGAAAAACATGATGATTTGGTTGACGATGCCGGAGGAATCGGAGGCAAACAGCGTCTTGGAAATATCGGCGCCAACGACGGCGGAAACGAGGGAGGGCCAAAAGAGAAAGGCCAAAAAGAACTTTCCGCCGCGCTTCAAGCTCTTGATGAGAAAGGCGCAGAGAATCCCCATGACGTTATTTCCGATCATCATGACGACCGTCCAAAGGAGCGTGACCTTCATTGCATTCCAAAACGCCTTGAATTGAGAGGAGCCCGCCGTAAAGATATTGATGTAATTTTGAAAGTCAATTTTTGTAGCGAACTCCAAGCCATAGCCGCCGCGCATATTTGTGAAGCTGGTAAAGAACGCCCAGAGCAGTGCGACGACGAAAAAGACCGTCCACCAAAGGAGCGGAATCCCTATCAGCGAATAAGCGACGATTTCCCGCTTATATTTTTTTGAAAAGGGCTGTTTCTTTTTTCCGGCGACGTTTTTCATTTTTGAGCAAGACCTCCCGTCACTAAAATTTATCCGCCTCGGTTTTATTCCGAATAAATATCTTCGAGCGCGGAAGTCACCTGATTATGAATCCCGATGCACGCCTGCCGAACGCCGTCCTCTCCGTCGTAGGTTCTCTGCACGAGGTTCGTGACGAAGGTTCCCAGCACGGATTCTATATCCGTCCAAGCGGGCGAGCCGGGACGCACGACGACATTTTCGAGCTGTTCGACGTATACCTGCCATACATCTCCCGAATAGTAGTCGTCCTCAATGGCGGTTTTTGTCGTAGGAAGAAGGTTTTGCGGCGTGGAGAAGGCGAGCTGGTATTTGTCGTTGGAAGCGACGAATTTCACGAAGTCCGCCGCCAAAGCGGAATTGCTGTTATTGGTGACGACGAGGCTGTAAAGTCCCAGCGTCGCGCCCGAATTTCCGCCTTCCGTGAAGGGAATCGCCGTCGTATATCCTACCTCCCAATTATACGCCTTGGAATATTTTTCGTAATCGGACATTTTCCAAGGTCCCATTTCGATAAATCCGACCTTTCCCGATTCAAATTTCGCCTCTGCGAAGGTGGGGGTCGAGTACTGTCCCAGCTCGTATAATTTAAGCGCCGCATCCATGCAGGGCTGCGTATTGATGAGGCTCTCTTTCAAATCCTCCGAAAGGATTCCCGTCCCGCCGCTCCGATTGACATAGGCGAGATAGGTCATGGACGCCATGGAAGTGTTCCCCGTCCCTGCGGGAAGCGTAACGGCATAATAGGGATCCCCCGCCGTAGAAGCGTCGTTGAGCGCATTTATCTTTTTTGCAAGCTCGATAAATTCGTCGTAATTTTTCGGCAGCACGATTTTATCCGTCGTCGTATTCTGCGCCTTGGCGATCAACGTCTTGTTGTAGACGGTAGCGAGAATATTGGCGCTCATGGGCAACGCATAGAGACTGTCCTCATAAAAATTCGCGTCCCAAAGCGTAGGGATAAAGGTGTCGGACAAAGACTCGAACCCCGCGCTGGAAAGATTGGCTATGTATCCGTAATAGGCGAGCATCTGTACGTAAACGTGATCTACGTAAGCAATATCGGGTGCGGAGTTGCCCGCGCAGGCGAGCATATACGCCGAATAGAAATCTGCCGTGGATTGACCGATAATTTCGATTTCCACTTTGGGATTTTCTTCTATATAGTCCGCTTTTGCCTGCTCTATCGCCTTCATTTCCACCGTAGAGCCCGGCCACCAAATCGTAATTTTACCCTCTTTGCTGGTCAGCTCTCCGATGCTGTTATCGCTCGTTCTTCCGCCCAGCGTACAGGCCGCGCCGGAAACCGCCGTCGCAGCAATCAACGTCACGGCGCAAATCGCGGAGATAATTTTTTTCATGTCTGTTCCTCCTTTTTGAACGGAGCGGAAACCCCTTCCGCCCTCTCTTTTCTCCCCGTCCGCGTTTCCGCGGACGGGGCCTCTTTTCCTTATAACTCAGCTTAAAGCTATGCTCGTAATGACGCAGTGCGAACCTTGATCCACGCCGATACGGATTTCTATTTTCTTTCCCGCATAAGCCGAAAGGTCGTAGGTATATGCTTGCGGAGTTTCGTATTTCTTGTCGGTCGTATCCAGCTCTACGGTATCCTCTGTCGCGCCGGCCGCCCGAATCCGAACCGCCTGACCGTCCACCATGACGGCGACATACATTTTCGGATTGGTTTCATTTTCGCGGACGAATACCCGCGCGTTAACCGTCAGCGTTTTGAGTCCCGTCAAATCCACCGTCTTGGAAAGGTAACCCGTGTTACGAATATCCGCGCCCTCTCCGACGCCGGAATCCCAGTCGCCCGTTATCTTCCAGCCCGTATATTCGTCGAGAATAGCGGCCTTATTTGCCCAAGAAGTTACTTTTGCGACGGTAATTTTCACTTCGCAATACACTTCGGGGGAAGACTTTAAGGAAATACGCACGGTATAATCACCGAGGGGCGCATTTTCCGCCGCCGTGAACTTTCCGTCCGCGAGCGTATAGGAAGCGTCTGTTGCGGTTTCGGGCTTTGCCGTCACGGAGAACTGCGTTTCCTGCTCCGCGGGAATCGTATAATAGTCAAAAGTATAGCTTCCGCCCGCCTCAATCGTCGCGGCGGTCTCGTTTGCCGTCACTGCCGTTTCCACGGCGGAGACGGTCACGGTCACTTCAAAGGTCACATATTTATCGCTGCTTCCGTAAGCCAACGCTTTGACGAGCAATTTTGCCGTTCCGTTCTTGACGGGAGTAATCGCGCCGTTTGCGACGGTGAAAATCGTCTCGTCGGAGGAAGAGAGCTGAATTTCGCCCGTTTCTCCGTTGTTCAAAGCGGGGAATACGCCCCAAGGATACAGTGCGGCCGCCGTCGTATTGCTGTAAAATGTCGTTGTCGTCAGTTGCAGAGACACCTTTTCGCTCAAAGAACCCGTATAGGTGAGCGTGAGCGGCGCATATACGCCCTCGGCAGTATACGACCCTTTTCCGTCTCCGCCCTTTCCCGAAGCGCTCACCGTCCAGCCGTCGGCCGCAAGGGAGGCATTCGCATACATTCTATACGTATTATAGTCGGCTTCCACTTCGCCGTCAGGCGCGGGGATTGCTCCTTCGGGCATTTCCGCCGAAAGGGTGATTCCGCTGAGATACAGGTATCCGCCCGCCGCGGAATCGGAATCCTTCGGGAAGTTGCCGTTATTCTGTAAGCCGCCTACCATTTCAAACAACACGAGGATATTTCTTCCCGCATAGGCGCTCACGTCGAGGGAGAGCGTATACCATTCCTCTTTTTGCTTCCAGCGGCTGGCGATCGTCGTCCAATCGAGGAGCATATCCACAGTCCAGTTCTCTCCTTCGAGATAGGCGACGCGCACGCGGATATTGCTGCTTTCGAGGTATCTGTCGTCGCTGTGCCCGTGTACCTTGAAGCTAAAATACTTCATATCCTTCCCGACGGAAATGAGGTTATAGCCGATATTGACGGGATTTTGACTATTCGCCTGAACGACATGGCTTTCAAACTGTATCGCATCGCCGTCGGTATTCCATTTCGCGTTTGAATGTCTCTTATCTACGGTATTGAAAACAAATTTCTTCAAGCCCGCCGCGTTCGTCCAGCTTGCGCTGTCATCTGCGCTCAACATGGCTGCGGAAGTTTTGGTGACGTTCGTCCCCGCAATCAACGATTCGTCCGCATTGTACGCGCTCACCGTGACCGTGAAGGAAATCGCAAGGTCGGGATTGTCGTCCGGCGTAATCGTGACCGTCGTCGTTCCCGCTCCGATAAACGAAAATTCTCCGTTTTCAAAAGCGACTACTCCATCGGTACCCATCGCTACTTTATAGGTCGTCACGGACGCATTTTCATTTGCCGTAAACCTGAACCCAAGCGCTTTATCCGTATAAATCTCGTCCTCGTCGAACGTGGCGGCAATCGCCGCACCCGACAGCGTATCCGTACCGTAATGGATTTCCCGTTCTCCGAGGTAAAGCCCGCCGTCAAATTTCGTCAATGCAGTATATTGTGTCACCGTGAGCGTAAATTCCGCGGTCGCTTTCGGATTATCCGTAGATGCCACTACGATTTTATATTCCCCGACGGGCGCATCTGTGGCGATAGAAATAACGCCCGCGCTCGAAATAGCAATTCCGTCCTTACCTCCTTCGGGCGCATCTGCAAGCGTATACGTCAAAGTCTTATAGGACGCATCGGAAGGAGTCACAGTCGCGTTTATGGTATAGGTGCCGCCTTGCCCCACAGAGGCCTTGTCACTCGCAAGAGAAACGCTCTCCACGGCCTTATAGCTGTTTATCCAAAGCCCCTTGAAATGCAGCTCGCAGTTGTTGTCCGTCTGCGCCAAAGAGGTCTCGATGACGATTGCGACGTCGGAATCCTTAAAGTCGTCGGGAATTTGGTACTCCGCATACGGCTTGCCGTCGTCCAGAGGTTTGCTCTTCAATACCCAGCCGTCGGTAACGCACTTTGCAGTGCCGTCCGCCTTCACCAGCGTGATACGATAACTGCCGAACGTCTTGTCATTGTTGCCGATTGCTACCGTCATCGTCGTAGCCGTCGCGGGAATATGCGCCTTCGTCCAGGTCAAAGCCGTCACTTCCCCCGCGGAAAGTCCCGTCGAAGAATCGATTCGGGTTTCCAGACACACCCCGTAAATGCGATCTGCGGTGCCGAGATAGAAAATCTTCTGATTGCCGTCGTCACCGTCGGGATTGGCCGTAGTTTTGTTCATTACGAGTCTCCAATCTCCGAGAAGCCCCTTCGTATAATCCAAATCGTCGGGATTCGAGTCGAAATTCCAATTCACCTCGGTATCCGCAGTCATGGAATCGAATTCGCTCTTCAAAACGCCGTTATACAGCGTATCCACGACCTCTACTTTGATTTTTATTTCCGCCTCTCCGGAAGTATTGGACACTGTGAGCACGGCCGTTCCCGCCGCGTTCGCCGTCCAATTTCCGTCCGGACTCAAAGTGAAAATTCCCTCTTTATCCGCCTGTATCGTCCACGTGGTATCCGTCGCTTCCGCAGGAACGGGTGTAAACGTCATCTTGTAAAGGGACGCATAGTAGGTCAGATTGAGCGGAGCCTGCGCGCCGCCCATGACGCTCCCGTTTAAGAGCGCCTCTCCGCGCCCCGCCATGCCGTCCGTCATATTCCAAGAGGTACCCTTTGCCGTCTTGAAATAATAGTCATAGCCCTCCTCCTCGCTTTCGGGCAGATTCGCGGTAATTCCCGTAAGTTCAGTATATTCCTCTACCGTCACGCGGAAATAGACGGTTAAATCGCCCGTGTTCGCCTTGCCGCGGAGCGCATATTCCCCCGCCGTAGAAGAAGAGAGCGTCAGCGTATTGCCGCTCTGCTCGGCGGTGAGGTCGAGCCCGCTGTTTTCTGTAAATGTACCTTCCGACAAAGTCCCCACCGTCCAGGTGAAGGCTTTATCTGCATCCGACGGTCTCACGACCAAACTATGTACCGATTGCTTTCCGGCGGAAAATTTCACCGAATAGGGGTCGTCCGCTTCTCCCGCGCCGCTGTCGTCCGCGAGATTGCTCACGCTCAGCCCCGTGGGCGCCACCGTTTCTTCGCCCTTCGCGGTCACGGTCACCCGAATGTTCACGTCCTCCGCCTTTTCCGACGACTCCGAAATCGTCACCGAAGTGCTGCCCGCCGACAGCGCTTCGAGCGTCAACGTCGTCTCCGTGACCGAGGCGGAAACGACCTTCGTATCCGTTACGGCTACCGTAAAGGCATAATCGGTCAACGTTCCCACGACGAGCGTATACGTCCCCTTCGCCTCCTCTTCCAGCGTCAGGGAATAAATTCCCTCCTCGTCCGCCGTCTGTCCCGCGATGAGAATCTTCGCCTTTGTTTCCTCAGCACCGCCGCTGCTGTCGCTGTCGGAAACCTTCTGCGAACATGCGGCAAATCCCATCGCCGCACACAAAACAAATACAAAACCGAAAACCGTTCCTATTCGTTTCATAATGCTACAAATTCCTCCCTTTTGCGCGTCTTGCGCATTTTTTTTGCTTCGGACGGATATTTTCTTTCATACCAAAAATATCTCTCCGTTACAATCTTGTTAGAAAACCGTTTTTTTGACGAGGAAAAATAAAACGGAGCGCCCGACTTGCGTCTTTGCTGTAACTCACGACACAACGATTCTGTTCTTTCTTGCCAAAAGATTCCGAACGACACTCCATCTTGCGCGGCGGTCCCGTACCGCCGCTCATCTTTCCCCGATAAGTTTTTTACGTAATACAGCGTATTACGTAAATGGGGACGTCCCCATTTACGTAATACAGCGTATTACGTAAA
>OGQX01000362.1_pt1 | contig 53641 bp, 53 predicted proteins | sample 1553291 | NCBI WGS metagenome assembly OGQX01 (sample SAMEA2580030, study PRJEB22360) | human gut metagenome | biome: human gut; feature: human-associated habitat; material: faeces | place: Denmark | collected 2008/2010
TTTTTTATTTTTCACTTAGATTTGTTATTATATTTTTTATTATTAAAATAGGGTAATAATTGAAAAACATGGTGTTCTTTGTTATAATGAAAGTATCTGTAAAGGAGAAATGGAAATGAAGGAATTAATCAATAGTATTGGTAAAAAGAAATTGATCATGATTTTTGGTGGCATCGTTGGTGTAGTTGTTTTGATCATTATTTGCTTATTACTATATAATGCTTTTTTCGTAAGCAATACTTATTCTTCGGTAGAGAGTAAAATTGTTCAAGCTGCTATGGAATATTATGGTAAACATCAAAATTTATTACCAAAGAGTCCTAATGATGAGGTCAGTGTAAATAGTACTACTTTGACTTCAAGTGGTTATTTAGGAGATTTACAAGAAATGGTTCCAGATGAGGGAGTATCTTGTGCTGCAACAGTAACAGTTACTAATGTGAATAATAATTATCGTTATGTTGCTAATTTAAAATGTGGAGATAAATATCAGACGGAGACATTCGTAAATCATGTAAAGAGTGTAGAACGGACTGTTGTAACGGGACAAGGTTTATATGATATGAATGGGGAACTTGTTTATCGTGGAGAAAATCCTAATAATTATGTTAAATTTGCGGATAGATTATGGCGAATCGTTAAGTTTGAAAATGACAGTGCAATGTTGATTTTAGATGATAAGTATGCTCGTTCTGTTTGGGATGATCGTTTTAATACTGAACGTAATCGTAATGATGGTATTAATGATTATAGTGTTAGTAGAGCTAATGATGCACTTACCAATTTATATAATGGGGAAGATTTATTTAGCGCAAGTGATAAGTTATTGATTGTTGCTCATGATTTGGCTATTGGAAAAAGAGGAGAAACTATTCAATATAATGATGGCTCTGTTGAAAAGTCACAAGTGTTGGAAGATAAGTATATTGGATTGTTGCCACTATATGATTATATTAATGTAAGTTTGGATGAAAATTGTAGCTCAGCTTCAACTCAATCTTGTTCAAATTATAATTATTTGAATTTATTAGAATCTAGTTGGTGGTTGTTAACTGGTGATAGTGATACAACACATAGAGTATATCGTATTGATTCTAGTGGAATTATTGGTCTTACTAGAGCGTCTACTAATTCTTATTTAAGACCGGTTATTTATTTAGCTAAGGATGCGATTTACGTCGGTGGAGATGGAACTTTTGAGAATCCTTATCTAGTAAAATAGTGATGCGTGAGAAAGATACTAGCTTGGAAGCTGGTATCTTTTTTGCTTTTTAGTTAGTATGTAGATTGGGCGATAAAGAAAAAACTTTGTATTTTTTAGATAAAAATAAAAAAAGTTCTTGCCAAATACTATATTTGTTGATAAAATAATGATGTATTTATGGCGAATATGGTGAAGTGGTTAACACGCCAGATTGTGGCTCTGGTATGCGTGGGTTCGATCCCCACTATTCGCCCCATTAAAAAATTACTAGGATGAAGATCCTAGTTTTCTTTTGTGGTTTTAAAAGAATTAGCAAAATTTAGTAATTAGAGATCAATTTAAAATTAATCAAGATGAATAAATAGTTTAATAAACTTAGCTAAGAAACACTATTAAATTTATTGTACTTAATATAAAGAAATTCTAATATTATTATCAATTAATGCTTAAAATATAGTAAAATTATGTTGAGGGATTGCTGTGGATTGTCAACAATATTTTATAAAAAATGGAATTAATAATGTTGAATTATTCTTTAAGTATACTAGGGATTGTTTTGATTATGGTTGGATGGCTCAAAATAATAAATTTTATGAAGGAGTTAATGATGGTAAATCTTATTGTTACAAAGATTGAGAGATTTTAAGATGAAAGTCGGTTCTATGAGTCGATTTTTTTGTTGAAAGTATACTATCGATAAATATTAGATGGTAAAAGATGATTGTATTAATAGAGAACAATACTTATAAGTATTGAAATTATCTTTTTTAAATTAAAGCTATTAAAAATATACTTGCAATCTCCCAAAATAAGAGCTAACATACACTACAAGGAATCGATTTTTATTTAACTATTTTAAAAGATGACATCAATCGCCCGTTATCATTAGAGTCGAATAGCTAATGTTTTTGAAAATATTTGGCTTTTTTATTTAACTGTGTTATATTATGTTCAACTAAAGAAATGAAATTGGATGAGATGTTGTATAGCTAAAGCAATTATCCATTAGTTTTTCTTGATTTAATTGCTAATATTATTGAAAATAGAATTAGTAAGATTTATTATTATTTGTTGTTATGAGGAGGTAGATAGAATGAATAATCAATTAAATAATATGTTAAATGACTTTTTGAAAAATTCTGGTGCTAAGAATGAAAAGGAACTTAATGAAAAATTACAGGAATTTATTCAAAAATATAATGCTGGTGAATTAGAATATGAAGAAACTGATTTAGATAAGGCTTACGCACTTTTAGAAAAAGCACAAAATACTACTTCAGAGAAGAAAGCTTTAAAACTAGCTAAAGAAGCTTATGAATTTTGTCCCGCTTGCTTTGATGCTTTGCTATTTCAAGTTAGTTTAGAAGAAAATTCATTAAAAAGAGATGAATTATTAGCTGAAGGATTAGCTAAAGAAAAGGAAAGATTACAAAAAGAGGGCTTTTTTGATAAAGATAACATTGGAATATTTTATGGTATTTTTGAAACACGTCCTTATATACGTGGGTTATATTTAAAAACGTCTAATCTACTTGATGATGGTAAATATACACAGGGTGTTGAATCTTGTAAGGAAATCTTAAAATTAAATAACAGTGATAATACAGGCACTCGTTATTTATTAATGGCTACTTATGCATTATTAGAAAATGAAAAAGAAGCATTAAAATTATATAAGCAATATCCTGAAAATAATTTAGAAATGTTATTTCCATTATTTGCTTTATATTACAAATTGGGTAATGATGAAAAGGCTCATCAGTATTTAGATAAAATTTTTAAGAGTAATCCTTATTTTGTTACTTTCTTAGAGGATGATTATGAAGTTGATTTAGAAAGTGATGAAGATTTCGTTTCTGGATATTATTCAGTAGGCCGATTTCCTGAAGTGTTACACTATATGAGTAATTATGAATTCTTGGTTCTTACCATGAATTCTTTCGAAGACTATATTTTGGCTTATTACCATAGTATAACTGACAAAAATAAAGGTAAAAAAGTGTCTAAAAATAAGAACAAAAAAGAAAAGGTAAATTAGTCTAGTTCTAAATCTTTACTAAGTTTGATGATTATTTGCCTAGAATCACTTTTCACGGATTTTTGTTCTATACATACTCTATTTATTAGGAGGCTATTTATGTATAGTAGACAAGAAATTCTATCAGCTGCTAAAACACTTGGTGTTAAATTCGATCAGTTTACAGTTGATGATTTAATAACAGGAGTAAACATAGAACTAGAACATGGAACTCATAATCCTCAAACTAATGTTACTAATAACGATTTGATATTGACGATGAAAATTGCCTTGGCGCATTTAAATGAATTTCCTAATTATTATAATAAAACATATGGTTTGCCCGCTTTTGAAAATAGTTTAAGAACAAATTTTTAGATGTATTCATAGTAGATAAATGCTCAGTATAGATCTGTAATTTATTTACTATGTTTTATTTTGTTGATGAGTTTAGTACTTATATTTTGTTATGAATGATTGGTCTTTATCTTTAAATAAACCCTTGAATTTTTTTCTATCCACTTTTACAATATAATCAAATTAGATACTTTTGTAATGGAATTACTTGGATGAACGATAAGAGGGGAGTAGTATGATTACCCATCAACAGGAACAATTGATTTTAGAAAATATGGGGTTGATTGGTGTTGTGATCAAGCAGTATCATTTTCAAAATAATGATTTAAATCTATCTTATTTGGCTTTGGCTTCTATTGGAAAGATTGGTTTAGTCGAAGGAGTAAGAGATTTTGATCCGGATAAAGGGTATAAAATTAGTACCTTTCTTTGTTTGTGTATAAAAAATAGAATAACGAATTATATGCGCGTTTGTCATGCTAAAAAGAGGCAACCAGTTGGTGGAAGAGTACTTTCTTTAGATCAAGAAATTTCTTTTGGTAAGGATACGGTTACTTTAGAATATTTTGTCGCTAGAACTGATTGTCTTGGACTTGATGAACAATTGATACAAGAAGAGTTATATGAGGCACTTTTTCGTGAAATTAGGAAGTTGGATGATTTTCAACGCGAAATTCTATGTTATTCATTTTCTCTTTTTTCTCATCCTCATATGACTCAGACAGAACTTGCAGAAAAGTTTGGTGTTAAACAACCTTTTATTTCTAAAAAATTACAATGGTGCTTAGCTGTTTTAAGAGAAAGTTTACGTGAGTTTGAATGAAAATATTCTTTTTTTTGAATATTCATTTTTTATTTAAATTATTTGTTTAACCTCATGAATTTTATTTAATCGTAAACACTATAATTAGAGGTGATTGCGATTAGAATAAGAGAAAATATCGATTTAAAAATATTAGAATACTATCGATATCACTACCAAGAAAATTTATTATTTCCTACTTATAAAAAGGTGATTAAATCAGGACTAAGACAAATTGTGATAGAAATTTTGATTTCCAGTAGAGAAGTATTTATCAATAAGAATGCAAAAATAAAGAAAAGCGAGTATCGATTTTTGCATGACCTTGAAAAAGATCATCTCTTGATCGAATAGTAGCTTTTCTGTTTTTTTATTTATTTCTCTTTTTAAATGGTAGGACAAGTCCCTTCTTTTTTTGTTTTTCGAATAATTCTGTATCTTCTACTTGTTTTCCGTATAATGATTCAGCTAGAAAAGTCGTAATATTGGCAATCATGTCTACATCTTGATGAAGTCCATATTCTTCAATAATCATATAGAGTATTTTTATATCTTCGAGATTGAAATAACCTAGTTTTTTTGTAATTAGGCAAAGTAGGGCAGCTTTTTCATAATCATCAGGTTGTAAGAATGAAAATAGACTACTTTCTCTAATATCTTCTGGTGAAAGATTTTCTATTTTATTTTTTTCTTTCTTATATTTTTCGAGCCATTCTACTCTAGTTAAACACCTTTGACTTCTTAATTTTCTAACTTGTTCATTTAAATTATTCAACTCGGTGCTGATTTCTGAATCAAAAGTTCCGCATTTTTTAGCTAGTTTAAATTCTATATTTTCTTTTTGCAACCAAACTTCATATATATCTATGCATAAGTATTTTTCGTCGTTACATTCCCCAATCTCATAAGCAATGCCAACCAATTCTACATTTTCCATTTAACATTTTCCTCGCTTTCTAAAGTGTACTTAGTATAGCATATTTCCTTTTTCTAGCCAATCATTTAGTATTATTTTCGTTTATTTTGTGTTATACTAAAATCGTTTAGTCATGAGGAATTTTTGTTATTTTCCTAAGTGATTTCCTTTATTTATCTTGACGTACATTTGTTTGGTGATATACTAATAATGAATACTCTATGACTGGGGGTGATGTCAGCTGGAAACAAGGGAAAAAGTATTAGAAGAGCTTAATCAATCTTTACCTAGTTATGTATCCGAAAAAATTAAATATGCGAGTGATGCTTCTTTTTCCAATGATCAGAAGATGTTAACAAAGTTAAAAGAGATGAAGAAAATCGCAGAAGATACGTATTTTCAAGTTGAATTTTTAGGAACAGATTATATAAAAATTAGAAATTGGATATTTCTTCAACAAGCAAAGTTTATGGTTGATGTGGAAGATGATTATCCTCAAGTTATTTCCCCAGTCTTTTTCTATTCCTGGAATTATGAGTCATTACGTGTTCCAGAACTTAGGACCTATTTTACCTGGCGGTCAAAAATACGAAAGGGCGAGTATCCTAAAATCTTTAGTGGTTATCTTTTAGTGTATTTTGCGGAATTAATTAATTTGGTGGGAGTCGACTCTGTTTTTGATGCTTATTCAAAATTGAAGAAAACGTTAGAAGTCTATTGGAATGATATTGAGGAAGTCTATTTCCGTCAGATTTTATCGACTGCTTTAAAGGATTTTATGATCAATTATTCCATTTCTGTTTCTTATGATGAGTTCCTTCCTCAAGTATTGTCTGCTTCTGATTGGGAACTTTATCAAGCTAGGATAAAAATTGTTCAAGGTAATTATCATGGACTTTTAACTTATTTGGATAAAGCAGCCAGTTATAAAGTGAAAAAAAGTAAGTTTTATGAGAGTAAATATGGATATTTAGTTGAAGAAGCGATTCCAGTTGTTTTTGAACAGCTTAGTCGTTATTTTGCGGAACACAATGCGGATTTTAAATCTTTAGTTTTAGGTAAAATGCATACAATTTCAGATTATCCGCTATTTCGGCAGTTGCCTTATGTGGAACAACGGGAGAATTATCAAAACAAAGTCGATTTTTCACCGATTGAACAATATTCCTTTCAAAAAGGCATTTGTAGTAAGAAAATGTTTCAAGAAAGTCCTAATCTTCGTATCATTATGGGGATTATCTTAAAAGCTATAGAGATTAGAATTCGTGAAAAGACAAATTATAAACGAAAGTTAACTCTTAAGTTAAGTGATTTAGGAAAAATTGTGTCGCAAAGAAAAGTGTTACTACCGTTAGTAGAAGATGATGCCTTTTTAGAAACGATTAATCAAGCAGTTGATTTATTTTTGACAGAGAAAAGTAAAAAATTAAAAGAAGAAGAGTTAATCAAGAGAAGACAGAGTGTAGTTATCGATAAAGAATCGTTTCAAAATATTCGAAACTCTTCTATTAGAATTCAAGAAAGGTTACTTACTGAAGAAGAAAAGACAGATAGTTCTGTTCAGATGGATGATATTCCTTCGCCTTCCCAGTCAGCTTTGGAAGTTTCTTCTCCTTTAATACCAGAACAGGACTCAGTAGTAGAAATGGGAATGGATCTATTTGTTTGTCATTTAACGCCATTTGAACAGGAAATTGTAGTAAGTATTTTGAATCATGTTCCAAGAAGTGAGTTAGAAGTGATTGCGAAAAAAGAAGTTCAATTATTAGAAGTTGTTTTAGAAGATATTAACTTAAAAGCACTCGATTATATTGGGGATAATTTAATTGAAGATTTAGGAGATCAAATAAATATTTACGAGGATTATTTAGTAGAGTTACAGACGATACTTGATCGTTAAAGAATAAAGAACAAAAGAATAAAAAAAGAAAGCAAATAGAAAAATAATCATAAGGAGGTTTTACAATGAATGGTAAAGTGCCAAAGCGAATCGCAACTATTTTATTAAACTCTTTAAAAGGTGGAGTTGTACCTAGGACGGGATTAGGCTATATTGCCGTAGGGAGAGAAAAAGAACTTAATGCTTTATTAAATGATGTGAATTTTATTGAAGAAGGAGGAGCTACTTTTCGTTTTATTGTTGGAAAATATGGAAGTGGAAAAAGTTTCTTACTTCAGATGATTAGAAATCATGTCATGGATAAAGGATTTGTCGTTATGGATGCCGATTTATCACCGGAAAGAAGGTTAACGGGAACGAAAGGACAAGGCTTAGCGACTTACCGAGAACTAGTTCGGAATATGTCGACGAAGACTAAGCCGGATGGTGGAGCTTTACCTCTTATTTTAGAAAAATGGATTTCTTCTATCCAAAGTGATTTGTTAATGAATGGGAATGTCAAAGTAGATGATCCTAAGTTTTCAGAACTAGTCGAAAAGGAAATTTACCGAGTAGTTAGTCAAGTAGAAGGTATGGTTCATGGCTTTGATTTTGCGAAAATTATTTTGACTTATTGGAATGGTTATAAAGAAGGAAACGATGAGAAGAAGGGGGCTGCTCTTCGGTGGCTTCGGGGAGAGATAACTACCAAGAGTGAGTGTAAGGAACTTTTAGGAATCAACATTATGATTACCGATGATAATTGGTATGACTATGTGAAATTGTTAGCTGTTTTCATGGTAAAGGCAGGATATAAAGGAATGCTTTTATTGATTGATGAACTGGTTAACTTGTATAAGATTCCAATGACTGTCGCAAGACAGAATAACTATGAAAAGATTTTGACTATGTATAATGATATTTTACAAGGAAAAGCAGAGTACTTAGGAATTATTATGGGTGGTACACCGCAATGTGTCGAAGATACGAGAAGAGGAATTTTTAGCTACGAAGCATTAAAATCTAGATTAGAGGATAGTCGGTTTGCGAACGATGAAGCCCGTGACTTTTTAGCGCCTATTATTCGTTTAAAACCGTTAACTCCATCAGAAATGACTATTTTAGTAGAAAAATTAGCCGATATTCATGCTGATTTATATCAATATGAAAGAAAAGTTACTTTAGATGAATTAATTCATTTTATTCAGATTGAATTTAGCCGTGTTGGTGCGCTAACCAATATTACGCCACGGGAAATCATTCGTGATTTCATCGAACTTTTAAATACACTTTATCAGTATCCAGAAAAAGATTTGCTCACGATTATTCAAAGTGATGAGTTTCAAAATCATTCTCAGCCTTTCGCCGATCAAGACGTGAGTGACGAGTTTGCGAGTTTTGAACTATGAGTGCCTTTAATCAGTTAGCGCCTTTTATTCAGAATTATATCTATCGTAATCGTTGGGAAGAATTACGGGATATCCAAGTGGCTAGTATCGATATTATTTTAAATACAGATAATCATTTATTGTTATCTAGTGGCACGGCTAGTGGGAAAACAGAAGCAGCATTTTTACCTATTTTAACCGATCTTTCTCAACATCCTTCTTCCTCCGTTGGTATTTTATATATCAGTCCGTTAAAAGCTTTGATTAATGATCAGTTTGAACGACTTTCTGATCTTTTAATTGAAGCCGATATTCCGGTTTATAAGTGGCATGGGGATGTATCCGTTTCTCATAAAAATAAATTACGGAAAAATCCTAAAGGTTTGTTACAAATTACCCCTGAGTCATTAGAAGCTATGCTTACTTATCGTAAACAAGAAGCAATTTTGTTTTTCTCTGATTTACGTTATATTGTAATTGACGAAGTTCATTATTTCATGGGAGAAAATCGTGGGATTCAACTTCTTTCTTTGTTAGAACGTTTAAGTCGTCTTACTAATTGTTTGCCAAGAAGAATAGGGCTAAGTGCGACAGTAGGAAATTCTTTGGAAGTAGCGGATTGGTTGGCTTCTGGAACTAATAGGAAGTGTGTTGTTCCTCAAGTTGATGGTGGAAAACGGACGATTCATCTTTCTATTGATGATGCGGTAGTAGAAACTGATTTTTATGATAAGCTTTATCATTTATCTTTTGGAAAACGCTGTATTATTTTTTCAAATAGTAGAAGTGAAGTTGAACTAAATATTGCCAATTTAAAATTGTTGGCGGCGAAGAAACAGACTCCTGATATTTATTTTACGCATCATGGTAATGTTTCTGGTGGCTTACGAGAATATGCTGAACGAGAAATGAGAACGAGTGATTATAAGACGGTAGTTGGTGCGACTGTCACTTTAGAATTAGGCATCGATGTCGGTGATTTGGAGCGAATTATCGAAACTGGTACACCATATAGTGTGTCTAGTTTTGTGCAACGGTTAGGACGAAGTGGTAGGCGAACGGGAATCAGTGAGATGATGTTTCTGTTTGATAAAAAAGATCAAGATGATACCGAGCAGAAAAACAAAGAGTTTTATCAACAGATCGATTGGGATATGATTCTTTGTATTGCGTTAATCGAATTATACACGAAGGAAAAATGGATTGAGCCTTTACTCACTCCTAGGCTTCCTTATCCTCTTTTGTATCACCAGACAATGTGTTATTTAACCTCAGTTGGGAGTGCTTCTCCTAGTAGTTTAGCGGAGTATATGCTTACTCTTTCTCCATTTCGACAAATTTCTCAAGAAGATTACCGTAATTTACTTCATTATTTATTAGAAATCGATCAGTTAGAAATGGATGAAGAAGGAAACTTATTAATTGGTGAAAAGGGAAGTCAAACGATCTCTAAATATCAGTTTTTAACGGTATTTGAGAATGAAATTGAGTATTCTGTTCGAGAAGAATCTAGAGAGATTGGTACGATTAATACTTTAGTTCCAGTAGGAGAAACATTGATTTTAGCGGGAAATAGTTGGCGAGTCTTAGAGATTAATGCGGAGAAAAGACAGATTTTTGTCAAAAAAATAAAAGGAATTTCAAAAAGTTATTGGGAAGGACCAGATGAGATTATTATCGCTACCAAGATATTAAAGAAGATGAAAGAAATTTTGAGTAGTAGAGATTCCTATCCTTATTTACGCGCTAATGCGAAAAATCTATTAGATAAAAGTAGACAACTTTTCTGTAATGCGACTTTGGATCATGAGCATATCGTTTTGCTTTCTGATCATTATTACGCTTTATTTCCTTATTTAGGAACAAAGTCTTTGATGACTTTACAGCTTGTCCTTGGGTTTCATGGAATCGTTTCTCATATTGAGTCGATTTACCGTATTCCTATTTTTCTTCATATTGATCAGGAAATTTCTAAGGAAGAGCTTATTCAAGTACTAAATACCATTAAGCAGGAACCACTCGATCCTTTTCAATTAGAAACGGGAGATTTAGTGATCCAAGAAAAAAATATTCAATATGTACCTAAGCATTTATCGAAGAAGCATTATTTGACAGATTATATTGAAGTAGAAGCGATGAGAAGAGATTTAGAATTTTAAAAAAGTTGAAATTTAGAATTTTAGTAAAGAAAAGTATTCAAAACGATTTATCCGGAATAACTTTTCTTTTTTTCTTTCCCTTTTTCCGATTAGTTTTTTACTTTTGAGCCTTTGACAATGTTTGTTTTTTCTTTTATGGTGATTATGGTGATTATGGATGAGAAAGCAGGTGGAGGATTTTTATTGTCAGTTTAGGCAAGTATCCGCTTATATTGACTATCGCATGCGAGTAGCTTGGAAAGAAAAATATGCTTCTTTATATCAACGGGTACTTGTTCACCGTAAAGAGGAGATTATCTTTTCTACTTTTTGTCATGATTATGAACATTTGGAGGAATTGTTAGCTAAGCAGAATGAATTTTGGATACAAAAAGAATTGCGCAATGTGGACTTCCTTCTCAGTCATGTTAATGGTTATTCTTTAGATGAAAATCAACGACGAGTAGTTCTTACAGATGAAGTTCATCAATTAGTGATAGCGGGAGCTGGAAGTGGAAAGAGCTTAACTATTATTGGCAAGATTCGGTATTTGGTTGAGTATTTGAAGATTCCGCCCCAAGAAATTATTGTTCTTTCTTTTACGAATGATTCAACCAAAAGTCTTAAGATGAGTATCGATAAACAACTTCAGTACCCAGTTCAGATTTATACTTTTCATAAGTTAGCTCTTCAGATTTTAAAGGAGAATAGTTCCTACTCTTATACAATCGCTCCAGCTGATTTGTTGGAATATTTAATCGATGAGTATTTTCAAACGACGGTTTTTCTTTATCCTAAAATGATGAAAAGCTTACTTCGTTATCTTGGAATTTCTACTTTTCCTTTTTCTACTTTGTATGGCTATCGTCATTTCTTATCGCCAGAAGAATTAAAGTTATTTCAAAAATTGATCGTGAAATTTATTCGATTATTTAAGACAAATGCCTATAATGAAAGTGACTTTATCGGTTTTTTTGAACAAAATAAGAAGTTTTGCTCTTTGAAAAAGTATGGAAAACAAAGAACCTTTTTACGCTTTGCTTATCTGTTTTATCACTTATATGAACATGAGTTATCTTCCCAAGGAGAAATTGATTTTGATGATATGATTAAGTTAGCGACGAAATCAGTTTTAAAGAAGGGAATGCCTTTACCTTGTCGTTATCTAATCATCGATGAATATCAGGACAGCTCTTTGATTCGAGTAGAACTAGTTCAAGCTATTTTAGAAAGAACGCAAGCTAAATTTATGGCGGTGGGGGATGATTTTCAGTCGATTTATCGATTTACGGGGTGTGACTTAGCTATTTTTTTGCATTTTGAACGGTATTTTCCTCATCCAGCGGTGATGAAAATAGAGAATACTTATCGAAATAGTCAGGAATTAGTTACCATCGCAGGTAATTTTGTGATGAAGAATTCTTCTCAACTTCAGAAAAATTTATCCGCCTTAAAACACTTAGAACGGCCCATTCGTCTTGTTTATTATCAAAATGCGGTTTTTACTTTTAAACGAGTAATTAAAGAAATTCATCGGGAGTTTTCTAAAGGAATTTTAGTGTTGGGACGAAATAATCGGGATATTTATACTTCTATCGATCATGAGTTTCGCTATGAGGAAAAGACAGGTAAATTAATTTATCTTCCTAATCCAAAAATTTCTCTTCGTTATTTGACTGTGCATAAATCGAAGGGACTAGAAGAAGAAAATGTGATTTTACTTCATGTTGCGGAGGGTAAGATGGGGTTTCCCAATCAGATTGCGGATCATGATGTGTTGAAGTTTGTTTCGCTTGAAGAAGAAAATTATCGGTTTAGTGAGGAAAGAAGATTATTTTATGTCGCTTTAACTAGGACGAAAAACTATATTTATCTACTAGCGCCTAAAGGAAGAGAGTCCTGTTTTGTTCGAGAATTAATTCATGATTATTCCTCTTTTATCACGGTAAGTACGGATTAACTACCGGTGATGATTCCGCCGTTTGGATGAAGAATTTGTCCGGTCATATAACGAGAATCATCACTCGCCAAAAAGACATAACATGGGGAAACTTCAAATGGTTGACCGGCACGCATGAGTGGTGTTTTGGAGGTATAAGTTCCGAAGGTTTCTACTTCTTTTCCTGTATAGGAAGCAGGAATTAAAGGAGTCCAAATAGGTCCAGGTGCGACACCATTAACCCGTATTTTCTTTTCGGCAAGAGACAAGGCCAGAGATCTAGTTAATGTGACAATAGCTCCTTTGGTACTACTATAGTCGATTAATTTTTTATTTCCTTGATAGGCAGTAACTGAAGTTGTATTGATGATACTTGAATGTTCTTTTAGATAAGGAAGAGTTGCCTGAATCATGTAAAAATAAGAGAACACATTTGTTTGATAAGTAAGTAGTAATTGTTCTTCTGTGATGTTTAAGATGCTGTCTTGTAAAAATTGAACGGCAATGTTGTTCACTAGAATATCGATTTTATGGTAGGTGTTCATCACACAGTTGATTGCATATTGACTATTTTCTTTTTGACGGAGGTCTGTTTTTATTGTGATACACTTTCTCCCCATTTTTCGAATATAATTTTTTGTAAATTCAGCATCTTCTACTTCATCGAAATAAACAATGGCAATGTCGGCTCCTTCTTTCGCAAACTGGACGGCAACACTTCGTCCGATTCCACTATCTCCGCCCGTTACGATAGCGACTTTTCCCAGTAGTTTGTTGCTTCCTTTTTGATTGGGATTATCGAAGATTGGTTTGGGATCCATTAAGTATTCGAGTCCAGGTTGAGATTGTTGATGTTGATGAGGAAAGGCTATGGGAAGTTCTCTACATATTTTCTTTTTTCCAATATATGGATACATTGGGTACATGATTATCACCTTCTGGTAAATTTTATTCCACATTCGTGTAAAAAATGTGATTACTTTTATTTTGTGTTATACTTTTTAAAATACGAGGAGTAATGATCGATGAAGGGTAATGGTAAATATAAGCGATTAAAGGGTTATATTGTTAAGTTACTGTATGGAGATTACGGGTATATTGTCGGTGAAGATGGGAATATTTATCTGTTTTCTTATCAAGATGTTTTTGCTCATCAGATACCAAAAGAAGGGGCGAAAGTTACGTTTTATCCTCGTTATTATACAGAACCAGAAGCAGTTGAAGTAAAAATTATTTTCTAGTTTTTTTTGGTTTTGTGTTATACTTAAATATAGAATAGGAGAGAAGATTATGAGTAAGTTAAAAGATAAAGTAGCGATTGTGACTGGTGGGGCGATGGGAAATGGTTTAGGCATCGCCAAAGTATTTTTGAAATATGAAGCACAAGTCGTATTATTTGATTATTCGGACAAAATTGCGGATACAATTATTGAGTTACGTAATCAATTTCCGAATTCTACTGTGACAGGTTATAAAGTAGATATTCGTGATATGCGAATGGTTACTGCTTGTATGAAAGATGTATTTGATAAACTTGGTCATATCGACGTTATTGTGAATAATGCTGGAGTATGTCATTTAGAAACTTTTGAAGCAATGAGTGATGAGCTACGAGATACTCATTTTGATATCAATATTAAAGGAACATGGAATGTGACTAAGGCAGCGCTTCCTTATTTAAAGAAAAACGCTTCTTCTTCAATTGTGAATTTATCGAGTGTAACAGGCGTGATGGTTGCGGATAGTGGGGAAGTTGCTTATGCCACGACGAAAGCAGCATTAATGGGATTTACTAAAGCGTTAGCTAGTGAAGTGGTTACTGATCATATTCGTGTCAATGCGATTTTACCAGGTTATATTCGAACACCGATGGTAGATGGTATGGCTAAAACAAGTAATCCTAGTGATCCAGAAGCTGTAGTTTCTGGCATTGCGAATGCGATTCCGATGAAACGGTTAGGTACAATCGAAGAACTTGGCGAATTAGCTGCATTCTTAGCGAGCGATGAGTCTAGTTATATCACGGCTCAGGGTATCGTTATTGATGGTGGATCTACTTTACCTGAGACAAATTCGATGGGTGTATAGAGGAAGTAGACATTTTTGGAAATTTTAGGTAGATGTTTTTTAAAAACTTCTATCTTTTTCTTTGCTCTTTTTTCTAGTTTCTTGTATACTAATATATAGAATAAGGGGTGTTCATAATGGAAGAGGGTTATTTTGACAGTCGTAGCGAAGCTTGTATTCACGATTTTCAAGATTTTTTGTCACGAGACTCTTATATAGCGACTAGCGAATATGATTCTTTTTTAGAAATGTATCGGGATGTTTTTGAATTATTTTCTAAATATTTAGATGAAACATCTTCCTTGTATCAAGAACTAATGAAGATCAGTAATCAGGGTAGTGAGTTAATTAAAGAACATAATGAATCTTTTTTGACGGAAAAATTAGAAGAGTACAGCCGTTATTTTGATTTGATGTTTACTAAGGTAGATCCCAATATTTTATTAGATGAAGATCAGCGCCGGGCAATTTTAATTGATGAGGATTATTCTTTAGTGATTGCGGGAGCAGGTAGTGGAAAAACGACAACGATGGCCGCTAAAGTAAAGTATTTGGTAGAAAAGAAAAATGTACCACGAGAAAAAATATTGTTGCTAGCGTTTACTAATAAAGCCGCTGAAGAATTGGATCGAAGAATAAATTATGACTTTCAACTTGGGGTTAGAGTTCTTACTTTTCATAAGTTAGGAATGGAATTTTTACGAATAATTTTTGATCAAAAACCGGTTCAAGTTATTGATGGTGGAGCGCAATATCAGGTATTAGCAGAGTGCTTTAAAACTAGAATATTTCCAAATAAAGTATTACTCAAAGAAGTAATCGAGGTTTTTGGTGATTATGTTTCTTTTTATGATGAATGTTATAACTACGAAACTTATGATGAATATTTTCAGTATCTAGTTAAACGTAAGATAAAGGAATGTAAGAAAGATGGTACTTTAGAACAGGAAGTAGAAAAGAGAATTAAGAATCGAAGTAGAAAACCAAACTATCGCTCCATTCGTGGAGAGTATATGAAATCTGAAGGGGAAGTCAAGATTGCGAATTATTTATATAAGCATTCTATCCCTTATGAATATGAAGCGGTTTATCCTTATGTTGTAAATGGTAGGAGGAGTTATTCTCCAGACTTTACTATTTCTGATCTTCATCATCCTATTTATGTCGAATATTATGGTTTAGCGACGAAAAATTTAGATGGAACAATTTCTTCTTATGACAGAGATTATCAGAATGAGATTTTTGAAAAGAAAAAAGTTCATCGGAAATATCAGACAGAATTATTAGAGTTGTATGGAAGATATGAAAATAAAAAGGAGCATTACTTAAAGGCTTTGGGTACTTATTTAAAGGAAAAGAATATAGTGAAAAAGGAAAGAGAACCAGAAGAAATTTTACGAACTTTATTAGAAACTAATCAGGATACACCTTTTTTCCGTCTTATTCATTTATTACTTGAATTTATTGCGCGATTTAAAGAGGAAAATCATCAAGAAGAAGATTTTGATCGGTTTATTGCGGATACTCCTGATGATACCTTGCGGCATCAACTTCGGCTAGTAAAACGATTCTATCGCTATTATCAACATCGCATTCATCAACAACGTAAAGTAGATTTCGAAGATATGATTCATTATTCTAGTTTAGGGGTTGAAATGGTATCGAAAAAACAGAAAAATCTGGATTATGATTATATTATTATTGATGAATATCAGGATATTTCTAGACAACGGTATCAACTAGCGAAAAACATTGCGGATTTATTCAAAAGTAAAATTGTCGCTGTGGGCGATGATTGGCAAGCTATTTATTCTTTTTCGGGAACGGATGTCGATTTGTTTACCCAATTTTATCGGTATATGGGATATGCAGAGATTGTTAAGATTACCAATACTTATCGAAACAGTCAGGAATTAATCGATGTGGCGGGTAATTTTATCAGTCAAAGTGATGAGTATTTCGATAAACAATTAGTTTCGTCTAAACATTTGGATAATCCAGTTCAAGTTTATTATTATGATGATAGTTTTGAGCTTACTTCTGAAGGAAAGAAAGTATATGCCAGTCGAAGAAGAAGAGAAAAGATGCAACAACTTCATCTTCAACCAATCGAAGATACTTTACAGTTAATTTTAGAACAAATTGCTAAAGAGGATCCTAGTCGTAAAATTTTACTCTTAGGAAGATATCGTAGTGATGTGGATAAGATTTTAGGTAATTATTTTGTTCCAGGGCCTGTTCCATCAGAGAATAAAATCATCGATAAAAAACACCCTGAATTACAGATTGAATTTATGACTATTTATAGTTCAAAGGGATTAGGGTATGATGATGTAATTTTATTAAATGCAGAAGAGGGAGAAAAAGGATTCCCTAGTCAAATTGAGGATGAGCCTCTAATTAGTGTATTTGGCAAGAATGGTTCTTCTTTTAGTGAAGAAAGACGTTTATTTTATGTGGCATTGACAAGAACCAAAAATCATATTTATATCTTATGTCCTTATACAGAGCCTAATCGTTCTACTTTTGTGAGAGAAATTTTACCATATGAACATGTAGTAGAAAGAATCGGAGAGTAGACTCTTTCTTTTTTTTTGATGATTTGATATAATCGAAATATAGGTAAACTTTTTAGTAGAACAGTGGAAAAAAGAAAATAATGGATAGGCATGTAGATAAAATGATTTCTATGTGTTATCTATGGTAAGGTATGGTGTTTAGATGAAAAAAAGTAAATTTTTTGGGAAATTAAAAAATAAGGTTTCTCTTCCTAGATGGTTGATTATTATATGGGTGTTGATTTCTATTTTGTTAGTTCTTTACTTTGTTTTACATTTAACTAGTCAAAAATTTGTTTTCTACACTTTTACAGGAAATTCTGGAAATTTTAGTGTAGCGGGATCTGCTACTTTTACCTCGGAGTATCATTCTTTTCAGATTTCGAATGTAGATTATAGTTTTAAGGACATTCAAGTAAAAGAAGTAACGATTTCTGTAATTGCCCAGTTTGATGATCAGGAAGAACTTTTACAAGCAAAAACCACTTCATCGGATGAGTTGTTTTCGCTTCAGGAACATTTAAAAAATTTTCGAACAACAATTGAAGAACATACTCTTGGAAAAACTACTTTTACTTCTAAGATGATTAAAGACTTTTCTCAAGTAATTGTAGTTCGAATTGAATTTATTGATCAAAATGATCAAGATATACAAGTGAATATTCCATTGGAAAGTCAATCATTTCGTTAATAATTTTATGATTACTAAAATAATAGAAGACGTTTTCTAATTGAAAGAGAAAATGTCTTTTTCTGTGTGTTTTTCTTTTCTTTTTGTTTTTTCGTGTCAAAATAGAAGCCTTGTGATACAATAGATGTGGATTAGAAATGGGTGTTTTTATGAGGAGTAAAAAGGATCAGAAGTTGTATGATAAAACTAGAGAATATTTAGAAAAAATAGGAGATTCTAATATCGAAGAACGGATGAAAGTAGTCGATAAAGTATTAGAGAAAACTGATAAGGAAGAACGATACAGTTATCTTTATGATTTAATTTGCGATTATTTGGATCAGGAATTTAGAGAAAAAGATATTTGCGGTTTTTGTCATGATTTGTGTAAAAGACGGCGTGATATGATGGAAAGAAAGATAAAAAAAGACACTTATATAAACGGTTGTTGTCACAGTTATGTAAAGAATGCTGATTGTCCTCATTTAAAAAAAGGTGGCGGTTGTGATATCAAGAATATTGGTTGTAAGACATTCACGTGTTTTTATTTGAGAAAGCAGGGAATTCGTTATTCGCTGAATAAAATTTATTTGGCTCGTTACTTTTTTAATGCTAGACAGAAATTTTATATGGAAAATACTTTTTTTGTCGATAAATCAGTTATTATGGAAGGGATTATGAAAAGAGGGTGAGAAGAATGGATTTTCATGGTAAAGTAGTTTGGGTAACTGGTAGTTCTAGCGGAATAGGAGAAGCTACGATTAAAGAATTTGCTTCTTTAGGCGCAGATGTGGTTATCCATTATTATCAACATAAGGAACAAGCGGAAAGTATTGAAAAATTTATTCAATCTCATTACCAGGTAGAAACTTTATTGGTACAAGGAGATGTTGCTAATGAAGAGGATGTTAAGCGGATGGTAGAAGAGGTTTTAAATAAATTTGGACAAATCGATGTGTTGGTGAATAATGCGGGAATTGCGATTGATACGACTTTTGAGGATAAGACAGTTGACAATTTTAGACGTACACTAGATGTCAATTTGATTGGAACTTTTTTGATGGGAAAATATATTGGAAAGATTATGTTCAATCAAAAGACTGGACGGATAATTAATATTTCTAGTACGAATGGTATCGATACGGTTTATCCTGAAAGTATAGATTATGATGCTTCTAAAGCGGGTGTACTTTCATTAACGAAAAATTTAGCGATTCAATACGCACCATATGTTTTAGTCAATACTCTAGCGCCTGGTTGGGTAAATACTCCTATGAATCAAGAGTTAGATTCAGAAATGATTGAGGCAGAGGAAAAGAAAATATTACTTGGTCGTTTCGCATCACCTGAAGAAATTGCGCATGTCGTTGTATTCTTAGCTAGTGACAAGGCAAGTTATATTAACGCTTCAGTCCTTCGTGTGGATGGAGGTTTTTATGTTTAGTATGATTAACAGTAAGGAGAAAAACAAATGAGAGAAAGTATGACCATTATTGTTCCAGATGAAACAGAGAATTTTAAAGATTATCATCGCGCTTTAGATTCTAGTTGTTCTCGTCATGGTTTAGCTATTTTTGAATTTTGTCACCAGAATAATATTTCTTTTCCTTTATCTGAAGAACTAGTTAAAGAAGATAATTATAATGGTTATATTTGGTCTCGAATGATGGCTCAATTAGGCTATGTATCTATTCAAGAAACCTTGACTCATAAAGTGTTTTATCTTCCGCCACAGATCACTGATCATCAGTACTCTTGGTTAAAAAGATACAAGAGTTATTTTAAACGATATCGGGAAATCATTTGTTTTTATTCATACAAGAATGGTAAAGATGGGTTTCAAGAAGCACTTTATGATGATACAACAATTCTTAACGATGATTGTTTTACATTACTTTACGACTCTATTAAAGAAAAACATGACCGCTCTAAGTGTTTAAGTAAGAAGTTGTAATCGTTGTTTATATGGATAAATGGTAAATAGTAGATAAAAAGCTAATAATGAAATGATTAAAATATATAAGGAGGGTTAAAATGAAACTTTACGATTTAGAAATTCCTGCGTCTATTGTTGATTTGGTGCAAAGATCAGAACAAAAAGTTGCGGATATTTTCAAAAAAATTGACGAGGATTGTTTAAAAAATAGTAATCGTGTGCTAGCAAGTTTTCGTAAAAATAGGGTGAGTGAAGCGCATTTTCAAGAAACAACTGGCTATGGTTATAATGATATTGGACGTGAAGTAATTGAACAGATATTTGCGGATGTTTTAGGTGCTGAAGACGCTTTAGTTCGAGGACAATTTATTTCGGGAACACATGCGCTTACTGTTAGTTTATTTTCTTATTTAAGACCAGGTGATAGGATGCTTAGTATTACTGGTACGCCTTATGATACTTTACATGAAGTAATTGGAATTAAAGAAAATGCGAGTAGTTTGAAAAGCTTTGGAGTTCTTTATTCAGAAATTGACTTAGTCGATGACGATTTTGATGTTGAAGCTATTCGTGAATTTTTAACACATCATCCTGTTCGTTTAATTGAAATACAACGTTCTAAGGGGTATTCAACGAGAAAAAGTATTTCTATTTCAAAAATTGAAAAAATTGTTCCTATTATTCGAGAAATTCAACCAGAAGCCATTATTATGGTGGATAACTGTTATTGTGAATTTGTAGAAGAACAGAGTCCTTTAGAAGTAGGTTGTGATGTTATTGTCGGTTCTTTAATTAAAAACTTAGGTGGAGGACTTGCGCCAAATGGTGCTTATATAGCGGGAAGAAAAGAGTTAATCGATTTGGCAGGGGAGAGACTTACTGTACCTGGTGAAGGTAGAGAAGTTGGTCCTAGTTTGGGGATAAATAAATCTATTTTACAAGGATTATTTATGGCACCTAGTGTTGTTGCGGCTAGTTTGAAAACCGCAGTATTAACTAGTTGTGTATTAGAAGAACTTGGTTATTTAGTAGAACCTAAATCTCATGATCATCGTGTGGATATTGTTCAGAATATCATTTTTGGGAATGCTTCTGACTTGATTCGCTATTGTCAAGGAATTCAGATGGCATCTCCAATTGATAGTGAAGCTGTTCCGGAAGCTTGGGATATGCCTGGTTATGATGATCAAGTCATTATGGCAGCTGGAAGTTTTGTTCAGGGTTCTTCCATTGAACTTTCTTGTGATGGTCCAATTCGGGAACCATATATTGCTTATCAACAAGGTGGACTTACTTACGAGTATGGAAAATTAGGGGTTATGGTAGCAGTCAGTCGTTTGTTGGAGAAGAGATCATGAAGTTTCCTATTGGTCAATTGACAATTAGTGATTTTTGTCTTGATAATAAAGAACATATTAAATTTTGCCGTGATTTGTCTTCTGATCCTCTTTTTTTAAAGTATGGTTTCCGGCATATTGAAGAACAATTGAAATCAGGTGATTCTGTTTCTAACAAAATAGTGCCTAATCATTCTTATTTATTAGAATTAGATGGAAAGTTAATTGGTTATTTACATTTAGGAGATTTAAATTTTGCGGGTGTGATGAAACTGGAATATGGACTTCATTCAGATTATCGTGGTAAGGATCTTTCTTATTTGACTGTGAAGGAAGTTTCTAGTTATTTGTTGAATCATGTTGAAGGACTCAAACAATTACGCGGAGATATTAGTATTTATAATCTGTTTAGTATTCGTACTGCAGAAAAAGTTGGTTACTATCGAAGGACAAGAAATGATCAAAATTATGATTATCGTTATCCTGATTTAAGGGATAAACGATAATTTTTTCTCTTTTTCTAGTGGTCAAGTTGTAGTATAATGGAAAAAAGGTGAGGCAAAGTGAAAAAATATTGGATAAAGCGAATTATTAAATATGGTATTTTAGGACTTATTTTGGTATGGGCAACCATATTTATTTATGATTATGGTAGAAAATCTTACGAAGATTATGTTAATCGTCATGAGAATGATATTGAATGGATAGAAGAAAATATCCAATTTGTAGAAGATTATAAAATTGGCGATAATATTTTCGTTGTTGAAATGCCAGATACTTTGGATATTTCTCATGATTTATATCGTGAAGTTGTACAGAAAAAAATCGATCAATTATTAATTGATAATTATCGAATTAGTTCGCCCCTTATTTTATATGATCCTTTTTTAGAGGACGAGGGAAGTGTAAATATTTATTTTCATACTGGTGAGAAGTATAAATTCGAGTACTATGTAACGACAGATAGTATCGCTACAGATGAAGATTTGATTTATCAGAGAATGTTAGATGCTGATGGGAATGATTCTCTTGTAACGAAGCATTATTATACATTAACTGGTTTTGTTCCTGGTAAACGGAATAATCTTTTGATTCGAATTTTAGATCAAAATGATGAAATCGTTCAATCTGAGAATTTTATTTTAAATATTCCAGAATCTTAGATAATAAAAGAGTTACTCTTTTTCAATTAAGAAAGTGAGTAACTCTTTTGGATTTTTTTGATGAAAAACAATATCATAAATTAAGTTAATGATTGGGATATCTACTTTTTTCTCAGAGATTAGTTTATAAATTGCTTTTAATGTGTATAATCCCTCGATGGTATGGGAATGAATATATTCTTCGATTTCCGTTTGAGTTTTGGTGGCAAGATAATGCCCAAAAGTGAAATTTCGACTCTTTTTACTAGTACAAGTTAGTAATAGATCACCGAACCCGGCAAAGGAAAGAATCGTGTTTCCGTCTCCATCTAAGTTTTTGATCAAAGCTTTGACATCGTGAAGTGATTCAGTGATAAACATGGCTTGAGTAGATTCTGGTGCCTTTAATCCATTTAACATACCTGAAGCGATCGCAATTACATTCTTGATTGCTCCGCATATTTCTGTTCCATAGATATCCGTTGTACTCCGTAGTTTAAAATGACTGTTTTCTAATGCGGTTTTTACGATTAAATCAGTTTCATTATTTTCTGTAGCAAGTGTTAATCCAATTGGCATTTTTGAAGCAATATCAATAGCGAAACTTGGTCCAGAGATAACCGCAATTTGTGATGTTTTAATATGTTTTTTGACTACGTCATTGATAAATAAATATGTTCCTTGTTCAATTCCTTTAGAAGCAATACAAATATGTTGATCTGGGGTTATCCATTTTTTCATTTCTAAACAGATATCATTCACAAATCCAGCAGGTACTGCGATAATAATCAGCTTAGCTTGATCGAGACAGTTTTTCATGTCAAGAGTGATTTCAATCTTATCTGGAATGATAATATTGGGTAAAACTTTATCATAACTATGTTTTTCTTCAATTATTCTTTTTTCTTCTTCAAATTTTGTCCACATCATTACTTGATGGTTATTTTCTGCTATGGTAAGTGCTAAAGCAAGTCCGTAAGCTCCTGTTCCTATAATAGCTACTTTCATTTTTTCACATCCTTGTATATTCATTATACCGCAATTTACTTAAATTCTTTTGGTTTTTTTATTTTGCTTCTTTTTTTGGTGTGCTATACTTATAGTAAGTGGTGGTGGATTTATGAGATGTCCTAAGTGTGATCGGGAAATGACTGACGATTTTGAATTTTGTCCGTATTGTGGAAAGAAGCTTTCTTCTTATGAAGATCCTTTTGCTTCTTACCGTTCTACTACTTTGTGGGAGAGTAAAATAGAAAAAACAAATACAGAAAAAGAAAAAATTCAGTATGTTGATTCTCCTCGATATACTCGTCAGACACAAAAAGATAATCGTTTTTCTTATCTTGCAATTTTTCTTTCCATTCTGGCGATACCTCTTTGTTTCTTTAACTGGGGCCTTGGACTTTTGTTAGCGGTTATTGCTTTTGTCGTATGTTTAATTAATTTAAAACGTGCTTCTAATGGAGTGAAAATTACTTCGCTGTTGATTAGTATTTTCGGTGGTGTGATTACGACTGTTCTTTCTATCTTTTTGGCTGTTTCTTCTATTCGATTAGTATTAGATAATGGTTATTCGACAACGGTAGGGGACTATTTAAAAGATTCTTTTATGACTGGGTATTTAGAATATAAAATCTATGGATATTGGGTAGATGAAAATCATCATTTATTGTATTTATCGGATGAGGATAATCGCTATTATCTTTATTCGGAGCGTAAAGATACGACGAATAACTATTTAACTGGAAGTATTGATGTTGAAGGTGGTTATTCTACTTCTCGTGATGGAGATGTGATATTTGCTGATGATGATTACTATTATTATTGGATAGATACATCTTTAAATACCGAGTATTTAGATGGCAGTACTTCGCTAAGTTCTTATTTTCAAAATGGCTTTTTGGTGAAGTTAGATAAAGATAATCATAATCATTTAATTTTATTTATACCTGGTACATTAGAAGTATTAGAATTTGAACGAGAACAAAGTACAGTGTAGTGACTTTGTTTTTTTTCTGGATTTGCTATATAATGGGTGTAGTAAATAGATAGTGAGGTTTTATTATTCATGAAGAAATATTGGTGGTTAGAAAAATATCAGAAATTAGAAATTAAACGTTTACCCCAATTATATGAAGATGTCTCTTATTTTCTTCGGGTACCAAAAAATTATCTTCAACTTTATGAAAAATTTTCTGATGTACCTATTGCTAAGTTGACAGAAGAAGAAATGTTAATTTCTTTATACAAAATCGCAAATACCAAAAATGTTAAAAATAATCAGCTACGTTTATTAATTCAACGTCTTTTAGATTATGCTGACACTTATTTACCAATTAGTGATTATACGTTGAAAGAAATATTGGTAGAAATAAGAAATTTACGAGAAAATAGTAGTGATGTTTCTAAATTAGACCATAATAATGTTGCTGCCTGTTATCATTGTCTACAAGTATTTTATATCGATAAGATTACGATGATTAATAAAAAGGGGTTATGTTTATGTCCATATTGTCGTAGTAGTCATCTTTATTTTGATAATGATTATATTCCAATGAATTATTCTTTTTTGAAGTTAGCTCAACTTTTTTATGATGTTTCTATCCTAGGGTGTCGTTTTTTCGATTTACAAAAGATTTTACGAAAAAATGTTTCGGTTCGCTTAGGAAATACAATAACTGGTGTAGTAATTGGAAGTGAAATAAATAAGGGAAAATTCTCAAATGAGAAGTTTAAAGCTCTTTTATCTGATTATTCTTTACTTTCTAAAATTAGTTATAAAAATGCTGATGAGAGTAAGATTATAAAAGAAATTTACGATGTTTTTATGACTTTGGAGAAACAAATGGAATATAGTGGGACAATTTATATTAATGGTATTTCTTCTTCTTTGTTAGAAGAGTTTTCTTTATTATTATTACTTGCGATTATGGAAGTTTTATCTCGAACAATTTACTTAAAAGAGGTTGTTATTTTAACTGATGATCTTTTGTTTTATCAAGTGACCAGTCACCAAAAACGATTGCTGTGTCAGTTTCGGTAGTAGTTTATTGACTTTTTAGACTACTGCTTTTATACTTTTTATAGGATATGCCATTAAAATACGGAGGTGGAATATATGGTCGATTATTTAGCAAATGTTAGAACTTTAATGAATGAAGCAAACGCGATTAAGAATACTGATGTTTCTGGTGTTCTTGATACGGTACAAAATATTTATGGTGTAGCTTTTCAGATTCAAAATAATTGGGTAGGTACTGATGCTAATCAATATATTACAGAACTTGTTGCTTATCAACCTAATTTGATTCATTTAATTAATTTTATTGGTTTAATTGGAAATAATTTGAGTGATTTTGCTTTGGCTTTACAGACTAATGTACAAAACAATATTCAAATACAAAATGCTACTTTAGGAGCAGAAGGCGTATTAGTGAACGAGAGTTTTGAAGAAATTCAACTATCTCCTTCAGTAGTTGATTCATTTGTAGAAAAAGTGAAGGAAATTCGAACTAATTTATCTTCTTCTAAACAAGAATTTGCTTCTTCCTAGGAAGGAAGTACTAGAGTTCATCTTGATGAGGCGATCGGCTTAGAGGATACTAAATTAGAAGAGTTACTAGCTAAGTTAGCTTCTATGAAAAATTTACTTGGTTTGATTGAACAACATAATGCAACTAGAAGGCAACGAGAACAGTTATATACGGATATTCGAAATTTAGAAGGACAACTATATTATACTGTTTATGATGAAGAAACGGGAGAGTCTCATCAGGAAGAACGCCCTGGAATAAGAGATAGTATAAATAGAAAAAGGGGTGAAGTGGAAGAAGCTAATCGATTACTTGATCAACTAGTTCAAGAAATCGATCAAGTTACTTCAAGTTAATATGAATGATAGTAGGGAATCTATTCAATATCAGGGAATTGAAAATATTGGTTCTAAGTTGTTAGAATCATCAGAAAAATTAGATAGCTATCTAAAAGCCATTAGTCAGAAAATGAAATATATCTTTGAAGAGGAAATTATGGTAGGGGATAGTGCGAAAGCAATTTATACGCAGTTTCAAGAATTAGAAGAACATTTTCCTTCTTATGTCAAAGAAATCGAGAATTATTCTAAAATGATGGTAGATACGGTAGCTTCTTACCGAGAAAGTGATGAGAAGATTAGTAATGTGACTAAGCAAATTGAGACATTAGATGATGTATGAGAAGTTGGAAATGGGTAGGTGAGATGATGAGAAAGAGAATAAAAAATAAAGGGTTTACTTTGATTGAATTACTAGCTGTTATTGTAATACTTGCTGTTTTATTAGGGATTGCGATTCCGATGGTTTCTGGATATATGACAAATTCTAGAAAAGATTCTTATATTGATTCGATTAAATTATATATCGATGACGTAAAAGCTAAACAAGCAATAAGGGAGTATACATTTAATAATCCTAATATTACGTATTATGTTCATTTTGATAATATCAATACTGATCAGAAAAAGAAAAGTCCGTTTGCTGATTGGGAAGATGGTTATGTGATTGTTGTTTATGATGGAGATAGTAAGACTTATGAATACTATGTCACAGCTGTAGATAAAAAAGGCTATAAAGTGGCTATTACTGAAGAAACACAGTTAACCAGAGAATCAGTATTTAGAAGTGATGATTTAACACTTTCCGTTGGACGAGTAATTGGCGATAGGGACGAGGTTATTGTCTATGGTCCAACTGGAGAAAAAGATGAAGTGACTCCTGTTTATGAATATACTAAGGAAGAAGCAGAAGTATGTTATAATTATAAAATTGAAAACAATGGAATTACGATACTTAAATATAAAAAAGAGTGTGGACCTGATGTTGTACTTCCTACTAAGATAGAGGGCTATCCGGTTATCAATTTAGCGTCTAGTAGTTTTAGTGGTTTTGGAATTACATCAGTCAAGTTTCCAAATACTTTACAAACTATTCAATCTTCAGCTTTTTCTAGTAACTCGTTGACTAGTGTAGTATTCCCAGAAAGTTTAAGAACAATTGGTGGTTTAGCTTTTTATAAAAATAAATTACCAGAACTTCCAGATATATCGATGGTAACTAGTTTAGGAAGTGGAGCTTTTTCAGGTAATTTATTTGATGAAGATCAGGCATTTATTTATAAAAAGAATAGTAATGGAACTTTTGATTACAGTACGATTATTGGTTATGCAGGAACTAGTAAAGATTTAGTGATTCCGGCAACGAAAAATGGTGTTCAACTTACAACGATAGGTAATCAAGCACTTCGAAATGTATCATTAAATACTTTAGTTATTCCTGAAGGAGTAACGTTAATTGATTATGGGGCTTTCTGGAATTGTCAGTTAAAATCAGTAACTTTACCTTCTACTTTGAAAACGATTGGTGGACGAGCATTTATGTCTAATCAGTTAACAAGTATCAGTATTCCTAGTTCGGTTACTTCAATTGGTGATGGTGCTTTTAATGGAAATAAATTACCAGATAGCGAGGCTTATATTTATAAACGTACTTCATCAGGAATTGACTATTCCACATTAGTTAGTTATGGTGGAGCCAATAAAAATATTACGATCCCTAGTACAGCTAATGGGATTACGCTTCGTCGTTTAGAGAATCAATCTTTCTTTAGTGCTCAACTTACTGGTGTAGTTATTCCTGATACTGTAACTTCAATTGGTACGTTGGTCTTTCCTGGTAATAAGTTACCAGATAGTCAGGCTTATATTTATAAACGTACTTCATCAGGAATTGATTATTCAACGATTATCGGCTATGGTGGTAAAAATAAGGTTATCTCTATTCCAGCTTCTGCTAATGGAGTAGCACTAAAGACAATTGACGCTTATGCTTTCCAAGAAGCATATTTAACGTCGGTACAACTACCAGAGGGATTGACTACTATAGGTACTCTGGCATTTCATGCTAATTATATTACGAGTTTAACTATTCCATCTACGGTGACTTCGATTGGGAAAAATGCTTTTCAAAAGATTTATGCTTGGGGAAATTTCAACATGTATTCAAAAATTACCAACAAAACAGGTAGAAGTTTTGATTGGACAAGTATAACTGGAGGAATTGGAACGAATACTTTTGTAACCGGAACAGTTACTCATCCATTTGGCGATGTAGTTATTCGTGAATAAAAAGAAAGGGACTATGTGATTAGTCCTTTTAATATATAAAAAACGAGTATCTTGGTGATATTCGTTTTTATTTTGAATTATTCTCCAACGTTTCCTGAACTTTCTAGAGCTGCTAATTGTTCTTCGAGGGAAGCTTGTGCTTGGGTAATTTGTGTATCTGTTTCTTCGTAATTGGTAACTACTGTTTGATCTAGGAAGTTTGCAAATTTGTTAATTGCTTCAATAAATTTAGGGGTATTAGCATTAAATGTTTCTGCTTTATCGTAGAAACTTTGACTTCCAGCCACAGTTTTAAACTCTTGATTGGATTCTAAGTTTTGAATTCTTGTCATCATAGTTGAGATTTGATCTTGAAGTTGAGTGGCATAATCTCTTAAACTTGCTGCTGCCGCCTGTATTTCTGCTACTGATAATTTTAATTGTCCATTCATTTTTCTTATTCTCCTTTCCTTAGCTTGCTAGGTCGCTTTCTGCAGCTCTTCTTCTAGCTTCTTCTCTTTCTTGCATAATTTTAGCAATTTGAATCAAAATATTTCCGATTGTTTTTCCACTTTGAACTAGTTTGTTCATGTCCGTTTTGTAAGCAAGAAGTGCATTTACATAGGCATCAGCATCGCTTCCTGTCCATCCCGCACGAACATTTTCGGCTAAAGCCATAATACTATTTACTGTTTCGTTGATGTTTTCTGTATCTGTATTTACGATTGTAGTACCTACTTCATTAACGGTACTACTGGAAAATTGATAATCCATAGTTATTCTCCCTTTCTTTGTTTTTTGATAAAGTTTCCTTTATCTTAAGTTCATTATATAATTTTGATACTTTTTTCGTCGAAGAATGATTGACTATACTTGACACTATTCTCTTTTAACCAATTATTTCGTGTTCGAATATATTATGGTAGTAAGGAGTTGAGTACTTTGAGATTAAGTCAATTAAATGTTGGAGAGAAGTGCGTGGTTTCTTCATTAAAAAATACAGGTACAATTAGGCGTCGCTTGTTAGATATGGGATTAGTTCCCGGTACGGAAATAGAATGTTTGTTTACTAGTCCATTTCGTGATCCGGTTGCTTATCAGATTAGGAATGCGATTGTTGCGATAAGAAAAAGTGATGCGAAAGATATTTTTGTGGAGGAAGAGTATGAAAAAAATAGCGTTAGCCGGTAATCCTAATGTGGGAAAGAGTACTCTTTTTAACCAATTGACGGGTATGCATCAACATACGGGAAATTGGCCTGGTAAGACAGTAAGTAATGCGGTAGGTAGTTTTTCTTATCATAAAGAAAATTATTTACTTTATGATTTACCGGGTACGTATTCTTTAATTTCTCATTCAGAAGAAGAAACGGTAGCTAGAGATTTTCTTTGTTTTCAAGAATATGATATGGTAATTGTTGTTTGTGATGCGTTGTGCTTAGAAAGAAATTTGAATTTAGTACTCCAGATATTAGAAATCAATCAACAGGTTATCGTTTGTGTTAATTTGTTGGATGAGGCGAAGAAGAAGGGGATTGAGCTTGATTTAGAACTATTGTCAAAACGATTGGGTGTTCCTGTTGTTGGTACGGTTGCTCGTAGTAAAAAAGGTTTTTCCGAATTACTTACGGAGATTTCTCGGATGGATGAAGTTCAACAGGTAAGTAAAGTTCGCTATTCTAAAGAGATAGAAGATGGTATTTTAGAACTTGAACAATTATTTCAAGAATATGATATTAGAAATCTTAATCCTAGATGGTTGGCATTGAAATTGATTGATTATGATCCTATTCTTTTAGAAGAAATTGATCAGTATCTGGGTTTTTCTTTTAGTAAAATTAATCGTTTTTTAGAAATTAAGGAGCGAGTATCGGCTAGTTTTTCTGGAGTAGAAATTAAAGATAGTATGGTTAGTTCTATTATGAAAAAAGCAGAAGAGGTATGTGATGGCGTGATTTTACATCAGGATAATAAAAAGAAAAGAAAATCTCTACGCTTGGATCGATTAGTGACTAGTCGTTTTACGGGAATTTTATTGATGCTTTTCTTATTTATGCTGGTATTTTGGTTGACAATTGTAGGTAGTAATTATCCTTCTAGTTTGTTGTATGATTTATTGTTTAGTTTGGAAGAACCCCTGTATTCTTTTTTTCAGTTCTTACATTTTCCGAATTTTCTTATTCAGATGTTAGTGCTGGGCATGTATAGGACTCTTGCTTGGGTAGTTTCGGTTATGTTACCACCGATGGCCATATTTTTTCCTTTGTTTACGCTGTTAGAAGATTCTGGTTATCTCCCGCGAGTGGCGTTTAACCTCGATAAATGTTTTCAAAAATGTAAGGCATGTGGGAAACAAGCACTCAGTATGTGCATGGGATTTGGTTGTAATGCGGCAGGAGTAATAGGATGTAGGATTATTGATTCTCCTAGAGAACGGTTAATTGCGATTCTTACCAATAATTTTGTACCATGTAACGGTCGTTTCCCGATGATTATGACAATCATCGCAATGTTTTTTGTCGGTTTTGAACTACAAGGATTTTCTTCTTTAATTGAAGTTGGTTTTTTGACATTGGTTATTTTACTGGGTATTTTTATGACTTTTTTTATCTCAAGGCTTTTATCTAAAACCTTATTAAAAGGGGTACCTAGTTCCTTTACTTTAGAGTTACCACCGTATCGAAAACCACAGTTTTTTAAAGTGATCGTTCGTAGTATTTTTGATAAGACATTACATGTGTTAGGACGAGCGGTTTTAGTTTCTATTCCGGCGGGAATAATTATTTGGTTACTTGCGAATACGATGATTGATGGCAATAGTCTTCTTCATTATATCAGTAGTTTTTTAGATCCATTTGGTGAGTTAATTGGCTTAGATGGGGTAATTTTAACTGCTTTCTTACTTGGTTTTCCTGCTAATGAAATTGTGATTCCGATCATGATTATGGCTTATATGTCGTTAGAAAATATGGTTGATTTTAGTAATATTCAAGAGTTGAAAAATTTGCTTGTTACACACGGTTGGACGGCACTTACAGCTCTTAATACGATTATATTTTCTCTGATGCATTTTCCATGTTCAACTACTTGTCTTACTATTCGTAAAGAAACAAATAGTTGGAAATGGACATTGATTGCTTTCTTGATTCCTACTGTTTGCGGAATTGTTCTTTGTCTATTTACTTCTACCATTTGGCGAATTGTTCAATTATTCTTATAGGTTTAAGAATTTGGCTCAAGAATTGAGCTTTTTTTCATGATATTTTTTGGATTGTCTATTATTCGACAAAGTTTTTATTCTCTTTTTAGTATTCTGTTATCAGGTGAGACGGATGAAAGCAAATTTATTGATTTCGATTTGTTGTGCGTTATTACTTGGCTATTTGTGTGCTAACTTTTTATTTAGTAATTATCAGGAGACTAGTACTACTTTTGGTGGCGAAAACAAAGTGTTTTTTTTACAGTATGGCGCTTATGAAAAGGAACAACCTAAAGAGGTATTGGCTGATCCTCATATTGAAGTCGAGCAAAATGGTAATTATTATGTTTATGTAGGGATTACTACTGATTATGATAATGCCAAAAAAGTTCAAGATTTTTATGAACAACAAGGCGTAGAACTATATATTAAAGAAGATGAAGTAGCTAGTGATGAATTTTTTAATGAGCTTTCTCAGTATGATATTTTGTTGGAGAGTACGGATACAGAAGAAGAAGTTACGTCTGTCTTAGCGACAATTTTAGCTTCTTACGAAGAATTTGTTTTAAAAAGGTAGGTGGTTGATATGCGGTTAAAGGAACTTCCCGTTACGGAAAGACCTAGGGAGAGATTACTGGAGTATGGTGCTTCTAGTTTAGCTAATGATGAATTACTTTCTATTTTGCTAGATACGGGAAAGAAAGGGAAGAATGTTAAGGACCTTTCGTTAGAGGTTTTACAATGTTGTGGAAATATACATGCTTTACAGAATATCACGAAAGATCAATTGCTGTCTATCGATGGGATTGGGGTAGTAAAAGCACTGAAATTACTTAGTGCGATCGAACTTGGTAAACGAATTTTTTTTAAAACTGATGAACAGAAAAAGGTGTGTATTCGTAATTCTTTGGATATTTACCGTTATGTTAGGTATTGGTTTATTGGTAAACAACAAGAATATTTTTACTGTCTTTACTTGAATAATCGAAATGAAGTCATAGAAAGGAAACTATTATTTATGGGAACAATTAATCGCAGTTTAGTTCATCCGCGTGAAGTTTTCAAAAATGCTTATTTATGTAGTGCTTCTTCTATTATTTGTGTACATAATCATCCGAGTGGAGATATTCGGCCTAGTAGAGAGGATATTCGCTTGACGGAAGCTTTAGTAAAAATAGGGGATTTAAATGCTATTCCGGTGATAGATCATATTATTGTTGGGGAAGAAGATTATTATAGTTTTTGTGATGATAAGATGCTCAGTCGTTAATCGAGGTGAGGAATTTGAAAAAATACCAACGTTATTTTCGTAAGCATCGTTTAATGGTCATTATTCTTATTCTTTTTCTTGGTGTTTTTGCCTTGTATTTTTCTTTATACCGTTTTAATTTTCAAATTGGATTTGCTTCCGATCTTGGTACTTGGGTAATGAAACTTTTTTCTCCTGTATCTTTAGATTATCAAAATATTACTAATCAACAAGTAGAGGCTTTACGCAAAGAAAATCAGGAACTTTCCCAGTTGTTGGAATTAAAAAATACGACTAGTGATTTTCAAGGTATTGTATCTCGGGTGTTGTATCGTGATTTAGATTATTGGTTTCAAACGATGGCAATAGATAAAGGAGAAAAAGACGGTATTGAAAAAGATATGGCTGTTGTTGATGAAAATGGATTAGTGGGTAAGGTAATTGAAGTTTCTGCTTATTCTAGTGTAGTTCGGTTGGTAAGCGCGAATCATGAACATAATAAGATTGCGGTAAGTGTAAAAGTGGGAGAGAATATTTATAATGGAATTTTAGAAGGATATGATGCGGAAGAAGAGGTTTTGTTAGTCACTAGTATTCGTAGTACAAGTGATATTCGAGTAGGAAGTATTGTCGAGACTAATGGTTTAGGTGAAGTGTTTCCTAGTGGGATTTATGTTGGTGAAGTTGTAGCGGTTATCAATGATGATCTTGGTGTCAGTAAGATTTTAAAAGTAAAGCCAAAATCATCATTAGAAGATATTCGTTATGTCATGGTATTAGGAAGAGGTGAGCACCATTAGTATTTTATTTCTTGTTCTTTCTTTTATCGGTGATTTTTTCTTATCTCGATTTCTTCCTCTTTCTTATTTTCAAGTATCTTTTTTCTATCCTTGTTTCTTTTTATTGACTAGTATTTTTGGTTGGTTTTTCACAAAAAATAAAAAAAGGTATTTAGGCTTTGTCGCCATTGGGTACCTAATAGGATGCTTATTATTTCAGACTAATTTCTTTTTACGATTTTTTTCTTTTAGTATCGTTTATCTTTTTCTCCAATATTTTTGGGATAAAGTTCATCTTTCCTTAATTTCTTTTTTCTTTTTTCTTATCTTCTCGTTCTTTTTGTATTATTTTACTTACTTTTTACTCTTATTTTTATTTGCTTATCCGGGTGTTTCCTTTTCTTTCTTTTTGGTTCAGTTTTTTCATGTTTTACCGTTTAATTTATGTATAGGTATCGTTTTGTACTTTGTTTTAGGTATAAAGTACCGTTACCGTTAATATGAATTAATAGGTGGTGAGGCTTATGGAAGAATATAAATCAGTTGGGAAATATTTACACAAGGTAAATAAAACGAAGAAGGTAAATATTAGACGAACACTTATTCTTTCTTTTTTAAATAAGTCACTGATTTCTGGATTGTTACTGATTTCTACTTTATGTATGATCAAAATGTATCCTGATACTAAAGAGGTTATTCAGAAAAGGGTTTATCAAGATAATATTTCTTTCGCTGCGATCAATCAATTTTATCAAAAGTATTTTGGAGATATTTTTCCTATGGATACCATATTGAAAGAGAATACAAGAATGGTATTTCATGAGCAACTTGCCTATGAAAAACAAGAAAAGTATCTTGATGGTGTGAAACTGACAGTAGATAAGGAGTATTTAGTTCCCGTTTTGGATAGTGGGATTGTCGTTTTTGTCGGAGATAAAGAAAAGTATGGGCCTACAATTATTGTTCAGCAGGTGAATGGTATTGATGTGTGGTATGTTGGAGTAGATTCTTCTTCGATTAAGTTATATGATTATATAGAAAAAGGAGATTTACTCGGGAAAGCATTAGATACGGAAATTTGTTTGGTTTATCAAAAAGCAGGAGAGTTTTTAGATTATCAGGAATATTTACCATAAAATTACGATTCATCCTCTTTATTATTTGTTGCTTATTCTTTCTTTACTGACTGGTCATTTCCAACAAATCTTACTGTTTACTTTTTTGATTTTTGTTCATGAACTTGGCCATTTTTTAACGGCTTTTTGTTTAGGATGGAAGGTTGTTGCGATTCATATTTACCCTTATGGTGGATGTAGTGAATTTCAACAGGAATTAAATGTTTGTTTATGGCAAGAATGGTTAGTTTTACTGATGGGGCCTTTAGCTCAGTTGTTGGTTGTTTTTCTTCTTTCTTTCACAATGAGTCCTTCAGAATACTCGATTTATCTACATTATAGTAATTGGTTGTTGTTCTTTAATTTATTGCCAATCTATCCCTTAGACGGTGGGAAATTATTGTTATTGATGAATCAACATTTTTTTTCTTTTTATTCTAGTTATCGATTTATTTTTACTCTTTCTTATTTTCTAGTGTTTACAGCTTTACTTAGTTGTTTCTTTTTCTCTTTTAATTTGATTCTTTTTCTTAGTTTGTTTTTATTGATGATTAAATTATGTCAAGAAATTGAGCGCTTTCCTGTTTATTATCAAAAGTTTCTTTTTGAACGTTATTTAACCAAATTTCCTTTTCGAAAGAATAAACAAATATCTTCTCTTCGTCAAATGAAGCGGGATACTTATCATTATTTTCTTCAAAACGGAACGATTATTTCAGAATTCGAATATCTAAATTGGCTTTTTGGCAATTAGATATTTGAATTTTTTTCTTGTTTTTTCTCCAAAATAAATATATAATGTTATTGAATAATACGGAGGATCATATGAAAAGAAATGTTCAAATAAGTGTATCACTTCTTTCTCTTCTTGCGTTGTTAATGATTTCTACTGGTGTTTCTTATTCTTTGGTTGATCAGAGTACTGCTTCAACTAATCAAGAGGGGAATGAATATAGTCAAACAGATACTGGGGAAGTAAAATTTTTATATACAGACTATGATGGTAGTGGCAGCAATTTAACGATCGCTGATGATCGGATTTTCACTGATGCGGTGGGAAAGGTTCTTCCTGCTACAGATAGTGCTAATATCTTTGATTTTAGAATTAAGGCTGAGACAGATGTAGCGCTTTCTTACCAGATAACACTAACTAAAGAAGATGGTTCTACTTTAGAAGATAATTTTATCAAAGTTTATTTGACAGAAGTAAATGGGGATACTGAAGAAGAAATTGTTTCTTCTTTAAATACAGATGGTAGTGTAAAACGTTTTTCAGAGCTTACTGATTTAAATGTTGGATATACAGATAACGGGAAAGTTGAAAAGTTACTTTATGAGGGAAAAGCTAATCGTAATTATGAACAAAGTTTTCGCCTTCGTATTTGGGTAGCTGATGATGCGCAGGCTTCTGTTTTAGAAGATGGAACGATTGAGTATTCTTATCAAGGAAAAACATTTACGGCTAAAGTTAACGTTTATACGACTTTAGAATCATAAATATTTTTAGAGAAGAACTTATCTGGTTCTTCTTTTTTTTGTCCATTTTTGTATATTTTGTTGACTTTTTATAGTGGCGAAGTACAATAGAATTTGTCGAAAATGATGCGAGATTGGGGGGATATGATGATAAACGCAGAAGACAAAAAAAATATTGTAGTCGTCGTGCTGATTTTAATTGTTCTTTTGGGTTCTCTTTTCTTTGTAAAGAGTTGTAATCGAAAAGAATTTATTGATGAAGAACCATCAGAACAAGAAAAGTTACCTGATGATAATGAAGAAGAGCCTGATCAAGAAACTGGCGAAGAAGAAAATACAGATGTAGAAGAAGAATTACCAGAAGAAATGAATAATCCTGTAATTCCTACTGTAATTCCTTCACCAAAGCCTCCAGAAAAGGAAGAAGAAGAGGCATTACCACCAGTTGTTTCTATTCCGGATAACGTTGTTCTTTCTTTACATGATGAAAATTTTGTATTACCAACAGTTGGTGGAGTAGATGAAAAAGGAATTCCTCTTCGTGTAGAAATCAGTTATTACTTTAAAGCGCTTAACGCGGTAGATTACAGTCCTGTACTTGCTTTTTCTACTGATCAAGTAGGTACTTATAAGATTGTTTATCGAGTAACAAATAGTTCTTCACTCACAACAGTTAAAGAAATGATTGTAGAAATTATCGATAATGAAGCACCAACAATTGAAGGAATGATCGAAGAATATGATCCAGAGAGCGGACTTATTTCCTTTATTCCAGTTGCTAATGGTTCTTTAATTAATCAGATGATTACAATTAAATTTAGGGATAATGATCGAGTAAGTTATGCTGAGTATTATAAACAAATAGATCCAGTTGATTCTGGTGATACTATCGAGCAAGAACCATTACCAGAAGTTATTCCTATCGATCCAACACAAGAACTTGTTCTTTATGAAGATGGAGAATACCATGTTCGTGCCTATGATGAAAGTGGCAATATAACGGAGTATGTAGTTACTATTGATTGTACAAATCCAGTTATCAGTGTAACTTATACGAAGAAGACTAATGCTACTACTGTTCAGATTACTTCAGATGAAGAATTACAACCAGTTGAGGGATGGGTTTTATCAGAGGATCAAAAAGTGTTAACGAAAGAGTATACTGTAGATACCGAAGAGATTGTTTCTCTATTCGATTTAGCTGGAAATCAAGTAGATATTCCGATTTTAGTTGAAGTAGATTACGCTAGAGTTCAAGTATATCAAGATGGAACGCTAACAACAAGTGATGCTCTTAATATTGTAGATGGAGATATTACTATTCATGTAGAATCGAACCTTGATGACTATCAAGTTATTTATACTATAGATGGTGGCGTTGAACAGATTTACCAAGAAGGTGATCTTTTAACAACTGCCGGTAGTTATTCAGTTTCCATTTACTCGATGGATGGTACTTTGTACGATACCATAGAATTCTTTATTTCCACTGATCTTGGTGGCGATTAAAAGAACAAAAGAAAAAAGCAATTAAGAATGTACTCATGAGTGGTCAAAGCGTTCGTGAGGAGAATGATATTGTCAAAGAATATGATTCGATTTCTGCTTGAGATAGTTTCTTCGAAAACTATCTTTTTCTTTTTTCTTTTGTATGATATAATTTTGTTCAGAATAGGGAGGAAGGAAGAGGATAACATGTTAGGAAAAATACTTTCTATAGAGGGTAATTATGTTGAATTAGCACTAGATATCGATATTAATGCTCAAGCTAGTTTAGTAAATTTACATGTTGTATTTGAAGATGATAAGACTAAAGTAGTAGGAGAAATTCGTGATGTTAGTAAAACAACATTAAAAATCGCGATTGTTGGTGAGTTTGTTGGGAATCAATTTTTAGCAGGATTTAATCGTAAACCGTCTTTTAAATCGAAAGTTAGGATTATTAAGGTTGATGAATTAGCTCAGATATTAGGAGATCAACAAATTAAAGATGGTAGTCAAATTTACTTTGGACTTTCTACTGTTTATACTAATTATCGAATTAATGTCGATGTTAATAAATTTTTCAGTAATCATTTTGCCATTTTAGGAAATACAGGAAGTGGAAAGAGTTTTACTGTTTCAAAGATCATTCAAAATTTATTTACTGGAAGTAGTTATGTACCTTTAAATTCTAATATTTTTCTTTTTGATGCTTATGGTGAATATACGCAAGCTTTTTCTAAATTAAGCGAAAAAAATCCACTTATTCGTTATAAAACGGTAACCACTAATGTTGAAGCAGATGCGACTGATATTTTGCGAATTCCATTATGGCTTTTGGATGTCGATGATTATGCGCAATTATTATCAGTAGATAATCCTAATCAATTACCGATTATTGAAAAGGCTTTAAAATTAGTAAAGGTATTGAGTAGTAATAATCCCGATGTCCAAAAACATAAGAATGATATTATTGCACGTGCTATTTTAGATATTTTACTCAGTGGAACAAGTTCAGGGAAAATTCGTGATCAAATCGTAGCGGTATTAACTAATTATCATACCGAAGAATTAAACTTAAATAGTACTATCCGTGAACCGGGTTATGTTAGAACATTAAAACAATGTTTGTTTGTCGATCAATCAGGAAAAATGCAAGAAATGGAACTTGTCGTTGATTTTGTTAATCAGTTTATTATCGAGGGTTTAGAGTTAACCGATTATGATGGAAATTCATTCTTTACTTTACAAGATTTAGAAAATGCGTTAGATTTTGCTTTGATTGGTGAAGGTGTATTAAAGAGTGATCGAATTTTTGATTATGCAAATATTTTAAGTGTTCGTCTACATTCATTGGCAAGTGGTGAATATGCTAAGTATTTTGAATGTAAAGAAATGATTTCTAGAGAAGCATTTATTCGTGGCTTGATTACATCGTTGGATGGAAAAAAAGCGCAGATTGTCAATTTTAATATCAGTCATGTTGATGATAGAATGGCTAAAGCAATTACGAAAATTATTTCTCATATTTTATTTAGTTTTAGTGTCGAGTCTAGGGAAAGAGCAAAAATTCCTTTCCATATTATCATCGAAGAAGCACACCGATATGTACAAAATGATACCGATACAGAGATTTTAGGTTACAATATCTTCGATCGTATTACCAAAGAAGGAAGAAAGTATGGGGTTATTTTAGGGTTAATTACTCAACGACCTTCTGAACTTTCTGAGACTTCTATTTCTCAATGTAGTAATTTCTTGATATTACGTACCCTTCACCCTAAAGATTTAAACTTTATTAAGAATATGGTACCTAGTGTTAGTTCAGAAATTATTGAACAATTGAAGTCATTACAAGCTGGTAATTGTATTGCGTTTGGTAGTGCATTTAAAGTTCCTGTTTCTATGAAATTCGAAAAACCAGATCCAGAACCACTCAGTAGTAATGCCGATATTTTTAAAACGTGGTATTAAGGAGCGTAGAAATTAATTATGGATTTTCGAGATATCAAAGAGTTTTTTCTGGATGCATTTAAATATTTGGTTTTCTTTGGTTGTATCTTATTTATTGTTGTATATTGTTTCTCTTTACAACAGGTATTAGGTGAATCTATGTATCCTACTTTTTACGATAATGATATTTTGATTCTCAATAAGCTAAAATATCGTTTTTCTGATATTGAACGGGGAGACGTGGTAGCCCTTAGATTTGAGGATACAAATTATTTGATTAAAAGAGTAATTGGTTTACCGGGTGAAGTGGTAGAGTTTAAAGATAATCAGCTTTATGTTAATGGAGAAGTAGTAGAAGAAGATTATTTAGAGGATGATGTTATCACGGAAGACTTTCAGTTAAGTCAGATTGGTTATGACAAAATTCCTGAGGGAATGTACTTCGTATTAGGGGATAATCGTGAGCATTCTTCAGATAGCAGGGAACTTGGATTAGTGACAGAAAGAGACATTTTAGGTGAGACTTCGATACGTATTTTTCCATTTAATCGGATAAAAATATTTAAATAGTCGAAATTAGGCTATAAAAACCTGATTTTTCGGCTGTTTTTTTATTGAATTTCCTATTTTCTTGTGTTACAATAACACTCGAAAAGGAGTGAAAGTCTATGGACAAAAAAAAGGGTGTCATTATAGCGGTTGTCTTATTGCTATTATTGATGGTCGGAACCTTCGCTTTTCAACGTGATGATGAACAAAAATATGATGGCGAACCAGATTCTGGAATTCAAGATGATGGTCAAGATGGTAATGATGACAATGATCCAGCTACTACTGATCCAACAACTCCAACTGAGGAGGAAGGAAATACCGATGATGAGTTAGAGGGAACTCAGACTGTTAATGGTGGTGGAAACGGTGGACAAAATGGTAATTTTGTTAATACTGATCCAGATAATAACCAAAATGGTCAAGGAGATAACCCTAACCAAGGTGGTAATAATGATGGTAATGTTCCTACTCTTGAACTTTCTACAGAAAAGTTAGAGTTATCAGTTAAGTCTGGGAATAACGTATTGACTACCACTAATACGATTGATACGGCTTTAAATGAACTTCTAAGTAAGTTAGAAAAAGCAGTATCAGAGGGTGAAGAACTTATTTCTAACCCTACTACTCAAACAGCTATTGATGAAAAACAACAAGAAATCGATAATCTTTTAAAGCAAATTCAAGATTATCTAGATGATGCTTATGCTAGAGCGGAAGCAGCTGTTGAATTATCTGAAAAAGAAAATACAAAAGAAAATTTAGATAAGGCAACAGAACTTGTTAACCTTTTACCTGATGGTGAGAGAAAAGATGCATTGTTAGATCGCATTAAAGATACGACAGCACCACTTATTACATTAAATGGTGATTCACCTATGACTTTAGAAGCAGGAATCGATACTTATGAAGAATTAGGTGCAACTGTCACGGATAATGTAGATGAAACAGTTACTGATTTACAACCAATTTTAATTAATTATTCTGTTGGTGGTGTATTCAATGGAACTGTTGAAAACGTAGATACTACGAAAGTAGGAACATACAAGATCGTCTACAAATATACTGACCAAGCAGGAAATGTCGCAGTAGATGCCAATCGTGCTGATCATGATTATGTCATGAGAATCGTAAATGTTGTAGATACTATTGCACCAGAATACGAAACTTTACGTTTATTAAGAATCGAACCAGATTATTCTACATTTGCTAAAAATGGGGATAAGATTCGTGTTTTAGTTGATTTTAAAGAAGAATTAGCTGTATTACCTAAATTAAAAATCAACAATGAAGTAGAAGTTAATTTCCGTTTCAGTGGTTATCGTGAAGATTCTAACACTTATTTGTATATGGCAGATTATACAATTCCTACTGATGAAAGCGAATTAGCAGAAGGAGAACTTTCTATCTTAGTGTATGGTTATGCAGATAGTTCTAACAATATTGGTGAAGATTTAGACAACAGTAAGATTAATCATAATACCCAAAACATGGTTATCTATGATAGAACAGCTCCAACTTATAATTTCACTAACGGAAACACATTCCGTGAAAAAGAAGTTGTTGTTACGGATGAATATTTTGATCATATGACAATTTATAATTATGCTACTGGTGAGACAACAACTATTCAAGAAAATACTTGGATGATGAATTCAGGTAATACGATGTATAAGCTTACTGCTTATGATAAAGCTGGTAATTATAAAGAAATCTGGATTTATCATGATGATAGTGTAGCTGCATTTGAAGGAACTGGTAAGATTGGTGGAGAAGATACCGAGTTTACTGATGGTGGAATTTATCAATCATTATCACTAAGAGTTTCTGATAACGATTTAATCTCTGTAGTTCAAGAGTTAAATGGTGAAAAAACTACTTTAGCAAGTTATACTTGGGAAAATAATCCTGAATATGTAGATTTTGAATTTACAGAAGAGGGAACTTATACAATTACAGCAACTGATCGTGCTGGAAATACTTCATATGTAATATTTACTATCGATACTACTCCTGCTGATGCGATTCATGAAGCAGTAAATATTTTAGAAGTTGGTGAACCAAATGAACAAAGTGAATACTATGTAACTACTGGAGATACTGTTCAAGTATATGCTAGGTTTGATGAGGTTTTAGGTGGAAATCCTACATTTACTTTGATTAATAATAATCAAGAATATGTTATTCCAACTGAAGATGTAATTGTAACTGGTCCAAATGATGAAGGTAAATATACTTATAAAATCAACTATGAAGTTAAAGCTGATGAAATGGACGAAGGAGAAATTACTTTAAAAATTTCTAACATCTATGATAGAGCCGGAAACAAAACAGAAGATATTACTAAACCTACAAATGGACATCGTGTATATATTGATCGCGTTAATCCTGAAGTAGAAAAAGTACAAATTTTCAACAAAGATAATTCTACAAGCCAATACATTAAAAATGGGGAAAATGTACGTATATTGACTACTTTCAAAGAAACATTAACTGTTAATCCAACGATTACCTTTAATGGAGAAAGCAAGCTAGCAACACAGATTTCTGGTGGAAATGGTGAAGTTATTTATTCTGCAGATTTTGTTATTCCAGATGATGAAAATGTATTAGCTGAGGGATTATTAACTTTTACAGTTAGTGATTATGAAGATCTTGCTGGAAACAAAGGAATTACTTTTGATCAGAGTGTTGCAAGTAATTCATTAATCTACGATAGAACACTTCCAATTGTATTTAGCAATGATTCTATTGGAAAAGGTGATGTATTTAGTTATGTAAGTATTAAATTATTTGACGAAAATACAATTACTAAACTTGTCATTAATGGTAATGAATATCCACATACAGGAAGATTTATTGATATTAATGATGGAAGTATTTTGACTTTCCCTGAGGGAGAGAATACAATTGAATTTACTGATGCAGCAGGAAATAAAAACTCATATACATTCACAGTAGATAAGACAGCACCAGTTTATAGTGCTATGGGAATCTTTAATTGGACTAACAATAAAAACAACGAAGATATCACTTATGCTACCAAAGATGAACATATTAGACTATATGTTGCATTCCCAGAGATGTTAGGTACTAATCCAAAAGTAGATATCTATGGACAAGATGGAACGGTTACAACGTTAGATATGGCTTATAGTGAAGCTGCTGAATACTATTTTGTTGAGTTTGATACTACTGATGAATTGAATTTACCTCAAGGAAAAATTAATTATCGCATTTATGGTTATAAGGATGAAGCAGGTAATGTTGGTGTTGACTTAACACAAGACAATACAACTTCTAAGGAATATCCTTATGTGATATACGATAGTGTTGCGCCAGTATATAGCTCTTTAGGAATTACTGATTTAGATGAATTTAAAGATGAAGTAGGAAAACTATACGTTAAAAATGGTGATACTGTTCGTGTATTAGTTTATTTTGATGAAAAGTTAGCAGTAGAGCCTACTGTAAAAATTGGAAATAAAGAATTTAAAGCTACTTACCGTGAGGAAAGTTCTAAAAATCAACCTGCTTATTATGCAGATGTAAAGATTACTGATGAATTGGGATTAACTGATGGAGTAATCAATTTTGAAGTATATGGTTATAGCGATATTTCAGGAAATACTGGAAAAGTATTAACTAATGAAGATATTAATATGTCTAGTTATCCAAGTGTAACTTTAGATAATACAACTCCAGAAGCATTGTCTGTTATTTTCCATTCAACTAATGGAAATGATATTCAAAAAGCTATGCCAGGTGATAAACTTTGTTTATATTTACTTGTAAATGAAGAATTAAAATTTAATCCTACATTTACGGTTAATGGTGTAGAATATAAGGTAAATCAAACTGAGGTTACTAATGTTGGAAATTATAAATACGCTGTTGTTTATGATATTCCAAGTGATACTCAAGATGGAGAAATGACATTTGAAATTTCTAATATCGTTGATTTAGCTGGAAATTCTATTGATACATTAACTAATGAGGATGCAATTGAGGGAAAAAGTACTATCGACTACGATAGTACTTTACCTGAAATTAGTGTTTTAGGAATTACTGGTTTTTTTAATGAAGCAGAAGATGCTGATCCACATTACATAAAGACTGGTGAAAAGGTAAGAATTCTTGCTTATTATAACGAAAAGTTAAGTGTTTCACCAATAGTAAAAATTGGTGATAAAGAATTTCAAGCTTTCTATACAGAAGATAGCTCTGATGTAGAAAATAATCTTTATGCTTATTATGCAGATATAAAAATTACTGATGATTTAAATCTTGCGGATGGGGAAATTATGTTCTCTATCTATGGATATAAAGACTTAGTTGGTAATGAAGGCAAAACTTATACAAATGAAGATATCACTTATGGTGAAGATGAATTTAGTTATGTCATTTTAGATAATGTTGCTCCTTCATTTAATGTAGCTAGTAGTACTCATGATGAGAAAGCAATGAATATCGTTATTACTGAGGACAATTTTGATTATGCAGTAATTATTAACCAAGATACTGGTAAGAAAGAAACAACATCTGATAAGGAATTTGCCATTTCAGATGAAGCGACATATCATATTTATGCTTATGATAAAGCAGAAAACGTAGCTGAACTTTGGGTAGCTATTGATAAAAATGCTCCTTCAGTTATTGTAACTGGTACTGGAGAAAATAATAAATTTACTTCAGATGTAGTAGTTGATGCTTCTGATAAATTCTTAACAGAAGTAAAGATTAATGACACTATCTATACAAGAGATGATTTTTCATTTGATAGCCGTAATGAAAATGGTAAGTTTTCTATTCGTTTAACTGATGAAAAAGATTATACAATAGTTGCTAAAGATAAATTTGGTCATGAAACTAAAGTTGAATTTAGTATTGATAAATCTGCTCCAATTGTAACTTTAAAAGATGGAGATATGAACGTTGAAATTAATACTGAATTTGTTGATCCAGGCTATACGGTTACGGATAATTTAGATAAAGATTTAGAAATAAATACTATAGTATATTACTCTAAAGATGGTGCAGATGGTACTTGGACAGATGCAAAAGATAATAAAGTAGATACTAGTGTATTAGGACATTATGCTATTTGGTATAGTGCTACTGATTCAAGTGGAAATGTTTCTGATTCAGTTCGTCGTTTAGTTGTAGTACAAGATACAACTAAGCCTCTTGTAACTTTAAACGGAACTGATATGACTGTAGAGGTTAACGATGAATTTGCTGATCCAGGTGTAACAATTACTGATAATTCTGGTGAAGAGTTAACGGCTAATATTAAAGTCTATTATTCTGAGACTGGTGCAGATGGTACTTGGACAGATGCAAAAGATAATAAAGTAGACACAACTGTATTAGGACATTATGCTATTTGGTATAGTGCTACTGATTCAAGTGGAAATGTTTCTGATTCAGTTCGTCGTTTGGTAGTTGTTGAAGATTCTATTGCACCAATAGTTGCTTTCCCAAATACTCATGGTAAACCAGAAGCCTATAAGTCTTGGAAAACGTTAACTATTACTATTACAGAAAGAGAACTTTCAGAAGTATATTATACTTGGGCAAATACTAATAAATATGTAAGTGCTACAACTTTGGTTCCAGATGAAAATATTATCAATAATGGGGATGGAACTTATACTGTAAAAGTTCCAACTGTGGACGGAAGAAATCGTTTAAATATTAAAGCAATAGATGCTGTTGGGAATGTTACAGAAGTATATAGTACTCAAGGTGCATATAACATTGATACAACTGCTCCAAAAGCAATTGGTTTAAGAATGACTGGTGGAGAAGTTGTTGATGAAAATGGTGAAAAAGTATGGTATGTAAGTAAAGATGATAAAATTTATTTCTATGTGGAATTTGCTGAAGAACTTGCTGTTTCACCAAAGTTAAAAATCAATGATGCTATTGTTGTAGATTTTAATAATGGTTTATATAAAGATGATAGATATATCTATGCTGCTATATATACTGTAAAAGAAGATGATGCACTTCAAGATGGTACTCTTGCAATCGAGGTATATGGTTATGCTGATCAAGCTGGAAACGTTGGACAAGCATTAAAAAATGAAGATATAACACTTCCTTCTCAAAAAAATATAGTTGTAGATAAGACTGCTCCTACTTTTAATATTACGGATGGTATGGTAACCAATGATAATGTTCTTGTAGAAGTGGCAGATACTAATTATACATATACTTCAATTACTAATGTAACTAGTACCAATCAAACAAATACTAGATTTACATTAGAGTCAACTGGAGTATATACTTTAGTTGCTTATGATAAAGCTGGTAATTCTACAACGATTACACTTACAATTGATAAAGTAAATCCAGAAATTATTTTACCTGAAGGTGTAATTGGATTAAATAAGAATGAAAAGCACATTGAAGCAGGTTCTACTCTTTCACTAGAAGGACTTGTTCAAGCAAAAGATAATTTTGATGAAAATGTTAAATTAGAATTAAAATATGTTACTTTTTATGCTCCAAGTGGTTTAAAAGAAGATAACATTTATAATTACGATTTTTCTAACGGCATTGATACTAAAAAAGTAGGTAGATATAATCTTGATTATGTTGCAACCGATGCTGCTGGAAATGTAGCTAAGAAAACATTATTAATCATGATCAGTGATACGACAAAACCAGTTATTTCTATTGATAGAACAGTAGAATTAAATGTTGGTGACGAGTTTGTTGAAGATATCTATTCAAAGATTTCTGACAATAGTGATGATACTTTAAAAGTTGAAATTTATCCTGTTAATGGAAAAGAAGTAGATACTACTCAAGCTGGTACTTATCAAATTAATTATAAAATTTCAGATACTTCTGGAAATTACGAAGTAGCAACAAGAACTGTTATCGTTAAATAATTTTTAAAGAGAAATTTCAAATTTCTCTTTTTTTTTGTGTTCTATATGCTATAATTATGATGAGAATAGGAGGAAGTAGTGTGGCCTATATAAAATTTAAACCTTTGACACCTACTATGCAGTTTAATCGAATTGTATCAGTAGAAGAATTAGATAAAGAGTTACTTGGTCTTATCGATAAATCTGAGACGATTCATTTTTCTTTTTCATCAGGTCGTGATTATGGTGTGTTGACCGACAAACGGATTATTATTAGCGATAGAAAAGGTGTGCGAGGTTTTCGTAGGAAGTTTTATTCGATTATGTACGATTCTATTTCTACTTATAATTTAGATATCCATAATTTTGATACAACAATTGAGATGACTGTAGATAGTGGTTATATCGTTGTCCTTAGTTTTTACAAACCAATTCCATTAGAAGTTATGTTTGATATTTATAAATTTTTAAGTAGTAAGATTTTGGAAAAATAATTAGTTATGTGGTATAATGATAAAGGATAGAGAATAGTTGGAGGGATAAAATGGCGTTAAATGGTATCAAAAGGTTCTTTGGCGTTGAAAGTGAAGAAGAACAGACGACAATAGGAACTGAAGATGAATTTTATCAAGTAAGTAAAGAGGAACTTGATGAAGATGGCTGTAAAAAAAATAAGATGATTCTTTTTGAGCCTAGAGCTTATTCAGAAAGTAGTCAAATTGTGGACTATTTGAAAAATAGAAACACCGTTATAGTGAATTTAAAACGAGTTACTCCTGAACAAGCTAAACGAATTGTCGATTTTTTGACTGGAAGTTTATATGCAATGAATGGTAATTTACAAAAATTGGGCGGTGGGATTTTTCTTTGCGCACCTAATAATGTAAATATAGAAGGTAAAATTACCGATGATTCTGTTAAATCAGTGAAGGGAAAAGCAAAAGAGAGTACTGAAGACGAGTTTGATTGGTAGTTTTATTAATTGGGGGATGAATTTTGATGGTTGAAGGCAGTAAAAGTAGCATGATCACTCAACAAGAAAAAGAAGAAATTTTGTTGTTGATTCAAGGGACTATTAAACAAACAGAAGCAATTTTAGATAAGTTTGAGATGCAGAAAAAATTAATTACCTCTTTAGAAGAACAACTTGCGTATTATAAAAAAGTCAATGAAAATTTAAGTCAGAGCACATCTTATCAACAGATAGAAGAGATTATTGCTCAAGCTAGAGAAGATGCTGATTATATTGTCTATGATGCATTGGTACAGGCAGGAAAAATAGAAACTGGAGCTGTTTCGGTAAAAAAAGAATTGTTTATGTTTAAAGATAGATTGAAAAATCTTTTAGAAAGAGAATGGAGAGTGCTAGAAGATTTAGATCATTTACAAGAAAGAGAATAAGGAGGAAGTAGCTATGCTTAAGAGAGATAAGAATAGAACTTTTGCTTTTACTTTAATTGAATTATTAGCAGTTATTGTTATATTGGGGATTCTTTTAGGAATTGGAGTAGGAGTTTACTTATCTTATGCTAATGACAGTAGCGATCGTTCATATAATATTGCGGAAAATAGTTTTAAAGATGCGACGATGGCAGCTATGGAAAATTGTATGGCTGGTGGTGCGACAGGTTCGACATTCTGTACTAATCATAACGTACCACAGAATCAATATGATTTTGAACTTGTTTATTTAAGGGAATTAATTGAGAATGATTATATCGATCCAATTAAAAATCCGGATAATACGGATGAATTTTGTGATGCGGATAATTCATATGTATATGTTTCTAATCGTGCGGATATGGAAACATCATTAAATTATGATTTATATTATAAAATCTGTCTTGTTTGTGGAGATAGAAGAAGCGCATATTGTGATGAAGAGATCGAAGTGCCTGCTGATTTTGATACATATTGTAAAGTTTATTATGATGAGGGACTTACTGTTCCATATGATGGTGCTTGGACAGATCAAGATTTATTCTTAAGATTTGATGTTAGTGAGGAAGGATATCGTTTAGGCATATCTAGATTTTTGTATAAGGCAAATAGTGCGACTACTTGGGATAAGCTAGATGTTAGAGAACCTTTTGGAACTGTTAGATGGACAGAAGATGTCAATGAGGAAGTATTGGCTAAGGGTTATGATGATTTGAATCAAGTAGGTACTACAGCTGTTTGTGGTGGAAGTGGTTCAGTTGTTCGAGTAGATAAGACCATTATTGAAAAGGCAGTGATTACTGCTAAAAGGGCAGATGGTAAAGCTTTAGCAAGTGATACTTGGTCAAATAGTGATGTTACGTTAACAGTTACGGTAACTCCTCCAACTACTATAAGTGGTTATTTGTATCGTTGGTATAAAGATGGAGTATTGGTTCAAGATTGGAATTCGTCTAATAGTTATGTTGCAACAACAGATGGAACTTATTATGCTGAGGTTACGAACGCTGTAATGAAGCAAATAGTTAAGACTAATGAATTCAAAGTAAAAATTGATAGACAAGAACCAGTTATTGTTATTGGTCAAAATCCAATTAGTTTAGGGACTGAAGATTATAATTTTGAAAGTAATATTACTGTAACCTTTGGTCCATCTGGTGGAGATTACTCTTGTGATCCAGCTAGTAGTAGAAAAACGGGAACTTATACAGTAACTTGTAGTGCAACATCAGGTAGTGAACTAACTACTACAGTTACTTTTACTGCTCGTCATAGTTATCCAGCTACTAGAGTTTCAAAAACTTGTACAGGATCAAGAAACTGTCATGAGTGTACCGTTTGTACATGTGGTCATCACCGTTGTGGAGATGATGGACCAAACTGTGGACATGAGGGATGTTATCCAGATGCTATGTGTTGTAACTGTGCTGAAACTCATGGGCAGTGTTGTGATTATTATGATTATGATTGCTCATATTATATTTGTCCAAATGGTGGTACTCCGAATGGTTCGACATGTTATTATTAGGAGGAATTTATGAAAAAAGAACGGATAATTATTATTAGTATTTTGGGTATTTTACTTATTGCTGGTGGTAGTGTTGTTTATTTTAGTGGGATGATGAATGGGAAGGATCCTGAGCCTACAGCTTCTCCAAGTCCTTCTCCTACTCCAAATGACGAAATGCCGCCAGAGGAGGAGATTATTGATTATTTTGAAAAAATGGAATATATTTGTACAAAACCAGAAGTAAAAGAAACTTTAGAAGGAACTGATTATACATACACTTATCAAAATCATTACCGCTTTATTGCACAAGCGGGAAAAGTAGTAACTGGTGAAGTAATCGATCATTTTCAATTTGAATCTAAAGATGCTTTTCAAGCTTTTTTAGATACATCAACTAATACTGAAACTAATTTTAAGACAACTACAGACGAAGAAAATTTAACGATTGATAGTCAGTTATATATGATTTTTTATCCTGAGAATGCTACTGATGATTTTGTGGTTGATGAATCTTATCTTACTTTTTTATCTCAAAAGGGCTATACCTGTGAGATTGCTAAATGAATGTAGATATAAAATGTCTACATTTTTATATCTTAAAATAAATGAGACTATTTTTGCATTTGTTTTTTATTGAAAGTTCATTGCCTATAGAATAAATATTATAATAGTACAACATTGCTTGGTACTTTTTTGGTAGGTGTAAAAAATTTTCCGGGGCAAAATAGAAAAATGGTGACTGCTACTAATAAATATAATCAGTCACTATTTTTTCTATTTTATCCCAATGATCACTTTCCCACATGCATCTTAATGCAATCATATAATTAGCACCATCCACACTCCATCTCATACCAGCTTGTTTTAATCTGAGTTGTATTACAGTTTTGTTAGAACTTTCTATAGCACCACTACCTACAAACCAGCCATTATGCTTATAAGTAGAATAATCTATTTTATTTTTGTTGTTTTCTAAATAAACTGGCAAATTACAAACTGTCTTAGGTATTGTTACACCTTTGTATTTCTTTAGCTCTTTTACAATCAAATTATATTCTCTAGAATAACAATATCCTATTATCTTATCTTTAAATTTTTCTGCTTTTTTCATGTCTTCATTAAAAATATATTTTGCATAATCATATATATTTTCAATTAAATGAAACTTATCTAATATTTGAATTGCTTCAGGAAATAGTTCTTCTATCATATTTCTAAGCCAAGTAGCTCCATCTGGTATAAACACAATACTTTCATATTCCCAGTATTTTAATTCTACTGCTTTAGCAAACACCAATATTTTAAAAGTATCAACATTACCAATATAAGAAACATATTCTTTATGATTTATAATGTTGGATTTATCTTTTCTTTTATATATATCATCTTCTGAAAAGAAAATACCTAATTTATTTTCTTTCCAAGTAGAACCGTTTTCATCTTCTATTCTTGTATTTACTGCAGCACCATCTGCTTGAATATATAACGTGCCTTTTTTCTTAGCTATAGAGATATCCATATTAGAACGATTATTCCAAATATTTAATGATATATTATAGTTTATAATCATAAACTGATTTACCAACATATTTAGTTATATTCATTACAGTAACATAAGATATTCTAATACCATGTACTCTATAAATAATCTCACTTGCTTTTTGAAATGATGGTTGATTTTGACCCAAAAAAGCAATTTCCATCATCATTTTTAATGATGCTTTAAATGGTAATTTATCTATTCCTAGATATTCATCTAAAGGTACAATTAATTTACTTTTTAAATTGTGCTTTTCTAAATCAATATCACCAACTATTTGTAACACGGTTCGATATATTGTAATCTTTCCAGTCATTAAGGTAAATTCTATTTTTTCTTTTCCTTTGTTACGGAGATTATATCCACGATTTTTCCAGTCTTGTTTTTTTTAACTATCAATTTATGTTCATCAACCATTGTTTGTAAAAGCTCTTCAATGTGTTGATGAACATACTGTTTATACTCATTTATACTATTGAGGGCTAAATCTTCTATTGTGTTAATATCTAAAGCGTTGTCTTGAATTAAATCAGCAAATTTTTTATCTAAATTAAAATTTTTATTTTTCATATACTACCTCTATTCTATAGAGATAGTATAGCATGATATTATATTAAATTATCCCGGAAAATTTTTTACACCCTTTTTTGGTGTTTGTACTTTTTCTTTTCTTCTATTTATGATAGAATGGTTATTATAGTAGAAGAGAATAATTGGAGGGATATAGAAATGGCTTTAACTAATATTAAAAAGTTTTTTGGCGTGGAGAATGAAGAAGCGGTAGATACTGGTATAGAAGAGGAATTTTATCAGGTAGGGCGTAGTAGTAGCGCTGTTGATGAAGAAAGTATGCGGAAAAATAAAATGATTTTATTTGAACCACGTGCTTATTCTGAAAGTAGTCAAATTGTTGATTATTTAAAGAATCGGAATACTGTTGTTGTGAATTTAAAACGAGTTACGCCTGATCAGGCTAAACGTATTATTGATTTTTTAACCGGTGGTTTATATGCAATGAATGGAAATCTACAGAAATTAGGTGGTGGAATTTTTCTTTGCGCACCTAATAATGTCAATATAGAAGGCAAAATTACTGATGATACGGTGAAATCAGTAAAAGGAAAATCCAAAGAAGAAAATGAAGAAGAATTTAGTTGGTAAAGGGGGGTAATAATGAAATCAAGAATAATTAGAATATTAATTCCTACTGTTTTGGGAATTATTTGTATTTTATTAGGAATTTATTTTTCTTTTGCTTTAGCTGATCAAAATAAAGAAGAAGAAAAAGTTAATTATATTTTATGTACACGGAGTGTAGAAGCGGATGACTATACTTTAGCTGAAGAGTATCGTATTTATTTGGCTGAGCAAGATTACATAGAGAAAGTAAATTCTACGTCTGTTTATACTTATAAAAGTCCAGAACTATTTCAACAGTATAAAGGGCAGTTATTATTAGATGAGGCTGTTAAGTATAAGGAAAAACCTGAGGAAAATAAAATGATCTTGAATAGCGAAACACTTTATTATTATGATGATGAAATAATACCGACAGTATATACCGATTATGTTCGTTCATTAGAAGATAACGAATTTCAGTGCAATGATTAAAATATATGTAGTAAAAATGATGTAATTGTGATTATGAAATGATTTTTATTGAAAATTTATAGTGTAGGTGTGAAAAATGATGAATGAAAAGAAAAGGGATTATGCCTTTACATTAATTGAATTATTAGCGGTTGTTGTTATACTTGGAATTTTATTAGGAATTGCTACAGGTATATATATGTCTTATGCCTCTGATAGTAGTGATCGTTCATATAATATTGCGGAGAACAGCTTTAAAGATGCAACGATGGCAGCTATGGAGAAGTGTATGGCGGATGGTTCAACAACAGGAATATGTGCTAGTCATAATGTGCCACAGAATCAATATGATTTTGAACTTGTTTATTTGCGAGAACTAATCGCTGATG